>Ga0136617_10003858_pt1 | contig 13394 bp, 17 predicted proteins | sample AntDrymUQ3222106_2_FD_129672 | JGI IMG/M metagenome (GOLD analysis project Ga0136617, IMG submission 129672) | Polar desert sand microbial communities from Dry Valleys, Antarctica - metaG UQ322 (21.06) | ecosystem: Environmental > Terrestrial > Soil > Desert | place: Antarctica: Dry Valley...
CACTTTCCCGGCATGACACTGAAGCTGGGCATGGTCACGACCGACACTCCTGACGCGCTCGGGCTGGCGGGCTGGTGGGCCGAGCAGACGGGCGCGGAGATCGCGGAGACCAACGACGGCTGGTACGTCGTGCTCAAGGGTGGATCGCTGCCCATCGTCTTGTCCTTCCAAAGGGTCGCGCAGGTGACGCCGGGGAAGAACCGGCTCCATCTCGACCTCTCGACGGCCGACCTCGACGGCGAGGTCGACCGGCTGGTCGCGGCCGGCGCGACGCTGGTGGAGCGGCGGGGCGGCGATAGCTTCCGCTGGGTCACGCTGAAGGACCCGGCCGAGAACGAGTTCTGCGTCGCCCAGGCCGGGGCTGCGGGCGCCGAGTTCTGATCGATGGACTTCCCAGCGGTCGGCGTACGACGATCGGGCCATGACCTTTCCACCCGAGCTGTTCCACGCCGACGAGGGCGAGCCGTCCACCTGGGTGCGCCGCACCGGTGAGCCCGCCGACCTGACCTACCAGACTGGCGGCACCGTCGACTACCTGGCCACCGGGGAGGCGACCGGAGGCCTCTTCGGGCTCTACCGGTGGAACTTCTCCGGTCCGGTGTCCGGGCCGGACGCCCACTTCCACAAGACCATTTCCGAGTCGTTCTACGTGCTGACCGGGACGGTGAGGTTCTACGACGGTCGGGAGTGGAGCGACGGAAACCCGGGCGACTTCGTGCACGTGCCACCGGGCGGCATCCACGGGTTCCGCAACGAGTCGGGCCAGCCGTCGTCGATGCTGCTGCACTTCGCGCCGGGCGCGCCCCGGGAGCCCTACTTCGAGACCCTCGAGGAGGTCGGGGACGGCTTGAAGATGACCGTGGAGGAGCGCGAGGCGTTCATGTTGGCGCACGACACCTACTGGCTGTAGTCGGGGTCTCGACAAGCCCGCTCGTTCCTCGCGGGCCACTCGACCACCGAACAGCGTGGGCGCCCTCAGGCGCGGCGACCGAGCACGCCCAGCATTCGCTCCTGGCGCGGTGCGTCGCCGGGGACCTCGATCGGAGGGCCACAGACGCCCTGGGAGTAGAGCGCCTCGCCGAAGCCCTTGGCCGACTGCTCGATCCGGTCGAGCTCGTCGTCGGAGAACTCCACGTCCGACCCCGCCCCACGGGCCAGGTCCCAGCGGTGGACGAGCATGTCGAAGCCGTAGAACGACGACAGTGTGTCGGCCACCGTGGTGCGGCCGAAGTAGCCGTCGTACTCCTCGAAGGTGAAGGCCTCGTCGGTCACCAGGCGCCGCACGCCGTCCAGATGCGCGTGCCACCGAGTGGCCGGCGGGCCGTCCGGCAGGGCGGGCAGCGCCGCGCCGCGCTTCATCAGGAAGTCCCGCTGGGTGTCGACGACGTGGTCGAGCACGTCGGCGGTGCTCCACTCCCGGCAGGGGCTCTGCCCGTCCCAGGCGATGGTGGCGTCCACCACCGCTGTGAAGAGGGCGGCGTTGGCCTGGTAGTCCTCGATGCGTGGGTCCATGTGCCCATCCTGGCTGTCGGCTGTCGGCGCCTCTTGCAAGAATCCGACACATGGCCCGTCCCGTCGACCCCATCGAGCGTGCCCACCTGCGCGACCGTGAGGGTTTCAGCCCTCCGGTGCACAGGTTCGCGCCTGCCCCCGAGCTCAGCGACTTGGTCCGCCGCTACTGGTTGCCGGTGTGGCGGCTTCCCGAAGGCCAGGTCAGCGTGCAGCGCGTCCTGCAGTACCCCGTCTGCCTGGTGGTGGTCGCCGACGACTACGCCCGGCTGGTCGGGCCGAGCACCGGACTGTCGACCCGCGAGCTGCGCGGCGCGGGCTGGGCTGTGGGAGCGATGCTGCAGCCAGCGGCGGGCTCGCTGCTCACCGGCGCAGCCGTCTCCGAGCTGACCGACACCCACCTCGACCTTGCCGAGGTGCGTGGTCTCGACGGCGTAGGGATGGCGGCTGGGATCGACGCGGTGATGCGCCCGGACCCAGGAGAGCCCGACTCGCTCCGACGCTCGGTCGAGCTGCTCGAGGACGCCTTCCGCACGTTGCCGCCGGTCGACGAGGAGGGCCTGCTGGTCAACGCCGTCGTGGAGTACGTCGAGGGCGAGGCCGGCGTGCACCGCGTCGGCCAGGTCGTGGAGAAGTTCGGGCTCTCCGAGCGGACCCTGCAGCGCCTCTGCGCCCGCCGGATCGGACTGAGCCCCAAGTGGCTGATCCAACGCCGACGGCTGCACGAGGCCGCCGAGAAGCTGTCCGAGCCGGAGCCGGCCGACCTCGCGCGAGTCGCGGTCGAGCTCGGCTACGCCGACCAGGCGCACTTCACCCGGGACTTCCGGACCGTCACCGGGCTGACGCCGGGTGGGTTCGCGAGCGAGCCGCGTTAGCTGACGTCTTGGCGGACGGTGCGCCAGATGCCGGAGCCGGCGAGGAGTGTCGCCCAGCCCGCGAGAGTGAGAGCGGCGGCCCACCAGGAGAGGCGCACGTCGTCGGGCGAGGCCACCACGGCGTTGACGATCGCGTTGGTCGCCTCGGTGGGCATGAAGGGCGCGATGTGCTCGCGGCCGAAGTCGAAGGCCTTGATGGCCAGGCCGAGCAGCGGCTCCACGATCCAGGCGGTGGCCACCCCGATCAGCAGGGCGGCGATCTGGTTCGGGATCAAGATGCCCAGGCCGAGACCGATCAACGCCCAGAGCCCGAGCACGAGCAGGCTCAGCGCCAGGGTGCGCACGATCTCGTTCGAGGGGAACGCGTCGGCCCCCCGCACATTGAGCACGAGCGCCCCGACGGAGACCGAGCCGACCAGGCTGAGCACGCCGTACCCCGCCGCCACCACCAGCAGGGCCACGACCTTGCCGAGCATCGCCTTCGCCCGGTGGGGTACGGCGAGGAAGGTGCTGGAGATCGTCTTGTGGCGGTACTCCATGCCGATCTGCATCACCCCGATGGTCAGCATCAGCAGGTAACCGACGCTGAGCCCGCCGGTGTAGACGCTGTTCGCGATCTGGACGGGGTTCCCGGAGGGGATGCCGCCCGGACCGCCCGCCTGGTCGGCCACCGACTCGGAGGTGAACAGGAGCCCGAAGAGCAGCGCGAAGGCCGCCCCGCTGAGGAAGACCGCGATCGCCATCCCCCACCACAACCGGGTGGTGAAGAGCTTGAGCAGCTCCGCCTTGACCGTCGCACCCATCACGCTGCTCCGTCCTGGCCCCTCATCGATCCATCCCCCAGGTTGCGGTTGCCGCCGGCCGTCAGCTCCAGGAACAGCTCCTCGAGGTCGGCCGCCTTCGCCGTCAGCTCCCAGACCGGGAGTCCGGCGGCATGGGCGATCTCGCCCACCGCGCGCAGGTCGGTGGTCTCGGCGAGCACGGCGCCGTCTTCGCCGGGCGTGGCCGTGAGGTCGTGCTCGCGCAGCGCCGCGGCGAGCCGCTCGGGGTCCGAGGTGCGGACCAGGGCGCCGGAGGTCCCGTGCAACTCGGCCATCGTGCCCTGCCTGACCAGGACGCCGTTGGCGATGATCACCACGTCGTCGACCGTCTGCTCGACCTCTTGGAGCAGGTGGCTCGAGACCAGGATCGTCTTGCCCTGCTCGGCGCTCAGGTGCCGCAGGAAGCCGCGTAGCCAGCGGATCCCCTCGGGGTCGAGGCCGTTGGCCGGCTCGTCGAGGATCAGCACCCGCGGGTCGCCGAGGAGCGCGGCCGCGAGGGCGAGCCGCTGCCGCATGCCCATCGAGTAGGCCCCGGCCCGCCGGCGGGCGAAGGCCGGGATCCCGGTCAGGGTCAACAGCTCGTCGACGCGCGTGTCGGGGATGCCATGCGTGGCCGCGAGGACCCGGAGGTGGTCGCGCCCGGACCTGCCGGGGTGGAAGTTCGTCGCCTCGAGCGCCGCGCCGACAGTGCCCAGCGGGTCGCCGAGCGAGGGGTAGTCGACGCCGTCGATGGTCGCGGTGCCAGACGTCGGGTGGATCAGGCCGAGCAGCATCCGCAGCGTGGTGGTCTTGCCGGCGCCGTTGGGTCCGAGGAAGCCGGTGACCCGGCCCGGTTCGACAGTGAACGAGAGGTCATCGACGGCCACGAACGACCCGAACCTCTTCGTCAGGCCGGTGACCTCGACGCGCGCCCCGACCCGTGTCCCGACCCGTGTCCCGACCCGTGTCCCGGTGGGTGTCCCAGTGGTCATGTGCTCGATGGTGGCAGGTCCGGCCGGTTGACCGGCGTAGGGGAGGGGCCTACCGATGTCGCTGGAAGCCGGTGTCGGTCGACCACGTTGGTCAGACCGCCCAGCGCACCGACTCCTCGACCGTGTCGGCGAGCGGTGAGACCCCGCGCAGCTCGGGCCGCGAGGTCAGCAGCGCGGTGACCTCAGCGGCGTGGCGGCTGGTGGTGCTGCGTCGCCAGGCCTCCCAGAGGTCCAGCTCGGTGTCGATTCCCTTGTCCATGTCACCCACGATGCAGGCGGCGCGTTGCCGGATGGTTGAGCGCAGGTTTCCGGATGGGTGCTTCCAGGCGTCCGCGAGTTGCATTCCGGTTACCGTTCAGGGAATTTCGCCCCGTCCGTGGCTGGAGGCGGCCCGTAGGGTGCGGTGGTGAGCACGCGCATCAAGTCTGCCGTCTGGCTGGTGCTGGTCGTGCTGCTGATCAACTTCCCGCTGGTGCAGAGTGCGCTCACCCGGCGCGACGTCGAGCGGTCCGGCACCGACGTCACCGCCACCGTCGTCGACAACGAAGTGCTCGGGGACCGCGGGGACCCGGCGTACTGGATCTCCTACCGGCTGCCCGACAGGGTCGACCCCGACCAGCGGGCCTGGCCGCGCCAGGTGGATCGGGCGACGTACGACGCCGTGGTCGCCGATGGTCGCATCACGGTGCGGGTGATCCCCCGGGAGCCGGTCACCGCCCGGGTGCCGGGGCAGGTGGTGAGTCGGGCGGGTCTGATCGCGACGATCATCGCCGACCTGCTGCTCCTCGCACTGGTGCTCGTGTTGTGGCGGTTCGGCCGCTACGGGCGCCCCGAGCCGCTGCGCCTCGAGGCGGTGGGTGACGTCGTCGCTGCCGATGCCGGAGGGGCCGTCGACGAGGACGACGTGGGCACGGTCACCGCACGCGGCACCCTCGAGGAGATCACCGAGCACGACGTGGTGCTCGACACCGGAGGTCGGCGAGTCATCGTCGTGCTCGATGGGCACCGCGTGCTCGCCGGCCTGCACGCGCCGGCCCAGGTGCCCGGCCGCCGCCTGGAGTGACCCACCGGAGTCAGCCGCCTGGATCGACCCGGCACAATGGGGGCATGACCAGCCTCGGGGACTTCAACGCCACCTCCATCGACGGCCGTGAGGTCGACCTCGCCGCCTACCAGGGCCAGGCGCTGCTGGTGGTCAACACCGCCTCGCAGTGCGGCTTCACTTCGCAGTACGCCGGGTTGCAAGAGCTGCACGACACCTACGCCGAGCAGGGCTTCGCCGTGCTCGGCTTCCCGTGCGACCAGTTCGGCAACCAGGAGCCCGGCGACGAGGGCGAGATCGCGTCGTTCTGCGAACGCAGCTTCGGCGTCAGCTTCCCGATGTTCGCCAAGGTCGACGTCAACGGCTCCGAGGCCCACCCGCTCTTCGCATGGCTGCGTTCGGAGAAGGGCGGCCTGCTCGGGCGCAAGATCAAGTGGAACTTCACCAAGTTCCTGGTCGGTCGCGACGGCCAGGTGGTCGCCCGGTTCTCGCCGACCACCACGCCCGACAAGATCGGCGGCGACATCGAGAAGGCGCTCGGCACGACCTGACCCCGGCTGACCCCGGCTTGCCCGAGGGCGCGGCAGCGCGGGAGGGTGGAGGCATGTCCGCCACCACGTCGTCGTACTCCATCACCATGCGCCTTTACACGGCGCCGGACCACGGCATCGTGGGGGCGGTGGCCACCGCGATCGCGCAAGCCGGCGGGATCGTGACCGCGATCGACGTGGCCGAGTCCAGCCACGACCGGCTGGTCCTCGATGTCACCTGCTCGGCCAGCGACTCCGACCACGCAGGCCTGCTGGTGGCTGCCGCCGACGCCGTCGAGCACGTCGAGGTGCACAAGGTCAGCGACCGGACGTTCCTGCTGCACATCGGCGGCAAGATCGAGGTCACCTCCAAGGTGCCGCTGCGCAACCGCGACGACCTGTCGATGGCCTACACCCCCGGCGTGGGCAGGGTGAGTCTCGCGCTGGCCGCCAACCCCGACGACGTCCGCAAGCTGACGATCAAGGGCAACTCGGTCGCGGTGGTCACCGACGGGTCCGCCGTGCTCGGCCTCGGCAACATCGGTCCGGGGGCCGCGTTGCCGGTGATGGAGGGCAAGGCGGCGCTCTTCAAGCGGTTCGCGGACATCGACGCCTGGCCGATCTGCCTGGCCAGCCAGGACACCGACGAGATCGTCAAGGCGGTCGAAATGATCGCGCCGGGCTTCGGCGGCATCAACCTCGAGGACATCGCGGCCCCGCGCTGCTTCGAGATCGAGGCCCGGCTGCGGGCCTCCCTGGACATCCCGGTCTTCCACGATGATCAGCACGGCACCGCGATCGTCGTGCTCGCAGCCCTGACCAACGCGCTGCGCTGCGTGCACAAACCGCTCGCCGACGTGCGGATCGTGGTCGCTGGAGCGGGGGCGGCCGGCTCGGCGATCGTCACCCTGCTGCTCGCGGCCGGGGCCGGCGACGTGGTCGTGTGGGACCGCGAAGGGCTGCTGTCGGCCGACGACGACGCGCTACCGCCCGCCAAGGCCGAGCTCGCCTCCCGCACCAACCCGAGGCGGCTGCGCGGTGACTTGCGCGCCGGTCTCCAGGGCGCCGACGTCTTCATCGGAGTCAGCGCGCCCAGGGTGCTGGAGCCGGAATGGATCGCCGAGATGGCCGACTCGGCGGTGGTCTTCGCGCTGGCCAACCCCGACCCCGAGGTGGACCCGGCCGAGGCCGAGAAGTACGCCGCGGTGGTGGCCAGCGGCCGGTCGGACTACCCCAACCAGATCAACAACGTGCTGGCCTTCCCCGGCGTCTTCCGGGGGCTGCTCGACGCTCGGGCTTCCGAGATCACCGTCGACATGCTGCTGCGGGCGGCGGAGGCGATCGCGCGCGCGGTCAAGGACGACGAGATCAACCCCAACTTCATCATCCCGTCGGTCTTCAACGCCGAGGTGCCCAAGGCGGTGGCCGCCGCCATCAGCGGCGACGGCCACCACTCGTGATCCTCAGGGCACGAAGGTCCCCTCGGGTCCGGCTGGCGCTGGTAACGGCTCCGACCCCCGGCACCCGCTTGCCGGCCACCCCGTTGACCGTCTCGGTCGAGTAGGCGAACGTCAGCTGGGCGTAGGCGATCAGGTCGCTGTTGACCTCCAGCGCCTCGAGGGGTGACACAGTCGAGCAGCTTCTCGTAGGTGTTGTTCGTGCGCCTGGCGTTGGTGCGGGTGGTCGACATGCGGTCTCCTTCGTCCTCGATGAGTTCCGAACCAGGTGGGTCGCCCGACAGTGCCCGACCGGGCCCGCGCCGTACCCTGACGCCCATGGCCGTGCACGAGACCCGGATGCTCCTGCTCGGAGCCGTGGCGATGTTCGAGCCGGTCAACGGCTACCAGATCCGGCGCGAGCTGGTCTCCTGGCACGTCGACAAGTGGGCACACGTCAACCCCGGCTCGATCTACCACGGCCTGGCCGCCCTCACCGCGGAGGGACAGCTCGTTCGCACCGACGTGGTCGACGGGAGCCGTGAGGTCGCGGTCTACGAGGTGACGGCGACCGGCCACGACGTGCTGCGGCGGTCGCTGCTCGCGGCCCTGGAGACGGTCGACCCCTACGACCGCACCGCCTTCACGATCGCCTTCGGGATGCTCCCGCTCGTGCCTCGCCGCGACGTGCTGGGCTGCCTGGTCACCCGCCGGGCCGCGCTCGAGCGGGAGGTCGCAGAGTTCGTGCGCGGCAAGGACGACCCCGCCAACGGCCCGCCCCACGCCCGGCGCTCCTGGCTGCTGTGGCTCGACCTCGCGAGCGCCGAGCTCGGCTGGTTGCGCGAGGCGATCGAGGAGATCAGGTCGGGGAGGCTCCGGTTCACCCGTGGCGAGGACTGGGGATGGCAGCCGCCGGCCGACGACCCGGGCCACCAGATGACGATGGACCGGGAGAAATATCGCGCGCTTCTCGGTCGCTGAACTGTCACGCTTCTCGCCATGCCGACCGAGCTTTCCCTGGCGGAGCACCTGGAGGGCCTGTACACCGCGTCGACCTCCCTGGTCCGCTGCGCCGAGCGCGCGGGCCTCGACTCCGAGGTACCGACGTGCCCCGGGTGGACCGTACGACGCCTGGCCGCGCACCAGGGGATGGTGCATCGCTGGGCCACGGCGGTCCTGCGAGGGGAGAGCGCCGACCCCGACGAGCTCGAGCGGACCGGCTGGACTGCGGCCGACCCCTTGGCCTGGCTCGAGGACGGCGCCGCCGCGTTGACCGGGGCCATCCTCGAGGCGGACGAGGACGTCCGCACCGTGGTGTTCCTCAACGACGCTCCGGCGCCCCGGCAGTTCTGGGCCCGCCGGCAGTGCCACGAGACGACCATGCACGCGGTCGACGGGCTCTCTGCCGCGCTGGGCCGCTACCCGACCGGCGCGGAGACCTGGATCGACCCGGTGCTCGCGCGCGACGGGATCGACGAGCTGCTGGGCGGGTTCGTCACCCGCAACAACTCCCGGGTCCGGTGCGAGGACCCGCTGCGGGTGGGAGTGCTGCCCGACGACGCCGACGAGGCGTGGCTGGTCGAGGTCAGCCGGCGCCCTGCGGTGACGACGCGACTGGCCGTCGGTGCGATCGGCCCCGACGGTTTGGACGACCTGGACGTCGAGCTCCGGGCGTCGTCGGTCTCGCTCTACCTGGCGTTGTGGAACCGCTCCGACGAGGTGAGCGTCGCGCCCGACCTCTGGGAGCAGTGGCGCTCGCAATCACCGATCAGCTGGACCTGAGCCACGGGTCTGGCAGACCGATGAGTTCCGCGGCGTCGAGTGGTCTGCAACGGCAGACGGAAGTACCTTGACACCACATGTTCAATCTTGAACACTCGGGTCACCGACAGCACTTCACCAGAGGAGCGCCATGATCCACGCGCGGGGACTCGTGCAGACCTTCCACACCGGACAGGGCAAGAACAAGAAGGAGGTCCAGGCCGTCCACGGCGTCGACCTCGACGTCGCCGAGGGTGAAGTCGTGGGCTTCCTCGGCCCCAACGGTGCCGGCAAGACCACCACCCTGCGGATGCTGGTCACGCTGCTGCGCCCGACCGCCGGCACGGCGACGGTCGCGGGCTACGACGTGGTCCGCGAGTCGAAGCAGGTACGCCGCAGCATCGGCTACGTGTCCCAGGCCGGCGGCACCTTCAGCGCTGCGCGCGCGGGCGAGGAGGTGATGGACCACGGGATGCTCTACGGGATGTCCCAGGCCGAGGCGCACGCCCGCGGTCAGCAGCTCTTCTCCGAGCTCCAGCTCGACGGGCTGTGGACCCGGATGCCCAAGAACATTGTCCGGCGGCCAGAAGCGCCGGCTCGACATCGCGATGGGGCTGGTCCACGACCCCACGCTGGTCTTCCTCGACGAGCCCACCACCGGCCTCGACCCGCAGGCGCGCGCCAACCTGTGGGAGCACATCGCCAGGCTGCGATCGGAGCGGGGCGCGACGGTGTTCCTGACCACCCACTACCTCGAGGAGGCCGACACGCTGAGCGACCGGATCGTGATCATCGACCAGGGCCGGATCGTCGCCTCCGACACCAGCGACAACCTCAAGGCCCAGGTCTCCGGTGACCTGGTCGACCTCGAGGTCGCTGCGAACGACCAGGTCGCGGTCGCCGCCCAGCGGCTGGGCGCCATCGCGACCGGCGTGGTCGTCAACGGCCGGCACGTCAGCGGCCGGGTCGAGCGCGCCGGGCGGGTCGTACCCTCCCTGCTGCGTGAGCTGGACGCCGGCGGTGTCTCGCTGGACTCCATCGAGGTGCACCGCCCGACACTGGACGACGTGTTCCTGACCCTGACCGGGCGTTCGCTGCGCGACGCCGAGGCCGGCGAACCGGACGCCGGCGACGACGAGACGATCCTCGAGGAGGCCCGCGCATGACCACCACCACCACTCCCGCCCGGACGATGACACCGGTCTCGGCCAGGTCCGGGAACTTCTGGCGCGAGTCCTACATCGTCTTCCGGCGCCAGATCCGGATGAACCTGCGCAACCCTGCGTGGGTCGTGATCGGGGCCCTGCAGCCGGTGCTCTACCTGCTGCTGTTCGGCCCGTTGCTCGAGCCGATCGTGTCGTCCTTCCCGGGCGCCGCCGACAACGAGTTCACCTTCCTGGTGCCGGGACTGCTGGTGCAGCTCGGCATGTTCGGCGCGTTCTTCGCGGGCTTCGGACTGATCGCCGAGTGGCGCGAGGGTGTGGTCGAGGCGGAACGGGTCACGCCGGCCTCGCGGACCGCGCTGCTGGTGGGCCGGCTGATGCGCGACCTGCTCCAGCTGTTCGTCCAGGCGCTGATCCTGGTCGGACTCGGCCTGGTGATGGGCATGCGCGGGTCGTTCGGCGGCATCGTCTTCGGCGTCCTGCTGACCCTGCTGGTCGGTGGGGCCTGCGCCGCGGCATCCAACGCGCTCGCCCTCTCCACCAAGTCCGAGGACGTGATGGCGCCGGTCATCAACATGGTGATGATGCCGGTGCTGCTGCTCAGCGGGATCCTGCTGCCGATGACGCTCGGCCCGGCCTGGCTCGAACGGATCAGCGACTTCATGCCGTTCCGCTGGATCGTCGACGCCGTGCGCGACTCGTTCGCCGGCAACCTCTCCGGCTCCACCTTCATCTGGGGCACCGGCTGGGCGCTCGTCTTGTTCGCGCTCGCACTCTGGTGGGGGACGGCGACCTTCCGCAAGGAGGACGCTTAGCAGCGGGCGCGGCGGGTCGCGAGCCGGGCTAGTGCCTCGGCGTCGAGTCGGGCGGCCACGTCGGGCGGGGGAGCGGAACCGCCCCGGCGGTGCGGCAGCCACCATGCACCGTCGTGACCGACGCGCGGACAGGCCTCGATCGTCTCCTCCAAGAGCGCCTCGAGCCGGGACCGCAGATCGGCGGTGACGACGTGCGGGTCGTCGTCGGGCCTGGGCCGCAGCGGTTCCCCGACGCGGATCGAGACCGGCGTACGCCGCCGCAGGCTGCCGCGGCGGTCGACGGTGAGCACTCGGTGACCGCCGAAGGAGACCACCGGGACCAGCGGCACCTGCGCGGCGATCGCGATCGCGGCTGCGCCCGGAGCTAGGGGCTTGACGAGCCAGGAGCGCGAGATCGTCGCCTCGGGGAAGACGCCCACCACCTCCCCGGCGGCGGCGAGCCGGATCGCCTGCCGCACCGCGCCGGCACCCTGCTCCCGGTCGACCGGCACGTGCCGCATGGCCCGCATCGCTGCGCCGACGACCGGCGCTTCGAAGACTCCCGACTTGGCGAGGAACCGGACGTAGCGGCCACGGGCACAGCCGATGTGCCCGATCAGCGCGAAGTCGAGGTAGCCGGTGTGGTTGGCAGCAACGACCGCTCCACCCTCGGCGGGGAGATGCTCGCCGCCGCGCAGGTCGATCCGCAGGTCCAGGGCTGCGAACATGACCCGGAAGAGCCGGAACGCCGCGCGGTAGATGCGTTCGCGTCTCACGGCGGTGAGCGTACGGCGCGGTGGCGGCTCAGTAGCCGGACACGTCGGGCGCCCGGTCGTCGGGCATCCCGAGCCTGGTCAACGCGGTCCGCCGGGAACCGGTCGCCTCCGTCGCCGACGTGGCTTTGAGCAGCCCGAACGGCGGCATGTTCGCGTGGATCGCCTCCACCCGGGCCGCGGGCACGACGTACGTCTCGTGCCAGATCCCGACCTCGCCGGTGGCCGCCACCCGGCGGTTGAAGTCGCGCCAGGCCGGGAGATGGGAGCGTTCGGGATCGCGGGCGAAGGCGTCGAGCTGGTCGAAGGATTGCCAGTACTGCACCATCAGGATCGTCCGGCCGAACCAGCTCTCCACGCCGAGCAGCCCGGAGTCGCGTCGACCCTCCAGCTCGCGGATCATCCTCGGCATCGCCGAGAACGCGGGCCACCAGCCCCGCGGTCGCAGCGGATGGTTGATCCGCATCCCGATCAGGAAGACCACGATCTCGTCCTGGTCCAGGTGGGCGGTGAACCTGCCGGGTCGCACCCGGGGTCGGGGTGTAGGCATGGTGCTCCTCGGAGCTCAGGTGGCGCGGGCTGCGTAGAGGGCGGCGCCGACTATACCGGCGCGGTTCTGCAGGGTGGCCGGCGCCAACGGTGTACGCACCCGGATCAGCGGGAGGAAGTGCTCGGCATGCTTGCTGACCCCGCCGCCCACGACGAACAGGTCGGGAGAGAAGAGTGCCTCCACCGTCGCGTAGTAGCGGGTCAGCCGCTCGGCCCACTCCGCCCAGGACAGGTCCTCGCGCTCCCGGGCGCTGTTGGCGGCGCGGCTCTCGGCGTCGTGGCCGTCGATCTCGAGGTGGCCGAGCTCGGAGTTGGGCACGAGAACGCCGTCTTGGATGATCGCCGACCCGATGCCGGTGCCCAGGGTCGTCACGATGACCAGTCCTGGTCGGCCGCTCGCCGCGCCGTACGTCGCCTCGGCGAGCCCGGCCGCGTCCGCGTCGTTGACGACGTGGACCTCGCGTCCGGTGGCGTCGGTGAAGATCGCGTCGGCGTCGGTGCCGATCCAGGACTTGTCGATGTTGGCGGCCGAGCTCACCACGCCGTGTCGGACCACGCCCGGCACGGTGACGCCGACCGGAGCCGTCGACGACGGGAATCTGGACAGCAGCTCCGCGAGCACGGAGGCCACCGCCGCGGGGGTGGAGGGGTCGGGCGTCTCGATCCGCGCCCGGTCCTCGGCGAAGTCGCCCCGCTCGAGGTCGACCGGCGCCCCCTTGATGCCGGAGCCACCGAAGTCGATGCCGAAGGGATGCGCGCTCATCCGGACATTCTGTCACTTGACATCGACTGCCTTCTTGTCGATCGCGGCTCAGACTGCCGGCCGTGACCGCCGCCCCCCAGTCCCTCAGCACGAACGGGCGCGTGGTCGCGGCGGCGGCGGCGCTGACCTGTGAGGTCGGCTGGGCCAGGGCGACGATGGCCGAGCTCGCCGATCGGGTGGGAGTGAGTCGGCAGACCGTGGACAACGAGATCGGCTCCAAGCCGGCGCTCGCCGAGGCGACGGTGCTGCACGAGCTGGCCACCTTCTTGGCAGTCGTGGAGGCCGCCTTCGACGCCCATCCCGACGACCTGGTGGCGGCCATCCGGGCGGCGGCTGCCGGCGTACTCACCGAAGCGGCGACCAATCCCTTGCTCCAGGCGGTCGTGTCGGCGTCGTACGGCGCCGAG
>Ga0136617_10003859_pt1 | contig 13394 bp, 11 predicted proteins | sample AntDrymUQ3222106_2_FD_129672 | JGI IMG/M metagenome (GOLD analysis project Ga0136617, IMG submission 129672) | Polar desert sand microbial communities from Dry Valleys, Antarctica - metaG UQ322 (21.06) | ecosystem: Environmental > Terrestrial > Soil > Desert | place: Antarctica: Dry Valley...
CCACCAGCATCCGCTCGGCCGGGCCCTTGAGGGCCCGGCCGCCGACGATGGGCGAAACGGCCACCACGTGACGCCGCCGGGCCGCCAGCCGTTCCTCGACGCCGGGCAGCTCCCGCAACGGCTGGATGGACACCAGCGGATTGGACGGTGCGATCACCACCAGGTCGGCGTCGTCGAGGGCGGCCAGGACGGCGGCGGTTGGCGTGGCCCCGCTGGTGTCGATGCGCACCCCGGCGATCTGGACGTCGTGGCGCAACCGCACGAAGTAGTCCTGGAACGCCAGCTCCTCGCCGCCGGGGAGCACCAGGCGGCTGGCCACCGGGTCGTCGCTCATCGGCAGCACGTGCACGCCGACGTCCCAGGCCCGGCGGATCTCGTCGGTGACGGCGGTGAGGGTGGCGCCCTCGGCCCGGCGGACGGTGCGGTAGAGGTGGGTGGCGATGTCGCGGTCGCCGAGGCTGAACCAGGTGGTGGCGGCCGCCGAGCCGCCCGGACGCACGGCGCCGTACCGATCGAGCAGTTCCATGGTGTTCCAGGACTCGCCGCTGAGGCCCCAGCCCCGCTCGGCGTCGATTGCCCCGGCCAACGTGTACACCACCGTGTCCAGGTCGGGCGAGATGGCCAGGCCGTTGACGACGGTGTCGTCGGCGGTGTTCACCACCGCCGTGATCTGCGTCGGGTCGATGACTTGTACGGCGCCGGTGAGGAAGCGGGCCGCCCCGACGCCGCCGCACAACACGGTGACCTGGCCCGGGACGTTCGCCATGTGCCCAGTCTGTCGGGCGCAGGCCGGATCGGGCCGGATCGGGCGGCCGGTAGCCTCGCCCGCCATGACCGAGGCCCTTCCCCGGGTTGGTGTGGCGGTGCTCAACTATCGGGGAGCCGACGACACGCTGGCCTGCCTGGCCTCACTACGCCGCCTGGACACCACTGCGACCAGCGAAGTGCGGGTGATCGTGGTCGACAATGGCTCGGGCGACGGCTCGGTGGCCCGGCTCCGCGCCGCCGCCGCCGATCCGGGCAACTTGGCCGCCATCGACCTGGTCGAGCACCCCACCAACGTGGGTTTCGGCGCCGGCAACAACGAGGCCATCGAGCGCCTTCTGGCCGACCGGGTCGACTTCGTGTGGTTGCTGAACAACGACGCCACCGTCGAACCGGCGACGTTGCGCGCCCTGCTGGCGGCGGCGGGCGATGCACGCGTCGGCATCGTCGGCTCGGTGATTTTCCACGCCGACCGGCCCGATGCCGTGCAGACGTGGGGCGGCGGGTCGGTGAGTCTGCGCAGCGGTCGCACGTTGGACGCCACCGGCCCGGGCCAGCGGGTCGACTACATCACTGCCGCGTCGGCGCTGGTCCGAGCGACGGCGTTGGAAGACGTCGGCGCGTTCGACCCCGCCTACTTCTTCCTGTACGAGGACGTCGACCTGGGCCTTCGGCTTCGGCGGCGCGGCTGGCGGATGGCCGTGGCCGACGAGGCCAGGGTGTGGCATCGCGGCGGCGGGACGTCGCCGGCGCGATCACCGGAGCGCATGGAGCACCACGCGGCCGGGCTGGTGACGTTGCTGCGCAAGCACGCCCGTCACCCCCGGCGTGCCGCGCTGCCCATGCTCGGCTACTACGCGTGGCTGTCGGTCCGCGAACGCACCCCGGTGCTCGCCCTGGCCGCCTGGCGCGGCTGGCGTTCGGGTTGGCGCTCCCCCTCGTAGAATCGCGCGTCATGCCCCGAGCGTTCATCACCGGAATCACTGGCCAGGATGGTCGCCATCTGGCCGAGTTCCTGCACGGCGAGGGCTACGACGTGTATGGCATGGTGAAGGGCCAGAGCAACCCCAAGGCCATCCAGGTGGTGGAGGAGATGCCGTTCGTCGAGCTGGTTCCCGGCGACCTGGCCGACCTGCCGTCGCTGGTGGCCGCCCTCGAGTTGGCCCAGCCCGACGAGGTCTACAACCTGGGTGCCATCTCGTTCGTCGCCCTCAGTTTCTCGCAGGCCGAGCTGACGGCGAACACCACCGGGCTCGGGGTGCTGCGGATGCTCGAGGCCATCCGCATGATCGGCGGCAGCAACCAGAACCCCATCCGCTTCTACCAAGCGTCGTCGTCGGAGATGTTCGGCAAGGTGCGCGAGACCCCCCAGACCGAGCGCACGCCGTTCCATCCCCGCTCGCCCTACGGGTGTGCCAAGGTGTTCGGTCACGACATCGTCGTCAACTATCGCGAGAGCTACGGGCTGTTTGCGTGCTCGGGCATCCTCTTCAACCACGAGGGTCCCCGACGCGGCATCGAGTTCGTCACCCGCAAGGTCACCAACGCCGCCGCCCGGATCAAGCTCGGTCTCCAGCACGAGCTGGTGCTGGGCACGTTGGAATCGAAGCGGGACTGGGGCTACGCGGGGGACTACGTGCGGGCGATGTGGTTGATGCTGCAACAGGACGAGCCCGACGATTTCGTGGTGGCGACCGGCCAGACCCACACCGTCGAGGAGCTCGTCGAGCGGGCGTTCGGCGAGGTGGGCATCGCCGATTGGCGCCAGTACGTGCGCCAGGACCCCAAGTTCTACCGACCGGCCGAGGTCGATCTACTCATCGGCGACGCCACCAAGGCCCGCGAGCAGCTGGGCTGGGAGCCCCAGGTCGACTTCGCCACCCTGGTGCAGATGATGGTGCGCAGCGACCTGGAGACCGAGGCCGCCAAGGCCGGCGTGCCGGTGCCCGGCTGACGGTTCGGCGCTTGACGCTGTGACAGTGTGTGCGCCCTTGGGCTTGCGTGCAGTGGGGACGTTATTGGCCCGGTACACCGAGTAGGACACTGACGGTAGGAGATGCTTCGTGCGAGGATCGGGCGGGCTTTGCCGCCCGACCGCAGCTCCGCAGATGGGGGGTTCCGAAGGGGGGAAGGTCTCCTTCCCCCCTTCGAGCCTACGTCTCGAAGGGCATGTCGGTGAGGCCCTCGAGCACCGACTGCTCGTCGGGTTCGTCACCGGAGGCCAGCTTGTATCGGAGGGCCAGCGCGAAGTACACCACGGCGGTGATCGAGGACGCCATCAGCCCGATCTCGACGCGGCGGAACACGTCGGACCCGCCCAGCCAGGTACCGAGGAGCAGGGCGACCACGCCGATGACCCAGCCCCCGGCCACCAGGGAGTGGCCCTTGAGGGCGATGACGGCCTGGGCCAGGGCCAGCGACACCATGTAGGTGGCGCTCCCGGCGGCCAGCAGGGCCAGCGTGGCGCTGCTGAGCTCGGCGTCGTACACCGTCTCCAGCACGAAGGGTCCGATCGCCAGGGCGCCGAGGCTGCCGCCGACGCCGACGGCGACGACGAGCATCAGCAGTCGCTTCAGGCCGCTGCGGAACTCGGTGAAGTTGCCGGCGGCGGCCAGGCGGCTGAGCCGCGGGAGCAAGGCGGCCTGCACGGCCTGGAACATGAACAGCGGCACCCGGGCCAGCAACACGCCGTAACCGAACTCGGTGACGTCGGCCTTGCGGTCGTCGGGGGCCATAATGGCGGTGAGCATGGGTCCGGCGTTGAGCAGCCCGGCGGCGAAGATCGACCCGATCAACAGCCAGCCCAGGTTGGGCGTCACCTCGCCCCATGACGCCTCCGGACCCGGTTCGGTGTGCAGGCTGCCCTTGCTGAACACGTAGCTCAGCCCGACCAGGGGAGACAGGGCAATCACAAACGCATAGGCACCGACGGTCTGGATGCCGAGCACGGCCAGGGCGACGCACAACGCGATGCGCACCACCCCGTCGGACCCCATGACGATGGCGTACGGGCGGAAGCGGCCGCTGCCCGAGCAGATGCCCCGGGCCAGGTGGGCGGGGGCGTAGGCGACGAACGCCACCACCAGTGCCGCGACCAGCACCCAGTTGTCCTCGAAGTAGTTGCTGGCGATGAGCGGGCTGAGGGCGATGATGGCCAGGGCCACCACGCCACCAAGCAGGAAACCGAGGCGAGCTACCTTGGCCACCACCGGCCGGCCGCCCTCGCCGATGGCGCGGCGGTGGCCGATGGCCCGGCCCAGCTCCTGTTCGAGGGGGAGGAAGAACCCGGGGGCCAGGGCGAACGTGGCGAACCACAGCGACGACAGCGGTTTGAAGTTCTCCTTGCGCTCCTCGGTGGTGTCGCCGACGGCGTGGGTGCCGACCTTGAAGAACAGGTAGGTGGCCACGCCGGCGATCAGCAAGGCGGCGGCGACCGGGATCGTCCCTTCCGGGAGCGACGTCCGCACGACGGCCGTCCTCGATGCAGTTCTCGCTTCGGCCACGGGTGCGAGAGGTTACCCGCCGAACCCCCGCCCCGGCCCCCGCCCCGCTCGGACCGCCGAACAACGTTTTCCACAAAGGATTTCGGCCACCGGTGGCCGAAATCCTTTGTGGAAAACGCGCGACCCACCTGGCGACCGGCACGAGATGACGAAAAGATTGCGGTGGGTGGTCAATTACGTGACGACCAGCCGCAGGCGGGGCCGGTAGCCTCGGCGGGTCCCTTATGACTGGCGAACCGGAACCCGACGCAGCCCTGGCCCCACCCGTCGTCGCCGTGGTGGTCGTCCACGCCCCCGGGGACTGGTTCGCCGAGACCCTCGACGCGCTGGCCCGCCAGGACTACCCGAACCTCAACACGCTGTTCCTGCTCGCCGGCGGGCCGGGCGAAAGGGCGCTCGACGACGAGGTGACCGCCCTCATCGAGGCCTTCCTGCCCTCGGCATTCAGCGAGGAACTCGGGGCCAACCCGGGATTCGGCGCCGCCGCCAACACCGTGCTCGAGTTCGTCGAGGGCGACAACGGGTTCTTCTGCTTCTGCCACGACGACGTCGCTCTGGCGCCCGACGCCATTCGCCTGCTCGTCGAGGAGCTGTACCGCTCCAACGCCGGCATCATCGGTCCCAAGTTGGTCAGCTGGGAGGACGCCCACGTCGTCCAGAACGTCGGCCTCGACGTCGATCGCTTCGGGCAGCCGGCGCCGCGTGTCGAGCCGGGCGAATACGACCAGGAGCAGCACGACGCCGTCACCGACGTGTTCGCCGTGCCGTCGGCCTGCCTGCTGGCCCGGGCCGACCTGTTCCGCTCGCTCGGGGGCTTCGACCCGTCGATGACGTTCCACGGCGAGGATGTCGACCTGTGCTGGCGGGCTCACATCTCGGGCGCCCGGGTGATGGTCGCGCCGTCGGCGCGGGTGCGCCACCGCGAGCAACTGGAGCTCCGCCGCCCCGACCTCAACCACGCGCTGTTGCAGTCCCGCCACCGGCTGCGCTCCACGCTGACGCTCACGGCTGGTTCCCGGCTGCCGGGGCGCCTGCTTGAGCTGATCGGCGTCACGCTGCTCGAGGTGGTGTTCGGCGTCGTCACCGGCCGTTTCGGCGACGCCTGGGCTTCGGTGCGGGCGATTGTCGGGTCGCTACCACGCGTCCCGACCCTGCTCGCCCGCCGGGGCAGCGTGGCCAAGGTGCGCAACGTCAGCGACGCCGAGGTTCACGACCTCCAGTCGCGGGGGAGCAATCGGTTGCGCTCGTTCGGTCGCGCCCGCGACACGCAGATGTTCATCGGCGTCGAGGACAACATCAAGCGCTGGCGGGAGCGCTCCTTGGCCCCGGTCATCACGTGGGGAATCGTGATCCTGGCCGTGGTGGTCGCCAGTCGCACGTTCATCAACGACGCGGTGCCCTCGATCGGCGAGTTCCTACCGTTCCCCGAGAGCCCCCGCCAACTCCTGCGTGACTACACCACCGCCTGGGATTCGGGCGGCTTCGGCGCGACGTCGCCGAACCCCACCGGCTTCGTCGTACTCGCCGCGACGAGTGTGCTGTGGGTGTTCCACATGGGACTCGGGCTCACCGTCGCCGTGGTCGGTCTGATCCTGCTCGGCGGGCTCGGGGTGTGGCGGCTGAGCGACGTGTTCCCGTCCAACCGGGAGCGCACCGTGGCCCTGGTGGCGTACGTCGCCATGCCGTTGCTGCCCGGCGTGGTCTCGACCGGACGCCTGAGTGCCCTGGTGGCGTTTGCCGCCGTGCCGTGGTTCGTCCATCTGGTGCGGGTCGCCGTCGGCATCGGCACCGCCGATCCCTCATCGGTGTCCGCCGATCTGACCGACGGCATCGTCGAGTTGGCTCGGCGCGAGCGCATCCGGCGCACCGCCGTCGCCGGTCTGGTGGCCGCGCTGGCCGTGGCACTGGCCCCGCCGGTGCTGCTGATCCTGACCGGCGTCGCCGTCGTGCTGGCCCTCACCACCCTGCTCGTCGGCGCCGGTTGGCACACCGCCGCGTGGTTCGCCGTCACCGGCCTGATGGCCTGCGGATTGGCCTGGGTGCTCAACCTGCCGGCCTCCACGTCCTGGTCGTGGAACGACCTCACCGCCATCCCCCTGGCCGGGGCCAACGGCCGGGGACTCACCAACGTGGCGACCATGAACATCGGCCAGGGTGAGCTGGGTCTGCTGGCGCTGGCCCTGTACGTCCCCGTCGTGACCGCGCTGGCGCTGTCGCGAGCGTGGCGGCTCAGCTGGGCTGGTCGCGCCGGCGGACTGGTCGTCGGCTTCGGCGCCCTGGCCGTACTGCAGGATCGCAACGCCTTGCCGGTGCGCGTGCCCGAGATCGGCCTCTTGCTGGTGCCGGTGGCCGTTGGTCTGGCGATTGCCGCAGCGTGCGCGGTGGCCTCGTTCGCGTCCGACGTGGCCGGCGGCAGGTTCGGCTGGCGCCAGCCGCTCGGACTGGCGTCGATCGCCGCACTCCTGGCCGGCCTGTTCCCGGCGATGATCACGCTCACCGACGGTGCCTGGTTCGCGCCGCGGACCTCGCTCAACGATGTCGTCGCCCAGCAAATCAGCCCGGACGAGTCGGTCGGGGACTACCGGGTGCTGTACATCGGCGATCCCCGCCTGCTGCCGATCGCTCCCCAGGACATCGGTGGGGGAGTTGCGATGGCGCTGGCCGGACCCCGACCACCCGATTTCCGGGGTCGGTTCGCGCCGCCGCCGACCGCAGCCGACGCTCCCTTGCGCAGTGCCCTGCGCGACATCGCCAACAGCAATACCCAGCGCGGCGGTCGTCTGCTGGCGCCGTTCGGCATTCGTTATGTCGTGGTGCCGCTGTTCGACGGCGCCAACTCCACCGCCGACGACCCGATCGAACCTCCGGCCGGCCTGCTCGACGCGCTGAACTCGCAGCTCGATTTGGAGCTGGCCTACACCGCGGCCGACTTCGCGCTGTACGAGAACCGTTCGGCCATCCCGGTCGCCGCCGCCCTCACCGGACCCCTGGTCGACGCGGCCGCCGCGTCAGCCGACTCGGTGGCCGGCCCGGCCCGCACCGATCTCAGCGCCGCCCCGGCGTTGTTCGGTGAGGTGCTGGCGGACCGCACGGGGACCGGCGACGTGCCGGCCGGGGTGGTGCACCTGGCCGTGCCGTTCGACGAGAACTGGACCATGCGGATCGGCGAGGAGACCGTCGTCGCCCGCCCTGGATTCGATGTGCTCACTGCGTACGACGTCGACAACGCCGGCGCCGGCGTGTTGACCTACGAATCCCGGTCGTCACGGCGCAACGAACTGCTGGGCCAGGCTGCGTTGTGGCTCGTCGCACTGCTCGCGGCCAGCCGTCTCACCGTGCCCGCCTGGCTCGCTCGGGCCCGCCGAACCCGCGGCACCGCCGTGTTGGACCTCGACGAGGACCATGCCGCCCTGCCCACCGACGCCGGCGAGGTGCCGGTGGTGGTTCCCCTCGACGACGCTGGTCCGCCGGCGGCCGTGGCGGCGGGCGCCATCGCCCGACCCGCGCTGGTCGGCTCCGACGACGACTCGGATGCTCGGTCGTGGGTCGACGACATGTTCGACGACGACGATGATGAAGGCGGGGCGCGATGAGCCTCCGGCGTCTGCCCCTGCTGGCCCTATGCGTCGTCGTGCTGGCGGCGATCGCCGTCACCACCCGCACCACGGTGGCCCCCACGCCGGCCGTGTTCTCCAACGTCGCCGCGCCGTGGATGCCCGCCGTGCCACTGCCCGGTGGCTTGACGAGCACGTGGTTCTGTCCGGGGGTGCCGGCGGCCGGGGTCGAGGGCGCAGGCGGTTCGGTCCGCGTGTTCAACACCGGCGAGAACGCCATGGCCGGGCGCATCACCGTGCTCGGAGTGGAGGGCGATCCGCTGACCCAGCCGGTCAGCGTGCCGGCTTACGGGATGCAGGAGTTCGACCTCGACGAGCTCGTCGACAGCCCGTACGCGGCCGGCTTCGTGGAGATCGACGGCGGCGGGGGGCTCGTGGAGCAGGTCGCCGTCGACCCGGAGGGTGAATCCATCAGCGCCTGCGCCAACGGCACGTCGGCCGAGTGGTACGTCGCCACTGGGGACACCCTCGACAACAGCGTCGATCAGATCGTGCTCTCCAACCCCAGTGAGGACGCCGCCGTCGTCAACGTCACGGTGTCGACGTCGGCGGGCATTCGGCGTCCCCAGGCGTTGCAGAACTTCCCGGTGCCGCCCGGTTCGGTGCGGCTGATCGACGTGAACGCGGTGCGCGCCGACGAGTCCGAGGTGGGCGTGAGCGTCGTGGCGTCGCGCGGTGACGTGGTGATGGGCCGCGCCCAGCGCTACGACACCGACGCCCGCACCGGGTACGCGATGACCCTGGCGGCGCCGTCGCTGCGTGACCAGTGGTGGTTCGCTTACGGCGTCGTCGACGACGACGTCTCCGTCAGCTACAGCGTGTACAACCCCAACGACGCCGACGTCGAGGTGATCCCGTTCCTCGGTGGGTTCCCCGGCAGCGAGGGCTTCGTGCCGCCCGACCCGTTCGTGGTGCCCGACGGGGAGGTGGTCGTGTTCAACCTCGACGACGTGGCCGGGCTGCCCGACGGAGTGGTGTCGGCGGTGTTCGCCACGTCCGACCCCAAGGTGGGCATCGTGGTCGAGCGGATCGTCACCCGCACCATCGACGGCGTGCGCACCACGTCGGTCGCGGTCGGCGCCACCGGCCGTCCGGCCGACGGGTACGTGGCCAATACCTGGTACGTGGGAACCGGCGTGGCCGAGCCGACCGAGAACGCCCTGGCCGTGTACAACATCACCGCCGCCGACGCCGTGGTGACGGTGCAGGCCATCACGCCCGACGGCGGCGTGGTCACCGTCGACTCCCTGGCGGCGGTCGAACTACCTAGTTCGCGGGCCGTTTCCATCGACCTCACCGACGAGGCGGTGCTGAACGCGCCGCTGATCATCCGCTCGACGTCGCCGGTGTTCGTCGAGCGGGTCGTTCCCCGTGAGCCCGGCGCCCTCGGCCGGGTGGCCGTGTGGGCGGTGCCGGCCAACGCCTAGACCCCGGGTCGAACGGCCTCGCGCCCGGTCGACAAGCTGTCGACGATCCGGGTGGTGTGGGTGCGTTCGTGCGACGCTCGCGACGTGAACTCCCTGGATCTACCCGACGACTTGCCGGTCATCGAGCGTTCGGTCGTGCGGGTCGTCGCGCTCGACGCCGCCGGGCGCGTGCTGCTGTTCCACACTCGCGATCCGACGTATCCAGAGCTCGGATCGTGGTGGGAGCTCCCCGGAGGGGGGATCGAGCGCGACGAGACGGCACTCGAAGCCGCGGTGCGGGAGCTGCGCGAGGAGACCGGGATCGTCGCCCTGGCCGCCGACATCGGCCCGCCAACGTGGCGGCGCCGGTCAACGTTTCGGTACCGGGGCGAGCGGCGGCTGCAACACGAATCGGTCGTGACCATCCGGATCGCTGGTGTCGCACCGGCGGTTGACGGCGCCCTGCGAGTTGGCTTCGAGCACGAGGACTACGTCGATCACCGGTGGTGGACGGTTCCCGAGATCTCGGCCAGTCAAGAGCGCTTCTACCCCGGGCGGCTTCCCGAATTCATTGTGCCGTTCCTCGCCGGGGACCAGATCGATGAGCCGTTCGAGGCGTGGTCGTGAGACACCGTTTTGCCGACTACCCGATGGAGGGTCGCAGACTTGGATCAAGGAAGTCATTCGATGAACATTTTCGTGACCGGGGCGACCGGCGCCATCGGCCGTCTGGCCGTACCTGCCCTGCTTCGCGCCGGGCACCGGGTGAGCGGCGTCGCCCGCACCGACGCCAAGGCCAGCCAGCTCGTCACCGCTGGCGCCGGCGCGGTGCGGGTGTCGATCATCGACCACGGCGCGCTCGTTTCGGCGATGGCTGGCCACGACGCGGTGGTCAACCTGGCGACGCGGATCCCGCCGCTGAAACAGATCAGTGAACCGGACGCCTGGGCCGAGAACGATCGCATCCGCCGCGAGGCCTCGGCCACGCTCGCCGGCGCGGCCGTGGCCGCGAGCGTCGGGCGCTTCGTGCAGGAGTCGATCACGTTCACCTACCCCGATCGGGGCCAGGACTGGATCGACGAAGGGGTCCCCACCGAGACGCCCGCTTCGTTGAGCGCAACGACGGTGGCCGAGGCCGCCGCCAACGGTCTTGGGGCGACGGGAGGGATCGGCCTCGTGTTGCGGTTCGGCGGTCTCTACGGGCCGGGGGCCGAGACGACGGTCGCGGCGGCTCGCCTGGCCCGCCGCCACCTGGCGATGGTGCTCGGCCACCCCGGCGGGTACACCTCACCGGTGCACATGGCCGACGCCGGCTCCGCCGTCGTCGCCGCCCTCGCCGCTCCCGCCGGCGTGTACAACGTCGTCGACGACGAGCCGGTGACCAGGCGCGAGTTGGGACGCATCATCGGTCGAGCCGTCGGCGCCCGGCCGTGGCTCCACGTCCCGGGCCGCTTCACCCGCCTCGTCGGCCAGCAGGGCTCGGCGCTGGCTCGGTCGCAACGAGTTTCCAACCGGCACCTGCGGGCCGCCACCGGCTGGTCACCGAGCTTCCCGTCGAGTCGGCAGGGCTGGGCCAACATCGTGACCAACGGTCATGATCGTGGCTGACGATCGTCGCCGGCCGAACCGTTCGTCCCGGTCCCGGTGCGCGTCCTGTTGGCGGCCTACGCGGCGACGTTGGCCGTGACGGGAGGGTGGGCGGCGGCGTTCCCGCGATCGTTCTACGACGACTTCCCCGGATTCGGGCGGGTGTGGGTCGCGGTCGACGGACCGTTCAACGAGCACCTGGTGAGGGATGTGGGCACGCTGACTCTCGCTCAGGCCACGCTCGTCGCCGTCGCTGCGGCAGCTGGGACGTGGCGCCTGGTGGCCGTCGCGTCGGCGGTGGCCCTGGTCAACGCCGTGCCCCACCTCGTCTACCACCTGGCCAACCTCGCCGGCTTGGAGACCCCCGACGTCGTGTCGTCGATCGCGTCGCTCACCGCGGCGGTGGTCGTTCCCCTCGGAGTGTTGGGCTGGCTCGTTCGCTGGCTGCGCCAGGATCAGCGCCGCCGCGCCTGATGCGCCCGGGACGTCGCCGGCGACGATCGGGCGGAGGGTTTGGCCGCCGGCTCCGCCGGGTAAGAGTTGACGAATGCCCCCGTGGCGAAAGGACGTCGTGATGAGCAAGCTCAGTGCCAAACAGCGGGCGAAACTCCCGGCCAAGGAGTTCGGACTACCCGAGAAGGCGCGCACCGAGGATGCCAAGAAGGAGTCGGGCAACTACCCGATGCCCGACGAAGGCCATGCCATCAGCGCCAAGACCCGCTCCAAGCGCCAGCGCGACGAGGGCAATCTCACCAAGGACGAGTTCGAGCGCATCAACCGCAAGGCCGACAAGGTCATCAAGTCAGAGTCAAAGGACTGAGTCGCGTCCGCGTCGCTCAAACTGGGCGCGTCATCGCCGCAATGGCGTTGACGTGCGCGCTCGGCGCCTCGTTGGGGACCGGTGCCGCCGCCTTCGGTGCGGCCGACGACGATGGGGTCGCTCGGCCGCCGGGCGGTCCGTGGTTGGTCACGAACGTGGTGGATGGCGACACCCTCGAAGTGGCTCGCGGCGACGTCGTCCTCGACGTTCGTCTGATCGGCATCAACGCACCGGAGTTCGGCGAGTGCTGGGCCCTTGAGGCCACCCTCGCCCTCGTTGCGCTCGTCGGCGACAGGCCGGTGTGGCTCACTAGCGACGTGTCCGATGTCGACCAGTACGGCCGGGCCCTGCGGTTCGTGGCCGACGTCGATGGAAACGACGTCGGCGCGACGCTGGTCGATGACGGTCACGCCATTGCTCGCCGCTACCCACCCGACACCTTGCGGGACGACGAGTACGCGCTCCGCCAGGAGGCGGCCCGCCTCACCGGGCGGGGCCTCTGGTCCCCGACCGCATGCGGGACGGACGCCGTGTTGCCGATTGTGGCGACCACGACGGCCGTGACAATCGATATCCGCCCCAACGCCGGCGGTGACGACAACGTCAACCTCAACGATGAGTGGGTGCGCTTTACGAACGGGGCCGCGATGCCGCTCGATCTGGCCGGATGGACGGTCAGGGACGAGTCCTCGTCCCATCGCTACCGCTTCGCCGACCTCATCCTGGCCCCGAGAGCCGCGGTGACCTTGTTCACCGGCTGCGGCGCCGACACCCTCACCGAGCGCCACTGGTGCAACGAGTCGTCGGCCATCTGGAACAACAGTGGCGACACCGTCTTCCTCCTCGACCCCGCCGGCAACATCGCCGCCTCGCGAACGTACTGAGCACTCGAGGCGTGGCGCGGTCGCCCGGCAGTTCTGTGTGGTCGAAGCGGACATATTTGTCCGCGCCGACCACACAGAATCGCCCCAACGCTCGCACGGGCGCACGATCGAGTCAGGATTGTGGAATGGAACCAAACCCGCTTCGCAGAGACGACCGGCACGGATTGGGTACGTCCCGCCCTGCGACGTCAACCGCCGGGCGACGTGATGGAGTTCTTGGTCCACATCGAGGTGCGCTGGCCATCCGACGGCGACGCCAACGAGCTCCAACGGCTGGTCGCGGCCGAGGCTGCTCGGGCGGTCGAGCTGGCCGCACCCGGCACCATCGAACGGCTGTGGCGCATCCCCGGCCGGCGGGCGAACTACGGCCTGTGGTCGGCGCCTGACGCCACCGCCGTTCACGCGGCGATCAGTTCGCTGCCGCTCTATCCCTGGCTCGACGTCGAGGTGATCCCGCTGGCCGAGCACCCGTCCGACCCGCGGCGAGCGCCGGAGCCCCCGGTCGGCTGATCCGACACTTCGACGTTCAGTACATCAAGAAGCCGGCGCTCACCGATTTCAACCCGATACCCGTGTCTCGTCAAGCTGACGGCCGACGACCCGAGCGCACCGAGTCGTCGTTGACGATCATGATGGTCACCGGTTGTGAGGTTCCGTGCCGTTGTGGGACGCATTGGAGTCGACCGCAACGATTGGAGAGAGAGTTCCATGGATACCCGCCCGATCGGCCTCGACCGCATCGAGACGTTCGCCGCCGGCCTCGATCACCCGGAGGGGATCGCCGTCACGCCCGACGGGGTGGTCTACGTCGGCGG
>Ga0136617_10003860_pt1 | contig 13392 bp, 12 predicted proteins | sample AntDrymUQ3222106_2_FD_129672 | JGI IMG/M metagenome (GOLD analysis project Ga0136617, IMG submission 129672) | Polar desert sand microbial communities from Dry Valleys, Antarctica - metaG UQ322 (21.06) | ecosystem: Environmental > Terrestrial > Soil > Desert | place: Antarctica: Dry Valley...
CGCAAATCCGGGTCAGTCCAAACGCCGCTCGTGTCATACACGCGCACAGGCGGATTCGCTTCGAGTTCGTCCTTGATATTTCTCGACGGACTCAACGCGATTTCCCGAAACGGAACGCGCAAATTATGTTTTGTTTGATTGACTGTGCTGCCGTTGGTTTCAACGTAGATTTTCTGCGAACTCGGCAGTTTCACTTCGTCGCTGGTTTTTTCTTTTACTTCTTTTTCACTCATTGTTTTTCTCCCTTCGTCGGTATTATCCGCATCAGGTTTTTAGGGTAATGTTCGCGGCGCGAACAACTCTCAGCCTTATTGCTCCCCTGAAAACTTTTGCTTGTTATATTCTTTAACAAATCGCTCAAAATCTCAATTACCAGGACAATCAAACTTAACAAACCGCCCAATCTAACCTAAAATTCAAAAGACAAATGGATAACATCGAAAAGACAATTGCCGTTATCAACCAAATGACCGACGACGGCGTGATTGAAAATTACGCTTTGGGCGGCGCGACGGCGGTTATCTTTTACACCGAGCCGATTGCCACCGAAGACATTGATGTCTTCGTTCACATCCGCCGCGCCGGGCAAAGCGTTTTGATGGAATTTCAACCGCTATTCGATTATCTACGGACACGCGGCTACGAAATAAAAGGCGAACACGCCTACATTGAAGGTTTTCCCGTTCAGTTTCTGCCCATTTCAAAAGATTTGATTAACGAAGCGGTGATTGAAGCGAATGAATTTGAATTAAGCGGCGGCGTTACGGTTAGAGTGATGAGTCCCGAATATCTCGTAGCGATTATGCTCGACACCGGACGGCTGAAAGATTTTTTGCGAATCAATGTTTTTCTCGAACACGATGCGGTCAACGCGAAAGATTTACAAATCGTCTTGGAAAAACATAATCTAGCCGAAAAATGGCGGAAAAACATCGGGCGGTTTCAACTATGAAAAACGAAAGCACTATTAATCTTGAACAAACGGGCGAGCGCATCGAGTCGAACAAAAAAGAGTTTCGCCGCCATCAGCGCGAATTAACTTTCGGCGAAAAAATGCGAATCGCCTTTTCTCTCGCCGAGCGCGATAAAGCCATTCGTCGCGCCGTTCTCTTACCCAAAACAAAAAAGGATTAGCAAATAATCTAATCCTCGCCCGTTTATTCGCATCAGGTTTTTAGGGTAATGTTCACACCAGAATAACTCTCTGCTTTTGCTTTCCTGTAAACTTTTGCAGATTTAATAATTAGCCTTTCCACATTCTAACTAATTGGTTCAATTAGAAACAAACTTTTATGTTTTGTTTCTATTTAATAAGTTGGAAACAGCTTCGTTTAGTTCAGTTTCATCTTTTAATACTTGAGAAATATTGTTTGCCATCTCTGTTAAGATAATTCTTATACTTCTGGCTAATTCCAAACATTCTTCATCAGTTTTATCGTGTATGCCTTCGCTTAAGGGCGTATGCAAAAGCGTTAGAGGATTGAAACCTTTTATATGAAGTCTTGTGGGTAATGAATGTTTTATGTTATTAATTGCTTTGCTAAACTGTATTTCCTGTTTTGCTGCTTCTAACTCCTCAATAACATCATCTGCTGCACCTAATTTTTTAGCAGCTTTTGAGAGTTCTGTTATTAAACGATTTTTTTGATTTTCGACTATGCGACGGTAATAAGCGAATGCTCCAATTCCAAGCCCTTGCATTTCCGCGCGACGACCACGAATAAAAATATCTCTGTCAGGACCAATTAGCGAAATCAATCTTGAGGGAGTTGGAACTCCAAAAGGTGGATATTCTCCTATTTTTACAATCTCCCCATTTATTAAATATGACGTGCCTAATAATATGGAGAAAGTTTTTGGAGAATCTTCACATCTAGCACAATGATAATAGAAAATGTAATCAGCTTTAAGAAACTCTAACAGGCGAGAGTTACCATAAGTAATAAATAAACTTTGCTTCTCGCATTTTGCACAAAAGATTTCAATTGTAGGGTGAGAAACATATTTGTCTGGAATATATCTTCCTTTATCATCACGTTTATCTCCGTGAACGTTATAAGTGAAATCTGAGACAGACTGAAGAATTCCTGAAGGAGTAGTCTCTAAAAACTCTTTGAAGCTAATTGGTTTTACTTCTTGTTGTTCATCAATTTTATTTAACAATTCTTTCATACTTTACTTTCTAAAAAATTATATTATCCGCAATCAAATCGTTTAATCTTTGATACGGCAGAACGTTTTTATTTCCGTCCCGTCAATTCATCAAACGCCGTCCAAATCTCATTCATTTTATCGTCGGAAATTGCGCCGAGTTTGCCTTTGATAAAGTTTTTATCAATTGCGGTTAGTTGAAAGACGAGCGCGACGGACGCATTGCGGAGATGATTGTTTGCGTCGGGTTCGATGAAAATTGTTCCCGCAAAGCGCAGAGCGTCTTGTTGAGTTGTTAAAGGAACAAGCAAAACGGTCGGTAGAGTTTTATCTTTTTGAACGACGATGGCAGGTCGTCTTCCGGCTTGGGCGCGTCCGCCGCGCGTCGGGAATTCTACCCAGAAAATTTCTCCGACGTTCACGCGGGGTTCTCCTCAAAATCAAACATTTCCCAACCGTCCGCGCCCGCTTCCTGCCATTCTTCGATTTCCGATTTTAATTCTTCGTTCATCGGCTCATTGCTGAGAGGAATAAGTAGAACGCCTTTTTGCGTCGGGATAATCCGAAACTGCGTTGCTGTTTTGAATTGATAACGCTCGACAATTTCATCGGGCAAGGTAAATTTGCCGTTTTCCTCAATCGTTAAAACTTCGGTCGTCATAATTTTTGTTCTCCGAAATTCATTTTAACCTCAAATAAACATATCGCATAATTTCAGTCGTATTCAAGCCGCGACAAAATCGTTTAATCTTTGATACGGCAGAGCGTTGTAAGACAATATAACATCGTCTTTTTCAACGCCTGCTTCGAGAATTTCGCGGACGACTTCCGCGTCGGTGTTGTCGCGCTCGACACTGACGATGCCGTCTTGCAGGCGGAAATGCAGAACTACATCGTAAATGCGCCGTCCTTTTTCGTTCCAGCCCGAATCCACGACCATATAATCGTCAGTTTCGCGGTCGCAAACGGCGTGTGTTGCAATCTCGCCGTTCGCGGGCTGAAATTGCGCGTGGCGTTTGACGACTGACTCTAAAATGCGGCGATAATTTTCTATTCTATCCATTTTGTAATCTCCTCTGTTTCAGGATTGAAAATGAGCAGTTTTATTTCTTGTTTGGTAACAACGGCTTGAATTGACGGAAGCGAAAACGATTCTTCAAAAACGTCGGTTGAAACTGCTAAAAACAAAATACGTTCGGGAAATAAATCGCCTAAAAATTATTTGTAAATCAAATACTGTCCGACTGCTTTTTCAAATTCGTTGAGAAAAGAAAGCCCGCCGAAAACTTTTATCTCAATCGCAATCTTTCGCGTTTCTCCGTCTGTTCAATTGTCTTTTCCGCCGCCAGGTCAACGTAAAATTTTACGTCTTCAAGGCGAATCGTGAATGGGTCGTGCGTTACCGTCCAGCCGTCTTTTTCCAGAGCGTTTCTGACCAAATCATGATGAGAATCTTTTTGCGGCATTAATTTTTAATCGAACATTTTCCAATCTTCCGCGCCATTTGTCTGCCATTCTTCGAGTTCGGTTTTTAGTTCATCATTCATCGGCTTTTATTTTAATGCAAAAATTCATTAGCACATAATTATCGTTTAATCTTTGATACGGCAGAGCGTTGCAATCCAAAGTAAGTTGTTTGTTAATTCGGAATTTCCGTGCAGGCGATTGAATTGCGAATCGAGTCTATTTATAATGTGAGCAAGCGAGATTTCGGTCAATTCTTTATGTTTTAGAAATGTTTGACAGCGAAAAAACAGACGAATTAAATGATGTCAGGATTGAAACGAAAATTTCGTGTGGTTATTTAATTTTTATAATCGGTAAGGAGCGAGGATGAAAAAATTTTCAATGACGATTTTATTGAGTTTGGCGGTTTTGGGTTTGGCGGGTTGTCCCGGCAGCGCGACTAATACGACGGTCAGCACAACCAATTCGAGAACTAACACAGTCGCATCGAATGGCAGTATGACCAATTCAAATCAGGCGGTTGTAGTTAATTCAAATTCCAATATGGCAAATTCGACAAGCCGCACGACCGCGCCAAGCGGTTTTATGAATGAAGCCGCGAAAGGCGGATTGGCGGAAATCGAGCTTAGCAAACTGACATTGAATAATACGCAAAACAAGGAACTCAAAGATTTCGCTCAAAAAATGGTAGTTGACCATACAAAAGCAAGTTATGAGCTAAAAAAACTTGCCGAGCAGAAGAACGTCGGCTTGCCGACCGAGATGGATGGAGAGCATAAATCAATCAAAGACGCTATGACGGAATTGAGAGGCGCGGAGTTTGACAAAAAATACGTTGACACGATGGTTGCAGACCACGAAAAAACCGTAAATTTGTTCAAAACGCAAGTGGAGAGCGGAACGGATGCGGAAGCAAAAGAGTTTGCCGCCCGGACTTTGCCGAACCTGCAGATGCATCTCGATATGATTAAAAAGATTCAAGCCAAAATGAAGTAAGGAGTGTTATAAAAATGGCGCAGTGTGAAGTTTGCGGTAACGATTATTATTTAGCTTTTGAAGTTATCACGGCTGGAAAACGCCACGTTTTCGATTCGTTTGAATGCGCGATTCACCGGCTTGCGCCCGTCTGCGAAAACTGCGGGTGTAAGGTAATCGGGCACGGGGTGGAAGCCGATGCAACTTATTTTTGCTGCGCTCATTGCGCCAGACAAAAAGGTGTCAAAGGCGTGGACGACCACGTTTGGGGCAAAGAACGCGAGACGGCGGAACGTATCAACGAAGAAAGCTGAAACTTAATCTATTAAATTAGTAATCACGAAGCGGCGGAATTATTCTCTGCTGCTTCTTTGTTTGTAAAAGATTGACTTTCGGATGTCTTGTGCATTAAATATCAAATGACAACTTGTTGTCATTTGAGTGAATCTACTCAAACTGCAAATAAACTAACTTACACAATAAATAAGGACTAATAATTGAATATGAAATATCTATCGGGCAAAAGTGTGCGCCGGCAAAAGTTTTTGTCTGCGCTGATACTGACAACTTTTCTTTTCGGACAGATTTCCGCCCAGCAAGCGGCAACCGCTCCCGCTTCACTTTCGGCGGCGGAAAAACAACTTGCCGAAAAAATAAACGTCGAAACAATCAAGGAAATAACCGCCGCGCTTTCCGCAGACAATATGCAGGGACGCGGCACGATGCAGCCGGGCGGAGACCTTGCCGCAAATTATATTGCCGACCGTTTTCAAAAGTTAGGCTTGAAACCGCTCGGCGATAAAAACTCGTATCTGCAAAAAATTGATTTCAGAGAAACCGTCCTCGCGCCGGAAACTTCCTTCAAAATCGGCGAGACAAATCTCAAATTAGGAAGCGATTTCGGTATCGCGCCGTTTTCCGCAGGTAACAAAAGCGCGAGCGGCGAAATGGTTTTTATCGCCTATGGAATTGTCGCCGGTTCGATAAAGCGCAATGACCTGGACGGCGTGGATATGAGCGGGAAAATCGCGGTGATGATTGAGGGTCCGCCGGCGAGCATTGCTAAAAAGGCTTGGGAAGACTCCAAAGCATCCCGAATTTTTATCCAAAATTTGTTTATGAAAGGCGTTGCCGGAATCGTCTTTATCGGTCACGGCAGAGAGGAAAATCCGCCCGAAATGATGATTGATTATTTCAGCCGCCGCCAAATCGCGCTTGCCAGCGAAAGCGAAAGTTCATCGCAAATACCACCGTTTGTTTTTGCAAGTCGGCAAGGCGCGGAAAAGTTATTCGCAAAATCGGAAGTAAGCTTGAAAGACGCGCTCGCGCAGGCGGAAAACGATAATTTCAAACCGTTTAGATTAAAACAATCGGCGAAAATCACTTCAAAAATCAAAACAAATAAAGGCGCGGGCAGCAACGTTGTCGGATATATGGAAGGCTCTGACCCGAATCTGAAAGCGGAAGCCGTTTTATTTTCGGCTCATTACGATGCCTACGGAATGGAAAACGGCAAGATTTATCACGGCGCGGCGGACAACGCGCTCGGCGTGGCGGAGATGCTGGCGGTCGCCGAAGCGTTTTCCAAAATGCCCGAAAAGCCGAAACGCTCGCTCGTATTTATTGCCGTTACCGGTGAGGAATACGGACTCTACGGTTCAAAATACTGGGCGAAAAAACCGACCTGGGATATTAAAAAAGTGTCGGCGAATTTAAATCTTGACGGCATCGGCACGGAAGTCTACGCGCCGGTGAAAACATTTGTCGGTTTCGGCGCGGAGCATTCGAGTCTCGGCGCGATGCTCGCAGATGTTTCGTCCGTTTTTGGCATAAAAGTCATTGCCGACCCGATGCCGGACGAGCGGATATTTTATCGCTCTGACCATTATTCGTTTGTCGAACGCGGCGTGCCGAGCCTGATGCTGCTGGGCGCGCCGGAAGGCAATCCGCAGAAATGGATTGACCGCTCAAAAGCGTGGGAAAAAACCGATTACCATCAACCGAGCGATACGATTCAGCCGAATTGGGCTTGGGAAGGCGCGAAAACCGTCGCCGATGTGATGGGAATTATGGGACACCGCATCGCCAACGGCGATAAAATGCCCGTATGGTTGACTACTTCACGGTTTGCCAAACTCGAACGCGGCAATACGAAGGATATACCAGAAGAGAAATAAATTTAACGAAAAGTGAAAAGTGAAAAACTAAAAGTGAAAAACTAAAAGTAGAATAATATTCACTTTTCACTTTTCACTTTTCACTTTTCACTTTTTTTTAATCTCTGCACAAATTTCTGTCTGAATTTCGCAACTTTCGGCGCGACGACTGCCGCGCAATACGGCTGATTCGGGTTGTTGGCAAAGTATTCCTGATGATAATTTTCGGCAACGTAAAATTTATCGAACGGCTTTATTTCCGTCACAATCGGACTATCATAGACCGCTTCGGCTTCGACTTCCTCGACGACTTTTTCGGCAATTCGCCGCTGCTCGTCAGAATGATAAAAAATCGCCGAACGATATGACGGACCGACATCGTTGCCCTGCCGATTCAAAGTCGTCGGGTCGTGAACCGCAAAGAAAACCTGCAAAATTTCCTTGAAAGAAATCTCGTTCTGGTCAAATTTTAATTGAATAACTTCGGCATGCCCGGTCGTTTCCGAGCAAACCTGCTGATAAGTCGGATTTATCGTGTGTCCGCCCGAATAACCTGATTCGACCGATTCGACACCGCGCAAATCGTCGAAAACCGCTTCCACGCACCAAAAGCAACCTGCCGCCAGCGTTGCCGTTTCTAAATTTTTTGTTTCCATAAATTTATTTTACCTTAAAAATTTCCTGTTATAAATAATCGCAAAAAACGCGCAGTTTATTCCAAAAACAAATTGCCTGGAACAATACCGCGTCTTTACAAGGTTAGATGATTTCAAGTGGTGAGGGAAATGCACGAAAATTTACCTTTTTACTTTTTACCGTTTTTTATTGCTTGAGCATTGCGTTTCAAACCACCCAATTTTGTGCGCTTCATCGCGCTTCGGCGAAATTTTTCGGCGTATCTTTCCGGTGTCAGCGAAAGTATTTGGTCCAAATCGGTGGAAACATTTTCGGGGCGCGGCTCAAATCTTGTTTCTTCGGTCGGCTTTTGGAAACGATTCCAGGGACAAACGTCCTGGCAAATGTCGCAGCCATAAAGCCAGCCGTTCATATTTTCCGTAATTTCGAGCGGAAGTTCCGCGTCGCGCGATTCGATAGTTGCGTATGACAGACACGTTTTCGAGTCAATCAAATACGGTGCGACAATCGCGTTTGTCGGGCAAGCGTCGAGACAAGCCGTGCAAGTTCCGCAATGATCTTCGATTGTTTCGGTTTCGTATTCGAGTTCGAGATTGAGCAGAATCTCGCCAAGAAAAACCCACGAGCCGAATTCTTTTGTGATGACATTCGAGTGTTTGCCGAGCCAGCCGAGACCGGCGCGAACCGCCCACGCTTTGTCCATAACCGGCGCGGTGTCGACGCAAATTTTACCGTCGGCGGCTTCGTCGAGCGTTTTTATAAAAGTTAAAAGTTCGCGCAGTTTTTCCTTTAAAACGTCGTGATAATCGTCGCCCCAGGCGTAGCGCGAAATTTTGCCTTTTGAATTTTTTTCTTCGTGTTCGTGCGGCGTGTAATAATTTAAAGCGACGACGATAATTGATTTTGCCGGGGGAAAAATCAGATTCGGGTCGGAGCGTTTCTCAGGTTCGCGTTCGAGCCATTGCATCCCGCCGTGAAAATTAAACTCAAGCCATTGCTTAAAATGCTCGCCTTCCTTTTCAAGTCTTTCAGCGCGGACAATGCCGATTTTGTGAAAGCCAATCTCAAAGGCTTTTTGTTTGATTTGTTCGGTTACGGAAGCCACAGAAAAATTAAACCACAGATAAAGACAGATTCACACAGATAAAAAACGGATTAATCGCGAGTTGAAACAAATTGATTTTTTCGTTGGTGATTATTCACAGTCAAATTGACGAAAACGGCTGACCAACCGGAAGGTTAATCAGCCGTTTTCGTCAATTTCCCAACCCGGATTTTAAAAGTTGAGCTTTAAGCCGAATTGAAATTGTCGCGGGTCATACGCGGCGGTCGGCTGGCTATAATAGTTGCCGCCTCTGCGTTCGCCGAAAGCATTCACGACTTGATAAAACGGATTTGCCGACGCTTCGTTAAAGCGATTAAACAAATTAAAGCCTTCGGCAATTATGTCGATATTGAATCTTTCGCCGAAACGAATTTTTCGTGTCAGACGCATATCAAAGGAAAAGTAGCCGTGCGTGATACCGCGATTGCGTTCTAAATTACCGTTAGCCGGAAACACGCCTTGCCGACAACCGACATCCACGCCCGTCGCGCACAAAGTTCCGTCAGCCAAAACAGTCGGACGTTCGTTAGAACCTTGCGTATCGCCGTTGGCATCGCCGAGTGCGAGGATGTTGAACGGACGACCCGAAGAAACCTCGATAAACGGCGCAACGGTAAAACCGTGTAGGAATTTCTTGAACAAGCCGCTGCCCGACCGCCAGCTTTCCGGCGATGAAAATACTCCGCTAAAGACGAAGCGATGGCGTTGGTCAAACAATGAATCCGAGCGTTCGGCGCGGAAATTCGTGTTGTCCTGCGGTTTAAGAAGTGTCTGCAAATCCGATGAATCATCAATCGAATGCGACAAAGTATAGGAAGCAAGGAATTGAACGTTGCTCGAAAATCGTTTTTTGTATTCGAGGTTCAAAGCGTTGTAAGAAGAGTTTCCGTCCGACAATTGCGCGCTGACATCGCCATACGGACTAATCGGTCCGGGTGTGCGGAGACTGCCTGCAATCAAGGAATCGAAAACCGGCTTGTCCAAACCCGTAATCGCTTTGACAAAGAAATAGTTCGGTGCGAGCCGGCGGAAAAAATTGGCGGCAACCGGCGAGACGATAGTTTGTCCCGCCCCGTTTCGCCCGATAATTCCCGGCACGACGACTGTAAATCCCGGCGGGCAAGTTTGCGGCGTGCAGGTTTGCGGCAGCGGGAAAAACGCGGCTTCTCCAAAGCTGGTCGGAGCGCGTCCGGCAAAACGGCGGAAATTTTCAACCAGCAAATCGGTCTGGACAATATTTATATCCTGCGGGTGCGCCAGGTGTTTCGCTTGAACCGTAATGTAGCTAGCCGTAATGGTCGAATCTCTGGAAAGCTGATGTTCGACCGCGGCATTGCCTTGAAATGCAACCGGAAATTCAAAATCCTTTGAAACGTGCAGAGTGAACGGCAAAATCGGACCGAAGCCGGTAAACGTATTCGGATTAAAACGCTGGAACCCGTTTAGATACTCCGCAGATGCCGCAAGTCCCGGCGTAACTCCCGGCACGGCTGTTCCTTGAAAAACTTGAAATGCGTTGAGAATAGCGGTCGGCGACGGTCCACCGAACGGGAGCAGAGTTGACTGCTGCTGCTGCGAGCCGTCCGCAATATCCGAGTTAAAAGCGACCGCCAGCAGCGGATGGTCGTAGAACAAACCGGCGGCGGCTCTGACGACGGTTCTGCCGTTGCCGCGCAAATCCCACGCCACCCCGAGACGAGGCGCGATATTATTTTTATCGCGCGGAAATCCCTGCGTGATATTCAGCGCGTCCTGCGCCGTTTGAATATCCTGAGCCGACAGCGTAATTCCGGTCAACGGGTCGCGGAACGGTGTCGGAGCAAAAGTTTCGGTCAATTCCAGGTCGTAGCGGAGACCGTAATTGACTGTAATATTATTGGTAACTTTCCAGGTGTCCTGGGCAAAGAAGGCAAGCGGACGATTTTTAACCGTGCTGTTCGGATTGCCGAAACCTTGAATAAACACGCTTGGAAATCCGAGTCCGTAGGCTTGAATCGGGGTAAAAGCCGGACCTGTGCAGCCCGTTATCAGCGAGCCGCACGACTGTTGACTGAAATTGAACAATCCCGGAAAGTTCAACTCAAATTTTGCATTGACATCAATCCAGTTAAAATCGGCACCGAACTTAACAATGTGATTTCCGGCAATCCACGTCAGATTATCGCGCAGTTGGAAGCGCGTTTCTACGCGGTCAACCGGCGAAAACGGATTCGACCCGATAAAGCCCGTTCCGGCAATCTGCAAAGCAACACTCGGAACTTGTGAATCGAACGTCGCCTTGCGCCGCCCGAAATTAAAATAGGCTTCGTTGATTAAATTCCCAGGCAGAACGCTTGAGAGCGAAGCAGCAAAGGAACTGTCTCTCAGCTTTTGGATGCCGGTGCGCGAAAAATCGTTTTGACCGAGAGTTTGATTTTGCGATTCATCCTGAATGCCCGTTATGAAGCTCGGATTATATCCGAAACGCAGTGAAAGCTGCTGTCCTTCCTCTATCAAATGGTCGAGGCGAATCGAATTAAAAGTCGTAGCTTCTTTAATCGGGAAAATCCGTCTCAACTGGGCGAGCGGACGAAACGCAACCAATTCACCGCCGGCATTTCTGGTCAGCGGAATCGGTCTTCCTGAAAGCAAAAATCTTGAACCGACCGCCGAGCCTTGCGGAATACCGATGCCGGGCAGGAAATTGACGAGCGTGCTTGCGCCGTTCAGAGCCGTTTGACCGCCAACCGACGTAAAATAGGCGTAGGCAAGCGCGACTGACGGATTTGTCGGCAAGGTTGATTGAATGTAGGAAGCCTGCGCCGGTGTCAAATTAGTGAATGTTTGCGAAACAGGCAAAAACGGTGCGCCGATGGTCACGCTGGAAGTCGCGCCGCCGATGATGTCGCCGGTAAAAAAGCCGGATTCCTGTCGTCTTCTTTGTTCAAACGAATAGAAAAAAAACATCCGGTCTTTGACCAGCGGACCGCCGAACGTCAAACCGTATTGACCGCGCGTGTAAGGCGGTTTCTTGCTCGGATCGTTGTCAATCAAGGGCGCGAAAGCATTTCTGGCTTGAATGCTTTTATGACGGATAAAGCCGAAAACATTGCCGTTGAATGCATTCGTTCCGCTTTTGGTAACGACGTTGACAATCCCGCCGGTGGCGCGACCAAACTCGGGCGCGTAGGAATTCGTCGTTACCTGATATTCCTGCACGGCTTCCTGCGAAACGGTCGAGCGAGCCGCGTTTATCGAATTATCGGTAAAATCCGCCCCGTCAACCTGCACGAGCGTCGAACGACCGCGCTGCCCGCCGATATTCAAACCGGAAGTCGGCGCAGGTCCGATTGGACGACCGTTATCGCGCCCGACGGTTGAAATCGTCAGCGCAAATCCGGTCGCGCTGCGCTCGTTAATCGGCAGATTTTCGATACGTCTCTGGTCAATCACATTTGAAACACTGGTGCGAGTCGTTTCGATAAGCTCGACCGAATCGCCGCCGACCGTAACCACCAGGTCAGGACTGCCGATTTCAAGTTGTATCTTTAATTCGGCGCGTTGTCCGATAGATAATCTAACCGGCGAAATGACAACTTTCTTGAATGTTGCCGCCTGCGCCGTGATTTCATACTCGCCCGGCGGCAAACCGACAATCTGGTATTCGCCGGAATCGTCCGCCGTCACGGTTCTGGAAAGCCCTGTCGCCAGGTTCCGCCCGGTAACGGTTGCGCCTGCAACCACCGCTTCGCTCGGGTCAACCACCGTTCCGATTAAATCCGCCGCAGTAGATTGCGATTGGGCAAACACCGCCGAAACACACAAACATAAAATAATTGCCGGCAGCAAAACTTTTCCGGTCAAAGCCAAGACGCGCATTGGAAATTCTTTCATTCGGTTAATTCTCCTGAATTTTTTAGAAACTTTTTAAGATTCCGTCAGTCAATAATCAACAGCATTTTGCGGATGTGAATTTAGTAAATGCCTTTACAAGAATCTCTAACGCATTTGCGTTAAAGACGAATCAAACTTTAACTGACAGATTGTTTTTAGAATTGATAGCTTTGAAATTTTACTCGCAAAAAGTGTTTTTAAGCAAGCAAGAAGTTTGATGTTTTTCGCTTTTCCTGTCTTTATTATTTATTTTCGCTCGCAGCCAAAGTTTGACGGGTGGAACGCGCCAAAACCTTCTGCATATTCCGGCTTAGACTCAAAGCGAAAATTGCTGATTTTGCCAGCACAGGAACAAACGCCGCTCGTCTCAAAACCGAACAAACGCGAAGTCTGCTTTGAAATTTTCGGCGATGCAAAATCTTATAAATTCCTGCAATTCGTTCGGGTGCGGATTGATTTTCCGCGATAAGATTAGCCAAAATTTCCGCGCTCTCAAACGCCATCAGCATTCCGCTTCCGGTGAACGGGTCAATAAAAGCCCCGGCATCGCCGACAGCAAAAAGATTCGTCGCCGGATTCAAATCTTTCTGTCCGAAACCGTCAACCGAGACCGCCAGCCAATCTTCGACCGGCGCGGCATCTTTCAAAGTCTCGAAAGCGCGGTTATTTTGAAAGACGACTTCCCGAATAACTTTTTCCGCGTCAGAACCAAATCGTTTGACGACATCGGCTTTTATCAAAAAACAATGATTTGCCAAATTATTTTCGACAAAACTCAAACCGCCGTAACCGCCGCGAAAAAAGTAAATTTCGCAGCGTCCTTTTTCCATATTGACGTTTTTCAAATGCGTCTTAAAACCAACCAGGCGATTTTGGATTTTAGATTTTGGATTTTGGATTTTCCTCAATCCTGAATCCTGAATCCTGAATCCTGAATCCTGAATCCTGAATCCTGAATCCTGAATCCTGAATCCTGAATCCTGAATCCTGAATCCTGAATCCTGAATCCTGAATCCTGAATCCTGAATC
>Ga0136617_10003861_pt1 | contig 13392 bp, 10 predicted proteins | sample AntDrymUQ3222106_2_FD_129672 | JGI IMG/M metagenome (GOLD analysis project Ga0136617, IMG submission 129672) | Polar desert sand microbial communities from Dry Valleys, Antarctica - metaG UQ322 (21.06) | ecosystem: Environmental > Terrestrial > Soil > Desert | place: Antarctica: Dry Valley...
ACCGGATCTCGGGAGGCAGCACCCCGGTGATCGTGAAAACGCGGTCGTTGAACTTGATCGTCGAGCCGATGGCACGGTCCTCGCCGTTAAACTGCCGCCGCCAGAACGCGTCGCTGATAAGGATCGTTTCCATAGCTGATATGGACGGTCAAACGTCAAACGTTGCCCGGAAAGCGCCGACCCGACACTATCCGTGACGTCCATAACCGGGCCGTTGAGAAACGTCGCGGGCGGAAGACTGTTATCCCACCGTGCACCCTTCGGATACACAGCCGCAAGATCCCAGAGGATTCCGTCCTGCTCGCAGCAGTCGGGCTGGGGCTGCGTCGGGCCAGCCGCCGCCGCAATCGCTTTGGCGACCAAGTGATTCGGGTCCCAGAACTGCTGCACCCGCGCATCAGGGACGCGCGCCATTGCGCTGGTGTTGGGCGCCGTGAAGTCGGTCGGCAGGATCGGCAGCCATACGACGAAGACTCGAACCTCCGGATCGGAATTCGTGGCGAGCAACGACTGGACCGCGGAGGCCCCCCGCAGACACTTCACTCACGTCGGCGCCAGCAGGACGATTACGCGCGCGGCATCGGCGCTGGCGTTGAATTGGTCCTTGAGACTGCCGATGCTTGTCGCGTCCAGCGTGACGAGCGGACGCTGCCCCGCTGGCGCCTCGCGCCGCAGGAACTGCCACCAGCCGGCGGCCGCGAGAACGCCGGCGACGATGCCAAAGAGAATGAGACGTCGTGACATGGCTTTCATGTGTCAGGGCAACCAGTCCGCCATCAGACCAGCGACGACCTGCGGAAAAAAAACGACGAGTATGACGATCGCAGCCGAGACGCCGAGGACGACGAGCGGGCCTGCCCGTCGGGTGACGCACGCGCGCCGTGCGCGGGTCACCTGCACCACGCCGAGCACAAGCAGCGCGAGCGAAGCGCCGAGGAACCACGGCCGTCGTTCGGCGACCACCGTGCTAACTGCGGCCATTGCGGTCGCGGCCGCAAACCCGAACGGGAGGCAACACAGCACGGTCGCCAGCGCCGTCGCGGCCGCGCCGAGTGGCGCCAGGGTCTGGGTCGCCTTCATCTCGAATGCTGCTGAAGTGCCGCTACCGTCGGGCAGGGCGCCTCTTCTCTCGCCTGCAATGTCCGCTCGCACGCCTCGAGATGCCCGCCGAGCGTCCGCCTCAGGGCAGCAAGTTCTTCCAGCCGACCGTCGATCTCTGCAACTCTCTTTGCGAGCAGGTCGTGCACACGCCGGCAACTCGCGCGACTCCGCTGCACAAGGCCGGCCGACAGCTGCAGCACGTCGGCGAGTGACAGACCGAGCGATTGGGCCTGTTTGATGAAGGCCACGTGGGCAAGCGTCTCGGATCCGTAGCGGCGGAATCCTCCATCGGTCCGGGGAGGTGGCTTCAACAGGCGCCGACGTTCGTAGTACCGGAGCGCTTCGACCGACACCCCGGTCAAGCGGGCGACTTCGCCGATGCTGTAAGTGCCATCCATCAGGTCGTCCCCCTCGACCCCGCGGACTGCAGTCGCTGGACGGCCGCGGTCAGGTCACCGAGGCAGCAGCTTCCACGAGGATTGCGAATATCGCATGCGCAGCGTCCCGCCGCAATGTGCGCGCGGACCCGCTGAACAGCCCCACTGTGCCCCGTCGTCTCCAGCTCCGTTCGCATGGACGTTTCGGTCTCCCCAAAGCAGTAGCAGATCAAGCGCCCGCCGGATGGCTCCTTCTGCCATACGGCCACCCGTATGTCTGAGGTATCAAATGTCCGTCGTTCGTCATCGAAATAAACGACTTCACAGATATCGTTCGAACAAAAACGATGGTGAGTCACCGCGAGACGTGTGAGCGCACGCTCTGTCAGAAGCGCTTTCACAGTCTGCAGCTCGACGACCGCGCCGTTCACGTGGCACCGCGGGCACGCCCGCGGTGGGCTGCCGTCAGACACGCCCGGACAGCAGCAATCGTCCATGCCCGGAGTATGCACTCTGAAGCCGGCTTCAGAGTCAACTGCTGGGGCAGGGGCAACGTAATGTGTGAGGCTAGGAGTTTTTCGCGGCGAATCCGACGATGACGAGGGCTCCAAGGATCGCCAATCCTGCCCCTATGAGATCAGTACTGCGCGGCGTTTCGCCTTCCACGGCCCATAGCCAAACAAGAGAAGCGGCGATGTAGATGCCCCCCGTAGGCGGCGTAGGCGCGTCCAGCGAAGGCCGCATCCGCCCTCGTCAGCACCACGGCGAAGGCAACCAGGCTGAGCACTCCGAGGGCCGCCGTGCTCCCTGAGGCACCCTTCCTGAACCACGCCCAGAATGCAAAGCAACCCGCGATCTCGAGGAACGCCGCGCACGCGAACACGGCGAGACTGCTCACGGGGCGGGCCGAATCCAGCTTTCCAGAAAATCCGCCGTCCCGGACGGTCCGGTGATCTCCAGCACCACGCTTCCGCGGTCTCCCTCGGCCGAAATAGCGAAATCGAGGAATCGGCAGCAGTGGCGTTCGGCGTCGAAACCTGTTCGCGTGTCTGCCGTTGGATAAGCTCCAGGGCCGTGCATTACAGAACCGGCTGAATGAAATCGGCCGCGAGTAAGGTGAGCGTCATCGGCGAGGACTGCTTTCCGGCTGGTCGTCACGCGCGCCTTTCGGCCAGATCGAGAAACCGCGCACGTCATTCGTCACGATGCGCTCGAGGATCGCGCGGCCCGCACCATCCACCAGCCAGTCGGCGAATCGTCGCGCCCGTCCATTTGCAGGATCTACTGTCACGGCGTACGTGTTCAGAAGGAGCGGATCGCCGGCCACGAGGACTTGTGACCGAAGCGTGCCCTGATAGGCCGCGAAGGTCCCGGTATCGGTCAAGGTATAGGCGTCGGCGCTGTTTGCGATCCTCAACGTCTGTCCCATTCCGGCGCCCGCCACGACAAGCCGCTCTTTCGCCGGTGTTGCACCGGACTCGTTCCACAGCTGCCGCTCGCGTTCGTGGGTGCCGGAGTCGTCGCCGCGCGAAATGAACGTGGCGCCGGAGCTCGCGATCCGCCGCATGGCGGAGGCCGCACCACCTGCGCTGCCCACGTCGGCCGGATCCTCCGGCGGTCCGACCAGAACGAATTCGTTATAGAGCAGCTTCCGGTACTGCCACGAGGGGTGGGCGCTGAGCTCGGCGGCTTCGCGGGCCGGTGCGTGGGTGATCGCCACGTCCGCATCCTTGCGCCCGAGCAGTGTCAGGGCGAGGCCGCTGCCGACTGGCATGATGCGCACTTGTTCCGGATATGCAGGCAGAAGACGATCGAGCAATCCGCTGTTCGCCACGCTGGTCGTCGTCGCCAGCACCAGAGCGGGGGCGGGACGACTGCCGCACGCTGACTGCGACGCGAACAGACCGATCCCCAGCAACAACAGCAGCGCGCCCACCAGCCGGCGGTAGGCCGATTCGGGAATCCTGCCGAGGATCGGCACACCGAGAAGCGTACCAATCGTGACGCCGGCCGCGATGACAATCAAGCGAGGCACCGCGTTCGCGATCACCGATCCAAAGGAGAACAGGTAGATCGGCACCCGCGCGGCATCGACCAGCAGCGCCGAGGCGGTGGCGGTGGCAACGATTTGACGCGGGTTGAGATGGAACCCAAGCAGGGCGGCGGCGCGAATGCCACCCTGATTGCCCACCAGGCCACCGAAGAAGCCAGACAGAATGCCGCCCAGCAGACGCCACGCGCGCGTCTCCGGCAGAGGAATACGGCGCCGACACACCTCCGCGGTGCCCGCGATCACGAGGAGCGACGCAAGCACCACTGTCAGTACGGGACTCGCGAGCAGGGACTGAAGAGTGGCGCCCGCCAACCCTCCAACAGCGCTCGCCACGCCGAACTGCCTGAATGTCTGCGGATGCACATCGCGCCGCAAACGCAACAGGCGGATCGCCGTGGCCCATGCATGCGGAACGGCCAGCACTGCGACCGCGTGCGCCGTGGGCATCGACAGCATCAGGAGCGGCGTGAGTACGCTCCCGATCCCGAACCCGGAGACGGCGGCGATCGAACCCGCCAGGACCGCGGAGGCCCCAATCAGCCAGAGGGATTCGAAGATGCCCGCTCCTTCTTTTCGCGATCAGCAGCGGCCAACCGCCCGATCGCACGGCAGCCCCACCTGTCTCGTTAGCGGCGCCTGAAGAAGAATCCTCCGCCCCCGAGGACGAGAATCACGATGATGATGATCAGTAGTGTGGTTGTGCTCATAAGACGCGGATCTTAGCAGAACGGCAGCGCGCTCGGCGGCCGGACTTCCGATACACTGGGACCGTGCGACGTCTGACGTCTCTCCTGGTCGCCCTCGGCCTGCTGTCGTCGGCGGCGCACGCCGGCCTGCTGCACATCCACGCCTACTGGGACCACGACCATCCGGAGCACCACCACGGTCCGGCCGTTCACACCCACGCGGCGGCCGAAGAGCCTTCCTCGGATCTCCGCATCGACCGCTGCGATCCCGGGCAACACACATCGTCGTTCGTATTCATCTGTGGCGCTCCACAGAGCAACCAGGTTTCAGCACCCGCTGAGAGCGTGAGCGGTGTGATCGTGCCTTCCGCGCCTGTGGTGGGCGGCGTTTCATTTCGAGAGGTCAGGGTCCACGGACCGCCGCGCTACTCCGCCGCCGGCTTGCGCGCCCCGCCACTCTCCGCCTCCGCCTGATCCCGGCCGGTTCCACCGGTCGTGTCTTCGTTTTCGAACAACTGAGGATTCTTCATGCTGCCACGTGTGCAGAGGTGCATCGGCGTCTTCCTGTGTCTCGCGTTCTTCACGCCGCCGTCCGCCGCCCAGGACCGCAGCGGCCGTGAGCTGGTCGAGGTGATCATCCGCGACGGACCGCGGGCACGTGCCATCAACGCCGAGGTTGAAGTGACGCGGCGGGAACAGTTCGCCCGCCTCGTCTCCCCGAACCCCTCGGTCGCCTACAGCCGTGAAGGCGCAGGGTTCACAGAATTCCTGCAGCTCGAGCAAACCCTGCTGCCGTTCGGCGCTCGGGGGGCACTGTCGCGCGCGGGCGCTGCAGCCACGACCGCCGGGGAAGCGGAGCGGGATGCCCGCCTCTGGCAGCTGCGGTCGGAGGCCGAAACGGCAATCGCTCACCTCGTCGCCGAGCAGGACCGGGTGGTCTCTACCGAGGCGGCGGTGCGGGAAACGGAACGGCTGGTGGAAACGTTGCGCGTCCGCGAGCGCGAGGGTGAGGGCTCGCGCTTTGATCGGCTTCGCGCCGAGCAGGAACTGGCCGACGCGCGACTGGCCCTGGCCGGTGCCGTAGGTGGTATGCACGCAGCGCGCGCCGTTCTCACGGCGCTGCTGCCGCCGGACGTGGTTGTCACTCGGGTCACGATCACAAGCAACCCTCCCCGCCTGTCGATCGACACCGAAGCGCTCGTTTCGCGCGCGATGGCATCGCGGCGGGAGTTGCTCGTGCGGAAGGCCGCGGAGTCGCGGGCGGTGCACGAAGCGGAGGCCGCCCGGTCCGTCAGGCGCCCCGCGCCAACCCTGACGGCTGGCCTGAAGCAGGCAGACACGGGCCGCGCGGATCGCGAGCGAGGCGGGTTCTTCGGCATTACGGTGTCGATGCCGCTGTTCGATACCGGCGCCCGCGAGGCCGCTCGCTGGCAGGCCGAACGGTCCCGCGTCCAAGCGGAGTTCGCGCATGTCGAGCGGGGCATTCGCGCCGAGATCGCCGGCGGAGCGGAGGTGCTGGCCGTCCGTCAGGCAGCGCTCGCCTCGCTGCCTGACGACGCGGCGGCGGAAGAACTCGTGCGGACGGCAGAAGTCGGCTATCGCGAGGGTGAGATGGGCATTCTGGGGCTGCTCGACGCGGTGCGCACCGCGGCGCGGGCACGGGAAAGGAACATCGAGGTGCGGCTGGGTACACGGCTCGCACAGATCGCGCTTGAACGCGCGGTGGGAGAAGTTCTGTGGCCCTGAGGCACATCGTCTTGTTCGCGGTTTTTCTGGCCGCCGGATGCAACCGCGCCGCACCGCCGCGCGAGGAGCCTCCCGAACTGGAAGGATTGAGCGAGACCCGCTGGACGCCGCGCACCGAGCTCTTCGTTGAGTTTGCGCCGCTGGTCGTCGGCGAAACGTCGAGGTTCGCGATCCACCTGACGCGGCTCGACACCTTCAAAGCAATCACCGATGGTCGCGTTGAGGTTCATCTCCGGGCCGGATCAGGTGCACCCGAAGTGTTCCGCGTCGACGGACCATCGCGTCCGGGGATTTTCGGTGTGGACGTGAAGCCGGCGCGCGCCGGCACGCGCGAGCTGGTGATCAGGCTTCAGTCGACGGCGGTGTCGGACGAGCAGATCGTCGGAACCGTCAGCGTCCATGCGAACGCCGAGGCGGCCCGCGCTGCGGACGACCATGGCGCTGACGGCCCGCCTGGCATCAGCTTCCTGAAAGAGCAGCAGTGGGTGATGGAATTTGCCACCGCCCTCGTAGAGGAACGCGCGCTGCAGGAATCTCTGAGGGTGCCGGCCCAGGTCGTGGCGCGGCCGGGCGGAACGGCCGACGTAGTCGCGCCGACCGCAGGACGCCTGTCGACGGTCCGCGACGTGACCGTTGGCAGCACGGTAACGCGCGGGCAGGAACTCGCGCGAGTGGTTCCGCCTCCCTCCGATCCGTCGGAGGTGCCCCAGGTTCGGCAGTTGAGAAGCGAAGCGGTCAGCGCGCTCGAATTCGCCGTGCGGGACCGCGAACGGGCGGAGCGTCTCGTCGCCGCGGGCGCCGCGCCACAGCGACGCCTCGAGGAGGCACGGACGGCAGAGGCCCAGGCGAAGTCGCGAGTGGCGGCGGCCGATGCCCGCCTCGCGCAGCACGACGCGGCGCGGAGAGGGTCAGGTGGCGGGACGCAGGGGGCATTCATCGTCCGAGCGCCGGTTACCGGTTCGGTCGCCCTCCGTGAAGCGGCGACCGGCGCAAACGTCACCCAGGGCGCGGTCCTCTTTCGCATCATCGATGCGGCGCAGGTGCACATCGTCGGACAGGTCCCTGAAGGCGACGCCGCGCGCGCGCGGCAGGCCCGCGCCGCGGAAGCCGAAGTCGAGGGGCAGCCTGGCCGCGTACCAGTCGGGCGGCTGGTAGCCGTCGGGAAGGTCCTCGACCCTCGGGCGAGGACGTTGCCGATTCTCTTCGCGCTCGACAACCGCGTCACCGCCTTCCCGGTCGGACAATCCGTTTTCCTCCACCTGTTATTCGGGCCGACGTCCCCACGCCCCGCCATACCCGCGTCGGCGGTCGTCGACGATGCGGGGAGGCCAGTCGTGTACGTGCAGCGCGCAGGAGAGACATTCGAGCGCCGTCCGGTCACGCTGGGCGGCCGTGCTGGCGGCCTCGTGCACGTCCTCGAAGGACTGAAACCGGGCGACCGTGTCGTAACCAACGGCGCCCACCTCGTGCGACTTGCGTCACTCTCGACACAGGCCCCGGCGCACGGCCACGTCCATTGAGGCCTGCATGATCGACGCACTCATCCGCTGGTCACTCGGTCACCGCACCCTGGTCGTCGCGATGGCCGTCGCGTTTCTCGTGTGGGGGGGCTGGACCGCTACGCGCATCCCGCTCGACGTCCTTCCGGATCTCACGGCGCCCAGCGTGACGATCCTTGCGGAAGCACCGGGTATGGATCCGCTCGAGATCGAGTCCCTCGTCACGTTTCCCATCGAATCGGCGCTGAACGGCGCCGCCGGTGTGCGCCGGGTCCGCTCCGCGACGGCGGTCGGTGTCGCAGTTATCTGGGTCGAGTTCCAGTGGGGAGAAGACATCGCCCGCGCCCGCCAGACTGTCACTGAAAAGCTGTCGCTCGTGACCGATTCGCTGCCGCCGGCAGTCCGGCCGCCGTTTCTGGCGCCGGTCTCTTCGATCATGGGAGAGATCGTGTTCGCCGATCTGGAGTCGGATCGCCATTCACCTCGAGAGCTGCGGACGACGGCAGAAACGGTCGTCCGCCGTCGTCTGCTGGCAGTGCCGGGTGTCTCTCAGGTGATCGCGACGGGTGGGGAACAGAAGCAGTACGAGGTCGTGCTGGACCCAGAACGGCTCGCAGCCCACTCGGTCACCCTCGACGAGGTGGAACGCGCCCTGGCTGCCGCCAACCGGAACGCCACCGCCGGTTTCCAGGCGGCGGAAGGGCAGGAGTATCTGGTGCGCGGCCTCGGGCGATTCACCGACCTCGGGTCCATCGGCGCCGTTGCGGTGAAAACCGGGGACACGACTCCTCTGCTGGTGCGCGATCTCGGTACCGTCCGCGAAGGGTCCGCGATCAGGCGGGGTGCCGGATCGCACAACGCGCGCCCGGCGGTGATCCTCGGCATCCAGAAGCAGCCGGGGGTGAACACTCTCGATCTGACGCGAGAGATCGACGCGACGCTGGACGACATCCAGCGGTCGCTGCCCGAGGGGATGCAGATCCATCGGGATCTCTTCCGGCAGGCCACTTTCATCGAGCAGGCGCTGAGCAACCTGTTCAAAGCGCTTCTCGAAGGCGCCGCGCTCGTGGTCATCGTCGTCGTCGTCTTCCTGATGAACGCCCGCGCAGCGGCGATCACGCTGGTGGCGCTTCCCTTCTCGCTGGTCGCCGCGGTCGTCGCCATGGACCGGTTCGGACTCACGATCAACAGCATGAGCCTCGGGGGCCTCGCGATCGCCATTGGTGAGCTGGTTGACGATGCAATCATCGACGTCGAGAACGTCGTCCGGCGGCTTCGTGAAAATGCCGCCCGGCCGGAAGCGGACCGCTTGCCCGCGCTCGAGATCGTCTATCGCGCAAGCACCGAGATCAGGACCTCGGTGGTGTTCGCGACCGTGATCGTCGCGCTCGTCTTCCTGCCGCTGTTCCTGCTGGGCAGCGTGGAAGGACGGCTCCTCCGTCCGCTCGGGTTTGCCTATGTTGTCGCGCTGGCCGCTTCGCTGCTCGTCGCGCTGACGCTGACGCCGGTCCTCTGTTCGTGGCTGCTCCCGCGCGCGAGGATAATCGCCTCGGGCGCCGAGCCACGGCTGACGCGCTGGCTGAAGCTCCGGTACGAACGCTGGCTCAATCATGCGTTCACGCACTGGCGGGTGGTGCTTGCGGGCGCTGGCGTGCTGTTCGTCGGCGCCGTTGCCGGTGTGCTGTCGGCGGGACGGTCCTTCCTGCCGGAATTCAACGAGGGAGCCCTGACCGTCAGCGCTGTCACAGTACCGGGAACCAGCCTGGCCGACTCGAACGAGCTTGGTAACACGCTCGAGCGACTGCTGCTCAGCGTCCCGGAAGTCACGTCCACCGGACGGCGAACGGGCCGGGCGGAGCTCGACGAACATGTGCAGGGTGTGGAATCCGCGGAGATCGACGTCCGCCTCGAGAGCAAGGGCCGGTCACGCGACGAGGTCCTCGAGGTCATTCGCGAGAAGGTCTCGCTGCTGCCCGGCACGAACGTGACGGTCGGGCAGCCGATTTCACACCGCATCGACCACATGCTGTCGGGCACGCGCGCCAACATCGCGGTCAAGGTGTTCGGCGATGACCTTCAAGTGCTGCGCGCCCTCGCCGCGCAGGTGCAGGGGGAAATGGCGCAGGTCGAAGGGGTCGTGGATCTGTCGACCGAGGCGCAAGCCGACATCCCGACGTTGCGGGTGCGCGTCGACCCGGCTGTCGCGGCGCGATACGGCCTGCCGCCGGGGCAGGTCGCCGAAGCCCTGCAGACCGCACGCGTCGGGCGCACCGTCGGGCAGGTACTCGAAGGCCAGACGGCGTTTCCGCTCGTGATCCGCTACGAACGCGATGACTCGCCGGACCTCGACGCCATCGGCGCGACGCGGATCCAGACGGCCGACCGGACGCAGATTCCGCTGTCAGCCGTGGCCACCATCGACCGTGACCGCGGACCGAACTTCGTGATGCGTGAGAACGTGCAGCGGCGGATCGTCGTGCAGAGCAACGTCACGGGGCGCGACCTCCGCGGCGTCGTCGGCGACATCCAGGAGCGGGTCGGCCGGAACGTCTCGATGCCGCAGGGATATCACGTCGAGTACGGCGGGCAGTTCGAGAGCGAGGCGCAGGCATCGCGCCAGCTGTTGTGGCTCTCGCTTGCGGTCATCGTCGCTATCTTCTTCGTGCTGTCCGCGGCGTTCGGCTCCTCCCGCGACGGTTTGCTGATCATGCTGAACCTGCCGCTCGCATTGATCGGCGGTGTCGCGGGTGTTTATCTCGCGGGGGGTGTGCTGTCGGTGGCGTCCATTGTCGGATTCATCACGCTGTTCGGCATCGCCACCCGCAACGGCATCATGCTGATCTCGCACATCCGCCACCTGCGAGAGCAGGAAGGGGTCGCCGACTTCCAGAGTGCGGTCACCAGAGGCGCCACTGAGCGGCTGGTGCCGATTCTGATGACCGCCCTTGCCGCAGGTCTTGCGCTCGTGCCGATTGCGCTGTCCGCGGGGCAGCCTGGTAGCGAGATCCAGGCCCCGATGGCCATGGTGATCCTGTGTGGACTCGTGAGCTCCACCGCCCTCAACATGATCGTTGTACCGATCCTGTACGTACGGTTCGGCCGGAGAGACATCACCCGCGCTTCGAAGTGACCTGCGCTATTTGCGCGTCACGCTCTTCACCTGCAGGTCACCGACGACAGCAGTCCCATGAGACTGCTGAGACGTTCGGCCTGCATGTGATCCTCCAGTGCGCGGTGATACGATCCGCGACACAACGCGATGTGCAGCCTGCGCGGCGGTTTGTGGTTACTTCTATTGCTGGTCTCTGGCGCATGTCGGGGTCGCCTGCCCGTTCACACCTCGCCGGACGAGTCCCGCCCTCAGATCACCTGGGAAATCCGCAGCGGCGGTGAATTCGGGGACAGGCAGTTCGTCTGCGGCTCGGCGAAACCGACTGCACCATGCCGGCTGACGGCAAGCACGCCTGAACGGCGTACGCTCGTGCTGCATCTCTACCTGCATGGAACTGCTGTCCAGACAAACTATGTTGGCGCGTGGCGCGCGCCGTTCCTCCAGGGGTGGACGGAGAGGGATTACCGGGACGTCAGCGGGACCGTCCGGCCTGGAGATGACCCATATCACGTGAGCGTCAGCGGCATCGTAACGGCCAAACCCGGGACGTATTCATTCAGCGTCTTGTTGGACGGTGCCCAGGAAGGTATCCCCACCGGCAACCGGATGGTCCTCGACATCCCCGTCACGGTCGCCGACGCCTCAGGGCTTCTGCGTCGAGAACAGTCGCGTTTTCCCCTGCTTGTCGAACGACAGCACGTTGTACGTCGGCAGACCCCGCTCCGCGACCTCCATCCCGGGAGAGCCTGGCGGCATGCCCGGTACGGCTATCCCGACGACGCTCGGTTTTTCCCGCAGCAATCGCTTCACTTCACTCGCTGGAATGTGCCCCTCCAGGACGTAGCGATCCACGAGCGCCGTGTGGCAGGAGTGGACGACCGCGGGAACGCCGCGCTTCGCCTTGAGCTTGTCCAGCTCCGCCTGCGGCATATCAATGAAAGACACGCTGAACCCGGCGCTGCGCAGGTGGTCTATCCACTTGCTGCAGCACCCGCAGGTGGACGTCTTGTAAACCTCGACGACGGGATCGGCGGCACGGCGCTGCTGCGCCACAGGAGCCGCGTTGAGAGCGGCGGTCGCAATCAAGGCGGCCAGGATTCGTTTCGATCGCATGCGGATATTGTAGCCGCCCCGAGCCCGCACGGGCATGCGGCTTGCTGTCTACGTCGCCGTGGCTCGCCAGAATGGCGCACGACGTCACTGGAGGTTTTGCATGAGAACGAACAACGAGGACGGCATCATCAAGTACGGCATCGCGTGGATGCTGGGCGTGCCGCTCTCAGTATTGGTCGTCATCTTTCTCCTGTCGCGCGCATGCTGAGGCACGCCGTCAGAACCGTAGCCTCAGTCCGCCGTTGACGTTGCGGCCTTCGAGCGGCGCCCAGGCATCGACCGTCCAGCGCCCGTCGCCGGCACGACTGGGGCGAATCAGCGGATCCCACCGCGTCTGCCGCACTCCCGTCAGGTTCTCGCCATTGATGAACAGGCGCAGGCGGCCGAACTGCCGTTCTGCCAGCAGCCCGAGAATGACGTACGGCTCGCTCTCATCCCGGAAGGGATTCTCGTCGAGCCGCTGCACGCCCGTGTAATACAACTCGACGCCTACGCGTCCGACATCCTCACGTTCCCACATGCCCACCAGACCGGCGCTGTGCCGCGGTGTGAGCGTCGCGTCGATCCGGCGCGCGCCGTCGCCTTCGCTCGACCGAACGTACGCATAGGTGGCCGTCAAAGCGTACGGTTCGCTCCGTAGGGTACCGAGGAACTCGACTCCCGCATTCGTCGTCGCTTGCGCAAAGTTGCTGAGGACCAGGCCTGCTGATCTGTCCACGCCGATCGGATGCCGCACGCGGGATGTGAACAGTGTCACGGTGTATGACGCAGGCCCGTCGGTCCGGCTGACGTCGAACGATGCGCTGTGTCCCTTCTCTGCCGTCAGCGGATCCGGAATCGAGAGATGCGTCAGGCCGGCAGCCTCCGTCTCTTCGGTCAGGGCCGAAGGTCCGAAGAAGCCGGTGCCGACGGAGACGCGGCTGGCCCAGCCTCCCGATCGAAGCAGCGCCCCCACCCGGGGACTGAAGAACGCGCCGTACTCGCTGTGATGATCCAGCCGCGCACTCGCGCTGACCGATAACCACTTTGCCACTTCCACATCGTCCTGGGCGAACACCCCGGGGATCGTGAAGGTATGGGCGAACCGGGGGGGATCCTGCGGACGGTAGGCGTCGTGCTCGACAGCGCCGCCCAACACCCAGGTGTGCCGGCCGCCCGCTCCGCGCATGGCGATCTCGCCGAACGCCGTGTGGTGACGGTCGCGTTCGAGAAACTCTCCGAATCGATGATCGTGCCGCTGCTGGGCGACAGCAATTCTGCCTGTCAGCACGCGCCGCCCGCCGACCAGCCGCTGCCAGACGGCGCCACCATCGAAACGGCGCGTGTTCAAGGCCTCGATGTACGGCACACCCGCCGGTTGGAGCACCTCACCTTCAGTCGTGCCGCCGTCACGGTCTTCGACCGTGACGCCCAGCGTCGCGAAGAACGTGCTGCCATTGCCTCCGTCCCAGAACACGCGCGGCCGGAACACCCCACGCGTATACCCGGGGAGATCCGCCCAGGCGTCGGCATTGACATCGTTCTGCTGCTGCCAGTGACCTCCGCCGAGTAGTGAAATACTCCATCGCGCCGTGACGGGTGACGAGTAGAACGCGACGGCATCCGTGCCGCCGCGCGACGATCGATTGAGCAGGAAATCGCGTTCAGGTTCCCGGCCCGGACGCCGGGAGATCAGGTTGACGACCCCCCCCATCGCGCCCGCGCC
>Ga0136617_10003862_pt1 | contig 13391 bp, 10 predicted proteins | sample AntDrymUQ3222106_2_FD_129672 | JGI IMG/M metagenome (GOLD analysis project Ga0136617, IMG submission 129672) | Polar desert sand microbial communities from Dry Valleys, Antarctica - metaG UQ322 (21.06) | ecosystem: Environmental > Terrestrial > Soil > Desert | place: Antarctica: Dry Valley...
CCCACCCCGACGCCGACCCCGACGCCCACAGCCACGCCGAGCCCGCCGCCGACACCAACGCCCACGCCGCCCCCGACTCTGACGCCACCGCCCGCGCCGACACCCACGCCCATCCCCACCCCGCCGCCCACGCCCATCCCGACTGCGCCGCCGACGCCCATCCCGACTCCGCCGCCGACGCCACCACCCACGCCTCGCCCCACTCCGGTCCCGACGCCGCCTCCGCCTCCGGCCAGCAGCCCCACGCAGGTCGTCGCGAGCTTCTACCAGTACGTCGCGAACGGTCAGTTCCGCCAGGCCGAGGCCCTGTGGACGGCCGACATGCGCCGGCGCTACCCGCCGCAGTCCAACATCGACGGGCGGTTCGGCCCAACGGAGCGGATCGATCTCAACCGCAACGATGTGATCAGCCAGAGCGCCAACCAGGCCGTCGTCGCGGTGGATCTGCGCGAGTACCGCTCGGACGGCGCGGTCCGGCACTACGTCGGGACCTGGGACATGGTCCTGACCGGCGACGGTTGGCGGATGAACGACCCGGACTTCTAGACCGTCGGTGGCCCGCCGGCGGGCGCCCCGTTCGCGGCCCGGGTTGGCCAGGCTGCGGGGGACGACAGGCCCAGGCGCCGATCGAGGCTCCAGCGACCCGGACCCAGCACGACGAGCACGCTCGACAGACCGAACAGCCCAACGTGCGCGACGACGGGATCGTCCGGCAGGCCGAACAGCGTCGCGGTCAGCACCGCGAAGCCGAGGATCGCCGCCGGGCGGGTGAACAGACCCACCAGGATCGCCGCGCCCAGCGCGATCTCGATGCCGGCGGCGCCCACCACCCACAGCTCCGGCGCGACCGGCACGAGAGCGGTGAGGTCGTACTTCTCAACGGTGGCCAGCGCCTGATCCGGGACCCGCAGCTTGTCGACGATCCCGGACGCGAGAAACGCGCCACCTAGCCCCAGCCGGACCAGCAGCGGAACCACGTCCTCGTAGCGCGCCTCCGATCGCCCGCGAGTGGCAAGGCTGGCGCCCGGCGCCGACGGAAACGCGGCCCGCGCCAGGTCGTCGAGGCTGGGTATCCCGGGACCCAGGAAGAGAATTGCACCCAGCGCCCCCGCGACATCGACGATCTCGACGAGATGCGGCGCCGCGGTCAGCGCGGCAAGGTACAGCCCAAGGCCGGCGATGGCCGCGATCCGCACGGCAAACCCCAGGAGCAGGAGGAACCCGATCGCGGTCAGCAGGAGCGTCGGCCAGCCGGGGATCGTCGTGTCCGGCGCGAACACGCGGCCGGTGAGCCCGGCCCCGATCAGCACGAGGCCGGCGCTCAGCCGGAGCATCCAGGGCACGGACGTCCGATAGCTCCATGCCCGGTCGGCGAAGCGCGACCAATTGTCCGCCAGCGGCCGACGGACCCGCACCAGCACGATCAGCGACAGCAGGACCGCCAGCCCGCCACCGAACGCCAGCCAGGTGCCCGGCTGACCCAGCACCTCGCGCAGCAGGGCGATCGGATCGCCGCCGGCCTCCTCGGTGACGTACCGGACGTGGGCCAGCAAGGTCCGGCTACTTGTCCCGTTCGGGGCCGGTCATGGCCGCCTGCGCCGCCGCCAGCCGGGCCACCGGTACGCGGAACGGCGAGCACGACACGTAGTCGAGGCCGATCTCGTGGCAGAAGGCGATCGACGCCGGGTCGCCGCCGTGCTCGCCGCAGATCCCCAGCTCGATGTCCGGTCGCGTGGCACGGCCCTTCTCGACGGCCATCCGCATCAGCTGGCCTACGCCGGTGATGTCGAGCGACTGGAAGGGGTTGAATGGCAGGATCCGGTCCTCGACGTACTTCAGCAGGAACCCGCCCTCGGCGTCGTCGCGGCTGTAACCGAAGGTCATCTGGGTGAGGTCGTTCGTGCCGAAGCTGAAGAAGTCGGCGTGGTGCGCGATCTCGTCTGCCGTCAGCGCGCCGCGAGGCACCTCGATCATCGTGCCGAAGACGTACTCGACCTCGACCCCGCCGGCCGCCTCGACCGCACGCGCCTCGGCCTCGAGCAGCCGCTTCGTCTCGGCCAGCTCGTTCACGTGGCCCACGAGCGGGATCATGATCTTGGCCTTCGGCTCGAGGCCTTCGCGCTTGACCGCGATCTGGGCGTTGAGGATGGCCCGGGTCTGGATCTTCACGAAGTCCGGGATCATCAGCCCCAGCCGGCAGCCGCGCAGCCCCAGCATCGGGTTCTGCTCGCGGAGCGACTCGACGGCGGCCAGGAGCGTCCGCGCCTGGGCGAACTCGGCATCGTCCTCCGCGGTCCCCAGGACCCGGTGCTGGGTCACCTCCTCGATCAGCTCCTCGTGTGAGGGCAGGAACTCGTGGAGCGGCGGGTCGATCAGGCGCACGACGACCGGCAACCCGGTCATCGCCCGGAAGATGCCCTCGAAGTCGCCCTGCTGGAGCTGCTCCAGCTTGCCCATCGCCGCGTCGAACCGCTCGACCGTGGCTCGCTCGTCGCCGCTCAGCTCGCCGCCGGCGGCGACCTTGTCCTTGGCCCGGGTCGCGGCGAACGCGACGAGGATCGCGTCGCGCACGATCTCGAGCCGCTCCCCCTCGCGAAACATATGCTCGGTCCGGCACAGCCCGATGCCCTGCGCGCCGTAGCGCCGGGCCAGCTCCGCTTCCTCGGGCTTGTCGGCGTTGGTCCAGACCTCGAGCCGGCGCTCGGCGTCGGCCCACTCGAGGATGCGCTGGAGACCGGTCTGGTCCTCGAACCGGACCTCCACGGTGGGCAGCGCGCCGAGGAAGACCTCCCCGGTGGAGCCGTCGAGGCTGATCGCGTCGCCCTCGGCGAAGTGCTGCCCGTTAGCCTGGGCCGTGCGGGCGCGGTAGTCGACCAGCAGCTCCGCGCAGCCGGCCACGCACGGCTTGCCGATCTGGCGGGCCACGACCGCCGCGTGCGATGTGGCCCCGCCGCGGGCGGTGAGGATGCCCTGGGCGACGGCCATGCCGTGGAAGTCGTCCGGCGACGTCTCGATCCGGACGAGGACGACCTTTTCGCCCGCGGCGGCCCGCTCGGCGGCCCGATCGGCGTCGAAGACGGCCACGCCAACGGCCGCGCCCGGTGAGGCGTTGAGCCCCTTCGCGAGGCGCGTGGCGGCGTCCTTCGCGCGCGGGTCGAACTGGTCGCGCAGCAGCTGGTCCACGTGGGCCGGCTCGATCCGCTGGAGGGCGGTGCGCCGGTCGATGATCCCTTCCTCGACCATGTCCGCGGCGATCTTCACGGCAGCCGCCGCGGTCCGCTTCGCCGAGCGCGTCTGGAGCATGTACAGGCGGCCGCGCTCGATCGTGAACTCGAGATCCTGGACGTCCCGGTAGTGGCGCTCCAGCCGCTGGCCGATCCGCTCGAACTCCGCGTACGCCTCGGGCAGCTCGTCCTTCATCTGGCTGATCGGCTGCGGCGTGCGGATTCCGGCCACGACGTCCTCGCCCTGGGCGTTGGTCAGGTACTCGCCGAAGAGGACCTTCTCGCCGGTGTTCGGGTCGCGGGTGAATGCGACGCCGGTCCCGGAGTCGTCACCCATGTTGCCGAAGACCATCGTCACGACGTTCACCGCCGTCCCGAGGTCGTGGGCGATCTTCTGGTTGTCGCGGTAGTCGCGGGCGCGCTTGCCGAACCACGAGGCGAACACCGCCTTGATCGCCAGGTCCAGCTGCTCGTCCGGGTCGGCCGGGAAGTCGCGCCCGGTGTCCTCGCGAACGATCGCCTTGAACGCCTCGGTCACCTCGCGCAGCGCGCCGGCATCGAGGTCCGTGTCGGCCTCGACGCCGCGAGCCACCTTCGCCTCGTCGAGCGCGTGCTCGAAACGCTCGCCGTGGACGTCCAGGACGATCCGGCCGAACATCTGGATGAACCGGCGGTAGGCGTCCCAGCCGAACCGCTCGTTGCCGGTCAGCTCGACGAGGCCCTGGAGCGTCGCTTCGTTGAGCCCAAGGTTGAGGACCGTGTCCATCATCCCGGGCATCGAGAACTTTGCTCCCGAGCGGACGCTCACGAGGAGCGGGTTCGCGGCCTCGCCAAAGCCCTTGCCGGACTCACGCTCCATCGCCCTGACCGCCTCGAGCACGTCGTCCCAGAGGCCATCCGGGAGCCGCTCGCCGGCCGCGAAGAAGTCGTTGCAGGCCTCGGTGGTGATGGTGAACCCGGACGGCACCGGCAGGCCGGCGTTGGTCATCTCGGCCAGACCGGCGCCCTTGCCGCCCAGCAGGTCGCGCATCGTGGCATCGCCCTCGGCCCGCCCTCCGCCCCAGGCGAAGATGTAGCGCTTTGCGGCGCGATGGGCGCGCCCGGCGGGCGCCGTGCGGTCAGGGGTGTCGGCCATCGAGTGGGCTCCTTGGGCTGGCGGCCGGGGCGGGCCGCAGATGGGCTTCTGGGCGGCTCCGATTCTACCGGCGATGGACGTACCGGCATGCGGGCAACACGGCGTTTGGCGGATGCGGTCCCATACTGGTACCGGTACCCTCGGGCCACGGTCGGATTGGCTGCGCGTCCTACCATCGGAAGGTCACGGCGGCCTTCGTCGAGCGATCAGGGGAACACGTGATGCGCCAGACCATTCGAGCCCGTTCCGGGCGCCTTTCGCTCGTCGCCGTCAGCGTCGCCTTCGGCGCCTCGATCCTCGTCGCCGCGACGCCGCCGCGGGGCTCTGCGGCCGACGCCAGCCCGGCGCCCTCGGTCTCGCCACTCGCGCCCGAGGCGTCGGTCGAGCCGTCGGCCTCCGTGGCGCCGTCGGCCTCCGTGGAGCCTTCCGGGTCGGTCGCACCATCCACCTCCGTGGCGCCGACCGCATCCGTCAGCGCCTCGCCCAAGCCGACCGCGACGGCCGTCCCGACGCCAACGTCCACCCTCACGCCCACCGCCAGCCCGTCGCCGACGCGCACGCCCGCACCGACGCCGTCGCCGACGCGCACGCCCGCACCGACCCCGGCACCGGCACCCACCGCGACCACCCCGCCGTTCCCCGCGGCCTTCCCGGCGCACTGCGTCGTGTGGACGTCCCCGATCGAGCGCGCCAACAACCTGCTGGTCAACCGCTACTCGCTGGGCGGGCATCCCACGGTCACCCTCGGTTCGAACCCCACCTGGCGGGAGGACCCCCTGGTCAATGCGAACTGGCGCTTCCTCCATCACAGCCTTGGATCCGTCCAGAACCTGCTCCAGGCGTTCGCCCTCACGCGTGATCTCCGCTACCGGGACAAGGCGACCTTCCTGCTCAAGGACTGGCTGGCCGACAACCCGCGCAGTGCCCCGCCCTCGGTCTTCTCGTGGAACGACCACTCGACCGCGCTCCGGGCCAACGCCTTCGCCTGCGCCTCGCTGTACCTGCCCACCGAACAGTGGCTGCTCAACGGCCTCGCGCTGCACGGCTCCACGCTCGCCGATCCGAACTTCTACGTGTACCACGGCAATCACGCGCTGGACCAGTCGATGGGCCTCCTTGAGGTTGGCGGCCAGCTGGGGCGGACGGACTGGATGAACCTCGCCCGGGACCGGATGGGAACGCTGCTGCTGGCCAGCGTTGACACCCAGGGCGTGACCAACGAGCAGTCCGTGGGCTACCAGAACTACAACCGGCACCGCTACGGGCTGGCCGAGCAGCGGCTTCGCGCCTGGCGCCTCGCCGTCCCGGCCGCCTTCAGCCGCATCCCCCTGATGACCCACTTTCTCGCCCACGGCACCCGCCCCGACGCGCGCTACGAGATGCTCGGCGACACGGACCTGGGCGCAGCCGTGCCGGTGTCCGGGACGATCGCGGAGTACGCGGCCACGCAGGGCCGCTCCGGCCCGCGGCCCACCTCGACCTACGCGGTGTACCGGGCCGGCTTCCTGTTCGCCCGGACCGGCTGGGGCAGCGCCGGCCGTCCGTTCGCCGACGAGCGCTACATGAGCCTGCGCTTCGGTCCGGCGCCGTACATCCACGGCCACTCCGACGGCGGCTCCGTGGGCCTGTACGGCTACGGGACCTCACTGCTCGTGGATCCCGGTGGCTACACCTACAACCAGGACGTCTGGCGCAACTACTTCAAGGGACGGACCGCCCACAACGTGGTCACCGTCGACGGCATCACGTGGAACCGGTTCAGCCACACGACCCTGACCGCCCAGGCCCACTCGTCCACGATGAACTTCGCCCAGGTCTACCAGCCGGGCAATCCCGGGGTGTCTCACATCCGGACCACCACGTTTTCCCGAAACCTTGGCTACGTCCTCGTGGACGACCGTCTGGCGGCCGGCGGCACGCGCACCTTCCGGCAGCTCTGGCATCTGCCGGCGGACGCCAAGCCGTACGTGAAGTCGACCTACTTCGTCACCCAGCGCGGGCGCGGCAACCTCCAGGTCCGGCAGCTGTTGGGCGGCTCCAGCAGCCGGGTCGTCTTCGGCCAGACGGCGCCCGTGCAGGGCTGGGTCGCCTACCGGTTCGCCGAGAAGGCCGCGGCACCCGTCGTCGAGGTCGCGAAGACCGGCAAGACCGTCCGCTTCCTCACCCTGCTGGCCACCGCGCCCGGGGCGACCAACTCGACTATCACGGGGCTCACGATCACCCCCACCGGCTACCGCGTCACGGTCACCATCAGCGGCAAGTCGGAGCTGGTCGTCGTGAGCGGCTCGAAGGCGACGATCACGCGGCTCAACTGATCCCTACACTCTTGGCCATGACCGACCTGCTCGACGGCGCGCCGGCGATCGAGGCCGAAGCGCCGCCGTACAACGCCGAGCTCGTCCGCCGCGACGACCATCACGAGTCCCTGGCCACGTTCTGGGTTCGTTTCGATGCCGAGGCCACGCCGTTCGAGCCCGGGCAATACATGACCATCGGGGTCATGAGCGGCGGCAAGGTCGTGCAGCGGCCGTACTCGGTCGCGTCGGACCCGGCCGCCGCGGGCACGGATGGCTACGAGCTCTACGTGCGGCTCGTCGAGGGCGGAACGTTCACCCCACTGCTGTGGCGGCTGCCGGTGGGGCACCGCATGCGGATGATCGGCCCGAAGGGGAAGTTCGTGCTGGAGCCGGAGGACGACCGGATCCACCTCTTCATCAGCTCCGGGACGGGCAACGCGCCGTTCGTGGCGATGATGCGATCACTGCTCCGGGCGGGCCGGCCGCGCCGGGCGGTCTTTCTCAACGGCGTCTCGTACGTGCGCGACCTGGGTTACGCGGATGTGCTCGAGGCGTGGCAGCGATCGGGCGACTACCCGGTCGCCTTCGTCCCGACGGTCTCGCGGCCGGACGACCCCCTGAACATCGGCTGGACGGGTCGGACGGGTCGCGTCGAGCGGATCGTGGGGCCCGTGTGCGACGAGCTGGGCCTGACGCCGGGCAACGCGATCGCCTACATCTGTGGCAACCCGGACATGATCCTGTCAGCGGAGCAGACGCTGCTCGAGCGCGGCTTTCCCGAGGCGCAGGTCAAGAAGGAGCTGTACTGGCCGAAGGGCAAGGCGCCGCGCGGCGTGGCGCCGGTGCCCGGAGCCGCGCCGGTCGACTGACCGAGCCGCTAACGGATCGCGGGCAGGACGAGCGCGAACAGCAGCGTGCCGGCGAAGACCGCGAGGAGCACCAGCCCCACGATGAGCCACGGCTGGGATCCGCTCGCCGGGCCCGAGGACTCCGGCTCGAGGGGATCGCCCGATGGGGCGACGTCATCGGTCACCTGTGACGTGCGGTACTCGTCCTCGTCCGGTCGGAGCGGCTTCTCGTTGGCCATGGCCCGTACCGTACCCGATCGGCCGCGGCGCTCGGGTGGCCGGCCCCGGCCCGGCGGGCCTGGCGCCCCTGGGCGATGACCGACGTGTTGCTTTCGGCCGAAATCGGCGGGGGCATGGTCCGATACTGATTGCGTGAGGCGCATCGATCGCCGAGCCGATGGCCGCCGCCGGCACATGGCGACGAAGAGACAGGGCGTCGCCGGCCGGTGGACGCGCACCGCGCTGACGGCGGTGGTCGGACTCCTGGTCGTCGCGGTGGTGCTGGTACGGCGAGACCCCGAGAGCGGGCCGCCGCCATCGAGCCCCTCCTCGTCGGTCCGCCCAGTGACCGCGGTGTCGCCCGCGGTGTCGCCTGCTGCGGCAGGGTCGACCGGCGGCGCAGTCGAGTCGGCCCAGACGCCGGTTCCCCCCGATCCGTCCGTCAACGCGGGCTGTCGGGCTCCATCAGGTGACGTGATCGGCCGCGCGGACGACCTGCTCGCCAACCGCTACACCCTCGGCGTTCATCCCCGGTCGAGCTGCCGGCGGACCCGGACTGGACCGAGGATCCGCTCGACGACCGGAACTGGACGTTCGATTTCCACACGCTCCGCTTCCTGCTGGTGCTGCTGGCCGCCTCTGATCAGACGGGCGACCCGCGCTACGAGGAGCGTGCCGCCGTGCTAATGCGTGACTGGATCGAGGAGAACCCGCGGGACGCGGGCCGGTCGCCGTTCTCGTGGAACGACCACGGAACGGCCTGGCGGGCGACGGTCCTCGTGTGTGTCGCGCAGAAGCTGGGGCGACAGCCGTGGCTCGAGACCGCGCTCGAGGTTCACGGCGAGACGCTCGCGTCGAGCGACTTCTATGTGCGAGCGGGCAACCACGCGCTCAACCAGAACATCGCGTTGCTGGACGTCGTCTGCCACGGCGCACGTGATGACTGGACGCGGTTGGCGAGCGCGCGACTGGGCGACCTGGCGGCGAGCAGCATTGACGTCGAAGGCGTCACGAACGAGCAGGCCGTCTTCTACCAGCTCTACAACTGGCGAAACTACGTGCGTGCGCGCGACCGCCTGACGTCCTGCGGTCTGGAGCCGCCGGACTCGTTCGAGCGGGTCGACCGGATGGTCGACTTCCTGGCTCATGCCACGCTGCCGAACGGGGAGTACACGCGACTGGGCGACACGGCGCGCCGCCGTGCCGACGCGACGCCGGGCACGACCGCCGAGTTCGCCGCCTCGCTCGGCGAGCGCGGTAGTTCGCCGTCCGCCCGGTTCGCCACCTACAAGGCGGGCTTCACGTTCGGCCGGTCCGGCTGGGGCGAGACGCGGCCGTTCGCGGACGAGATCGCGTGGTCCGTGCGTCACGGACCCGGCCGAGCCTTCCATGGGCACGGGGATCACACTGCCGTGACGCTCTACGGGTTCGGCACCAGCCTGCTCGAGGACTCGGGCGTCTTCACCTTCAACTCCGATGCGTGGCGGGACTACGCCCTCAGCCATGCCGCCCACAACGTCGTCACGGTCGATGGCATCGAATACCACAACGGGCATGCGTCAACGCTGGACCGGGCGACCACGAGCAGCACCGTCGACGAGGTGGTCGTCCGCGACGCCGGTTATGCCGGCGTCGAGACAGTTCGGCGGGTCGTGTTCTCACCGGGCCTGGGCTACCTCGTGGTGGAGGATCGCCTCGCGGGCAAGACCGAGCGCACCTTCCGACAGCTCTGGCACCTGGCCGCCGACGGCGATCCCATCGAGGTGTCTCGTGGCGTCCGAACGCGCCGGCCGGGTGCCAACGTCGAGATCGTGCAGCTCCTCGATGTCGAGCCGGCGCAGATCGTGATGGGCCGCGAGGACCCGATCCAGGGCTGGCTGTCCGAGAACATCCAGCATCGTGGGCCGGCGCCGGTCGCCGAGTTCACGGTCAGCGGCACGTCGGCTCGCTTCCTGACCGTGATCGTGCCGTCGCCGTCCGCCGCCGCGGACATCGCGATCACCGACCTCGAGGTCGCCCCGGGCGGTTTCTCGTTCCGGATCGCGATCGACGGACGCGCCGAGCGGGTCGTGGCGACGGCGGATGGCGTGACGATCACGCCCGGCTGACGCTCACCCCCGGGCCGTGCTCAAGCGGTCGAGGACCAGTCGCTTGACGCCCTCGACCGGCACCCGCTCCTGGGTCATGGTGTCGCGATCGCGCACGGTCACGGCGCCGTCCTCGAGCGAATCGACGTCGACCGTCACGCACCATGGCGTGCCGATCTCGTCCTGCCGCCGGTAGAGCTTGCCGATGGCGGCTGTGTCGTCGTACACGGCCATCACGTCGCGGGCGAGGTCGTCGCGCAGCCGGTGGCAGAGGGCCACGATCTCGGCCCGCTTCTTGAGCAGCGGCAGGACCGCCACCTTGTACGGCGCCAGCTCCGGGTTCAGCGCCAGTACGACCCGCTTCTCGCCGCGGACCTCCTCCTCGCGGTAGGCGTCGATGAGGAACGTGAACGCCGCCCGGTCCGCGCCGGCCGCCGTCTCGACGACCCACGGGATGAAGTGCTCGTCCGTCGTGGGGTCGAAGTACTCGAGGTTCTCCCCGGATGCCTTTGCGTGCGAGCCGAGGTCGAAGTCGCCCCGGTTGTGGATGCCCTCGAGCTCCTTCCAGCCGAACGGGAAGCGGTACTCGATGTCGATCGCCTTCCTGGCGTAGTGGGCCAGCTCGTCCGAGGCGTGCTCGCGGAAGCGCAGCCGATCGGGCGCCACGCCGTAGCGCTCGTACCAGGCCTTTCGCGCCGGGAGCCAGTCCTCGAAGGCAACGGCCGCTGCCTCGCCCGGGCGGACGAAATACTGCATCTCCATCTGCTCGAACTCGCGCATCCGGAAGACGAAGTTGCCGGGGCTGATCTCGTTGCGGAACGACTTGCCGATCTGGGCGATCCCGAACGGAACCTTCTTGCGCGACGACTGCTGGACGTTCTTGAAGTTGACGTACGAGCCCTGCGCCGTCTCGGGGCGGAAGTAGACGACCGAGCCGTCGTCCTCCACCGGACCCATGTGCGAAGTGAACATCAGGTTGAACCGGCGCGGCGGCGAGAGCGGCCCGCCGTCGTTGGGGCAGACGAGGCCCAGCCGCTCGACGATCCCGGGGTCGCGCAGATCGGTCGCCGAGAGGTCCTCCGCACCGGACAGCTCGTCGAGCCGGTAGCGGCGGTGGCACGTCGCGCACTCGACCAGCGGATCGCTGAACGAGCCGACGTGACCGGACGTCACCCACACTTGGGGGTGCATGAGGATCCCTGCGTCGAGGCCCACGATGTCCGTCCGCTCCTGGACCATCGCCCGCCACCAGGCGCGTTTGACGTTGTTCTTGAGCTCGACGCCCAGCGGCCCGTAGTCCCAGACCGCGTTGATCCCGCCGTAGATCTCCGACGAGGGGAAGATGAAGCCGCGCCGCTTCGAGAGCGACACGATCGTGTCGAGCGAGTCGACGGCGGGCGCGACGGCGTTCAGGTCGAGCGTGGGGGTGTCAGTCACGGGGCGCTCCGATGGGGCGACCGGCCGTGGCAGGGACGGTCGCGGGGCGGGATGGAGGCGCGATGCTAGCAGAGGCCGCCCAGCCGTCAGGCCGCCAGCTCAACCGGCGATCGAGGGGATCGGCAGCCGGACCTCGTCGAGGAAGGCGAGCGATCGGGCCTGGCGCTCCAGCGCGTAGCCGACGAAGTCGCGCAGGGCGGTCTCGACCTCGCGCTCGACGGCGGCCGCCAGGCGGAGCGAGGCCAGCGCCTCGACGTCGAGCCGCTGATAGGCCTTGAGCAGCTTGAGCGCCTCGAGCGAGAGACCGGCCCGCGCCGCCGGCGGCCCCGGACAGCGCTCGCACAGGACGCCGCCCAGCGGCGGCACCCAGCGGTACGACTCGTCCGACTCGAGCGCCCGGTCGCACTCGACGCAGCGATCGACCTCGGGGCGCATCCCGAGCTCATCGGCCAGGTGCATCTCGTACCAGCGCGCGACCCGGCCGGGCGCCATCCCCGCGTCGAGCAGCTCGTAGGCTCGGCGGAGCAGCGCGTAGAGCGGCTCCGCGGCGTGGCGCTCCTCCAGCGACCGATCCGCCAGCTCGGCGAGGTACCAGGCCGTGGCGGCGGATTCGAGCGAGTCGCGCAGCCGCAGCCAGGCGTGGCCCACGCTGACCTGCGTCACGACGTCGAACGTGCGGCCGCGGGCCAGCGCGACGGTCAGCTCGGCGAACGGCTCGAGGCTGCCGCCCAGCCGCGAGGTGGGCCGCCGGATGCCCTTCGCGATCGCCTTGAGCTTGCCGCCCAGCGGCGTGATCAGGGTCAGGACGCGATCGGCCTCGCCGAGGTCGAAGCGGGACAGGACGATGGCATCGGTGGTGTAGCGACGGGGCGGGGCCACGGCTCGACGGTACCACCCGGCCACCGCCCACGCCGCTCCTGCACGCTTCAGTGCGTCGCCGGACACAGTTGCGCGTGCAACCAGTGATCCGGGCGCCGTCGGGCTGCGAAAGCGGAAGTAGGCGCCGGCACGGTCGCGTCCCCCGTGCCGGCGCTCTTGACTTGACCGTTGTCGGTGAGTCCTTCTCAACAGGCTACTCCGACCGCGCACGTTTGCGTCCGGGCCGCTACACTGCGGCCATGGTGCAGCTCGCCCCCAGCCTGGACCTCGAAGAGCTGATCGCCGACACGGAAGCGGAGATACTCCGGCTCGTCGGCGACCGCGATCCCTCGACCACCGGTGTGTACGAGCAGGTCCGCTATCACCTGGGTCTCGACGGCTCGGGCGCCCCGGCCGGCAAGCGCGTCCGCCCGCTGCTCGGTCTGCTCGCGTATGCGTCGATCGCCGGCGATCACCGTCGGGCGCTGCCGGGCGCGGCCGCGGTCGAGCTCGGGCACAACTTCAGCCTCGTCCACGACGACATCGAGGACGGCGACCGCGAGCGCCGGCATCGGCCCACCGTGTGGGCGCTGCACGGCATCCCGCAGGCGATCAACACCGGCGACATGCTGTTCAGCCTCAGCCGCATGGCCCTCCACCGATTGACCGATCTCGGCTTCAGCGATGCCAAGGTCCTGCGCCTGATGCGCCTCTACGACGAGACCTGCGTAGCCCTGTGCGAGGGGCAGTACATCGACATCGCGACGAGCGAGTCCGGCGACGGGATGTCTGTCGAGCTCTACTTCGACATGATCGGACGCAAGACCGCGGCGCTCATCGCGGCGTCGATCGAGGCCGGTGCCGCGCTCGCGACGGACGACGACGAGATCATCCGGCGCTACCGCGGGTTCGGCTGGGCGCTGGGCCTCGCCTTCCAGCTGAACGATGACCTGCTGGGCATCTGGGGCCAGGAGCGCTCGACCGGCAAGGAGCCCACCGACCTCCTACGCAAGAAGAAGACCCTGCCCGTGATCTTCGCGTTCGAGCGCGCCGGTCCGGAAGACCGCGCCCGCCTGTACGAGCTCTACGCCGCCGACACCCTCACCGACACCGACATCGCGGAGCTGACCTCGATCCTGGAGCGGTCCGGCGCTCGGGACTACACCCGCGACCAGGCCCGCCGCTACCGCGACGAGGCGCTGGCCGAGCTCGACGCCGCGGGCGTCATTGACGGCGCGGCCCGCGAGCGCCTCGAGGCAATCATCGTCTCGGTGATCAGCGCCTGA
>Ga0136617_10003863_pt1 | contig 13388 bp, 11 predicted proteins | sample AntDrymUQ3222106_2_FD_129672 | JGI IMG/M metagenome (GOLD analysis project Ga0136617, IMG submission 129672) | Polar desert sand microbial communities from Dry Valleys, Antarctica - metaG UQ322 (21.06) | ecosystem: Environmental > Terrestrial > Soil > Desert | place: Antarctica: Dry Valley...
CCTGACTCGTCTTCAGCGACAGCCAGCGCCTTGCCTCGGGCGTTGGCCTCGACGGTCGCCTTCGGGTCTTCGAGTGTGACCTCGGGGAAGCCGCTCACGCAGGTCTCGAAGTCGTAGCCAGCCTGGCGGAGAAGATCAACCCGCCGGACGGAGGCGGAGGCGAGCACGAACTGCATGGCCGTCAGAGCACCGACAGGTTAGCCGAAGAAGAGGCCGAGTTCTCTTTCGGCGCTCTCGGGGGAGTCGGAGCCGTGGACGAGGTTGTCCGGCATGCTGAGGGCCAGGTCGCCCCGAATGGTGCCTGGGGCGGCGTTTGCCGGGTTGGTCGCGCCCATGAGGTTGCGAACCGTCCCGATAGCGCCTTCGCCCTCGACCGTCATGGCGACGACGGGGGTTGAGGTGATGAATTCAACCAACTCTTCGAAGAAAGGCTTCTCGCTATGTTCGGCGTAGTGTTCCTCGGCAAGTTCGCGGCTCACGTCCATGAGTTTCAGGGCGCGGATGTCCAGGCCCTTGTCTTCGAGGCGGCGGATGATCTCGCCGATCAAACGCCGTTTCACGCCGTCACCTTTTACGAGCACCAGTGTCTGTTCCATGATGGATCTCCTTCTGTGTGATGGTTATTGGACCCGCTTGCCGCTGCGCTGATCTGTCTCGCAGTATGGGCAGAGGTCCCAGTTCAGGTCCAGCGCCCGCTCACAGTGTACGCAGGATTTCTTGAGTTCCCAACTGCACTCCGGGCAGAGGAGGTAGTCCTTCTCGACCAGCGAGCGGCAGTTCGGGCATAGCAGTACCCGGCTGCGAAGTTCGCGTTCGAGGACGGCAAGCTCCAGCTCGCGCTCGCGGGAGTCGAGCGAAAACTCCGGCGGGCGAACGATCAGGTAGATCAGGGTCCCAAAGAACGGTATGACGACCGCGACGAGGCCCCAGAGGAACGGCGCCGTGTCGCGGCGGGAGGCGTCGGTGTAGGTCCAATAGACGAGCGCGAGCCAGAGGATAACCGTCAGAAGGATCAAAAGCTGCCCCGTGATGCGCAGGATCGGACTGCTCAAGAACTCGTCTATAAACTGGAAAGGGTCGGGGTCCGCCTGGAGTATCGCCAGCACGCTCATCCCATGAACCTCAGCATGAAGTAGTAGCCGAGCGCGACGGAGACCAGGGCCACCACGAGAAGCAGGAGCGCAAGCCTCCACACGCCGCTAGCCCGCACGCAAGCCCCCGAGGACGCTGGCAGCGGTGTACAGAGAGCCCGTGACCAATACCACCCCATCCACCTTTTCCATCTCCGCTACGGCCACGGCCAGTGCGCCGTCGGCATCGGTCTCCACCCTGGCGCTCCTCCCTCCGAGGTCTTTTGGTCCGTGCTCATGCTCGATCCATTCCGGATCGGCGGCCCGCTCGCTGTCGGGGCGCGTGAGCACGAGCGCGTTAGCCTCCTCACTCAACCGGGAAAGCATACCCACGATGTCCTTGTCCTTCAAGACACCGAATACGACGCCCAATGGCCGGTTTCCGTAGACACTTCGGACAGATCTGACCGCCGCGTCGAGACCAGGTACGTTGTGCCCGCCGTCAACGACTACCGGAATCCCGCCCACCGCGAACCTCTCGAAACGGGCCGGGAGCCGTCCCACGGTTCTCCTCTCCACTCGCTCCCGAGTTTCATTGTCCAGCTTCTCGCCCGTCAACTCTTCAGCCGCCCGGACTCCGACACGAAGATTGTGATGCGCGTAAGGTGGAAGGAGGTCACTCGCAATAGACGACGGAGTAGCAGGCTCTTCCGGCAACTCCACGAGACGCGCGCCGGTCCTTTCGCACTCCTGTCGGGCGATTTTCACGACTTGCGGGTCCACAGTTCCGAGGACGAGGGTGCGGTCAGTGGCGAGGCCGGCGAGTTTTTCGACCGAGATCTCCTCCACCGTCTCCCCGAGGTATTCAGTGTGGTCGAAGCCCACGTTCGTCAACACCACCATCTCGGGGTCCGCCGCCGTGGTCGCATCGTGTCGAGCCCCGAGCCCGGCTTCGAGCACGGCGCAAGTCAGACTAAAATCCCTGAACAGCTTCAATGCTCCGGCGGTCAGCAGCTCGAACTGGGTAGCCGGGACACCGTTCTCGTCCGCGAGCGCAATGACTTCACCCATCGCTCCGGCGAACGCCTCCTCCGTCACGTAATCGCCGTGGATCATCACGCGCTCGGTATACGAGAGGACGTGCGGCGAGAGATATGCGCCCGCCGAATGTCCGAGTTCTTCGAGGGCGGCGGAGAGCGCCACGGCTGTCGTGCCTTTGCCGTTGGTGCCGACGACCTGGACGACGCGGAGATCCCGCGCCGGGTTGCCGAGGAGCGCGAGCAAAGCCTCGATGCGCTCGAAGCCGAGAGCGATGCGGCGACGGCGGTCCAGCTCGCCGCGGACACGAGCGAAAGAGAGGTCCATCGCGGTTCGAGGGTCTATCGGAGGTACTCTTCGAGCCGCCGGCTGAGGGTGGAGAGCATTCGAGTGTTGACTTCGAGCTTCTCGCGTTCGCCGGAGACGACTTCGGCTGGTGCGCGCTGGACGAACTTCTCGTTGGAGAGCTTGCCCTCCGCGCGGCGCACCTCGGCCTGGACGCGATCTATTTCTTTCCTCAGACGCTCGACCTCGCCGCGCCGGAGATCCTCTGTCAGCACGACCTCCACCGCCACGTCGCCCGCCGGGAGCGTCGCCCGTGTCGCGCCATCGAGGTCTTCAACCGGTCGCATCCCGGCCAGAGACACGAAGACCTCTCTATCCACACCGTCAGGGACGCGGCCCTCCAATTCGCCCTCAATCTTCGTCTCGGCCCGGAAGGAACGCACGGCGGAGACGGCTCTTCGGGTGCGCTCCAGCAGGGCTTCCGCCTCGGGGTCGTCGAGGTCCGGATCAAAGCCCGGCAAGCTCTGCTCCGCCAACAGACCATCTCCTCCCAGGACACGCCACATCTCCTCGGTGGCGAACGGCATTACCGGATGGAGGAGCTTCAGTATCCCGGATACAACCTCTCGCAGGACACGCGGGGTCTCCGTGGAGGGCGCGGACTTGGAGATTTCGATGTACCAGTCGGCGAACTCGTGCCAGGCGAAGTCGTAGACGAGGCGCATCGCCTCGGAGAACTCGCACGCTTCGAGCAACTCGTCGTAGCGTCTGGCGGCGCGGTTTAGGGAAGAGAGTATCCAACGTTCCGGCAACGATGGCCCGGACGGTCCCTCCACGTCTTCGGGGTAGCTCGAGACGAACCGCATCGCGTTCCAGAGCTTGGTGACGAAGGCGCGGCCCATCGCGGCCCGCTCGTACGAGTAAGCGAAGTCCTGGGTCGAGGACTGATAAAGCAGCCCGAAGCGGACGGCGTCGGTGCCATATTCGTCCATCAGGTCGAGCGGGTCCACGACGTTGCCTTTGGACTTGCTCATCTTCGTGCCGTCTTCGGCGAGGACGATGGAGTGGACGTTGATCTTCTCGAACGGAACCTCGCCCCGGAAGCGGAGGCCCATCATGACCATGCGCGCTACCCACAGATACATGATCTCCCGCGCCGTCGAAAGCAAACTCGTCGGATAGAAATATGCGAGGTCCTCGTTCTCCTCCGGCCACCCAAGCGTGGCGAACGGCCAAAGTCCACTGGAAAACCACGTATCGAGGATATCTTCTTCTTGCTCGAAGCCCTCTCCGGGCGATTCTTTGGACGCGACCATCTCGCCGTCGGGTCCGTACCAGACCGGCACACGATGGCCCCACCAGAGCTGGCGGGATACGTTCCAGTCGTGGATGTTCTCGAGCCATCGGATCGTCTCCCGCCGCCACGAGTCGGGATAGACCGTGATCCTGCCTTCCCTCAACGCTTCCATGGCGGGCGCGGCCAACTCCTTCATCGAGACCCACCACTGCTCCGAGAGCCACGGTTCGATCACAGCCCCGCAACGGTCGCAGTGTCCGACCCGGAACGTATAGCCTCGCACCTCGCCGAGGAGCCCCCGCTCACCAAGCGCCGCCACGACGGACTCGCGGGCCTCCTCACGGCTCATGCCGGCGAATTGCGCGCCGTTATCGTTGATGGTCCCGTCGGGGTTCAGGATGTTGATGGGTTCCAGGCCGAGGCGGTTCCCAATATCAAAGTCGTTCGGGTCGTGCGCGGGTGTGACCTTCAGCACACCGGTCCCGAACTCCGGGTCAACGTACTCGTCGGCGAAGACTTCGATCTCCCGCTCCACGAACGGCACTTTTACCCTGCGTCCGACCAACTCCGTGTACCGCTCATCGTCCGGGCTGACGACGAGCGCCACGTCCCCGAGCATGGTCTCGGGCCGGGTCGAGAAGACTTGAACGTAACCGGCTCCGTCGGATCCTGGGCCTTTTCCATCGGCGAATGGGTAGCGGATACCGTAGAGTTTGCCTTCCACTTCCTCGTAGTTGACTTCCAGGTCGCTTATGGCGGAGCGGTCGCGGGGACACCAGTTGGTGATACGGTTGCCCCGGTAGATCAAACCGTCGTTGTACAGTTCGACGAACGCCGTGAGCACGGATTCAATGTACTGCTCGTCCATCGTGTAGCGCAGCCTTCGCCAGTCAACGGACGCGCCAAGCCGCCTGTACTGCCCGAGTATCCGGGAGCGTGATTCTTCGGCGAAGACGCGGCAGAGTTCCACGAACTCCTCGCGCCCGAGGTCCCACCGGGTCTTCCCCTCCTCGCGCATCAGCTTGCGCTCGACGACGTTGTGGAGCCCGATGGAGGCGTGGTCCATGCCGGGAAGCCAAAGTGCCTCGTAGCCCTTCATGCGAGCGCGGCGGATCAGGGTGTCCTGAATAGAACCGTTGAGCGCGTGCCCCATGTGCAACGCCCCCGTGACGTTCGGCGGAGGCATCACGATGCAGTACGGTTCCTTTTCGGAGTCCGGGTCCGCGTCGAAGACGCCAGCCCGCTCCCACTCTTCATAGACGCGGTCCTCGACAGAGCGATGGTCATAGGTTTTGGGTATTTGCTGGCTCAATTGGTGAGGGATACCTTCTATTCAGATGATTCGATTGCCTGCGGCGGCTGTGTTTGGGAGTCAGGAATCAGAGTTCACAAGCCGTATTTTCGACTCGCTACCCTCGACTCGCCGCACTCGAAACTTACGCGGTCTCTTCCTCATCGTACGAGTACTTGGCCTTGGACCCGGTCGTGAGCGTTGGCTGCACGCCGTCCTTCACCGTGTCGGCGTCAACGACGCACTTGGTTACATCGGAGCGGCTCGGCAGCTCGTACATCGTCGGCAGGAGCGCCGACTCCAGGATGCTCCGCAGTCCTCGGGCGCCCGTGCCTCGCTCCAGCGCCAATTCCGCGACGGCTCCGAGGGCCTCTTCGGTGAACGAGAGGTCTACTTTATCGTAGCGGAAAAACTGCCTGTACTGCCTGATCAGGGCGTTCTTAGGCTCGGTGAGGATGCGGATCAAATCGTCCTCTTCAAGGGTCCTGAGCGTGGAGATCACCGGCAGACGACCCACGAACTCGGGGATGAGCCCGTATTTCAGAAGGTCTTCGGGCTGGGAGTGGCTCAGGATCTCCTCGGCCTCGTCCTTGAGCCGGGATTCCACGTCGCCCCCGAAGCCGATGCTCCGCTTGCCGATGCGCTGCCTGACCACTTCTTCGAGTCCCCCGAACGCCCCGCCGCAGATGAACAGCACGTTCTTGGTGTCTATCTGGAGGAAGTCCTGGTGCGGATGCTTGCGCCCGCCCTGCGGCGGCACGCTGGCTACCGTCCCTTCGAGGATCTTGAGCAATGCTTGCTGCACGCCCTCGCCTGAGACGTCGCGGGTGATGGACGGATTGTCCGACTTGCGCGCGATCTTGTCTATTTCGTCTATGTAGATGATCCCGGTCTCCGCCTTCTTCACGTCGAAGTCGGCGGCCTGTATGAGCTTCAAGAGGATGTTCTCCACGTCCTCGCCCACGTAGCCGGCCTCGGTGAGGGCCGTGGCGTCGGCGATGGCGAACGGGACGTTGAGGATGCGCGCCAGCGTCTGGGCCAGGAGCGTCTTGCCGCTACCCGTAGGCCCGACGAGGAGGATGTTGGATTTCTGGAGTTCGGTACCGTCCGGGGAGGAGTCGGCGGCGCCCATGCTGATGCGCTTGTAGTGGTTGTAGACGGCGACGGCGAGGACCTTCTTGGCGTCCTCCTGGCCTATAACGTACTCGTTGAGGATGCGGTTGATCTCACGCGGCTTGGGGAGGTCATCCTCTTTGAGGACCTCGGGCCCCGAAAACTCCTCGTCAATGATCTCGTTGCAGAGCTCGATGCATTCGTCGCAGATGTAGACGCCGGGGCCGGCTATGAGCTTCCTGACCTGGCGCTGGCTCTTCCCGCAGAAAGAACACTGCAACTGGTCCGATGGATCCCTCATGCGCTTACGCCCTCCCCTTGTCGTCCCGTGCTTCCATTGCCTTCCCCGGCATCCGCGACCGTCTCCCCTACTCCGCCGGGCGCTGTCCGACGATGTTGTCGATCATGCCGTACTCGACGCTCTCCTCGGGCCCCATTATGTAGTCGCGGTCAGTGTCGCGCTCGACCTTCTCGAAGGGCTGGCCGGTGTTCTCGGCCAGGATCTCGTTCAGACGCCGCTTGGTGCGGATGAGCTCCTCGGCGTGGATCTGCACATCCGAAGCCTGTCCCGCAAGCCCCCCGACGCTTGGCTGGTGCAGCAGTATCCGCGTGTTCGGCAGCGCGTTCCTCTTGCCCTTCGCGCCGGCCGCCAGCAGGAACGCGCCCATCGAGGCCGCCATGCCAAGAGCCGTCGTCTGGATATCCGCGTTGACGAACCGCATGGTGTCGTAGATCGCAAGCCCCGCCGACACGCTACCGCCAGGGGAGTTGATGTACAGGTTGATATCTTGCTCGGGGTCCTCCCCGTCCAGAAGCAGCAACTGCGCCATGATCGCGTTCGCCACCTGATCGTCAACCGGGGTCCCCAGGAAGATGATGCGGTCCCTCAGCAATCGCGAGTAAATGTCCATCGCCCGCTCGCCGCGCGGGCTCTGCTCGATGACGTAAGGGATGACGCCGTTTATGTCGTAACTCATTCTTTCTCTCCTTCGCTCGTTGATTCGCTGGTGGCTTCACTCGTCGTCTCAGACGCCTCGACCACGGATTCCACGCGGGCCTCGCCCGCCTCGGGCTCCTGCTCGCCGGGCAAGTTTTCCTCATCCTCTTCTTCCTCTTCCGGCATGGGCACGGCGACGGCGTTCTCGGCGAGGAAGCCGAGGGCGTTCTGCCGGGCTGTCTCCTCCTCGAGGAGCGCGTATGTGCTGTTGGCGCGCATGGTCTCGGTGATGTCCTCCGCGCTCCGCCCGGAGTCCTCGGCGAGGTGCTCTATCTGATGCTCCACCTCGTGACCGTCGGCCTCGATGCTCTCCGCCTCGACGACCGCGTCGAGCACCAGTTCCTTCTTCACGGCATCGGCGGCGTCCTCGCGGATACGGTCCTTCATGTCGTCGCGGCTCGCGCCGGCGAGCTGGTAGTACTGTTCGGCCTGCATGCCCTGGGCGGCGATGCTCCGCTCGAAGGAGGCGACCATGTCGTCGGCCTTCTCGTCCACCATCACGTCCGGTATCTCGACCTCGGCCTCCCCGGCAACGGCGTCGAGCACCCGACCCCGGAACTCCGCGTCCACCTGTTGATTGGCGGCCTCCTCCAACTGCTCGCGGACGGCGGCCCGGAACTCCTCCAGCGTCTCGAACTCGCTGGCCTCCTTGGCGAACTCGTCATCCAGCGGCGGCAGGTCACGCTCCTTGATCTCCTTGACGTGTACCCGGAAGAGCACCGACTCTCCCCGCAGCGACTCGTCATGGTAGTCCATCTGGAAAGTCACCCCGAACTGCTTGCGCTCGTCGGCGTTCATCCCGGTCAGGTTCTCCTCGAACTCCGGGTGTAACTCCCCGCCACCGACCTCCATCATGTAGTCTTCGGCCTCCGCGCCCTCGACCGGGCCACCGGCCAGACGCTCGCCCTTGAAGTCCATGATCACGAAGTCGCCCTTCTGGACGGGCCGTCCCTCGACAGCCGCCAGCGTGGCGAACTGCCCCCGCATCTCCTCGACCTGGGCATCCACCTGCTCATCAGCTACCTCGGCCTCCCGCCGGGGCACTTCGAGGCCCTTGTACTGCCCGAGGTTCGCGGCGGGACGCACCTCCACGGTCGCGGAGAACTTGAAGCCCTCCTCCTCGGAGATGGGGTTGTCGAACTCGATCTCAGGCCGGTCAATCGGCCGGAGGTCGGTCTCCACCACGGCCTCCGAGTACCAGCCTGGCAGGCGGTCCTGGAGCGCCTCGTAGTAGATGTAGTCTTTCCCGAGGTGGTTCTCGACGATACGCCGGGGCGCTTTGCCAGGACGGAACCCCGGCACCCGCACCTTCTTGCCGAGTTCCTTGACCTTAGCCTCGACGCCCTTCTTCACGGCCTCCGGGGAGACCTCCACGTCAAGGCGGAACTTGTTATCTTCGAGCTTCGTTACGTTCGCCGTCATACGCTCCAACTCTTCTCGACCACCAACCAATGACCTCGGGGAGTAGCGATGTGCGAGAGGCGGGATTCGAACCCGCACGCCCGAAGGCACTAGATCCTAAATCTAGCGTGTCTCCCGTTCCACCACTCTCGCTCGCCCTTCTACCCTTCTGAACCTACGGCGGATTATAGCAGTAGCCTTACTATTCCCGTCGCGCACCACCCCTCTTTACGCTACGGGCGCAAGCGTTCGGAGAGGCGTCCTCCGTCTTCGGCCAACTCCCGAAACGCCGACTGCTGTTCCGGCGTCCCGAGGACCCCGATCATGTCACCCGCCTCCAACGCGACCTCCGGCCCAGGGTTGGGCAGCACGTCGTCGCCACGTATTATCGCCACGACGGAGGCCCCGATCCTGCTCCGTATGCCAAGCTCCCCGATGGTCTTGCCAGGCATCTCACTCCCCTCCAGGAGCCTGACCCACTCGGTCTCGATCATGCGCGAGGTCCGGCGCAGTTGCGAGAGGAGTCCCTTGTCTGGGGAGTCGCCGGTGATGGGAGCGTACAGCTCGCGGCGGACCTGGTCAGAGAAGCGTTGGATGTCGCCGGCCCCCACGCCGAGGTGCGAGAGTGCCTGCCGCCCGAGCTCCAGACCGGCCTCGAATTCAGGCTGCACGGCCTCGTAGACCCCGAGGCTCCCGAGGCTCTCTAGCTGGTCTGCCGTCGCCGAACGGGCCACGATGTGGACATCCGGGTTCAGGCGCTTTACCCGCTCGATCACGAGCCGCGCACCGGCTGGATCCGACACGGTGACCATGACCAGTCCCGCCTCTCCCACCCCCGCCGCTTTCAGCACCGGATCGGCGGCCGCGTCCCCGGAGACCGTCGGGAACCCTGCTTCACGCGCTTCGTCCGCCCGCGAAGGGTTGCTGTCCACCACCACGAACGGCTGGTCCAGGCGGTCCAGAAGCTGCGCCACGAACGTCCCAACCTGGCCGTGGCCCGCGATCACGACGTGGCCCCGCAAGCCTGTCTCGGGTAGGTTGAATGTATTCATCTGCTCCCTGGGGAACCGGTTGCGCCACCTGCCGTATACCGGCTGCGCCAGCCGGATCGTGAACGGCGTCAGCCCCATCGTCACGACCGCCGTGGTAAGCACGATGGAGTAGAGTTCCCCGGAGATGGCGTCCGCGTTGATGCCTGTCTGGGCGATCACGAACGAAAACTCCCCCACCTGAAAAAGTCCGAGCCCGACCGCGAACGGCGCTATGTTCCCGTATCCGAACCCCCTGGCAACACCCGCGAAAATAGCGCCCTTCACCACGAAGACAGCGACCACTATCAGGGCGACGAGCGCCGCGTTCTCCAGCAAGAACCGCGGCTCGAGCAGCATCCCAACCGAGACGAAGAAGAGCATGACGAAGATGTCCCTCAGCGGCCCGATGTCCGCGAGCGCCTGGTAGCTGTACTCCGAGCGGCTTAGGACCATCCCCGCAACGAACGCCCCGAAGGCGAAAGAGAGCCCGAAGAGGTAGGTCGCGTAGCCGATCCCCAACCCGATGGCGACCACGCTGATCAGGAACAGCTCCCGCGAGTTCCAGCCCGCGATCCGGGCCATCACCCACGGAAACACCCTCGTTCCGAACACCGCCATCACCGCGATGAAGATCGCCGCCTCAAGGGTCGCGATCCCAAGCTCCGAAAGCCCCGCCCCGACGTTGCCTATCTCCGGCAACAGGATTATCAGCGGGACCACGGCCAGATCCTGGACGATGAGCATCCCAATAATGACCCGGCTCGCCAGGGTATTGATGACGCCCTGTTCGCCCAGCGTCTTGAGGACTACCGCCGTGCTGGAAAGTGAAATGATGGCCCCGCACCAGACCGACTCCTGCCAACCGAGGCCCATAAACTGTCCGAGCCCGTATCCGAAAAGTCCCGTGATGAGCATCTGGATCGGGGTCCCGATAAGCGCGATTCTCTTTACCGGAGCAAGCTCCTCAAGCGGAAAGTCAAGCCCGATGGCGAACAAGAGCAGCGCCACCCCGATCTCGGCGAGCAGTTCGATCTCGTGCGCGTCCCCGATGGTCAGGCCGACGGTGTTGGGACCGACGAAAACACCGGCGAGGATGTAGCCCAGTATCAGCGGCAGCCCGAACCGCTGAGCGATGACGCCGCCCACGAAGGCGGCCACGAGAATGATCGCGATGTCTCCGGCTATGCCCATTGTCGTTCTCTATTACATCACAGGCCCAGAGTGAGAAACGGTGTGCCCGTGAAGCGGCGGACTACTGAAGTTCTGGAGCGGTCACCGGGTAGTGCCGGGCGGCGAAGGGTGTCAGTTGAGGAAGTCCTGGATGATGAGATCGTTCTCCGTCTCGTTCGGTTCGAGCACCTGGCTGCCGCTGTCCAGGGTGGCAGGCGTGCCCTGTAGCTGGGTGGCGGTCATCTGGGCGTTGCGGCCATGCTGAAGGAGGAGACGCCCCAGGGAGATCCCGGCCTCCAGGCCCAGGTCGGTGTCTGTATTCTCATCAATGACCCGCATGTACTCGGGCAGGCTCGTCACGGACTCCCAGCTCAAAGCCTGGCTGCGCAGGGCGCCCACGAGTTGCTGCTGGCGTTCGATGCGCTCCAGGTCAGCCCGCGGCGTCCCCCGGTAACGAGCGTAGAGCAGTGCGTGGCGCCCGTCGAGGGTCTGCACCTTTCCCTGCTCCATCTTCCAGTTGGGCGGGAACTCGCTCTGGACCTCCAGTTGCACCCCGCCCATCGCGTCCACCACGTCCACGAAACCCCGGAAGTCCACGATGGCATAGTGGTGTATGGGCACCCCGGTAAAGTTCTCCACCGTAGCGCGGGCACGGTCTATCCCGCCGTACACGTATGCGGAGTTGATCTTGTCCTGGGTCCCAGGCTCGGTCTCCACGTACATGTCTCGCGGTATGGAGAGCAACTTGATCTCACCGGTGCCTGCTTCGATCCGGACGATCATCATGGTGTCGGTGCGGGTTCCGTAACCCTCGACGTGGTCTCCGGGACGCCGGTCCACGCCAAGTACCAGAATGTTCATCGTCCCTTCAGAAACTTCTACCGGAGCCGCTTGCTGCTCCGCCACGGCCTCCGGAGTCTTCTCTTCAGACGAATTCTTCTCTTCAGACGAATTGTCCGCTACCAGGGCCACTTCATCGTCCGTCGCGGATGGCGGCGCGCTCTCCGTCGCGGATGGGGGCGCGTTCTCCGTCGCGGATGGGGGCGCGTTCTCCGTCGCGGATGGGGGCGCGTTCTCCGTCGCGGTGGAGCCTGACGCAGCATCCTGCGCCGTCTCGGATCGGACAGCCTCCCAGGCGTCCATGCTCCCCGCGTAGATCGGGGACGCGTTCAGGAAGGGTATGGCCCCAGCCCACGCCGCCAACCCGAACACGGCCACGAGCGTCACAAGCAACCCCATGCGACGGCGCCGGTACACGTGACGGGGATGCTGTCCAGCCTGCCCAGACTGTCGAGTTGCGTTATGGAAATCGCGCATATCTAATAAGTTTAGTCTTCAAAGACTCTGGAATCAATCGAGTTGCCAGGATATTTTCCGCGGGAGCCCCGGCGGGCCGTCCTTTCAAAACTTGCTGAAGATACGGCGCACGATGATCGAGGCGAGAACGGTCGAGGTAGCGGTCGTGGCCCCCTTGAGCACGGCTTCGAGCACATCGTCCTTGATGCCCCGCTGGTCCGGCACGTCTATGAACCTGTCAGCCAGGTAGTGGCTTATGCCGTATGAGATGCCTGCCGCCATGATCGTAATGACCCGCTGCTGAGTAGCGTCATCCACCCTAGATTCTCCCCGCTCGTGTTTACTCTATCTACCATCCGAGATACCCAGGAAGGTTGGCATGGAAACTTCGGCGGCGGAGCGGACGTCGGTGGTCCCGAGGATTCGTTTGGCGCCAGCGTATCCGCTTATGTTGTCGATCTCACCCACCGTCACGTCGCCCGTGTAAGTGGTGGCATGCACCAGTGTCCCTTCGCCCGTCGCCATTCCGACGTGGGTGAACCCCTCATCCTGGCCGTGCTCCTTGAAGAAGACCAGATCGCCGGCCTGGACCTCGGATCGCTCGATGTCACGTCCGTAGGCGTACTGAAGACCGGGATCATCGGGCAAACTTATCCCGAACTCTCCGTATGCCTTCTGGGTCAGGCACGAGCAGTCAACGCCGTTTTGCCTGGAGCAATCGCCCAGGCTGTACTTCACGTCCATCCAGCTCCGCGCCTCGCGGACCATGTCCCGGCCCGTCAAGTCCTCTTCAGTAGCCGCCCGCACCTTCACCGCATCCGCGACCACGTAGGATCTCTCGCCGGTAGAACCTTTCTTTTCGGGAGCATCTCCCCGTTTGGGATCATCCGCATCCCTCGGATCATCCTCCGGCGTATCACGAGAGACCTCGACGGAGTAGCGGTCGCCCTCCTCCATGTTGAAAGTTCCCACCTTCACCCATCCGTCACCGCCGTCGCGCTGGTCCACCCTGGTCCACCGTTCCCCCGCCGGCGTCACGACCCCGATGCGGGCCGCCTTGCTGAAACCCCTATCCTTCGGCCAGCGAGCGTACACGTTGTACAGCCCGGTCTTCGGGATCCTCACCTTGAAGCGGGCCGGAGTATCCGCCTCCGAAGGGGCGGCGAACCTGTAATTCTCGCCCAGAAAACCCGCGCCCCGGTTGGTCGTGCCCCACCGGCTCGCATCGAAGCGCTTCGTGGCGTTATCCACCACCTGCGTATACGGCTCCGCGCGCGCCCCCGACTCAGCAGAAAACAGCGCCGCACCCGCAAGGACAGCAACACCCACCACAAACACCATCGCGGAAACCATAGCCAGACGACGCATTCTTCCCCCTCCACAAGCGCCGTCCCGGCGC
>Ga0136617_10003864_pt1 | contig 13386 bp, 14 predicted proteins | sample AntDrymUQ3222106_2_FD_129672 | JGI IMG/M metagenome (GOLD analysis project Ga0136617, IMG submission 129672) | Polar desert sand microbial communities from Dry Valleys, Antarctica - metaG UQ322 (21.06) | ecosystem: Environmental > Terrestrial > Soil > Desert | place: Antarctica: Dry Valley...
AACAACCGGGAACTTGCCCACGTTGAGGATTCCACTCCCTCACAAAGTCGAACAACTCTGCGACTTACCTTGGTTACCGCTGCGCGCTAAATCTTTGGCTAATTTATTGTCACTGCAACTGTCTTCGAACCGCCGCAAGAAGCAGCACTGAATGTCACCGTACCGCCACCGTTGCCGCTATTGTAGTACACGGTGAAAGTGACTGAGCCACTTCCTGAAATAGTCCTTGACGCGGGAGAGATACCCGTAATGTCATTGCCGCTGTATGTAGCCGTGATGGTTGTAGCGCTGGCGTTCTCGTAGTTCAGGGTGATGGTGCCTGAGCCAGCACCCCTGGTGAAGCTTGCTGATGGAGGTGGCGAGGTCTGGCAAGTTCCCACGGGTGTCGGCGAAGGTGTCGGTGATGGAGTTGGTGTCGGCGTTGGAGTTGGTGTCGGCGTCGGCGTTGGGTCAGTAGCGGGGTCACCACTGCCTCCATCACTTGGCGGATCGGTCGGTGGCTGATCCGCTGACGGGTCAGTAGCGGGGTCACCACTGCCTCCGTCACTTGGCGCGGACCCACCGCCAGCACCTGCGCCGGCACCCGCGCCTGCACCTGCACCTGCACCTGCGCCGATGTTCAAAGCGGCAACTTCAGGATTTGTCGGAACAAATGCACCGGAGTAAGTAACGTCGCCTGAGCCGGTGAGTGTCACGTTAGCTGGAGTATTAACGCTCGCGCCGACAAATGTGAAACTTACAGTCTGGTTGCTGATCGCAGCGGAACCAGGGGCAGTGAGAGTTTGTATTGTGCGACCGCGTAAGTTGAATGAAATGGTTTGTGGCGTGGCATTGTTGAATGTCACTCCGTCGGGCAGCGTGATTGTGCGCGGCGCGTCCACCGTGCCGTCGCTGTCGAAGTCCATCGTCACTCGGTAGCTCGTGTTATCGAGAATCTCTACTCTCGCCGTGCCTGTTGTGTCGCGGCGACGAATCGCATCAAGACGAGCCTTTTCCAAATACTCTCCGAACTCGCGCGTCGCGCCGGTCAACCGCATCGAAGCGCGTGCCGAAGCAATGCCCATCGTCGCAAACGACGCTCCGATGGCAACTACTGCGATGACAATTAACACCTCTAACAATGAGAATCCGCGCTCGTGCCGCCGCTGTTGATTAACTCCACCACATATTATTGATTTACTCATCATGACCTCCACAAGAATTTGATACTCGGATATTGTCAGTCGGCGTGCTCAGAAACGCACAGGGAAGGATCAAGCGCCGGCCGTTAGCTCGACTGTATCCATTTTCAAATTGAGGATTACAGCAGAAGACTCACGCCATCGTGATTTCGGTTCGCTAAAGATGGATAACGTACAGGTAAGAGGGTGTTAGGGAAGATGCTCGTGAGGAAGTAGAAGAGTTAACTTAGGTAGTGAACTCCCTATAGTGACCCTATCACACAAAATGGCAAACACAAAACGCAAGGTCTAACAACTTTATTATCCTGATGAGCGAACTGGTTTCTTAGCGATGCGGCTTTTAGAATCCCGTGCGGTGATTCCGTAGAGCGCGAGTTTCTTCACGTCTTACAGCCACGCACATGCTCTGTTACAACCCATGTGCCACACCCCCGGCCTTACCTCTTTAACCCCTAAACATTAGGAAAAACGCTGATTTGCTCAATAATACATTGCTCTTCCGACAAGCGCCGCGAGCGCGGAACAAGCTTTATCAATGTGACAGGTCAAAGTGACAGCATCCGTTCACAATGATGTGGCGCTGCTTGTGAGTCTGAACGCAGCTTAATCGAATCGAGCAGCGACCTACACACCGGCCTTCAGTTCGACCAGTTCCGCACCGTGACGTAACCGCCGATCAAAGTCATTGCGATGCCGGCGATGATCGTTAAGAGCAGCAGCACGCCTTTCATCCGATAGGTGCGGGGAAGCTGCGTCCGCTCGACCCAGATCATCGCCAGGCACCACAGGCCGCAGCCGAGCACGCCGGAGAGGGGCGAGATGTACTTCGCGATTCTGACCGTCTGGAAGCCGGTCCAGAGTATCGCCAGACCGCCGAGTCCCGAATAGAGCACGACCCACAGACGCAGCTTCCTGATGTCCCATTCGCGTTTCGGCCATAGCGCACGCAATGATTCGTAGGCGGTGCGCGTGTAGAGTTCGAACGCCGCGTAGATGACGCCGAAGATCGCGAAGAAGATGCCCGCCTTGTAGATCGTGACGAGCGCCGGGTGGACGAGGCCGAGAAACTGCGACTGCTTGCTGTACAGGTCGGCGTCGTCCGGCACGAGTTGGCGCGGGTGCAGGACCGCCGCGCCGAGGATCATGAAGCAGCAAGTAATCAGCAGCACGCTACCGAACGACACGATGGTGTCGAACGCCGGCGCGCGTAGCCACTGCTTGCCCCGCGCAATCATCTTTTTGTCGTTCGGCAGATTCTGCGGCGAACAGTCCGCCAACCCGGCCGCGCCCCATTTCTTCTCGCGCAAAAAGCCGACATAGCCGACGTAATCCTGCACGCCGCCGCCGACCGCGCCCATCAGCACCGCCATCTCCAGCCACGAAGGGTTGGCAGCAATCTTCGGGTAACTCGCCGCGACCCACGGTTGATAGTCCGGCAGTTGCGGCGTGACGAAGCCCCACCATGCCGCCACCCAGTCCGGCTTGATGACCATCACTGCGATGAAGATCAGAATCACTTTGAAGACGAGGATCACCGTCGAGACGCGCTCGATGACGTTGTAGGTCTGCACCAGACTGAACAGCATCGCCACCACGATGATGACGGTGCCCCACAGCGGGCGTCCCCACGAAACCTCGCCGCCGACGCCGGTAATCCACACACAGAGACTGCTGACCGCATCGGCGAGCGCCGCGATCCACAATGGGAACGAGGTGACGGCGACCAACCCGATCAGCCATGCCGCCCACGCGCGCGGCCCCGGTATCCGCGCCCACGCCTGCATCGGGTGCTCGCCGGTCAGCACGAGGTAGCGTGCGCCGGTATAGACCTGCACCGCTTTGAACATCACGGTGACGACGATCACCCACAGCATCGCGTAGCCGAAGACCGCGCCGATGCGTGGCGCAAAGATCGTCTCGCCGGTGCCGACCGTCACCGTGGCGATGATCGCGCCGGGGCCGAATATGCGGAGCAGGTTTGTCCACCCGCCGGAGAGCTCCGGGCCGGGCGGCGGATACTCGATCTTCTTTTGCTTGTGCTTCACAGTTTGATCGTCTTTCCGCTCTTCGCCGCTTCGTAAATCGCCATCATGATCTTCAGGTCGCGCAAACCCTCTTCGCCCGGCGTGAGCGGCTCTTTGTTCTCCATCACGCACTCAGACACGTGCTCCATCTCCGAAGCGAAGTGGTCGCGCACCCCGTGCATCCGTTCTTCCATCTTGTTGCCGTAGCCGACGTGCATCCGCAGCCCCGCATAGCTCAGACCCGGCTCCAACTGAAACCAGCCCTTTGTTCCGACGCCACGAAAACGGTTAAGGCCCGCGCCGTAACTCGACACGCAGTTCGCCAATACGCCCGACGGGAAACGGAGTTGGAAGTTAATCGTCTCTTCGACCTCTGTGAAGCGTGGATCGTTAGGCGTGGTGTACGAGACGGCGTTTACTTCCGTCGGCTCTTCGCCCGAAATGTAGCGCGCCGCTTGCAGCGCGTAGATGCCGATGTCCATCAGCGAGCCGCCGCCCGCCATCTCACGCTTCAGGCGCCACTGATTCGGGTCGCCGATGTTGAAGCCGGCGTCGGCGAGCACGATTTTCAAATCACCGAACTCTTTGTCGCGCGCGATCTTAATCAGATTCTGCGTGTACGGCTCGTAGCGCAGCCGGTACGCGACCATCAGTTTGCGATTCGCTTTGCGGCACGCATCAATCATTTCCTGACAATCCTGCGGCGTGTTCGCCATCGGCTTTTCGCACAGAATGTGTTTACCGGCCTGCGCGCCGCGAATCGTGTACTCCTTGTGCATCGAGTTCGGCAGCACGACGTAGATCACGTCAACTTCCGGGTTGTCTTTGAGCGTGTCGTAGTTCTGATAGTTGTAGATGCTCTTCGGGTTGACGCCGTAACGCAGTGCCAGCTTGTTCGCCTTCGCGGGGTCGCCGCTGACGAGCGCCGTCACTTTCGATTTCTCGCACTTCGCAAACGCCGGGAGAATCTGGTTGATATTGAGGCTCCCCAAACCGACAATCGCGTAGCCGAGTTTCTTACCCGGCGGTTCCGGCACGCGCTGCTGCGCCACGGCGTTGTTGAATAACGCGCCCGTCACCGGCGCGACCGCCAAACCTTTCGCGGCAGTCTTCAGAAATCTGCGACGGGTGAATTCATTAAGCGATGAGTTGGACATTGAATCTCCTTCGGGAGAATATGGACTTGTTTATTTTGAGCAATGTGGACTCGTTTAAATCAGACCATCTGAGATTGAGATGATGATTTAACACAGAGCCACGGAGGAATCACGGAGCACACAGAGAAGATGAAACACGTGCGTGTCTTTCTCTCTCGTGCCCTCTGCGTCATCTCTCTCGTGTGCTCTGTGTTGAAATGTCGGCCACTACCACTCGACCCAGTTTGTATTAATTTTCCACGTTTCGATTTAGAGCAACATGGACTCGTTCGTTTAGAGGCGGGCTGTGCCCGTCGTTGCCGCGCAAGTATGTAGCGGGCGCAAATACAGTGTGAGCAGAGAGGCGACGATTGCTGACGAGAAATCAAACCGGACGAAGAATGGAAATCACATCGGCTGGCTTCAGCCCAGGAACATTACTCATCTCAAGCCACCCTCACGGTTTACGTTCCGACGAAATCGGCCTCCATCTTCGGTTCGCCGTTTTTAAGCAGCAGCTCAATCACTTCACGAAGATTGAGTTTAACTCATCAACCCACGGCTTCATCTCGCCGAGGACGCTGCTGCTGGCAAGTGTTCCGTCGGGCTTCACGTCGAACCCGCGGACGTGCATCTTCGCGGTGTCGGCGACGTACAGAGTCTTTCACTTGTTTTTTTGAACCGTGCGGGCGCGGCGCTACTTCAGCGAGGTCTGTTTAATCAGCGGGGCGAGCGTCTGTTCCATGCTCTCATCGGTCGCGCCCATTTTTACGTCGCGGAACAGGAACCAGCGCTCGATGTGCTCCGCCGCCGCGTTCTGTTCGAGGCGTTCGAGCGGCGCGAGCGTCTCAATCTCGATGAACGTTCCCTTCGAGTAGAGTTCGGCGTTGCTCCCCATGTCGGGGTACGTCGCGCCGTCTTTGTAATCAAACCGTTTGACGAACAGCGTCCCCGCGCGGTGGTACGCCATCCACCCCTGCCGGTTCGCGGCGCCGAGCTTTTGCGACTCCTTGTGCGCGGCTTCGGACCGCAGACGGATGAACTTTTCGCCGACCGTCCAGCGCGGGTCGCTCAGATTCGTATACGCCCACAACGCCATCGTTCGCACCGGCACCAGCGCGTTGCCGTCATGCGGACGGAACGGTTCCTGCGGCATGATCGCGACGCCGCCGGCGTTCATGATCGTCAGTCCCCACGGCGCCAGTTCAACCGCCCACGGGTGACGATTCGTGATGCGGTGCAGCACCGTGACGCCCGTTCCTTCGGCGTCGAGCGTCACAATCATCTCTTTCTGGATGCCGGTCTGCGCCTCGACCGGCGCCATCAGGCGGATCGAGTTGGTGTCGAGCTTGACCTCGACCGGGCGGTTATCCGGCGTGTAGGTGCGCGGCATCGATTCCGGCGCGGCCCACAGACGATGACCGCCCCACACCTTGAATGTGTCGGCCTTCGCGCCAGGAGGGTCGACGGGCAGTTCGGCGAGCAGGTTGTCCGCGCCGACGAAGCCGTAGCGCATGATGCGCGGCCCGACCTCGGTCGTCACGACGACTTCAACCGTGCCGTTCGAAAGTTTATAGCAACTCTGATTTCCGAGGCACGGCACCTTCTCCGCTTTGAGACGCTGCGCTTTTGTCGCCGCCGCGCTTAACGACAATAGGATGAAGCACACACATAATCTCGCAACTGTGTCAGTCACGGTTCTCTCCCCTCTCCGACGTGTGGGATTGCAGGAATTAAAACTGTCCTCCAACTCGCGTGCGACCGTTGAGAAGCCTCCCTCCCGAACGGCAGTGCGAAATGGTGGTTCCGAGTCACTTGGGCGCGGCGGGCGCCGTCGCTTCCGCCTTCACGCCGAACTGTTCAAGGTAAGAAATATCCAGCGTCCACTGGTGACAGCTCCGGCGGCTCCAGATTTCAAAGCAGCCTTCGATGTAATGACGCGCGTCTTCGAGCGACCAATTGTTGACGCGCGCCATGTGCGCCGTCGCTTCGCGCATGTGGCCGCGTGCGCCCGCGAGGCCGATGTGCTTGACCTGATGACACGCCGGGCAGAGCACAACCAGCCTGACCAGTTTCTGCACGCGCCGCTCGTCGTCGTAAGCGAAGACTTCGTGGCATTCGACCGGCCACTGGCGCCCGCGCCCGCCGCAGACTTCACAAATATAGGTGGCGCGCTCGGAGATGATCCGCCGCAGCCGGTCCCACTCTTCCGGCGCGACGTTCGAGCGAACGTTCTTATACCACGCCGTGCGCGGCACCAACTCAATAGTTAACAGCTCGCGCGTCACCACTGGCGTCCCCCTCTTCGTCGGCCGCGCCCGCCGCCGCCTCCGACGGTCTGAGCTTCGCCATCTTCACCGCGAACTCGTCCGTCAAGCGCAGACGCTCAAGCCACTCCGTCTGTCGCCGTTTCAACTCTGGCAAGTGACGCACGTCGCTCAATGCGTACTCGACTAACTCAGGCGTCCAGCGCCCGTCCCAACTCTTGCTGGTGAAAGTTTCACGCTGCGTCTTGTCAAGATCGACCGCGAAGTAGCGGTACAACGTCTCGGCCAGAGAGTTCGATTGATCGGCCCCGCGCGTAATCAATTTCTCGGCGATCATCGAATCGTATACGCGGCGCACGGTGTAGCCGGCTTCACCGAGGAAGCGCAGATCGAATTTCGCGTTGTGGAAAATTTTAAGGTGATCGGAACTCGCCAAGAGTTGCGCGAGCGGCCCCAGCGCGACGCCTTCGCTCGCAGGTACGAGCACCGCGAAACGACCGTCCGAGACTTGCACCGACAGCAGACGGCAGCGGCGCGCGTCGAACCCGGCGGTCTCCGTGTCGCAGCCGAGGTCAGGCGATTCAGCGAGCACACGATAAGCATAGTCGAGTTCGTCCGCTGTGCGCGCGACAAGTGTTTCAGGAGTTGTCATACGAACTGTTAAGGAAAAACATTTAACACAGCATGTACGGGTCGGCTCGACGTTAGACTTTCATCCTGACGATTACCTCAAAGCTTGTCCTTCTCCTTAGTTCCTAGATTTAACGTTGTCAACGAACCATGCCACTCATCCTTAAGCGGGTAGAACACGCAGGCATACCAGAACGAGATTAACATCACGACTTCTGTCGGCTTGATTTCTCGGACGGCACTCCACGTTGCTTCAAAGAAACGCTCACCCCCAACTATGTTTGTGATGACACTGAAAGCGACGGCCCCCAGAAACCCGCCACCAAACAAAAGATGTGTTTTCCACTTCGAGATAAATTCATTCTTCGTCATCATGCGCCTCCTTGACTGTACTTCGACAACAGCAACCTTAAACGAAACATTCTACTCGTCGCAATCAATTTCAACCGCACCAGACACGCAGCCGCCGAACTAAAATCCTGTTACGAATCGGAAAGTAATTGATTGATCGCCATCTCGACAACCACCGGGTCGAGATTTCTTTTGAAGATGATGGTGTGTGGCGGAATCTTCGGCAGCGGTTCGCGGCTGCCGCGCAGTTCGTCCCACGCCGCGATCAGGAAGTTCTTCAGCCCGCCGCGCGTCAGTTCTTCCAGTCGTCGGTGCAGGTGCTTTGGCGTCCAGAAGCCGAGCACCTCAAGATAGAATCGCGCGCCGTCCGGGTGATGGATCACAAAGTCAGGAATCAGCGCGCCCTCGCCGAAGTCAATTACTTCCCGCCCGCGTTCGAGCCGCCACGGACTGTCGAACCGCTCCCAACTCTCGACCAACTTTTCCAGAATCGGATTTTCGTACGGCGTCGCGTTGAGATAGTGCGAGCGCAGCCCGTGCCGTTCGGCGTCAAGCTCGAAGAATGCGCTCGCGCCGCGGCCCGCGTCGCCACGCTTGCCGGCGACTTCCGCGCGCATTCGCCATCCTGTACAGAGCAGCAGCGCCGGCAGGAAGACTGCCATCTGGACGCCGTACTTCTGCGACCGGTGGAACATCGAGACGGGGCCATCGAGGCGTATCTCGTACCCTACCTCCGGGCTGCCCTTGACGGTGTGAATCAGGCGGTACGCCTTGATCGCGTTGAATAGCTCACGGAAGCCTTCCGGGTTTTGCGGCTCGACCCAGAGGTACATCTCGACGCAGCGATACAGTAGCGCCTGCGCCTGCGCGACGTTGTACAGATCGAGCAACTCGCGCGCGTTCAACTCTTCAAACTCGATCAGCTTTTGATTTTCCGGCAAATCGGCGTACAAGCCCTCCGCGACCTGTCCGGGGGCGCAGCCGAGTTCCTTCGCCGCCTGCGCGAAGACCGCCCCGCGCGCGGCTTCGTCGTCGATCAACGGGTGGTGCTGCCGCGCCGCGGCAAACAGCACGCGGCGAACCTCGACCGGATCGACCGCGACGCCGACCTCGAACCGGCAGCGATCCGTCAGCAGCTTAATCAGCCCGCGTAAGATTCTGTAATCGGTGCCGACGCCGACGTACTCCTCTAACGCCTCTTCAAGCTCGCGGCGTGCGCGGCCCTCGTGCGCGCGAAAGACATCGATCAACTCGCCCGCCTCGCGCAAGTGCTGCGGGTCTTCGGTGTCGATTAAACGCGGCCCCGTCTTGCGCCCGCGCTGCCAACTCATCGCGAGGTCAGCCGTCAGCATGTCTATCTTCTCTAACTAGATTAACCGTGGCTCGCCCGATTGTTCGGTGGTGTCGCGGAACTGCTCGCCGCTGCTCCGGCGCTGGCTGATCTGTTCTTCGGTCGTGTCGCGCGTCACCACTTCATAGAGCGTCGCTTCTTTGCCGGGCTGCTTGCGCAGGATGCGACCGAGGCGTTGCACGTGTTCGCGCAGCGAGCCTGACCCGGAGAGAACAACGGCGACCGAGGCCGCGGGAATGTTGACGCCCTCGTTCAGCACCTTCGATGTTGCCAGCGCCAGCACCTCGCCGCCGTTGAATGCTTCGAGCCACTGCCGACGCTCTTTGATGCCCGTCTCGTGCGTAATCGCCGGAATCAAAAACTGCGCGGAGATGCGATAGACCATCTCGTTCTCGGCGGTGAAAATCAGCACCCGGTCGTGCTTGTGCCGCCGCAACAACTCGGCGAGCACGCGCAGCTTCGCGTCGGTGCCGAGCGCAATTCGCTTCGACTCGCGATAGGCCATCATCGCGCGGCGTCCAGCTTCGCTCCGTGCGCTCGCGACGATAAACATCTGCCATCCGTGCAAACTGCTCAAGCTGATATTTTTTTCGCGCAGGAAGCGACGGAAGATGTCGCGCTCGCGTTCATAGGCGGCACGCTCCTCCGCGCTCATCTGCACGTTGATCCGCACCACGCTGTAGTCTGCGAGGTACTCACCCGCCAAGTCCTGCGCCTCGCGCCGGTAAACAATGGGGCCGATCAATTGATCGAAGAGCGTGTCGGCGCCGTCGGCGCGTTCCGGCGTCGCCGTCAGCCCGAGGCGGAACGGCGCAATCGACATCTCGGCGGCGTAGCGATAGATGCTGCTCGGCAGGTGGTGGCACTCGTCAAAGATGACCAGTCCGAATTGGTTGCCGAGCCGCTCCATGAAACGGAAAGCGGAAGCATACGTCGTCACCGTAATCGCGCCGACTTCGTAATAGCCGCCGCCGATCAGACCGACCTCGGCCTGAAAGGATGAGAGCAGCAGGTCGTACCACTGATTCATCAAATCGATGGTCGGGACGACGACCAGCGTCGAGCGCCCGGCCTGCTCAATCGCCATTTGCGCGACGAGGCTCTTGCCCGCGCCGGTCGGCAGGATCACGACGCCGCACCGCGCGGCCCGCCGCCATTCGCTGATTGCTTGTTGTTGATAGGGTCGCGGCTCGACCGCGAGTTTGGTGGTGAAGTCGAATTGGTGATAGGCGCGCGCCTGATCGTCGTAAGGAATCTGGCGGCGAATTAGTTCCCTGACCGCATGGCGGTAGGTCCACGCCGGGGCGCGCCAACGCATCACACGCTCGTCCCAGCGGAATGCCGACGGCACCACGGTGACCTCCGCCGCGCCGTCAATTCCCTCAAGCAGCAATGTTCCAGCGTCAAACCGCAGGACAACAGGTGTCGCACTCATCACCGTTCGACCTCAACACTGACGCCGTACCCTCTCCGCGGAGCACGCCGGAGTAACGCGGAGACGGTGAACGGAGGCCACCACCTGGTCGCCCCCTTCTCTATCTTGATTACTAATCCACGTGCTCCGCGGCGCACAGCTTTTGCCGGCGTGAGGTGTGCCACTAAAAAGGAATGTCGTCGTCTTCGATCTCCGCCGGCGTCGTCGGTGATGCGCCGCCGGCATCGCCACTACTGCCGGTGCGCGATGATGCGCCCTGGCCTCGCGGCTGGTCGGACTGCTGACGGGCAGGCATCCCCTCACGGTCGGCACCGCCGCCGCCACCACCACCACCGCCCTGACCGCCGTCGATGAACTGCACGTCGCTGGCGTTCACTTCTAAGGTGTGGCGCGGCTTGCCTTCCTTGTCCGTCCACTCTTCAACGTGGAGCCGCCCCTCGACGTACACCATGCGCCCTTTGGTCAGGTACTTCGAAACATTCTCGGCCTGTTTGCCCCACACCGTGACGCGGAACCAGGTGGTGATGTCCTGTTGCTCGCCGGCGCGGTCTTTGCGCCGCTCGTTGCTGGCGACGCTGAACGTGCAGACCGGCGTGCCCTGCGGCGTGTAGCGCATCTCAGGGTCGCGGCCGAGGTTTCCGACGACGATTAATTTATTGAACGACATAGGTATTCAATCTCGCTTTCCAATGTTTAGTTTGGTGGCCGGGTCTCGACTGTCCGGGAGACCGGCATCGACTCGCAGGTTGCAGAGATAGGACAGGTTACCACACGCTGCGGCGGGCATAAAACAGGCGCTTCTGGGGCGGCGCGCTTTGAACTGAGGACGCGCGATTGTCACCGGCGACCGAGTTGCGGAAACCTGTCGCGCGCCGCGCCGCGAACCTCGTCAGACCGTCTTATCGTAAATCCCACTGAGCGTGATTCCGCATTCGATTGACGGCAGCGCGACCCGCCCATCCAATCCACGCACTTTGCTGTACAGCCAGTTATCATCATCCCGCTTGATGTAGTGCTCAACTAAAAATTCATCCTGCGAAACGAGCAGGTACTCTTGCAGAGAATCGATCTGCTGATACGACAGAAACTTCTTCCCCCGATCAAATCCCGCCGTGCTCTCCGATAACACCTCAACGATCAAAACAGGATTGAGCACCACATCTCTCTGGTCATCGGCGAATCGGGGTGCGCCACACACTACTGACACGTCCGGGTAGAAGAACTTTGTCGAATTCGGCACTCTTACCTTGAGATCACTCGGATACACGCGGCAGGGGCGGCCTCGGAGTTGGACGCCTATCTCGATGATGATGTTTGCGGCAATCAGATTGTGGCGCTCGCTGCCGCCGGCCATCGCGTACATCGCGCCCTCTACATATTCGCTCTTGCACTCGGCCTGACGCTCGAGAGCCAGGTATTCTTCAGGCGGCAGGTAATAAATCGGCTGCGTTGACAAGATGTTGACCTCAACAGGCGATGGATTGTTGACGGATTTTACCACGACTATCACAACGTCAGTTGGGAACTGAACGCTGGAACCCACATGCTGCATGACCGGCATTCATCTTACTGGTTATTGACGAACCACACAGAATAATCATCCAGCAACTGATAGTTCCTGGATTTTTTATTCACGGCTTCAAGGTCTGCTAATGGCAAAGTGAACTTCTTGTGATCCGAAACCCGCCGCACATTGGCAATAATTCCAACCCGTTCATCCATTTCATCAAACGAGATCAAATCGAATGTATCCCGATACGATGGCTTCGTCTTCTTCAATCTCTCATATTCTTTCTCATCTCCGGGACCGAACACATAATATTCTTCCCAATCAAAGTCTTCGATGCCGGTAAGCTGGCATGGCAACTCAAGGTGCTGCTTCAGATGCGCGCGATAAACCTCCAAAGTTTTCTCCTTGACCTCTGGAATCTCACGGCCAAAGATTGCGCTTATTCTTATGTCCTGGTCATCAATTTTTGACATTCCCTGTTCTCCAAATTTATTCAACAAGTGAGCGACGCCAAACGCTCTGCGCGGCGGAATCAACGCGGCTCTAACTTTCTTATCATCGTTATCGACCCGGCACATCTTCCGACTTCCTCAAATCCCAGCCTCTGATACAAACGTAGCGCCGGATTCTCTGCCGCGACGCTGAGAGAAATGGATTCATAAGAATCTGCCGCCGCCTCGACCAGACGAGAAAGCAAATCTGCCCCGATACCCTTCCCGCGGTATTCAGGCAACACCGCGATACCTAATTCCGGAGTTCTATTATCAACGTAGCCGAACCCTCTCTCCTCGTCTTTCAACAGACGCAGCCATGCTGCTCCGAGGGGACGATTGTTTTCATCCACCGCGACAAAGCCCGAATCATCTTTCCGCCCCCAGTCTTTGACGTACCTGGCAATACCAGGATGCTTGACGACATCTTGTTCAAACGGCGCATTCCCTTGCGGGACATACAGAGATTGGTACAGCATCTCCCACAAGAACGTCTGATCCGAGGGCGTCAAAAGTCGGATTTCGTATCTCATCAGGTCATTCATACGCTGTGGCACAAGGTTGCAACACAACGGCCAATTTCACTGGCCCGCGCGCCGAACGCTGATGGAACCATGAGAAACGCGCGCGGCCCCGGTGCAATGCCTTGTTGATCGGATTCTTTGGCATGCTCGATTTACATTACCGGAGGCTCGAACTCGATGTGACCAAGTCTAGCAAGCTCAGCCACGGTCAATGCTTTATTCCTCTGACTATCGGGAATCTGATTATATTCCCAGCTTATTTCGGGTAATTGCACAAGTTCTATTTCAGCAGACAAGTAATCGGTCAGTTACTGGCAGGGTCTATTCATTCTCCGCAAGCGGGACACGTTCCTCCGATAGAATGAGGTTGCCAAACCAAAACTTCTCCGGAGGAACGTATGAACACTCAGAAAGTGCCGTCCCTGCGTGATGCTTTAGCAGAAGTCCCCGACTTTCGCCAAGCACAGGGACGCCGCTACGAACTCT
>Ga0136617_10003865_pt1 | contig 13383 bp, 11 predicted proteins | sample AntDrymUQ3222106_2_FD_129672 | JGI IMG/M metagenome (GOLD analysis project Ga0136617, IMG submission 129672) | Polar desert sand microbial communities from Dry Valleys, Antarctica - metaG UQ322 (21.06) | ecosystem: Environmental > Terrestrial > Soil > Desert | place: Antarctica: Dry Valley...
GGCGTCGACCCCACCCGCATCGCGCGCGCCGCGCGGGCACGGGCGCCGATCCGCGAGGCGTCGATGCGGCGCCGCTGGTGCGGCACGTTCTGGCCCACGCCGGCCGCCGCGCAGCAGGCGCGCGTGGGCAGCGCGGAGTTCGCGGACTTCGTGCGCCGCGCGACGTTCCTGGACCGCGACGATCCCGCGGCCGCGTGGGGCGAGCTGCGCACGCTACAGGAGCGGCTGATCGAGCGGCTGAGCCAGGCGAGCGAGCTGCGGATCGAGGCCGACGGCACCGACCTGCGCCTCGGCGTCGCGGGCCGCACCTGGGTCAACTCCGACGGCAGGCGCAACATGCCGTCCGGGGAGGTCTTCACCGGGCCGCTCGAGGACTCGGCCGAGGGCCGGATCCGCTTCACCGTGCCATCGAGCCCGCGCGGCGTCGAGGTGGCCGGCATCGAGCTCGAGCTCCGCGCGGGCCGCGTCGTCGACGCCCGCGCCGAGCGCGGCCACGAGTACCTGCTCGCCACCCTGGCGACCGACGCCGGCGCGCGCCGGCTGGGCGAGATCGGCATCGGCACGAACACCGGCATCGACCGCCCCGTGGGCGCGATCCTGTTCGACGAGAAGATCGGCGGCACGGTGCATCTCGCGCTCGGCCGGTCCTATCCCGAGACGGGCGGGACGAACGAGAGCGCGGTCCACTGGGACATGATCTGCGACCTCCGCGAGGGCGGCCGCCTCACCGCCGACGGCGAGGTCGTCCAGGCGGACGGCGCCTTCGCCTGAACGGCCAGGTCGCTACGGTCCCGGTCGCTCATGCGCCGTACCAAGATCGTCGCCACCATCGGGCCCGCCTCGCGCGGCCCGGAGACACTCGTCGAGATGATCGACGCCGGGATGGACGTCGCCCGCCTAAACTTCTCCCACGGCAGCGCCGACGAGCACGCCGAGACGGCGCAGCGCGTGCGTGACGCGGCCAACCGCGCGGGCCGCTCGGTCGCGATCCTGCAGGACCTGCCGGGACCCAAGCTCCGTATCGGCAAGCTCGTCGACGGCATCGCCGAGCTCAAGCCGGGCGACCACGTGACGTTCGTCTGCGGCGAGCACTACGCCGCGGGCGACGCGCGCCGGATGTACATCACCTGGGCGGGGCTGGCCGACACGGTCGCCCAGGACGAGGTGATCTACCTCGCCGACGGCGCGGTGCGGCTGCGGATCACCGCCGTGCGCCCGGCAGCGGGCGAGATCGACGCGACGGTCGAGATCGGCGGCTCGGTCGCGTCGCGCCAGGGCCTGAACATCCCGGGCGAGACCGCCGGCCTGCCCTCCGTGCCCGAGGAGGACTTCCGCCACCTCGAGGCCGGCGAGAAGATCGGCGTCGACCTCGTGGCGCTCTCGTTCGTGCGCCGCGCCGAGGACGTCGAGGCGGTCCGCAGGCACACCCGCCTGCCGCTGATCGCCAAGATCGAGAAGCCGCAGGCGGTCCAGCGCGCCGAGGAGATCGTCCGCGCCGCCGACTGCGTGATGGTCGCGCGCGGCGACCTCGGCATCGAGATGCGGATCGAGGAGGTGCCGATCGTCCAGAAGCAGATCATCTCGCTGGCCGGCGCGCTCGCCCGCCCGGTGATCACGGCGACCCAGATGCTCGACTCGATGGTGGCCTCCTCGCGCCCGACGCGCGCCGAGGTGACCGACGTCGCCAACGCGATCCTCGACGGCACCGACGCGGTCATGCTCTCCCAGGAGAGCGCGGTCGGCCACTACCCCGTCGGCGCGGTCGCGATGCTGGCGGCGATCGCCGAGCGCACGGAGCTGACGGCGCCCTACCGCGAGTGGAACGAGCGGCGCGTGCGGCGCGACCGCCGCGACCCGGCCTACACGCTCGCCTACACCGCCTGCCGCGCCGCACACGAGCTGGGCCTGGCCGCGCTGGTGTGCCCCACGCTGTCGGGCCGCTCCGCGCGGCTGATCTCCGCGCACCGCCCGGCGGTGCCGATCTACGCGCTCTCCCCCGGTCGCGAGACCGTCCGCCGGTGCGGGCTGATGTGGGGCGTCAGGGCCGCCTCCATGCCGCGGCTGGAGATCACCGAGGAGCTGATCCGGGCCAGCGCCGAGCGCGTGGTCGAGCTCGGGTGGGTCAAGCCCGGCGAGCGCGTCGGCATCACGGCCGGCCTGCCGTCGGGCAAGCCGGGCACCACCAGCCTGCTGCAGATCCAGACGGTGTGACGGGTCGGCTCACGGCTGCGCGGTGCGCCGCTCGCGCCGCAGCACGACCAGGCCCCCGAGCGCCATCGTCACCAGCCCGACGATCGCCGCGATCGCCTCGGGCGAGCCGAGGTCGTCGAGCGAGCCGCCGAGCGCGGTGTAGGCGAACGCCCGCGGAGCGGCGCCCAGCGCGGTCGCGCCCGCGAACACCGGCAGCCGGATCGCCGTGAGCCCGGCGCCGTAGTTGACGAGGTTGTACGGCACGCCGGGCACGATGCGGGCGTAGAGGACCGAGGAGAAGCCGCGCCGCCCGATCGCGTCGCGCACCGCCCGCACGCGCGGCCCGGCCACGCGCTCGGCGGCGTCGCGCCCGACCGTGCGGGCGATCAGGAAGGCGGCGCAGGCGCCGAGCACCGCCGCGGTGAGGCTTCTCAGCCGTAGAAGGCGGCCTCCTGCCGCCCGAGCTCGGTGACCGGAGGATCGCCGTACATCCACTCGCGCGCGATCCGGTGGAAGTTCGCCCGGCAGCGCAGCTGCGACAGCACGGCGAGCGTGAGCATCTCGACGCGGCGGCCGAACAGGTGGTCGGCGGGCAGCGTCTCGTGGCGCATCTGGCCGAAGTGCTGCGAGCGCGGGTCGGACATGTCGATCAGCACCTGCGTCGCGATCTCCGGCTCGAGCGCGATCTCCGCGTCGAGCACGTACCACCAGGTCGCGTCGCGGAACTGCGCCAGCAGCTTGTCGGGGCGGAAGCGCTCGGGATGGGTGAGGAAGCCGGTCTGCGCCCAGATCTCGTGCAGCCGCTCGCCGGCGCCCTCGTGGCCGGCGCGCTGGCACTCCAGCTCGAGCTCGATCAGCTCCTTGGGCATCACCTTGAACAGGCCGAAGTCCAGGAACGCCACCCTGCCGTCGTCCATCAGCATGAAGTTGCCGGGGTGCGGGTCGCCCGAGAACTGGTGGTGGCGGTACATGCAGCCCATGAAGAAGCGGAACACGATCTCGCCCACGCGGTCGCGCGTGGCCTGGTCCATCGTCTTGATCGCGTCGAAGCCGGCACCGTGCACGAACTCCGTGACGATCACCTTCTCGCGCGAGAGGCCGGTCATCACGTCGGGCACGACGATGAACGGATGGCCGCGGAAGATGCGCACCAGCGAGCGCTGGTGCTGGGCCTCGAGCTCGTAGTCGAGCTCCTCGCCGATCCGGTCGCGGACCTCCTCGGCCGTCGCCTTGACGTCGAGCCCGGGTGCGACCTGCTTCATCACGCGCAGGATCAGGCCGAGGTTCTGCATGTCGGCCCGCACGGCCTGCGCGACGCCCGGGTACTGGACCTTGACCGCGACGTCGCGTCCGTCGGGGAGCCGCGCGCGGTAGACCTGGCCGATCGAGGCGGCCGCCACCGGCTCCTCGTCGAACGCGGCGAACACCTCGCCGAGCGGCGCGCCGAGCTCGGACTCGATCACCTTGCGCATGTCGGAGAAGCGCACGTTGGGCGCCGCGTCGCGCAGCTCGCCGAGCTTGCGCTGGAACTCGTCACGGTACTCCTCCGGCACGAGGCCGACGTCGAGGAACGAGAGCACCTGTCCCAGCTTCATCGCTGCGCCCTTCATCGTCCCCAACGCGGTGACGATCTGCTCGGCCGCCTCGAGGTGGCGGCGCTCCAGCGCGACCTGCCGGCCCTTCTCGTCGCGCGTCAGGTTGGCGGCCTGCGTGCCGAGCCGGCGCGTCCCCTGGCCGGCCGCCAGGCGCGCGATGCGCGCCGTGCGCGCGATGCGCGACGTGGGGATGCGGTCCTTGGCCATCCGGGAGATGCTGTCAGGGCACGGGGGTCGGTTCCGCCGGCGCGGCCGGCGCGGCGCCCGTGGTGGGCGCCGGCGTGACGGTCGGCGTGGGCGTCGCGCTCGGGGTCGCGGTCGGGGTCGGCGTGGCGGTCGCCGTCGGAGTGGGCGTCGGGGACGGCGTCGGGGACGCCCGCCGCTCCGGCGTGGCGTCCTCGCGCTGGCGCTGCTCGTCCGCGCGCTTGTCCTTCCGGGTGGGGGCGCTGAACAACGTCGTGCGCCCGCCGCCGCCCGAGACGGCCTCGCCGGCCACCAGCTCGGACGCCGTCACGACCGCGACGGCGCCCGCGAACGCCACGAGCCCGGTCACGAGGCCGAGCTTCCACTGGCGCGCGGTCAGCGCCCGGCGCCGGTGCACGGCGCGCTGCCCGGCGGTCGTCCGCGGGAGCGCAGCGAGATCCTCGGCGGAGGCCGGCGCGAGCGGGTCGAACGACGCGGCGGGATCGGCGGGCGGCGGATCGAGGATCGCCGTGCCGCGCTCGGTCCGGCGCACCCGCACGGCGCTCACGGTCTCGACGGGGCGCCGCAGCGCCTCGCTCACCAGCGCGATGATGATCGGGGTCGTGGCGGCGGCGAACACCGTGCCGGGGCGCCACAGCATCGGGATCACGATCGCGGCGACGGCGCTGGCGGCGCCGGCGATCAGGAGCGTCTTGGCGGACAGGCCGCCCTGCGTGCGCTTCTCATGGCTCACGCCCCTCCACGCTAGCGAGAACGGCGTTCAGGAACGCTGCACCTGCGAGCCGGGGACGACGTCGTCGGCCCCGTCGGCCCAGCGCACCCAGGCCTTGTGCCCGCCGTCGTAGTCGTCGCCGAGCAGGACGAGCGTCGCCGGCTCGCCCATCGCCGTGCACTGCTCGCTCCCCTCGGGATCCAGCCCGCGCCACACGCGCACGAACGCGTTGGTCTCGAGCTCGGCGGCCACGGTCGTCGGCTCGGTGTGGCCCGGCCGGACGGTGGTCTCGGGCGGGAGCGCGAGCAGCACGTCCATGATCGAGCGCTTGAGGTCCGCGTAGGTCGTGTGCCCGGGCGCCCGGACGCCACCGACCGAGTTCTTGAACAGGGTGTCGCCGGTGAACACCTCCTGCCCGTCGACCACGAGCGAGAGCATGCCGCGCGTGTGGCCGGGGGTGTGGACCGCGTGCACGGAGAGACCGCCGATGGTCAGCTCGTCGCCCGGCTCGAGGTCGCCCGTGGCGCCGTCGACGAGCTCGCGCTCGGCGGGGTGGATCAGCACCTGCGCGTCGGGAAAGCGGTCGGTGACCGCGGCGAGCTCGGCAACGTGGTCGTGGTGGTGGTGGGTCAGCAGGACGTGGGTCACGTCGATCCCCTCCTCCCCCGCCTTGTCGAGCAGCGGGCGCACCGGCCCGCCGGCGTCGACGAGGAAGCCCTCGCCGCCGGGCCCCGCCGCGACGAGGTACGTGTTCGACAGCCAGTCCGGGTGCATCGAGCGCTCGACGATCATGGGCGGGAACCCTAGTGGGTAGCCTGCGGAACCATGGAGCTCATCCCAAGGGGGCTTGCCCCCTTACACTCGCGCTTCGCAGCGAGTCAACCCCCAGGTAGATCGTGGAACTGATCCATACTTGTTATCGAATAGGCGAGATCGACCGGTCCGTCGCCTTCTACGAGGCGCTGGGCTTCGAGGAGCGCCGGCGGATGCCGATCCGCGACGAGGCGATCAACGTGTTCATGGGGCTGCCCGGGGACGGCGACCGGCTCGAGCTGACCTACAACCACGGCGTCGACTCCTACGAGCTGGGCACCGGCTACAACCACGTCGCGCTGACGATCGAGGACCTCGACGGCACGCTCGCGGAGCTGGCGCAGAAGGGCATCGACCCCGAGAAGCCGCCCTACCGGGTGCGCGAGGGCGGCTCGCGGATCTGCTTCGTGCGCGATCCCGATGGCTACCGGATCGAGCTGATCGAGCGCAATCGCTGAGCGCCCGGCCGTGGAGCGCCGGCTCGCCGTCATCGACCTCGGGTCCAACTCCTTCCGGCTCGTCGTCTTCACGCACGCCGACGAGTGGTGGAAGCGCACGGACGAGATCTACGAGCCGGTGCGGGTGGGCGAGCGCCAGGAGACCGGCGGGCCGCTCCAGCCCGAGCCGATGGAGCGCGCGCTGGAGACGATCGAGCTGTTCGCCCACTTCTGCCGCGCGGCCGGGATCGAGCGCGTGCGGCCGCTCGCCACGTCGGCGATCCGGGAGGCGTCGAACCGCAAGGCGTTCGTGCGCGCGGCGCGCAAGCGCTCCGGGCTGGCGGTCGAGGTTCTCTCGCGCGAGCAGGAGGCGCGCTACGGCTACCTGGCGGCGGTCAACTCGACCACGCTGGCCGACGGCGTCGCGCTCGACATCGGCGGCGGCTCGATGCAGCTCACCCGCGTCGCCGGCCGGCGGGCCGGGGACGCGCGGTCCTGGCGCCTGGGCGCGGTGGTGACCACGGAGCGCTTCCTCGCCACCGAGCGGGTCAAGCCCAAGCAGCTCAAGGCGCTGCGCGAGCACGTGCGCGCCGAGCTCGCCTCGGCCGCATGGCTGCGCGAGGGCCCGGGCCTGCTGGCCGGGATCGGCGGCACGGTGCGCAACCTCGCCGCCGCGGTGATGCTCGAGGCGGGCCTGCCCTCCTACGGCGTGCAGGGCTTCTGCCTGGAGCGGGCGGCGCTCGACGCGCTCGTGGAGCGGCTTGCCGAGCTGACGCCCGCCGAGCGGCGGCGCGTGCCCGGCGTCAAGCCCGAGCGCGGCGACCTGATCCTCGCCGGCGCCGTCGTCGTCCAGACGGTGATGGACGCGGGCGGGTTCGAGACGCTCGAGGTCACCGAGGCGGGCCTGCGCGAGGGCGCGTTCTTCGAGGAGCTGCTGGCCGGGACCGAGCCGCCGCTGCTCGACGACGTGCGCGCCGCCTCCGTGCGCAACCTCGCCGCCCAGTATCACCCCGACGCGGCGCACAGCGCGCACGTCGCGCGCCTGGCGCTCGAGATCTGGGACGGGCTCGCCGGCGCCGGCGTGCACCCGGGCGACGCCGAGGAGCGCGAGCTGCTGTGGGCGTCGGCGGTGCTGCACGACGTCGGCACCGCGGTCGACTACGACGACCACCACAAGCACTCGCGCTATCTGATCCTCAACGCCGGCCTGCCCGGATTCTCGCCGCGCGAGACGGCGCTGATCGGGCAGGCGGCGCGCTATCACCGCAAGGGCCAGCCGGGCCTGGGAGAGTTCGCGCCGCTCGCTCGCCGCGGCGACGACGGGCTGCTCGCTCGCTGCGCCGCCGTGCTGCGCGTCGCCGAGCAGCTCGAGCGCCCGCGCGACCAGGCGATCCGCCATGCCGAGGTGGTGGTGGTGGCGGACGGCCGCGTCGAGCTGCGCCTGAAGAGCAGGGGCGACGCCAGCGTCAGCCGCTGGGGCGCCGAGCGTCAGGCGGACCTGTTCCGTCGGGCGTTCGGCCGCGAGCTCGTGGTCGGCTGACTCAGGGAGCGAACTGCATGATCTGGTGGATGCCGCTCGGGCGGTTCGTGTACTGCATGTCCACCAGCGCGATCGGCGTGAACGAGATCTTCTCCGTGGGCGCCTTCCACCCGGCCGGGTCGCTCGTTCCCTGGCGCATGGCCTCGGCCTGCGCGCCCTCCTCGATCGCCGCCCAGAGCGCGCGGGCGCAGCGGCCGATAGCGCCGTTCCCGCAGTAGCGCACGCGGTAGCGGCCGGCGACGTCCTCGCCCGCCAGCGTGCGCAGGTCCTTGCTCATGTACTGGTGCCAGCCGCCGGCCATGCCGCCGGGCGGCGCCTGGAAGCGCGACTGCCGCGTCTCGAGCGCCGCGCACAGACTCGCACCGAGGCGGCCGCACATCGCGGCGCCCGCGAGCTCGTCCCAGATCGCCTCCATCGCGGCCTGGCCCGGCGCGTCGATCGTGCCGTCGCCGTTCGCGTCGATCCAGCTGCGGTCGCCCGCGCTCCAATGCGTGATCCGGTCGGCGACCGCCGCGGCCAGCGGGCTCGGAGCCCTCCCGCGGTCGAGCACCGCCTTCACCGCCGGCCACATCAGCCCGCGTGGATCGGCGGTCGCCGCGGCGTTGGCCGCGCCCAGCACCGACGCCGGCGTGTGCTTCTCCGTGCGCGCCAGCTCGGCGAGCAGCGAGTCCACGCGCTGGGTGCCGCCCTCGCTCCAGCGCCCGTCGCCGGCCGGGAAGTCCCTGGCCGGCTTGTTGTTCCAGTTGACCAGCAGGCCGCTTGCCGGGTTGACGTCCTGCGGATGCCTGCCCGCCGCCAGGTAGCGCTTCCACTCGTACCGGCCGCGGCCGTCGACGGGCAGGTCGCCATTGACGCCCTTCGGGCGCACCGGGAGCCGGCCGGTCGTGACGAAGCCGATCTCGTCGGCGTCGCTGTAGAACGAGTTGAACGTCTGCGGCGTGGCGCTCGCGGCGGCGATGAAGTCGGCGGCGCTGTGGACGCGGCCGTAGGTCAGGCGCTGGAAGAAGATCTGGTCGGTCGTCTCGCGCCCGGCGGTCGAGCGGCGCTGGGACAGCGCGACCGTCCGGCGGGTGCCGGCCACGCGGGCGTAGCCGACCACCGGCCCGTGCACCGTGCGGCGGAAGCGCACCTTCACCGCGTCGCCGCCCCTGGCGATCGTGCCCGCCTTGATGTTCTGCATCTTGCGGCAGGAGCCCTTGTAGCGGTACCGCGTGCGCGAGCCGCCGCACAGGCGCTCCGCGTAGGTGTCGATGATGTCCGACGCGGCCGACGTGAGCGTCCAGGCGAAGTCCTGCCCCCGCCCGATCAGCATGTAGCCCGGGAACGGCGCCGAGCTGGCGCCGCGGGCGCGGATGGTCGGACCGTAGAGGCCCATCTCCAACGTCAGGCCGGGGTAGTTGTAGCCGATCTGCGGGCCGCCGACCATGATCGGCGTTCCGGTCGCCGAGCGGTTGCCGTTGACCAGCAGGACGTTGGACGCCTCGGTGCGTGCGGGGATCGAGGCGGCGGCCGCGTCGGCGCCCGGAAGCTTCACGCCCGCCGACTCGAAGCTGCCCTGCTCGATCCGCACGAGGCCCCTGGGCCGGCGCGCGGAGACGTTGGTCTGGTGCGGCGCCCGCCGGGTCGTGGTGACCGAGGTCTCCGGGTCGTTGCGCTGGCGCAGGTCCTCGTAGACCCGGCTGCCGCGCCTGGCGCCGAGCTTGTCGCGGGCGGCGTCGAGGAAGAGGGCGTTCTCGACCTCCTGCCCGCCGCCCTGGCCGAGGAACTGGGCCTTGATCGCGTTCAGCGCGTAGACGTCGGCGCGCTCGAACGGCTTGGCGGTGGGCCGGTTGGCCGCGTACCACTTGTTGATGCCGACGAGGTAGGTGTCGATGTCCTGAAGCACCTTGCGCCCGTCGGGCCCTGCCGCCTCGAGCGCGGCGTCCTGCCGGCGCGTGACCTGGGCGCGGACCTTCGCGGTCGGCTGGTAGTCGTAGAGGCCGAGGACGAGTGCGATCGCGGGCGCGCCGGGCACGTCGATCGCACCTGCGATGCCGTTGTTGCGGGCCTGGTCGAGCAGCAGCGTGCGGTCGGCGGCCATCACGTAGCCGGCGCCGAAGATCACGCCGTCGTCGGTGGCGGAGTAGATGTGCGGGACGCCGTAGGCGTCGCGCCGGATCCGAGCGGTCAGGGCGCCGGAGCTGACCGACTCGTCGGTGATCAGCGACGGGTCGTCGGGCGCGAGCAGCCTCGCCGACTTGAAGAACCCGCTGCCGTCGCCGCTCGGCTGGAGCGCGGCGTCGGTGACGTTGCGCCCGAGCGGCGTGAGCCGGTCGTACATCAGCGCCTGGGTGTTCGCGGGCAGCATGCCCGCGGCTCCGGCCCACGCCACGCCGGGCTCGTGCTGCCCGTGCGGGATGACGTTGAGCTCGGTGGCGGCGCCCGCGGCGGCCGGCATCCAGGCCAGCAGCATCGAGCTCAGCACGATGGCACGACGGATCATGGGTCCCTCCCTCGGTCGCGCCGGAAGCTACCAGGGTGCCTGACGCCGGGGTCAGTTGCGGGAGGGTCCCACGGGCTGCAGCTCGCGCTCGGCCGCGACCGCCTCGACGGTCTCGACCTCCTCCTCCTCGGTCCGTCCGCCGCCGTCGCCCTCGGCGTCGCACGTGACCCGCATCATGCCCGTGGCCACCGTCTCGTCGCCGACGACGATCAGGCCGCAGATGACGTCGCCCTCGTCCCAGCCGATGCGCTCGATGTCGAACCAGTTCATGTGCACCTCGGTGCCGGTGCCGCCCCAGGGGCAGCTCTTGTCGTGCTGCTCCTTGGCCCTGCACACGGCCTGCATGTTCTTGGCGGAGGCGTCGAGGGTCATCGCGTCAGAGTACGGTGCCGGGCACGCTTTGAGTTCGCGGCTACCCTCAGCGCAGAGCAGTGGCTTCCCTTCAGCCCGGCATCCTCGCGCGCGGACCCTGGCGGGCCGACCAGGTGGCGACGCGCTGGCGGGACGAGCGCTTCGAGCCCGCGCCGGAGCTCGCCGCGCAGGCGGACGCGGCGATCGCCGAGCTGCAGGGCCGCGGCTCTCCCTCGCACGACGGCATGGCGGCACGCCTTGCCGCGTTCGACTCGGGCGGGAGCGGACTGACCGTCGAGCTGCAGCCGATGCGGTGGGCGCTGCGGCTGATCGGCGCGGACGCGCTCGGCTCGCTGTCGGTGCTGTGCGCGGTGCGCTCGAGCGACGGGCGCTGGCTCGCCGGCCGGCGCGCGGATTGGGTGGCGACGTGGGCGGGCCGCTGGGCGCTCGGCGCCGGTGGCGCCGTCGAGGTCGGCGAGGACCCGGTCGGGGCGCTGGGGCGCGAGCTGGAGGAGGAGTGGTCGGTGGTTCCGGAGACGCTGACCGTCGAGGCGCTCGTGTGCCTGCCCAACCGGATGGTGATGCTGATCGGCCAGGCCTGGCTGCCCGACGGCGCCGAGGTCACGCGCGATCACGAGCACGACGAGCACGCCTGGTGGGCGCCGGATCCGGCCGCCTGGCCGGTGCAGGCGCACGGCGACCTGCGCCACATGGCGACGCTGCTGGAGGCGGGCAGGTGAGCTTCGCGCAGCTCAAGGTCCTCTCCTTCGCCCACTCGGCGATCTACCTGACGCTGCTGACCGTCTGGCTCGTGCCGGAGATGACGGGCCCCGAGATGGTGTTCGGCTGGGCGCACGGGATCGGCTGGATCCTCATGTCGCTGCTGGCGATCGACGCCGTGCGCCGGCGGATGATCCCGCTCTGGCTCGGAGTGACCGTCGCGATCGTCGGCGGGGTCGGGCCGTTCGCAGGAAGCGCCGGGTTCCTCGTGGAAGAACATCGACGGAGTAGCGCCGTGACGCGATAAGGTCTGGGACGGTTCCAATGGCGATCAACACGACGACGGTCGAAGTCGTCATGCCGGCGATGGGTGACTCGGTGACCGAGGGCACCGTGCTGGAATGGCACAAGGGAGAAGGAGACTCCGTCTCGGCGGACGAGACGCTCGTCGAGATCTCGACCGACAAGGTCGACGCGGAGGTCCCCGCGCCGGTGGCGGGCACCGTCGTGAAGGTCCACGCCGCCGAGGGCGACACCATCGGCGTCGGCGCCGTGCTGGCCGAGATCGCACCCGGGAACGGGGCCGCGCCGGCGGCCGCCGAGCCGGCCGCGCCCGAAGCGGTCGTCGACGTCGTGATGCCGGCGATGGGCGAGTCGGTCACCGAGGGCGTCGTGCTCGAGTGGGCCAAGCAGGTGGGCGAAGCGATCGAGGCCGACGACACGATCGTCGAGATCTCCACCGACAAGGTCGACGCCGAGGTTCCCGCGCCCGCGTCCGGCACGGTGGCCGAGATCGTGGCCGAGACCGGCGCGACCGTGACCGTCGGCCAGGTGATCGGCCGCATCGCCGCCGCGGCCGGCGCGCGCAACGCCGAGAGCCCGGCGCCTACCCATCCGGCTTCGCCGGCGGGCACAGGTGAGGCAGTCGAGGCACGCGCCGCGGTCGAGCTGTCCGAGGGCTCGAAGGTCACGCCGGTCGCCAAGCGCGTGGCAGCCGCCCACGGCGTCGATCTCGCCGGCGTGCACGGCAGCGGCCCCGCCGGGCGCATCGGCAAGGAGGACGTGCTCGCCGCGGTCGACGGAGACGGCCGCGGCACGACCAACGGGGCCACCGCCGCGGCCGGCGGCGGCCGAGCCGGTGAGCGAGGCGCAGCGGTGCTCATCAAGGGTGCGCCGGCGATGCTCGCGCGCTACATGGACGAGTCGCGCTCCGTGCCGACGGCTACCTCGTTTCGGACCGTCAGCGTCACCATGCTCGACGCGCGCCGCAAGCAGCTCAAGGAGGCCGGCCGGCGCGTCTCCTTCACCCACCTGATCGCCTACGCCGTCGCCCGTGCCGCGACCGAGCAGATGCCGGTGATGGCCCGCCACTTCGCCGAGGTCGACGGCAAGCCGCACGTGATCGACGACGGCGCGTGCCACCTCGGCATCGCGGTCGACGTCGAGCGCAAGGACGGGGGCCGCACGCTCATGGTTCCCGTCATCGGGGACGCGGGCCGCCTGAGCTTCCCGCAGTTCCTCGACGCGTTCGGCGAGCTGATCGGCAAGGCGCGCGAGAACCGGCTCACGGCCGACGACCTGCAGGGCGCGAACGTCTCGCTCACCAACCCAGGTGGCATCGGCACGATCGCCTCGGTCCCGCGGCTGATGAAGGGCCAGGGCACGATCGTCGCCACGGGCGCGATCGGCTACCCGCCGGGGCTCGCCGCGATCGGCGCCATGATCGGCGCCGAGAAGGTGATGACGATGACGTCGACCTACGACCACCGCGTCATCCAGGGCGCCGAGTCCGGCCAGTTCCTGCAGCTGGTCGAGGCCTACCTGCAGGGCGAGCACGGCTTCTACGAGCAGGTCTTCGCCGACCTCGGCGCGCCGCTCGGCAGCGCGCCGCCGCCGCCTGCGCCCGCCGCCGCGGCGGCCGCGCAGCGCGACACCCGGGCGGACGGGGACGGTGTCGTGGCAACCGAGCCCGGCGCGATCCCGGACGAGAACCTGCTGCAGGCGGTGCAGGCCGCGACCTCGCTGCTCAAGGCGCACCGCATGCACGGTCACCTGGCGGCCAAGCTCGACCCGCTCGTGTCCGAGCCCGAGGGCGACCCGGCGCTCGACCCGGAGACGCTCGGGCTCACGCCGGAGCTGATGGCGCGCATCCCGGCCAAGATCCTGCGCACGTACGTGCCGGGCGCGACGCTGGCCGACGCGCTCCCGCACCTGCGCGAGACCTACTGCGGCACGATCGCCTACGAGATCGAGCACATAGCGTCGCACCGCCAGCGCACGTGGCTGCGCGAGAAGATCGAGTCCAGCGCGTTCCGCACGCCGCTGACCAACGACGAGCA
>Ga0136617_10003867_pt1 | contig 13377 bp, 14 predicted proteins | sample AntDrymUQ3222106_2_FD_129672 | JGI IMG/M metagenome (GOLD analysis project Ga0136617, IMG submission 129672) | Polar desert sand microbial communities from Dry Valleys, Antarctica - metaG UQ322 (21.06) | ecosystem: Environmental > Terrestrial > Soil > Desert | place: Antarctica: Dry Valley...
CTCGGGGATGTCGGCGGCGGCGATGACGTCGTAGAAGTCGGCCAGCGCGTCGCGGGCGGCGTCGTGCGAGGGAGCGGCTAGCAGCACCGCGGGATCCCGTCACGGCCGGCGCGGACCGAGGGCGTCGCGCGCCACGGGTCATGCTGCACCCCGCGCGGCCACACGGTGCTATCCCCGATTCCGGGTCTGCCCTGTAGCCGGCTCGACGGGATAGTGCGACCATCACCGCATGGCGGTCACCGTCGTCATTGTCGACGACCACGCCGGGTTCCGGCGCATGGCCCGGCGCATGCTCGAAGCTGCGGGCTTCGACGTGGTCGGGGAGGCGGGCGACGGCGAGAGCGCACTGGCCGCCGTGGCGATTCTCAGGCCCGAGATGGTGCTGCTTGACATCCAGCTCCCCGATCGCGACGGCTTCGCCGTCGCCCGACGGCTGGCCGAGGCCCGCACCGATGCCGTGGTCATCCTCACCTCCAGCCGCAGCGCGTCCGACTACGGTTCCCGGTTGGCCCACAGCTCGGCCAGCGGGTTCATCCCCAAGGGGGAGCTGTCGGGGCCGGCACTGGTGCGTCTTCTGGGAGCGGGCCGATGACGAGGCGGCTGCAAGCGGGAGTCGTGGCGCTCATGCTGGGCTGCCTCGTCGTCGTTCTGGTGCCTCCCGCGGTCCGCGGCGATCCCCTCCCCGTGATCAGGGTCGCCTACGACCTGGGGGTCGGCGTGCTGTTCGTGGTGGCCGGCCTCTTGGGGTGGGCTCGACGGCCCGACAGCGCCATCGGTCGGCTGCTCACCGTCGCCGGCCTGGCTTGGCTGGCGGCCCGGGTGCTGGTATGGGCCGGCCCGAACCCCATGGCCTTCACCCTCGGGCTGGTCCTGGTTCTGCTGCCGATCGCCTTCCTGGCGCATCTGGCCGTGGCCTTCCCGAGCGGCCGCATTTCTTCGAGGTTCGAGCGCTTCATCGTGGTGAGCTCCTACGTGGTGATCCTCGCCGGCGTGTCGTTCCTCGACCTGTCCGGCTGCGAGCAGTGTCCCCGCAACCTTCTCGCCATCGACGGTGACGACGGACTCGGTCGGCTGCTGCACGTCACCGTCATGGTGTCCACCCTCGTCGCCATCGCTGCCTTCTCCGCCGTGCTGGTGGTTCACTGGCGACGGGGGTCCAGGGCCGCCCGGCGCGTCCTTGCCCCCCGTGCTGCCCACCGCGTTGGCGTATGCGGCGGTTTCGGCGGCCCAGTTGCTGGCCGAGCTCGGGGCACCGGTCGGCCTGGGCCGGGAGTGGGCCTGGGTGGAGCACGTCGCCCTGCTGGCCGTTCCGGTCGCATTCCTGGCCGGCCTGCTCCGCAGCCGCCTGGCTCGGTCGGGGGTGGGCAAGCTGGTGGTGGAGCTCGGAGACAGAGCACCCGGCGGCCAGCTCCGCAGCGCGCTGGCGCAGGCACTGGGCGACCCCAGCGTCGAGGTCGCCTACTGGACACCGGACACGGCCAGCTACGTCGATGGCGATGGCCACCCGGTGGAGCTGCCGCAGGAGGACGGGCCCCGGGCCGTGACCGTGATCGAACGGGCTGGGGAGCGGGTGGGTGCGCTGGTGCACGACGTCGCACTACGCGAGGAGCCCGCCCTGCTCGACGCGGTCTGCGCGGCGGCTGGGCTGGCCATGGAGAACGAGCGGCTGCACACCGAGGTTCTGGCCCGCCTTGGTGACGTGCGGGCGTCGCGGGCCCGCATCGTCGAGGCGGCAGATGCCGAGCGTCGACGGGTGGAGCGCAACCTCCACGACGGGGCCCAGCAGCGTCTCGTGACCCTGTCGCTCGCCCTCACCATGGCCCGCAGCCATTTGGCCGGCGAGCCCGGACGGCCGGAAACGGGGGATCCTGGGGCCGATGGGCGTATCGACGCCCTCCTGTCGGAGGCGGCCGACGAGCTGGGCTCTGCTCTCCAGGAGCTGCGTGAGCTGGCGCGGGGCGTTCACCCGGCCATCCTCGTCGAGGAGGGGTTGGAAGCGGCGATCGAGGCACTGGCCGAGCGGTCGCCCGTCGCCGTCGAGGTGTCTGCCCACGGCAACGGCCGGCTGCCCGCACCCGTGGAGGCAACGGCGTACTACGTGGTGTCCGAATGCTTGGCCAACGTGGCCAAGCATGCGCAGGCCTCGTTCGTGACAGTGAAGGTGGGGCGGTGCGACAAGGGGTTGCGGGTCGAGGTGGCCGACGACGGGGTGGGCAGGGCCACGGCGCGCGCCGGGTCGGGTCTCGAGGGGCTGGCTGACCGGGTGGCGGCACTCGACGGGCGGCTGACGGTCGAGAGCCGCCCTGGGAACGGGACGCGAGTGAGCGCAGAGATCCCGTGCGGGTGATCGTCGCTGACGACGCCACCCTGGTCCGCCAGGGTGTGGCCCGCCTCCTGGAGGACGCCGAATTCGAAGTCATGGCCCAGCTCGCGGACGCGGTCGGGTTGCTCTCCTCCGTGGAAGCCCACCAGCCCGACGTCGTCATCGTCGACGTCCGCATGCCGCCCACGCACACCACCGAGGGACTCGAAGCCGCGCTGCAGATCAAGGACCGTCACCCCGATGTCGGCGTGCTGGTGCTGTCGCAGCACCTGGAGTCCCGGCTGGTCATGAAGCTGCTCGATGATGGCAGACGAGGGGTCGGGTACCTGCTCAAGGAGCGGGTCGGCGACCTGGCCGAGTTCACCGATGCCGTGCGCCGGGTGGGCACCGGAGGCTCGGCGATCGACCCCGAGGTGGCCCAGCTGCTCCTCGACCGCAAGCGCCGGCGGAATCCCCTCGACCGGCTGTCCGCCCGGGAGCGGGAGGTCCTGGGTCTCATCGCCGAGGGGCGATCGAACCAGGCGATCGTCGACCGGCTCTGTCTCAGCGCCAAGACGGTCGAGTCCCACGTCCGCAGCATCTTCACCAAGCTCGATCTGCCGCTCGAGCCCGCCGGCCACCGCCGGGTGCTGGCGGTATTGGCGTACCTCGGGGCCGGCTGAGGGGAGTCTCCGAGGTTCACGAGCGCCGAACAACGGCGTGAGTGAGCCGGTCGTAGTTGCTCCTGCGTCGCCTCATGTGACCGTCAGGACGGTGGGGCCGAGGCTCGGAGGGCAGACGGGCGGGAGGCCGGGGCTCGCTTTCCCCAGGCGGCGACGACCGCGGCAAGTGCTGCCAGCAGCAGGCACAACGGTGAGTAGATGGCGAGATCGAGTCGGCCGTGGGTGGAGTCCACGCCGATTGACTGCACTCCGAGAAGGGCCCGTCCGAACAGCACGGCGGCAACGCCCCACGTGCCGAGGGTGAAGACCCAGCTGGGCATCCCCATACGCCACCACCCGGCTCGGCCGAGCAGGAGCAGGGCCGCGATCCACGTCAGGAAGGAGATCACCAGCGTTAGCGCGGCTGATGGCATCTCCGAGGCGGGGACGTTCACGACGGTGCGGGCCAGCCCCTCCTGGTCATCGAAGGGCCAGGTGCTCCCGGCGGCCCAAAGCGCGTGCAGGGCACCGACAGCGACCAAGAGGACGGCGGCGAGCTGCGCCGCCGAGCGGGCCAGGGCGGATCGGTCATTCGGCATGTGTGCTCCTTTCGACATGTGTGCTCCTTTCGACGCCGCTGACCCTAGGGATCGACACCTCCGCGGTCATCGGGGCCAGCCCTGATTCTCAGGGCGCCCGGGGGCGGGCGCGCACGTCGCCGAAAATGATCGCCGCGCGGCCGTGCCTCGTGACATCCGTCGCAGCCGTGCCGTACGGTTGCATGCCGAGGCTTCACGAGGAGCGGCACCTTGACCAGCGTGACCGGCAGCGACGAGCGAGAGGTCCTGCACTCCGCGCTGCGGTTTCCCAGGGGACGCTACGAGACGGCACGGGCCGCGCAGCTGTCCGGGCTCCCGGAGCGAACGGTCTACGACTGGGCCCGCAACAAGATCCTCGCCCCCGACTACCCGAACGCTAGGCCGCTGCGCTGGTCCTACCGCGACCTGGTGTTTCTCAGGCTGCTCACGCGCCTGCGTGCGCACGGCATGGAGCGCGGAGTTGCTTCACAGCGCGTCTCGCTCGTCCGTGAACTGGCCGCTTCTGACAAGGTCGATGAGGTACGGCTCACACACCGGGGCCTGCTGCTGCCGGGTGAGCAACACGATCGACTGACCGGGGAGGCGGTGTTGGCGGATCTGGCGGAACTCACCGAGCGCTTCGACCTGCTCGAACCCATCGAAGGCGTGAGTAGAGGGGCACTCTGGGGCCCCAACCTCGTGCAGCCTACCGAGCACACCTTCATGTCTCCGTGGGTACTCGGAGGCGAGCCGTGCATCGGGGGGACGCGCATCCCGACCGCGTCAGTCCTCGCGCTCGTAGAGCGTCGAGGAATGTCCACGGGCCAGGTCATCGTCCTCTACCCGCAGCTGACATCCGAGGGAGTCGACGAGGCCGTCTGGCTGGAACGCAAGATGCGGGAGCGGCAGGCTGCCGCCTGAGGGCATCTTCAAGATGCTGCTCGACGAGGGGTTCCCATCGCCGGGCTTTGATCCCACAGCACTCGACCCCCTGCTCGAGGTCCAGGCGCTGCGCGAGTTTGACCCGGCTGTGGTCGGTGAGCGCATCCCTGATTGGTACCTCTACCTCCGCGCGCAGGAGGCGGGATTCCACGCGCTGGTGACCCGCGACTTCCGCCAGAGCGGCCAAGCTGAGGAGATGTGGACGCTGACACGAACGGACATTTCAGTGGTCACCTGGCGCAAGCCCTTGGACGACCCCATTGTCGAGTGGGGGCAAGTCATGGCCTACCTGCCGGAGATCCGGAGGGTGATCTTCCAGCTCGGCCCGGCCATCGTCTTCTTGCCGCGCCCACAGTTGTCGAAGGACAGCCTCACGAAGGCAACCGACGCACTCGCCGCGCTGGCGAAGGAGGAGCGGCGCTCGAGACGAGAGGTGGTCCACGCAGCCGAGCAATCGGTTCGCGCGTGGTTGGACCGGTACGGCCAACTCGAGAGGTTCGAAGCCGTCATCGAGCGACAGCGGTGATGCTCAGCTCCCAGCCGAGTGACGCGTATGAGCACCAGAACCTGGCGTGCGGACGGGACGCTGGCCTGAGGCGGCTTTGCCGGCCGCCTGGCAGGACTAGGACGTCGCTCACAGGGTTGCCGTCGGGAAGCTCAGCGGCGACCACCGAGCCAGGTGGCGGCAGAGCGACGCGGGGAAACAATGGGTGGACGGTCTGCCACGCGGCCAGCGCGACCAACCCCACCACCCACGCCGCGATCGCGACGAACCGCATCCACCTATCCACTGGCGCCACCCCCAACGGCATCAGCCGAGAACCGCTACACCGGGGACACCCCGCGACGAGACTTGTGGGCGAACGCGTAGGCGAAGCCGCTGGCCAACGCCAGGGCGACGCCCGCGACAGCCCACGCAAACGGGTCGAACCCACCGCAAGACGACGACCCTGTCGCCAACGACCCTGTCGCCAACGATCCCGACCCCGACGGCGGGCAGGGCCGGTACGGCAGGGCGAGGACCGCCACCAGCAAGCAGGTCGTGGCCACACCCGCGAACAGGCCGAGTCCCTCCGGCCACAGCCGCGCTCGACCAGCCACCGTCCACAGGGCGCCGAGCACCAGCGGTGCGAGGAACATCCCGATGGTAAACCCCGTGAGCACGCTGAAGCTCAGAAGTGTGCCCGCACCGGCCCAGCCCGCGAACCAACGCCAGCCGCCGGCGGCGTCCGCCGGGTTTCGTCGGGAGACGGCAAATGCCGTCACGGCAACCGCCAGGGCCACGAGCAGCAGGACCATGAGTTCCTTCCACTCACGAGCTGCGCTACCGCTTCGCTACTTGAGTGCTTGGGCGCCACCTGCCTGGGCGGGAGCGGCCCGCCGACACGATAACGCCACCGCCCCGGGAGACCGTCATCGGCCCTCGAAGACGGCGTCGCGCCGCTGGGCGCCGGCGCGCGCCGCTTCAGCAAAGTCCGCCGACGCCAGGCAGCGCTGCTGGACTTGACGCTCCGCCCTCAGCGCTTGGTCGCGCCCGGCCGCGAAGCTGTCACGCAGAAGACCGGCGACGGCGCCGGTGGCCACGGTTGGGCCTCGAGCCAGCCGTGCGGCGAAGGCCCGCGCCGCCGCAGCGAACTCGTCGGGCTCGCCGAGCACGGCGTCGAGCAGGCCCCACGACAAGGCCGTTGGCGCAGCGATCCTTCGGGCGGTCACCGCCATGTCGGTGGCGCGGCTCAGGCCCACGATCCGAGGCAGCCGCCAGGTCGCGCCCAGATCAGGGATCAATCCCCAGCGCGCCTCCAGCAGCCCAAAGTCGGCATCGCCGGCGCCGACGCGCAGATGGCAGGCGAGCGCCAGCTGGCACCCGGCTCCCAACGCCACGCCTTGCACCGCGGCGACGGTCGGCACGGCAAGGTCCTCGAAGGCCGTGAACGCCTGTTGCATCTCGGCGATGGCCTCGTCGTCGGGCGCCTGGCCCGTCGCCTGCCCAGCGAACAACGAGACGTCCAACCCAGCGCTGAACGCCCGGCCCGCACCCGTGACCAGGACCGCCCGGCAACGCCGGTCGGCGATCGCCGCAGCGGCCTGGTCGGCCGCGCGGGTCAGGCCCTCGAACACGGTGGCGTCCAGGGCGTTGAGCTTGGCTGGCCGGTTCAGCGTCACTACGCCGACTCGGTCGTCGCCGACTTGGAAGGTGACCGTCACCGTTGCGGTCCTTTCGGGCGAGCGCTCAGGGAGCGCTGATCAAGGCGCATCATCGGTCGTCGTCGAGCAACGCCCCCCGGGTCACGGCAGCGTCGCCGAACCGGCTGCGCGCGTCGTCGGCGGCACGGTCCAGCAACGCCCACCGGTCATCGTCGAGCAACCCCAGCTGGCGCGACGCGCTTTGCGGCACCAGGTTGGCGGTGCCAAGGCCGACCAGCCGCACGCGCACCCGTTGCAGGCGCAATGCGTCCAGCAGCGCCGAAACCTCATGGTGCAGCTCGGTGGCCTGGTCGGTGGGAGCGGCCAGTGTCTTGGACCGCGTGATCGTGACAAAGTTGGCGTAGCGCAGCTTCAGGGTGACCGTGCGAGCGGCGACCTGCCCTCGGCGCAGGCGGCGGGCCACCTTCTCCGCCAGGCGCAGCAGTTCGCGGCGCAACACCTCGGGGTCGTCGACGTCGCGGTCGAACGTCTCTTCGGCGCTCATGCCCTTGGCCGCCTCAGCGGCCACGACCGGGCGGTCGTCGCTGCCGCACGCCAGCTGATGCAACTGGCGAGCGGCGGCCGGACCCACCAACCGGCTCAGCGTCGTCGCGGGCAGGTCGGCGAGCGCGCCGACGGTGCGCACTCCGAAGCGCTCCAGGCGGACGGCGGTCTGCTCCCCCACGCCCCACAGGTCGCGAACACCCAGCGGCCGGAGGAACTCACCAACGCCGACGGCCGGCAGGTGCAACAGGCCGTCGGGCTTGGCCTTGGTGGAGCACAGCTTTGCCAGGAACTTATTGGGCGCCACCCCGACGCTGGCTGGCAGCCCCAGCTCGTCACGGATCCGCCGGCGCAGCACCGCTCCCAGGGCGGCGGGCGAGCCGAACAGCCGGACGCTGCCACCGACGTCGAGGAACGCCTCGTCCAGCGACAGCGGCTCCACCAGCGGCGTCACCGAGCGGAAGATCTGGTGCAGGCCGGCGGAGACCTGCTGGTAGCGACCAAAGTCCGGGCTCACGACCACCGCGTCGGGGCACAGCCGCAGGGCGCGGGCCATGGGCATGGCCGATCCGACGCCCATCGCCCGTGCCTCGTAGGACGCGCTTGCGACGACGCCACGCCCACCCTGGCCTCCGACGAGCACGGGCCGGCCGGCCAACGAGGGGTCCGCCAGCACCTCGACGGACGCGTAGAAGGCGTCCATGTCGACGTGGAGGATCGGTTCCGCAGGTCGGGGGCCGCGCATGGCGTCACCACGATACGGCGACGGGGTCGCCCGACTTCAGCGCCTTCGAGCTGCGTTCGGTGGCCGTCTTCGCCGAAGCTGCTGCCGCCGCCATCGCCAACGCCCGGCGCCACGCGATCAGCGAGGAGTGCGTGGTCGACCTCACCGAGCTCGACCAGCTCAAAGACGAGTTCCTGGCCTTGATCACCCACGAGCTCCGCACACCGCTGACGTCCCGCGACAGCATCCTCGACACGTCGCTGCGGCGCCCCTGCAACGGCAGGGTTCCGTCTCTGACCGTCGACGCCCCGCGGGCCACCGCGGGAGCGCATGATCTGGAAGTCGTTGTGCCGGCGGACCCACTCGAGTGCTGGGTGGACAGCGACGCCTTGAGCCGGATCGTGACGAACCTGGTCGCCAACGCCGTCAAGTACACCCCGAACGGGTCGCACGTCGTCGTGACCGCGGCGCCGAGGCGCACGGCGGTCGTGCCGAGGCGGGCGAGAGCGAGGCCGGCGGCGCCCAGTTCGTCGTTCACTTGCCGAGCCTTCAGCCCCCGGCTGAGCCGGGGGAGGAGTGCCACAGCTTGCGTGGCGGGTCGGTGTCCTCCGCCTCCTGATCCCGCTGGCGCCACGGCCGCGCCCGCTGCTCCTGCTGCTCTTGCTGCTCTTGCTGCCAGGTGTCGTGCTTGGGATGCGCCGGATGGCTGCGCGGCAGCCGGGCGAGGTCACCATGGTCGACACCCGGATGGCGATCCGCCGGATCGGCCCACGTCGTGCCGTTCGGTCCAATGCGCGACGGCGCAGCAACGCCTGGCTGCAGGTGCAGGCCCGAGCGGCCGGGCGCACCGTGGATGCCCGACGGTGACTGGTCGGAGAAGTCGCGCGCGGCCTGGCTGCCCTGCGGTCCCTGCTGGGTCAGTGCCTCGTCGAGCGATCCATCGCGCCACGCGTGCATCAGCCGGCGCAGATCCCACACCACCTCGGCGTTCAGCGACACCCCCCGGCGCCCCGTGCGGTGCACGGTCCCCTCGACGACCAGCAGCCAGGAGTGGAACACCGTCCACGCGCAGCGGTCGTGCACCGACTCGAAGAACGTCGCGTCGCTCACGCCGGTCGCGTCGTCCAGCGACAGGAAGATGATCCGCTGGCCGGACTTCACCGGTGGGGTCTGGGTGGCGACTTTCACCCCCGCCACGCGCACCCGCTGGCCGTTGCGATAGGACAGCATATCGACTGCCCGGGTGACGCCGAGCGTGTCGAGCAGGCCGTCGTAGAAGCGGATGACGTGGGTCGAGGCATCGATGCCGAGCACCTCCAGTTCGGCGCGGACCTTCTCGCTGATTCCGTACTCGGTCAATCCCGGCGATGTTGGTCGCTCCAGCAGTTCGAGCTGTTCGGGCGCGTCGGGGTCGGTCGGCTGGTGGCGGCGGAGGCCGGACCAGCGCTCGCTGACCTCCAGTAGCAAGTCTCGCCGCGTCCGGACCCGGCCCGATCCCGGTTCCGTTAGTCCGACGCCGCCGAGGATGTCCAGCGCCCCGGCGTGCGCCAGCGCCTCGGCGACCGGGGCCGACAGCGCCCCTCGCCGGCGCAGGTCACCCACCGACGTGAACGGCCGCGCCAGCAGCAGACTCTCGATCATCCGGTCGTCGATCCCCGCCACGTCTTGCAACGCCAGCCGCACCCCGAACCGCCACCCCGGCTCCCCCGGCACCCCGCCTTTGTCGAACCCACTCGCCGGCACCGGGTTTTGCCCTTCCGCATCCCAGCGCCACCCCCGCGGCAAACGCCGCCCTTCCAACGTTCTGATCTCCTCGCCTCCTTGCTCCGCGCCCGCAACCTCTCCACCGACTGGGTGCGGGTCCGGACAATGACGTCCGCAATCGCACCCGCTCGGCCTCGCGCCGCCGACCCCCGCGCCGACTGGGTGCGGGTCCGGACATTGATGTCCGCAACTGCACCCGCTCGCGTCGGCGGCGGGCCGCACTCCGAGCAACGCCAACGCTTCGTCGGCTGGCAACCGCTCGACTCGGTAGTCGCGCGCCGAGCGGTTGATGTCCAACGGCAGCACGGCCACCCCGAACTGGCGCGCGTCGTCGAGCAGCAGGCGCCGGGGATACATGCCGGGATCGTGGGTCAGCAACCCGGCCACGAACTCGGGCAGGTAGTGCGCCTTGAGCCATGCCGAGCGGTAGGTCGGCACGCTGAACGCCGCCGCGTGCGCCTTGCAGAACCCGAACGACGCGAACTGCGCCAGCGCGTGCCACAGCGACTCGGCGACCGCCTCGGGCACCCCCCGCTGGCGGGCACCGCCGACCAACCAGGCATGCAAGTCCTCGAGCTCGTTGGGGTCGCCGAGGCGCCGGCGGACCAGGTCCGCGGTCGCCAGGTCGCAGCCGGTAAGCGCGGCCACCGATCGCATCACCTGCTCGTGGTAGACGATCACGCCGAAGGTCTCGCCCAGTGCCTCTTCCAGCAGCGGATGCGGGTAGACGACCTTGGACTGCCCGAGTCTGCGTTGCAGGAACGGGCCGACCATGTCGCCCTTGACCGGCCCGGGGCGGAACAGCGAGATGTCAACGACCAGGTCGGACAGGTGCTCGGGTTGGAACTTGCCGACCAGCTCGCGCTGGCCGGGTGACTCGATCTGGAACATGCCCAGCGTCCTGGTGGAGCGGATCAGCTCGTAGGTGTCAGCGTCGTCCCACGCCACCCGATCGAAGTCGAGATCCTCGCCGCGGGTGCGGCGCACCTCCTCGACGCAGTGGGTCATGCTCGACAGCATCCGCACGGCAAGGATGTCGAGCTTGCATAGGCCCAGCGACTCGACGTCGTCCTTGTCGAACTGCGCCATGGCGAACCCGTTGGCGCTGCGCTCCAGCGGCACGCGGTCGCGCAGCGTGCGGTCGGAAAGCAGCACCCCGCACGGGTGCAGCGCGATGTGGCGGGGAAAGCCGTCGAGACGCTCGACGACGTCGAACAGCAGCGCGAGGTGGGTGCGGTCCAGGTTCAGCCCGCGCATCTCGGGCAGGTGCGCTACAGCGGAGCGCACGTCGCCGGCGCGCACATGGGGGAACGACTTGGCGATGTAGTCGATCTCGTTGGCCGGCATGCCCAGCGCCTTGCCGACCTCGCGGATGGCCATACGCGCCTTGAAGGTGTCGACCATGGCGACGCACGCCACCCGATCCTCGCCGTAGCGCTCGAGCAGCTCGCGGTAGATGTCCTCGCGGCGGGCGGACTCGACGTCGATGTCGATATCAGGCAGCTCGTCGCGGTAGGGGTTCATGAACCGCTCGAACACCAGGTTGTGAGCGACCGGGTCGACATCGCTGATGCGCAGCGCGTAGGTGATCAGGCTGCCGGCCGCCGAGCCGCGGCAGGCGGCCATGATCTGCTTGCTCCGGATGAGATCCATGATCTCGGCCACGGTCAGGAAGTAGGGAGCCAGGCCGAGCTGCGCGACCATCGCCAGCTCACGGTTAAGCAGGTCACGGTGCCGGTCGCCGACGTCGGCGTAGCGCTCGGCCAAGCCGGCCTCGCAGCGGGCGCGCAACGCGGCCAACGGGTCGTCGCCGCAGGCCACGAAGTCGGGGACGTGCAAGATGCCGAGACCGAGATCGACCCGGCAGGCGTCCGCCGCCCAGGCGGCGTTGGCGATCGCGTCGGGCCGCTCGGTGAACACCCGAGCCATCTCGGCGGCGGTCTTGAAGTAACCCTCGGCGTTGCGGCGGCTGGCATGGCGTGGGTCCAGCGGCACCTGCTGGCGCACTGCGTCCATCACGTCGGCGACGCGTGCGTCGGCAGGCGTCAGGTAGCGCGGTGCCTGGTGCGCCACGGCCCGCAGCCCCAGCCGGTCGGCGAGCCCGAACCGCACCCGCGCCCGCGTGTCGTCACCGGGCGCGAGGTGGTGGGTCACCCCGACCAGCACCGACGACGGTCCCGCCAGCTCCATCCACCGCCGAGCCTCGGCCTCCGCCGCCCCAGGCCGCCCTGCATCCAGCAGCCGCGCCACGGGCGACTCGTCCCCGAGCAATACAAATAGCCCATCAGGCCGTCGACCCAGCTGCTCCCAAGTCGCGTGGGGCGAGCCGCGCTCCGACTCCAGATGGTGGTCCGAGATCAGCCGGCACAGGTTCGCGTAGCCGAACTGCGTCCTTGCGATCAGCGTCATCCGAGCCGCGTCGTCGGTCAGCCACGCCGCCCCAGACCCCGGCCCTTTGAACGGCCGCGCAAAGGGGGCCCGGCCATCGGCCTGACGGTCGGCAAAGGGGGCCCGGCTGCCAGTCCGGAGAGGATCGGTGGACCTGCCGCTGCTCCGGGGCGGGAAAGGCCTTTTAGCCCACTCCGCAACGGCAGGTCCACCTTTGACGGCCGACCAGCCAGGGCGGATGGGGTCGTGGGCCAGCGCGAGGTCGGCGCCGAAGATCGGGCGGACTCCGACGACGCGGCAGGCCTCGGCGACACGGACCGCGCCGTACAACCCGCCGCGATCGGCCACCCCGATCGTGTCCATGCCGCGCTCGTAAGCGGCGACCGCCAGCTCACGGGGCCGTATGACCCCGTCGCGCAACGAGTACGACGTGCGCGCTGCGAGATGAACGAACCCGTACACGGCGACCTTCCCTCGGCGTCGGGAAGGTCATCGCCGATCGAACAGGTGTTCGAACAACTGTACCTCTATATGGTCTCCGACGTGAAAGACGAGAGTTTGCGTGCGGCCTGGGAGCGCCACGCCGAGGAGTGGATCGCCTGGGCACGCACGCCAGCCCTCGACGAGTCCTCCTGGCAGCTGAATCTGTCCACGCTGTCGGAGCTGCTGCCGAGGCCGGGCCACCTCACTCTGGACGTGGGCTGCGGCGAGGGACGGCTGCTGCGTGTGCTGGCTGCCCGCGGCCACCGCGTCCTCGGCATCGACGCCTCCCCGACACTGGCGCGAGCGGTGCGCACCCACCCGCAGCCGCAGCCGGTGGTGATCGCCGACGCCGTCAGGCTGCCACTGGCCGACGGCGCCGCGGACCTGGCTGTGGCGCACATGTCCCTGCAGGACGTCGACGACCTGGAAGGCGCCGTCGCCGAGATCGCCCGGGTGCTGCGACCACGTGGCCGCCTGTGCGCGGCCGTGGTGCACCCACTCAACAGCGCCGGAACCTTTACCGGCGACGAGCCGGACGCCGCCTTCGTCATCGACGGCTCGTACCTGGGGACGCGCCGTTACGCCGAGACCGTCGACAAGGTCGGGCAGTCGATGACCTTCCATAGTCAGCACCGCACCGTCGAGGTGTACTCGCTGGCCTGCGAGCGCGCCGGACTGCTCATCGAGGCGCTGCGCGAGCCGGCCCACCAAGACCGCTGGGTCACCGAGGAGCCGCCGCGCGTGCGCTGGCAGCGCATCCCCCTGTTCCTACACCTACGGGCCGTCAAGCCAGGCTGATCAAGGCGGCTACAGCTCGGTGGGGCCCACCACCAACCCCAGCCGGTC
>Ga0136617_10003868_pt1 | contig 13376 bp, 13 predicted proteins | sample AntDrymUQ3222106_2_FD_129672 | JGI IMG/M metagenome (GOLD analysis project Ga0136617, IMG submission 129672) | Polar desert sand microbial communities from Dry Valleys, Antarctica - metaG UQ322 (21.06) | ecosystem: Environmental > Terrestrial > Soil > Desert | place: Antarctica: Dry Valley...
GACCGGTCCAGAGAAGCCATACGGCGCAGCCTAGGGGCCGGTCCTGACGCAGCCGCGTACGCCCGAGGGAGCCGGGCGTCGACTGTTGGCCCCTTCTGCATCAGCCTTTCGGTCAAGAACGGCCTTTCGTAGGAGCAGTGAACGCGACTGGACCTAACCTCCAGTTACCGCCCAGTCACAGATCGTTGCGGCTTGCAGGCTCGGGGCGAACACCGGTCCCGGCACCCACTCGGCTCCTCCCTCGGCCCCGACATGCTCCTCCATGTCCCTGCTTTCCTCCGCCGCCCCCGGGTTCCGCGGTCGCGCCCTGCTCGGCTCTCGCTCACAGCCGGGCTCGGCATCACCCTGGCCGGCATGGCCGCCCCCGCCTACGCGGCGACCAGCACGATCTCCGTTCAGGGCTCCCAGCTCACGATCGTCGCCCAACCGGGCGCCGACAACCAGATCGCCGTCACGCAATTCACCGACGGGACGTTCCGCGCCCTCGACACCGGCGCTGATCTCTCCCCCGGCGACAGCTGCGTGGAGGACGTCGACAACCCCGGTGTGATGGAGTGCTCCGCGGCGGACCAGGTGTCCGTCGACAGTGGAGACGGCAACGAGAACGTGCTGGTGTCGACCAGCGGCAACGCCTACGTCCACGCCGGCGAGGGCAACGACACGGTCCAGGTCACCTCGACCGATGCGACGCGCGGCGTGTCCGTTGACGGCGGGCCGGGCGACGACTCCATCACCACCGGCGACTCGGGCGACGGCGTCAACGCCGGTCCTGGCGACGACACCGTCGACACCGGCGCCGGCGACGACTAGGTCGCGGGTTCGGCCGGGGACGACACCGTAGACCTCGGCGCGGGCAACCACACCGTCTACGCCGCCGCCGTCGAAGGCGGACAGCAAGACGTGCAGGGTGGCCCGGGCACCGACACGGTCACATACGACTACTTCTTCAGCCAAGGCACGGACGACCTCCAGATCTCCCTCGACAACGTGGCGAACGACGGCCCGATCACCGACCCCCGTGGCAACATCCACTCGGACGTGGAGAACCTGACCACGGGCAACGGCGACGACACGCTCGACGGCGGTGCCGGCGAGGATCGCATCAACGGCAACAACAGCAACAACGGCAACGACACCGTCCGGGGCGGGGCTGACGACGACGTTCTCGACGGGAGCGACGCGCTGGGCCACGACGACCCGGCTGGCGGCGCGGGCCTCGACTTCGTGGCCATCCTCCGCGACGGCGACGTCTCGGTGACGCTCGACGGCGTGGCCGACGACGGCCCGCCGGGCGAGATGGACAACATCCAGGCGAGCGTCGAGGACATCACCACAGGCGACGGACACGACTACCTCGCGGGTACCAACGCCGCCAACGAGCTCAACGACGGCGCCGGCAACGACCGGATCTTCGGGATGGGCGGCAGGACGGCCTCGAAGGTGGTCTCGGCCGCGACACCATCGACGGCGGCCGCGACCGCGACTCGCTGTCCGGCGGCGGCAACAAGGACGTGCTGGTCAGCGAAGACCGCGCCGCGGACTTCGTGCAGTGCGGCAGCTCGGTCGACGCCCTCGACCGCGACGCCCGCGACCAGGTGGCCGTCGACTGCGAGAGGCTCAGCCGACCCAGCACATCAACAGATCGCAAGACCGGTCGGAGCGGTCGCAGACGTGCAGGACGGCGTCTGCGGCCGTTTCGCTTCCCCAGCCAGCGATTCGTCTGCCAAGCCCCCGCGGCGCGCACCCGTGGGAGAGCAGACGAATTGCTGCAGGGTCAGCCTTCGGCAGCAGCTGACAGCGCGGCCAGGATGGGGAGGACGTCAGGCTCTACCACGGCGCCGAGGTCCGCGATCTGCTGCTGGTCCAGCCAGGCATGACCGAGATAGCACTCCCGCTCCAAGTCCGTGGCGCCCGTGAGGACGGGTTCGGCGGCCGCGGGCGTATGTCCGACGAAGAACCACTCCGCGCCGACGTACTGCCCGCCGTTCCAGACCATGTCGCGCTGCACGTCGACCGGCCCGACGATCGGCGCCGGGACGGGCAGACCCGTCTCTTCCAGCCACTCCCGCTCGACCGCCTGGAGAGCGGTCTCCGCGCCTTCGATTCCACCTCCGGGGGGCTCCCAGAGTCGGTATCCGTCGTACGGGTCGCGCCAGTGCATCAGCAGGACCCGCCCGTCCGGGTCGATGCACAGCATCCGGCTGGCGGGTCGGGTCGGTTGGGCCCGCACCGACAGCACGGCCACGAAATGGGCGTTCGTCTCCCCTCCCGAATCGGCCTTGGTGAGCCCGGAGGCGCTGAAGCCCAGGCGTTCGTACAGGTGGATCTCTGCGGGGTTGCTGGTGTACGTCCACAGCTGCGCCCGGGCAAAGCCGCGTCGGATCGCCTGACTGATCACGGCCCGGGTGACGCGAGCACCCAGTCCCTGGCCCCACCGAGTGGGCTCGGTGACGACCGACGAGATGTGCGCCAGCCCCGGCACGTATCGCGTGCTGCGACCACTGTCGGACCGGGCCGGCATGGCCACCGCCGCCGCAACCAAGGTCGCCCCCGCGAGTACGCCGACCCCGAAGGCGCCGGGACGGTCCAGCATTCTGCCGTCGGCCGGGCTATCGGGTACCGGCAACGGCAACGGCGCCAGGCCGAGATGCCCGCGCCTGACGTCGGTCGCTCGCCGCCACAGCCCCGCGAGTTCGGCCGCGTGCTGAGTCGTCAACTGATGGACCTGCTCCATGCCCACCACCCCACCACAGCTCTGCCGACCGTGCGGCGGCGAGGCGTCAGCGATGATGTGCGCGTGACCACCGCCACCCGCGTCCCCGTGACCGTGGACCTCGACGGGGACGAGCTGGACGCGGAGGACGCCTGGCACACAATCCGACACCACGGAGGATGGCGCCTGCTCAAGGATTCGTTCGTGCGGTTCCGCTACGGCGACGGGTTCACCAACAGCCGCGCGCTGGCGCTGCAGGGCGCACTGGCACTGGTGCCCTTCCTGTTGGCGCTGACCGGGTTGTCGGCGGACATCGACGACGGTCGGGCAGCGGGGGTGGTGGCGTCGACGGTCGAGTCGCTGACACCTGGCGGTGGCACTGCCGACACCGTCGGCGACACGCTGCGACAAGACGACGCGAGTGCGGAGCGGGCCGGTGAGATCGCCCTCGGTTTCGGGCTCGGCTTCGCCTTGCTGGCCATGACGACGGCGACCGCCCAGGTCGAGCGTGGGTCGAACCGGATCTACGGGATCCCACGGGACCGTCCGGCCCTGAACAAGTACGGACGGGCTGCTGTGCTGACGGTGATCCTCGCCGTGCCCGTCGGCGTCGGGTTCGTGCTGCTGGTCGCGGGTGGTCCGCTCGGCGACGCTCTCGCGTCGACGTACGGATGGAGCCCCGGCGAGGATCGGGCCTGGCGGGTGCTGCGGTGGCCGGCAGGGCTGACGGTCACCACGTTCGCGATCGCTGTGCTGCTCGATCACGCCCCTCGCCGGCGGCAACCGGAGTTGTCGTGGCTCTCCCTCGGCGCCGGCATCTCGGTCGTCCTCACGGTGCTCGCTTCTGGCGGGCTGGCGCTGTACGTGCGGGTGAGTGGCTCGTTCGGTGACGTCTACGGGCCCCTCGCCGGCGTGATGGCGCTGCTGGTCTGGTGCTACCTGGCCTCGATCGCGCTGCTGTTCGGGACCGCGGTGGCCGCGCAGATGGAGGCCCTGCGCGCCGGGCTCCACGACCCGGTCGAGCCCGACCCCGGTCCCACCCCGTCGCCCGAGCCCGCCCACGACCCGCACTGACGGCCAGTCGCGGTTTGGGCCACCTGGGACACTGGACGTCGTCACCGTCGAGAGGAATTGCAGTGATCTTCGGCCGCACCAAACGCGAGCTGCCCAGCCCCGACCAGGCGCTGGCCGGCCGCGAAACCCGCCCGTTCGCCGTGCCCGACACGCATGTGGTGCTCGGCACGCCGATCGAGGGCGAGGTCCCCCAGGGCTATGCCGTGGCGGTGTTCGGGCTGGGCTGCTTCTGGGGTGAGGAGCAGACGTTCTGGCAGGTGCCGGGCGTCTGGTCGACGTCGGTCGGGTACGCCGGCGGTGTGACACCGCATCCGACGTACGAGGAGGTCTGCTCCGGTCGGACCGGTCACGCCGAGGTCGTGCGGGTGGTGTTCGACCCCGAGAAGCTGAGCCTCGCCGACCTGCTCAAGGTGTTCTGGGAGCACCACGACCCGACCCAGGGCATGCGGCAGGGCAATGACGTCGGCACGCAGTACCGCTCGGTCATCCTCACCACGACCCCCGAGCAGCAGGCCGAGGCACTCGCCAGCCGGGACGCCTACCAGCTCCGGATGACTGCGGCTGGCTACGGCGAGATCAAGACGGAGATCGAGCCACTGAGCGAGTACTACTTCGCCGAGGACTACCACCAGCAGTACCTGCACAAGAACCCAGCCGGCTACTGCCCCATCCACGCCACCGGAGTCACGTACGCCGGCGTCTGAGCCTGCGTTCCGTGTACGTCGCGGCGAGAGCCACGGCGTGCTGTTCGGAGCGCAGCCATGCCTTTGATCGGGCCCGGTCCTGACGGCAGAATTTGCTGTTTGCTCGACGCCTCCGACGACGCCGTGCGATGGCACCTCGCAGTCTGAGATTGCCCGTTCGTCGAGCGGCCGCTGCCCACCGAGCAAGTTCTGACCTGCGCTGGTTGCGGGCGGGTCTGCCCACGATGCCCATTTCAGGGCCATACTGCTGGCACTGCAAGCGCAGCCAGCACGGCAGGCACCGGTCACGGGCCGCGTCGAAGGGAGTCGGCAGATGAGCGACACAGCAGTCAACGAGCGGGACGGTGAGCCTGAGCTCAAACGGGTGATGGGGCCCAAGTTGCTCCTGCTGTTCATCGTCGGAGACATCCTCGGCACAGGGGTCTACGCGCTCACCGGATCGGTCGCCGGCGAAGTCGGCGGCGCCGCGTGGGCGCCGTTCCTGGTGGCCTTCCTCGTCGCCACGATCACGGCCTTCTCGTACCTCGAGCTTGTGACCAAGTACCCGCAGGCCGCCGGTGCCGCGCTCTACACGCACAAGGCGTTCGGGGTGCACTTCCTGACGTTCATCGTGGCGTTCGCCGTGATGTGCTCCGGCATCACCTCGGCCTCGACGGCTTCGTCGGCCTTCGCCGGTTTCCTCGACGACGGGTTCGGCCTCGACACCACCTGGAGCACGACGACGCGGCTCATGGTCGCGCTTGCCTTCATGGTGCTGCTCGCACTCATCAACTTCCGGGGCGCCAGCGAGAGCGTCAAGCTGAACGTCGTCCTCACCATCGTCGAGGTGTTCGGCCTGCTGTTGGTGATCGTGATCGGCTTCTATGCCATCGGCGGTGGTGAAGCCGACTTCACCGAGGTGGTGATGTTCGAGTCGTCGGAGGGCAAGAACACCTTCGTCGCGATCAGCGTCGCCACCGCGCTCGCCTTCTTCGCCATGGTCGGCTTCGAGGACTCCGTCAACATGGCCGAGGAGTGCCACGAACCGGAGAAGAACTTTCCGAAGATGATGCTCGCCGGTCTCACCATCACCGGCGTCATCTACGTCCTGGTGTCGATCTGCGCAGTCGCGCTGGTCCCGGTCGGAGACCTCACCAACACAGACAAGGGTTCGGCGCTGGTACAGGTAGTGGCGACCGGCGCGCCAGACCTGCCCTTCGACAAGATCTTTCCGTTCATCGGCATGTTCGCGGTCGCCAACTCCGCGCTCATCAACATGCTGATGGCGAGCCGACTGCTGTACGGCATGGCCAAGCAGGACGTTCTGCCGCGCTTCCTCGGCAAGGTGCACCCGACGACGCGCACGCCCTACGCCAGCATCATCTTCACCACTCTGCTCGCCCTCGGGCTGATCAGCTTCGTCGTCACCCAACTCAGCGAGGACTCGGTCACCTTGCTCGGTGGCACCACGTCGCTGCTGCTGCTCGGCGTCTTCACAGTCGTGAACATCGCTTGTCTGGTGCTGCGGCGAAGGCCGGTCGACCGCGACCACTTCCGGGCCCCGACGCTCCTGCCCTACGCCGGCGCCATCACCTGCGCGTTCCTGGTCGGACCATGGGCGCGCACCGAAGAGCAGATGGACCAGTACACGATCGCCGGAAGCCTGCTGCTCCTCGGTGTGGTGCTGTGGGCGCTGACCTGGTCGACCAACCGCGGCGTCCGCGCAAAGCCCACCGGCTTCCGCCACCCGGAGGATCTCAACGGCTGAGCGATGCGCGCCGACAAGAGCAGCGCCCGCACGGCTAGCAAGGTTCGATGCCGTGAGTGAGTTGACCGCCGAGACCACACGCGCATTGCGCCGCGTCCTGCTCGAACGTCAGACCGCCCACCGGTTGCCGGCCGTCGTCGGGATGGTGGTGCGAGATCGTACGCCGGTGTGGGCGGACGCTGTCGGAGTTCGCGACCTCGCGGACCCTCAGACACCGCCCGACTCCGACACCCAGTTCCTCGTCGCGTCGATCAGCAAGACGTTCACCGCCGTACTCGTGATGGCGTTGCGCGACGAGGGCAAGCTGGGCCTCGACGACCCGCTCGAGTCGTTCATCCCGGAGACCGGGCACGACGGCATCACGATTCGACAGATGTTGAGCCATGTCACCGGGATGCAGCGCGAACCGGTCGGTGACGTATGGGACACCCTGGCCTTTCCCGACCGGCACCACCTGCTCGAGGGTTGGAACGAGGCGGAGCGCATCCTGCGCCCGCATTACCGGTGGCACTACTCCAACCTCGTCTACTCGTTACTCGGCGAAGTGGTCAGCCGCCTCGACGGCCGGGACTGGTACGACTGCCTCAAGGGCCGGGTCCTCGACCCGCTGGGCATGCGCCGGACGACGCTCGGGCTCCAGCCGCCCCATGCCACCGGTTACTACGTGCCGCCGTACTCGGACGTACCCGTCGAAGAGCCGGTCGTCGACATCGCGGCGATGGCTCCCGCTGGGGCGTTGGCGTCCACGGCTACCGACCTCGGCACCTGGGCGGCGTTCCTCGCGGCTCCGACCGACGAGGTGCTCGATCCTGACACCCTCGACGAGATGTGCCAACCACAGATCATGGCCGACCTTGAGCGCTGGCAGCTGGCTTGGGGTCTGGGTTTGATGCTGCTGCGCGCCGGCGACCGGATCTGGGTCGGCCACACCGGGGGCATGCCCGGCCATGTCACGGGGATGTTCGTGCACCGGCCGTCGACGACTGCCGGGATCGCCCTGATGAACACCACCTCCGCGTGCGACCCCGCTGCACTCGCGGTCGAGCTGGGTGCGCGCGTAGTCGAGCACGATCCGGCCGAGCCGACGCCATGGGAGCCAGGGACGTCGGTGCCGGCCGAGCTGGTCGGGGTGCTGGGCCGGTGGTTCACCGAAGGCCAGCCGGTGGACTTCAGCGTGCGCAACGCAACCCTGGAGGCCCGGATGGCTGCCGCGCCCGCCCACAAGCCGCCGTCGGTGTTCGAGCGCGTCGAGACCGACCTCTACCGAACGGTGTCAGGTCGCGAGACCGGCGAGCTGCTGCGCATCGGTCGTGACGCCGCAGGAGAAGTCACGAAGCTGAACTGGGCGACTTACCTCGTCACGCGTGAGCCTTACGCCTTCGGCGAGTGGCTCGACCACCCGGGCAACTGATCAGTCCCGACGTCCCCCTTGCCCAGGAAGACCTTAGCCGAAGCGCGGGACGCCGGTGTTAGCGTCCGACCGTGCGTGCTGTGCCCCGGGAGACCGACGTCGTCATCATCGGTTCAGGCTTCGCCGGTATCGGCATGGGCATCGCGCTCAAGCAGTCCGGCCGCCATAACTTCGTGATCCTCGAACAGACCCGTGACCTGGGTGGGACGTGGCGGGACAACACGTACCCAGGATGCGCCTGTGACGTGCCGTCGTACCTCTACTCGTTCTCGTTCGCGCAGAACCCGCAGTGGTCACGGATGTTCCCACCCCAGCAGGAGATCTGGGACTACCTACGGGGCTGCGTGGACACGTACAGGCTGGGGACCCATCTGACCTACGACGCGGAAGTCACGGGCGCGCGATACGACGAAGACGCGGCGCGGTGGGACGTCGAGGTCGCAGGAGTGGGCACCATCCGGGCCCGCGTGCTCGTCAGCGGGGCCGGTGCTCTGCACGTGCCGCACCTGCCGGACCTGCCGGGTCTGCCGGAGTTCGAGGGAACCGCCTTCCACTCGTCGCAGTGGAACCACGAGCACGACCTGACCGGACGTCGGGTCGCCGTCGTCGGCACCGGAGCCAGTGCCGTTCAGTTCCTGCCGAAGATCGCTCCGCAGGTCGAGCACCTCACCCTCTTTCAACGCACACCGGCATGGGTGACTCCCAAGCCGAACCGCCGGATCAGCCGCAACGAACGTGATCTGTACGCCCGGCGGCCGATCGCGCAACGGGTGGTGCGTGATCTCGTCTACTGGGCGCTGGAGGCGCGCGGAGCGGGGTTCGTCTGGTCACCAAAGGCGATGGGACCGCTGGAACGCGCCGCTCGGCGGCACCTCGAGCGACAGGTCGAAGACCCCGGACTCCGCGCCACCCTGACCCCGGACTACCAGATCGGGTGCAAGCGCGTGTTGCTGTCGAGCGACTTCTACCCGGCGCTCGGCCGTGACAACGTCTCGGTCGTCCCTGCGGCCGTCACCGAGGTACGTCCCCGGCACCTCGTCGGCGCCGACGGCGTGGCGCACGAGGTCGACACCATCATCTTCGGGACCGGCTTCGAGGTGGCGGGCAGCCTGACCCAGCTCAGCGTGGTCGGGCGCGGCGGTGCGGACCTGGCGAAGCGCTGGGAGACGGCGGGTGCCGGTGCTCACCTCGGGATCACCGTCGCCGGCTTCCCGAACCTGTTCTTGTTGCTCGGACCGAACACCGGGCTCGGGCACAGCTCCGTCGTGTTCATGATCGAGTCGCAGATCCGGTACGTCGTCGCGGCGCTGGACCTGCTCGACCGGCGCGAGGCGGCGACGATGGAAGTTCGCCCGCACGTCGAACAGGCGTTCCGCGCCAAGACCCAGAGCCGGCTGGCGGACACGGTCTGGCAGGCCGGATGCACCAGTTGGTACCAAGACGAGCACGGCCGCAACGTCGCGATCTGGCCCGGCTTCACCTGGCGGTACTGGCTGGCGACCCGACGAGTGCGGTCCCGTCAGTTCTTGTTCCGCAGCGCTGCTGGATGCCAAGAACCTATGCAGTAGCTATAGACCTCCTGAGTAAGTTTGCCGCTAGCTGCAGTGACCCACGGTCTCCTAAGTTCACAGCACAGCCACCGGCTCTGCCGGTGACTGGCCGCCTTCGAGAACCGAGAACAAGGGAGTTTTCATGCGTCTCACCGTCATCCGTCTCCTCACCGGCATGCTGGCCGTCCTCGGGCTGGTGGCAGCCGGGGTGGGGTCGCCGGCCCAAGCCGCGTCGGACAAGCGTCCAGACCGTGGGGCGACCCGGGTCGTCATCGCGCCACGCGTCGTCGACACCATCACCGCCGCCGGCATCACCGCAGCACCCGTCGGCGAGGCCAGGGCGTTCGGGTACGAGGGGACGCTCGCCGTCCGCTTCCCGATCTCCAAAATCAGCCCCGACCAGCAGCGGATCAGCCACGTCGGCGGTATCCGCCTGTCGAACGGGCACGACACCCTGGTGCTGCAGCGGTTCCGGATCAACCTCGGACGTGGCGACATCACCGCTCTCGTCAACGGTCAGGTCCGCGCGATCGTGTTCAACCTGGCGTCCTCGGGTCGCCCGGACGCGGGCCCGGCCCTGCTGACCTTGACCCGCACCGCCGCGACCGCGATCAACGACACCTTCGGCGTCAAGGCGGTCAGCGCCGGCCAGAGGTTCGGCTGGGGTCGCCCCGCCCCGCGGTAAGCCCACCCCTTCCGCCCGCAGGCCGGACTGTCGTACGACGGTCCGGCCTGTGGCCTTTTTTCGAAGCCGTCGGATACCTTGTGGCATGGCCGCCGCCCCCACCGACGAAGCGCAACCACCGGCACCGTCGTCTTCTGACGCCCTCGTGGTGCTGTCCAACGTCAACAAGTGGTTCGGCGACCTCCATGTCCTGCAAGACATCGACATGTCCATCGACCGCGGCGAGGTCGTGGTGGTCATCGGGCCTTCGGGCTCCGGCAAGTCGACGCTGTGCCGCGCGATCAACCGCCTCGAGCCGATCGACAAGGGTGAGATCCGCCTCGACGGTCAGTTGCTGCCGGAAGAAGGCAAGGCGCTCGCCCAGCTGCGTGCCGAGGTCGGCATGGTCTTCCAGTCGTTCAACCTCTTCGCCCACAAGACGGTGCTCGAGAACGTCACGCTGGGCCCGACCAAAGTCCGCGGCGTCAGCGCCTCGGAAGCACGCGACGACGCGAAACGTCTGCTGGAGCGGGTCGGCGTCAGCGAGCAGGCGAACAAGTACCCCGCCCAGCTGTCCGGCGGTCAGCAGCAGCGGGTGGCGATCGCCCGCGCTCTCGCGATGAAGCCCAAGGTGATGCTCTTCGACGAGCCGACGTCCGCGCTCGACCCCGAGATGATCAAAGAGGTTCTCGACGTGATGGTCGAGCTCGCCGCGAGCGGAATGACCATGGTGGTCGTCACGCACGAGATGGGCTTCGCTCGTACGGCGGCCAACCGGGTGGCGTTCATGTCCGACGGGAGGATCGTCGAAGAAGCCACTCCCGAGGAGTTCTTCACCAACCCCACCAGCGATCGCGCCAAGGACTTCCTCGGCAAGATCCTCCAGCACTAGACACCACACCACGAGACCTGTCAGGGCGACCGCCCGCACGCCGTACCTTCGGCGCCGTATCACCAAGGGGAGTTGACGGACATGAGATTCATCAAGACCAAGGCGGTGGTGGCTGCAGCGATCCTGTCGGTCTCGCTGGCGGCCTGCGGCGACGACACCGAGAGCGGCAGCGGCGGCCCCGAGGTCGAAGTCGAGGAGGACGCCGAGTTCGACGAGGGCACGACCATGGCCGACTTGAATGCCGCGCAAGAGATCACGATCGGCGTCAAGATCGACCAGCCGGGCCTCGGATTCCAAGAGGCGGGCGCCGATTCTCCCGAGGGTTTCGACATCGAGATCGCGCGGATCATCGCGGCGAAACTGGGGATCCCCGAGGACGGCATCACGTGGACGGAGACCATCTCCAACAACCGGGAGCCCTTCCTGGAGAACGACACCGTTGACATCGTGCTGGCGACGTACTCGATCACCACCGACAGGCGCAAGCTCGTCGGCCAGGCGGGTCCGTACTACGTCACCGGTCAGCAGCTGATGGTCCGCGCCGAGGACGAGGGATCCATCACCGGCCCCGACGACCTGGAAGGCGTGAAGGTCTGCTCGGTCGAGGGTTCGACGTCGCTGGCCACCGTCCAGGACGAGTACGGCGCCGACCCTGTCCCCCAGGGGACGTACTCGGAGTGCGTTGATGCGCTAGAGAACGGCACGACCGACGTCGTGACGACGGACGGCTCGATCCTGCTGGGGTACGCCGCCGAGGATCCCGACAACCTCAAGGTGGTGGGTGAGCCGTTCAGCGAGGAGAACTACGGCGTCGGCTACAAGCTCGGGGACACCGAGATGTGCGAGTTCATCACGGACACGATCCAGGCCGCGATGGACGACGACACGTGGGCAGCGGCGTTCGAGAGCACCCTCGGTCAGTCGGGCGTCGAGACGCCCGATCCCCCGACGATGGACGAGTGCCTGTAGGTCACGTCCGGTGCGGTGGCCGACCATACGTCGGCCACCGCCTTCGTGCGAGGGCAGAGCGGAGGTGTGCGCTAGGCGATGGAGTTCCTGTTCGACAACCTCGACCAGATTCTCGAAGGCTTCGGCAAGACGCTGTGGCTGCTGCTCTTCAGCGGCATCATCGCAGGGCTGCTCGGCACGATCCTCGTGTCCATGCGGGTTTCACCCGTAGCGCTGCTGCGTGGTGTTGGAACCAGCTACGTCAACATCGTCCGGAACACCCCACTGCTGCTCATTCTCTTCCTGTTCCGTGACGCGTTCCCGCCGCTGGGCTTCAACTACTCGATCAACAACTACTTCAACTTCTTCTTCATCGCAGCGACGGCAGGTCTGGGGTTGTACGCGGCTGCGTTCGTGTGCGAGGCGCTGAGATCGGGCATCAACTCGATCCCGGTGGGTCAAGCCGAGGCAGCACGATCTCTGGGCATGAACTTCGGGCAGACCATGCGGGAGGTCGTCTTACCGCAGGCGTTTCGCGCCGTGATCCCCCCGCTGGCCAGCACGTACATCGCGCTCGCCAAGAACACCAGCGTGGCGCTGGCTATCGGTACCACCGAAGCAACGTTCGTGATGCAGAAACTCACGGACGAACGCGCGAGTGAACGCCTGGTGATCTTCCTCGGCTTCTCGGTGGGCTACATCATCATCGTGTGGTCGATCGCACTCCTCGCCCGCGGTGTCGAGAAGCGCGCTGAGAGGTCGCGATGAGTAGCGTCCTTTTCGACGTCCCCGGGCCGAGGGCCCGTCGTCGCCATCTCGTTTACAGCGGGCTGACAGTGCTCGCGCTAGCCGGCGTCTTCTTCGTCGTCGGCAAGCGCCTGTACGACGAGGACGCGTTGACTCCGGAACTCCTCAACCAGACGTTCCAGAACCGATACGTCGAGTTCTTGCTGGAAGGCATGCTCCAGACGCTCAAGGCCGCTGTTCTCGGGATCTCGTGCGCACTGGTCTTCGGCGTGGTTTTGGCCGTGGGCCGCATCTCGATCCACCGGATCCTTCGCTGGCCGACCGTCGCCGTCATCGAGTTCTTCCGGGCCGTGCCGTTGGTGATGCTGATCATCTTCATCTTCTACGGCATCAGGAACGACGAACTGTTCGCAGTCGTGGCTGGCCTGACCCTGTACAACGGCGCGGTGCTGGCCGAGGTGTTCCGGGCCGGGGTCAACGCCGTACCGAAGGGACAGTCCGAGGCCGCCTACGCCATCGGCATGCGCAAGACCCAGGTCACGTCCATCGTGCTCCTGCCGCAGGCGGTCAAGTTCATGCTGCCCGCGATCATCAGCCAGTGCGTCATCGTCTTGAAGGACACGGCACTCGGCTATGTGATCGTGTACGCCGAGCTGGTGCGGTACGCCCGCCAACTTGCCGGATCCGTCGACAACAGCACGATTCTCGTCTACAGCACCGTGGCCCTGATGTTCATCGTGATCAACTACGGCCTGTCGAAGCTGGCCGAGTACCTGCAGCGCCGGATGTCGCGTAGTCGCCCCGATGTCGACGACGGCGCGGCCCAGGTGTCGCGGGTCAAGGCGGGTGAGATGGGCGGCGGCGGTCCCGGCGGGTGACCCTACGTCCGCAGCAGTGGTTGCTGGAGCAGCCACTGCTGCGGACGC
>Ga0136617_10003869_pt1 | contig 13375 bp, 10 predicted proteins | sample AntDrymUQ3222106_2_FD_129672 | JGI IMG/M metagenome (GOLD analysis project Ga0136617, IMG submission 129672) | Polar desert sand microbial communities from Dry Valleys, Antarctica - metaG UQ322 (21.06) | ecosystem: Environmental > Terrestrial > Soil > Desert | place: Antarctica: Dry Valley...
AAGAGGCAGAGGCCGAGGTGGGCATCGAGCGCGACGCTTCCGACGAAGAGATCCAGGCTGCCGCCGAGGCCGAGGCCGAGGCAGAGGCCTCCGAAGACGAGGCTTCCGGCGGATCGGCCAAGGCATCCGGGGACTCGGAGAACTAGCCCGCGGTTCAGCGTCCCGGGGCGAGCTGAACCGGCCCGGGACGCTGGCCATGGATCTCGCGATGCTGCGCAGCGACCCGCAACGACCGGACCCGGCATCTGCTGGGTCGGATACTGCGATCGTCCTCGGCCTGGGCAATCCCGGACCCGGGTATGCCGGCAACCGGCACAACGTCGGCGCCATGGTCGTTGTCGGATTGGCGACCGACGAGGGAATCAACCTCAAGCGCGGGTCCGGGAAGCTGGCCCGAGTCGTTAGTACCGCCACCAGGCTGGAGGGACGGCGGGTCGTGCTGGCCACTCTGACCACGTTCATGAACGAGTCCGGTCAGGCCGTACGACCCCTGCTCGACTACTACAAGGCCGACCTGGCGTCGCTGATCGTCCTGCATGACGAACTCGATCTGCCCTTCGGCGTCGTCCGGATCAAGCAGGGCGGCGGCGGCAACGGGCACAACGGCCTGCGCTCGCTGACGGGATCGCTGAACAGCCCGGATTACGTCCGGATCCGGATCGGGATCGGGCGTCCGGTCGGGCGACAACCGCCGGCCGACTTCGTCCTGCGCGACTTCTCCGCCTCCGAGCGGACCGAGCTCCCGGCGATTCTCGACAACGCGGCACGTGCCGTACGGCTGATCCTCTCTGCAGGCGTCGAGGCCGCCCAGAACGAAGTGCACCGCCCCTGACCGCCGATCTCTGCACGTTATGCGCATAACGTCCAGATTCCGCCCCCGATTTGCGGACGTTATGCGCATAACGTCCGGCGGCGGTTGTGTCTGCGGTGGCGACTAAAATGGAGCCGCGCCCACGTCCTGTCGTGTTCGGCGCGCCATCAATCCGACGTAGGGGAGCCAGTGCCGCTTTCTGGGCTGCTCGAGGCCGTACTTGCCGAGGGCGACGGGAGGACTCTGGCCGAGGCCGCTCGCCGTCGTGGAGTGGACATCCAGGCGATCACGGCGATGAATCCCCTGGCCGTCGCAGCCATAGCCGCCGACCGTGAGCGCGGCGGCGCCGGCCGAGCGGTATTGGCGGTCACCGCCACGTCGCGACAGGCTGACGACCTGGCCGCCGGATTGCGCTGCCTGCTGCGCGATCGTCAGGTCGAGGTCTTCCCGGCGTGGGAGACGTTGCCGCACGAACGCCTCTCTCCGCGCGCCGACACGGTCGGGCGCCGACTCGCCGTACTGCGCAGGCTGGTCCGTCCGGCTCCGCATGACCCGCTCCGGGTCATCGTTGCCCCGGCTCGCAGCCTCCTCCAGCCGATGGCACCGGGACTGGCCGACCTGGAACCGATCGAGTTGGTCAGTGGCCAGACCATCGAACTCGAGACAGCCGTACGGCGATTGGTCGATGCTGCCTACACACGCGTCGAACTCGTCGAGCGGCGCGGGGAGTTCGCCGTACGAGGCGGGTTGCTCGACGTCTTCCCGCCCACCGAGGAACACCCGATTCGGGTGGAGTTCTGGGGCGACGAGGTCGAGGAGTTGCGTCCGTTCTCGGCTGCTGACCAGCGATCCCTGGACACCAAGGTCGAGCGGTTGGTGGCACCGCCGTGCCGGGAACTCGTGCTCAACGACGACGTAAGACGCCGGGCCGGCGAGCTCGGCACGGACTATCCCGAACTGAGCGAGATGCTGGATGCGGTTGCCGACGGCCGTGCGATCGAGGGGATGGAGGCACTCACCCCGCTGCTGGTCGATGCTCCGATGGTCAGCCTGGTGTCGCTTCTCCCGGACGGAGCTCACGTTCTCGTCTGCGAGCCCGAGCGGGTCAGTGCCCGGGCGAGCGACCTCGTGCGCACCTCGCAGGAGTTCCTCGACGCGTCCTGGTCCAGCGCAGCGGTGGGCGCACAGGTGCCACTGGACCTGAGTGGATCTGCCCTGCGATCGCTGGAGGAGACCCGCGTCGAGGCGATCAAGCGCGGCTTGCTGTGGTCCACGGTTGGCGCCCTTGACGTTACGGCCGATCCCGTGGCCGATAGTGATTCGACGAATTCCATTGTGCTCCAAGCTAGTCCGGCGGTTCGTTATCGTGGTGACTTCGAGACGGCGCTGAGCGACACAGCTGCTCTGGTCCGAGACGGCTGGCGGGTCGTCCTGGCCTTTGCCGGACCGGGGCCCGCTCAGCGGGCAGCCGAGCAGCTGACCGGCGCCGGCCTCGCGGTCTCGATGGCTCCGGAACTGCCGCCGGAACTAGACCCGGGTGTGGTCTACATCGCCCAAGCCGAGATGGACGAAGGATTCCGCTCGACCCAGCTCAAGCTCGCACTGATGACCCAGAGCGATCTGACCGGGCAGCGCGGAACCTCGACCAAGGAGATGCGCCGGCTGCCCTCGCGTCGACGCAACACCGTCGACCCGCTCCAACTGCAGCCCGGCGACTTCGTCGTCCATGACCAGCACGGCATCGGCCGGTACGTAGAGATGATCCGCCGCACGGTGAACGGCGGTGAACGCGAGTACCTGATCCTGGAGTACGCGCCGTCGAGGCGCGGCCAGGCCAACGACCGGCTGTTCGTACCCACGGACGCCCTGGAGTTGCTCACTCGGTACGTCGGCGGCGAATCGCCGTCGCTGAGCAAGCTCGGCGGCTCGGACTGGGCCAAGACCAAGGGACGGGCGCGCAAGGCGGTCAAGCAGATCGCCGCCGAGCTGATCCGGCTCTACGCGGCCCGGATGTCTACGCCGGGCTACGCCTTCGGGCCGGACACCGCCTGGCAGCGAGAGCTGGAGGACGCCTTCCCCTACGTCGAGACCCCCGACCAGCTCGCTGCCATCGACGAGGTCAAGGCCGACATGGAGAAGCCGGTCCCGATGGACAGGGTCATCTGCGGCGACGTCGGGTACGGCAAGACCGAGATCGCCGTACGCGCGGCGTTCAAGGCGGCCCAGGACGGCAAGCAGGTGGCGATCCTGGTCCCGACCACTCTGCTGGCCCAGCAGCACTTCACGACCTTCTCCGAACGGATGGCGCAGTTCCCGGTGACCGTGGCCATGGTCAGCCGGTTCAATACCACCGCCCAGCAGGCCGACACACTCGACAAGCTGGCGACCGGCGTCGTGGACGTCGTCATCGGTACGCATCGGTTGCTGCAGCCCAGCACCAAGTTCCACGACCTCGGCCTGGTCATCGTCGACGAGGAGCAGCGCTTCGGGGTCGAGGCGAAGGAGTACCTCAAGACCCTGCGCGCTGCGGTTGACGTACTGACCCTGTCGGCAACGCCGATCCCGCGGACCCTGGAGATGAGCCTGACCGGCATCAGGGAGATGTCGACGATCGCCACTCCGCCGGAGGAGCGACACCCGGTCCTGACCTACGTCGGTGCTCACGAGCCCCGCCAAGTGGCCGCGGCCGTGCGCCGGGAGCTGTTGCGCGACGGGCAGGTGTTCTACATCCACAACCGGGTGCAGTCCATCGACAAGGCCGCGGCCCGGCTACGGGAACTCGTCCCGGAGGCGCGGATCGCGATCGCGCACGGGCAGCAGAGTGAGGACCAGCTCGAGGCGACCATGGTCGGCTTCTGGGAACGCGACTTCGACGTGCTCGTGTCGACCACGATTGTGGAATCCGGACTGGACATTGCCAACGCGAACACTCTGATCATCGAGCGATCTGACCTGCTCGGACTGTCCCAACTGCACCAGATCCGCGGCCGGGTCGGCCGCGGGCGCGAACGTGGGTATGCCTACATCACCTACGACCCGCAGCGTCCGCTCACCGAGGTCGCCTACGACCGGCTGGCCACGATCGCCCAGAACACCGATCTGGGATCGGGGATCGCGGTCGCGATGAAGGACCTGGAGATCCGCGGCGCGGGAAACCTCCTGGGCGGCGAGCAGTCCGGGCACATCGCCGGCGTCGGCTTCGACCTCTACATCCGGCTGGTCGGCGAGGCGGTGGCGGACTTCAAGGGTGAGGCACCGGCAGGCGAGGCCGCCGACGTACGGGTCGACCTGCCCGTCGATGCGCACATCCCGCATGACTACATCGACGGCGAACGCCTGCGGATGGAGGCCTACCGCAAGCTGGCCGCGGTCACCGACGACACCATCGCCGAGCAGGTCCGGGCCGAGCTAGCCGACCGGTACGGGCCGCTGCCCCCAGAAGTGTTGGCGCTGCTGGCGGTGGCTCGGTTCCGGGCGGCCATGCGAGCCGTGGGGATCACCGAGATCTCCCTGCAGGGCAGGGTCATCCGGATCACTCCGATCGCACTGGCAGACTCCGCTCAACTCCGGCTCACCCGACTGGCCCCCGACTCGACCTACAAGGTGGCCTCCCAGGTTCTCTCCGTTCGCCGACCGGTCGGGCCGACCGAGCCGCTGCGTGGGATCGCCCTGTTGGATTGGTTGCACCGACTGGTCACCGACCTCGTCGGAGCTCCTGCCCCGACCCCTCCGGCTGCGTAGTCGACACTCGGAATCCAGGTAGCCGATCCAGAAGGAGTTGCCATGCACGCCATGCAGTACGAGATCACTCTACCGGCCGACTACGACATGGGGATCATTCGCCACCGCGTAGCTACCCGCGGCGAACGCACGGACAGCCTGCGCGGGCTCGGACTCAAGGCGTACGGCATCCGCGAGAAGGGTGTGAACGGCTCGCCGGTAAACCAGTACGCGCCCTTCTACCTGTGGGGCACGCAGTCCGGAATGAACGACTTCCTGCTCGGCCCGGGCTTTGCTGGCCTGTGCAACGACTTCGGCCGCCCCGCCGTGCGGCACTGGAACGTTCTCACCTTCGAACCGGGTCCGGCCTTCGGCAACCCCCCACGGACGGCCAGCCGCAGCACGAGGCGACTGCCCGCTGAGACCAGCCTCGAGGATGCGATCAGCCTCGCCATGGCCGGCGTCGCAGGACTTCGGCGGGCCGCTGGAATGCACTCCACGGCTTTGGCACTCGACCCCCTGAGCTGGGAATTCGTGCAGTTCACGCTGTGGTCTGACCCGGCTCCGGATGACGGCGGCATCCGCTACGAGGTCCTGCACACCTCGACTCCGCAGCTGAACTCCCTCCCGCATGGCCGCCAGTGGGGCGAAGCGGAGTGACGCGCCGCATCGTGATCGTGGGCGGTGGAATCGTCGGCGCCGCGCTGGCTGCCTACCTGAGCGAGGCCGATGGGCTCGCAGTGACTGTGCTCGAGCGAGGACCGCGCGAGCGTCTCGTGGGATCAACCGGGCTCGCCCCCGGCTTCGTGGGGCTGCTGAACGAGGCGTCCGTCGTAACGGATCTGGCCCGGGGCAGCGCTGCTGCGTATGCCCAGATCCAGCAAGCTGGTCGGGTCGGCTTCGACCGGGTCGGGGGCCTGGAAGTCGCTACGACACCGGCCGGGATGCAGGCGTTGCAGGATCGGGCGGCCCTGGCGACGGAGGCGGATCTGCCTGCTCATGTGCTGGACAGGGCCCAGGCGGTCGCTGCTGCGCCTGGCCTCGTCGGCGCGACCACCTGTGTTGGAGGCGTCTTCTACCCGCGCGACGGAACCGCCAGGGCGGACGTGATCACCGCGGCGTTTCGTGATCGTGCGGCCGGTGTCGGGGTACGGTTCGTCTACGACGCGGAGGTTTCCGCGATCGATACCTGCGCTGATCGGGTCACCGCTGTCAGAGCTGGCATCACCTACCCCGCCGATGATGTTGTCGTCGCCTGCGGGATCTGGGGACCGGCAGTTCTCGCGCTGGCCGGTCAGAGCCTTGCGCTCACAGCAGTGGCGCACCCGTACGTCTATGCCCCCGCGCACGGCGGTGCCCTGGCCAGCGCGCCGTTCGTGCGTTGGCCCGAACACCACGTCTACGCCCGCGATCACGGTGACCGGTTGGGGCTGGGCACCTATGACCACCATCCTTCGCCGGTCGGCCCTGACGAGCTGGGTGTTCACGCCGAACAGCCTTGGGCAGCGAGGTTGTTCGACGAGTCAGTGATCCGAGCCCTGGCCCTTCTGCCCGAGGAGAATCGGTTTGTTCCGGAGCGACGGCTCAACGGGGTCTTCTCGATGACCCCCGACAACCTGCCCCTGGTCGGACCTTTTGAGAGCATCGCCGGGTTGTGGGCGGCCGAGGCGTTGTGGGTGACCCACGCGGCGGGCGCGGCACGAGCCCTCACCGCACAGATGACCGGGGCGCCGGCCAAGATCCGGGGCATGGAAACCCTGCGTCCCGACCGGTTCTCCGGCCAATCCGCCGACGTACTCACCGCGCGCGCCCTAGCTTTGTACCGCGACATCTACGCCACGACTTGAGTCCGGGCCCGATGTGAGAGCCTGATATTCGTGCGTCGCCTCTACTTCACCCTTCCCGTGTTGGGCCTGTTGACCGTCCTGACGTTGGCCGGTTGTCGCACCGAACCCGCCGTCGCCGCCTATGTCGGAGACCGCACGATCACCACCGATCAGCTCGCCGCTGCTGTTCAGGATCGGATGGCGGATCCGAACATCGCTGCGGTCGTCGAGCCGGGGGAGGCTGAGTACCAACGGTTCGTCCTCAGCCTGTTGATCAAAGAAGTCGCCTACCGACTGCTCGGCGATGCGTATGGCGTGTCCGTCACTGATCGAGAGGTCCAGGTCAAGCTCGACGAGTTGCTCGCCGGCGACGATGCGGACCAGATCGAGGCCTTGTACGCGCAGTTGGCCCTCGAACAGAGGGTCTCCGAGCTCGATGTACGCGACAACGTGCGACAGGTGTTGATCCGTGAGGCGCTCGCGGTCGAGGAGGAGCTGGACGGCCCGATCCGGGAGCCGGCACTGCGACAACGCTACGAGGAGCAAAAGGATCAGCTGTCCACGATCGAGCTCGGAATCCTCACCGTTCCTGACCAGGAGACGGCCGATACGACGCTGGGCGAGATCGTGGCCGATCCGAGCACCTATCCCGCCCTGGCCACCACCTACGCGGGACCTGACACGCTGCCGTCGTTTACCAGCTCGCCGGTGTCTGACGTCCCGGCCGAGTTGTTGCCCAGCGTCGGGCAGACGGCGGTCGGACAGGGATTCACCGTTGTCCTGCCGGGCATCGTCGGTGTCGTCGTCGGATATGTGGCCTCCCTCGACGTGCCGACCTTCGAGGAGACCCGTGATCAGATTCGAGCCGAGGCCGCAGGGGGCGTGGACGCCGCGGCCGGTGAGGTCGTGAACGAGTTCATCTCCGGCCTCGACATCGACGTCAATCCGCGGTACGGGTCGCTGGACCAGGGGCAGGTCGTGCCGGGCACCGACGGTGGCGTCGTCCAGATCCTGGAGGACGCGGGGACGACGTGACCGACCAGATAGTTCTCGTCCGTACCTCGCCCCGGCTTCCGGCCGGACTGCTCAGCGCCGACGGGTGGGCAGCGCTTGGTCGCGGTCCGGTCTATGCGCGCGACCCGGCGAACGAAGATCTTGCCCGCGTCGTTCAGGCCGCCGGTATCGAAGTCGGGCGACTAGAGGTTCCTGCTCAGCCCGGTGGAGCGCTGCTGGCCCTCCCGCCGGAGGTGGCCGCCGCCAGGGCTCTCCGAGCGATCGCCGCAGGCGGCGGCGGTGTAGTCGTCTGGCTGTTGCGCCCTGAGGGCGACGCCGGCTTGAGCTCCGCCCTGGCCGATCTGGCCGCCCGCGAGGGCGGGGTGAGCATCGAAGTGGTCGTCGCCTCCTGGGATCCGCCGGGCGGCCGACTGCTCGATGCGGTCGCGGTCATGGACCGGCTCCGGGCGCCCGGCGGTTGTCCGTGGGACGCCGACCAGACCCATGCCTCACTCGCTCCGTACCTGATCGAAGAGGCGCACGAAGCCGCGGACGCACTGGCCAACGAGGACCTCGACGCCCTTCGCGAGGAGTTGGGTGACGTCCTGTTACAGGTGCTCTTCCACTCCAGATTGGCCGAGGAGATCGAGGACGACGACGAGCGCTGGAGCATCGACGACGTCGCCGGGGACCTGGTCGACAAACTCGTCCGGCGCCACCCTCATGTGTTCGCCGGCCTGGCGGTCTCCGGCGCAGCCGAGGTGCACGCGAACTGGGAGCAGCTCAAGCGAGTTGAGAAGGGTGACCGGTCGATCGTGGACGGTGTTCCTACATCCGCCCCGTCGTTGGCCAGAGCCGGCTCGTTGCTGGCCCGCGCCGCACGCGCCGGGCTACCGACACCGGAACCGGCCACCCTGCCCGAGCAGGCGCGAACGACCGAGGGCCTGGGGGCCCACCTGCTGGCTCTCGTGGCTGGCGCGGTCGAGGAAGGGTTGGACTCCGAGGGTGCACTGCGTGCGGCGCTTCTTGGCTATGCCGAGGGGCTGCGGGCTGTGGAGGTCGCGGCGAGATGACGTCGGCGGTGCCGGCTTCGTCCATGCCCACGTCCACCTCCACGCGGACGTTGGGCAACTTCGACTTCCGGCACAACAGCCTGAACGCGCTGCGCCTGGTCCTGGCCGTGCTGGTGATCGTCTCCCACACCTGGCCGATCGGTGGCTTCGGCTCGGATCCTCGTTGGGGCGATTTCACGATCGGGACCTGGGCGGTCGCCGGTTTCTTCGCCATCTCGGGCTGGCTGATCATGGGCAGCCGGCTGGCCTCCCCCCTGGGGACTTACCTGTGGCGGCGGTTCCTGCGGATCTATCCGGCATTCCTGGTCTGTCTGGGAGTTGTCGGCTTCGCGTTCGCACCGCTGGGCGCGGCACTGGGCGGCGGCTCGGCGGGTTTGCTGGACGGCCTGCGGTACGTCGCCGGAAATTCGTTGCTGGTGATGGCGCAGCCCAGGATCGGGGAGACGCCAACCGGCCTGCCCTATCCCGACAGCTGGAACGGCTCGCTCTGGACGCTGTTCTATGAAGTGCTCTGCTACGTCATGGTCGGGCTGATCGTCTCGATGGTCAGCCGGCGACTGGTGGCAGCCGCGATGGTGGTCGGGCTCTTCGGTCTGAGCATCGCCGAGCTCGCTATCGGAGCGGGCTTGCCGGCGCCGTACGGCTTGCATCTGCTCACGATGCTCGCGCCGTTCTTCTTCGCCGGGAGCCTGTTGTTCCTCTATCGGGACCGGATCCCGTTCAGCCTGCCGCTGGCGGGGTTGTCGGTCGCCGCGTGCCTGGCGATCGCCCTCACCGGGATCAACGGGGTTCTGCTCGCTGTGCCACTGGCCTACCTGTTGCTGTGGCTCGGAGATCGGCTGCCGCTGCAGTCCGTGGGCGCACGTAACGACATCTCCTACGGGATCTACATCTACGCCTTCCCGGTCCAGCAGATCCTCGCGCTGCTCGACGTGCAGCGGGCCGGGCCGGCGGTGTTCGCCCTGACCGCTGTCGCCGCCACGGTGCCGCTTGCCGCCCTGAGTTGGTTCGCCGTCGAGCGCCCGGCGCGGCGACTGCGCAGGGTCCTACGTCGCGAGCGGGCTCAGGGAGACGGAGAGACCGCCGGACGGAGAGCTCCGGTCACCAGGTCGCCAGGAACCTCCGGCAGCACCCTGGCCAAGTAGTCGAGGGCGGCGGCGGTCGTACCGATGTCCTTGCCGGCCGCCTCGGACAGGAACCAGCGATGCTCGAGGATCTCGTGAAAGATCTCCGCGTCGTCCAGGCGCCCCCGCAGATCGACCGGGATCGCGGCCATCACTGATCCGTAGATCTCGTCCAGCCAGCGGTTGGCGGCGACCGCCTCGGGTACCGGCCGGCGGGATGTCTGTTCGAGATAGCACCGGAAACTGGCGATGTCGGCCAGCAATCTGCGGGCCTGTTTCTCCTGCACGTCGAGCCCGGTACGGGCGAACAACAGCCGGCGGTGGTGGCCGGGCTCGGCGACCCGGGTGGTCAGCCGGAGCCGGCTGCCTTCGCCGACGTCGAGGAGCTCGATCTCGTCCACGTCGAAGCCCAGTTCGTTCAACCGGCGGACCCGCTCGCCGATGCGGTACCGCTGCTCCTCCGGCTGCAGCACCTCCGCGCTGGTGAGCTCGGCCCATAGCGCCTCATATCTTCGGGCCAGGTCCTCGACGGTCTCGACCGCGTCGAGCTCCTCGCTGAGAAATCCACCTGCTTGCAGGTCGAGCAGTTCTCCGCCCACCCGCTCCTGGGCCATCAGTACGTCGTAATGACGTTGCCCGTCAGACAGGGACGGATGGATCTCGGCGGTCTCGGCATCCACGAGGTAGGCCGACAGCGCACCCGCGTCCAACCGGAACAAGGTGTTCGACAACGAGCAGTCGCCCCACATGAAGCCGGCCAGGTGCAGTCGGACGAGCAGTTCGACCTGAGCGTCGAGCAGCCGGCCGGTCAGGTGCTGGCCGCGGGGATTGGCGAACAGGGCGCGGTAGGAGGTGGAGAAGTCGAGGAACCTCGTGACCAGGATCGCGTCAAGGTCTTGACCGCGATCGACGACGACGCCCAGGACCTCGACGGCCGGGACGCCCAGTTTGCCCAGCTGACGCAGGAGCTGATACTCCCTGCGCGCCAGCCGCTCATGGATCTCCTTAAGTGCGAACACCTCTCCTGCCTCGGCGACGAAGCGCACGACATGCCGGGACAGTCCGCGCTGGGGTACCTCGACCAAGCGGTCATCCACCCACTCCGAGAGCGCCTCCCGCCAGGGCAGGGTCAGCAGCCCGGCGGTGGCCTCGGCTGGGGGGGTGAACAGGACGCGCACCGGAGACCTCTTCTCTGGGCTACCCGTTGCCGGGCAATGGCTGAGCTCGGCCGCTGGACTCAGGGTAGGCGGCGGTCATTGCTCAGGGATGCCTCAGGGTGGCGGCCAAGGGGTCTCCCGGATGCCCGGGCGGTCATGAGGCGATCAACTGGTCGTGCCAAGTGACCACCCGATGGAAGGACCACGATGATCGAGGCCCGAAGCCTCACCAAGAAGTACGGCCAGCTCACCGCAGTGGATGGCTTGTCGTTCTCCGTGCAGCCCGGTCTGGTGACCGGATTCCTCGGTCCGAACGGCGCCGGCAAGTCCACGACGATGCGGATGATCCTCGGCCTGGACCGGCCGACGTCGGGGACGGTGACCATCGGCGGGCACCTCTACAGCGAGCTGCCCAACCCGTTGCACACGATCGGGGCACTGCTGGACGCGCGCTGGGTTCACCCGAACCGGTCCGCGCGCAACCACCTGCACGCGATGGCCTCCTTGGCCGACTTGCCCGAGTCGCGCGTGGACGAAGTCCTCGACGTGGTCGGGCTCAGCGCGGTCGCGAACAAGCGCGCGGGAGCGTTCTCGCTCGGGATGTCGCAACGCCTGGGGATCGCCGGTGCGCTGCTCGGCGACCCGGAGGTCCTGATGTTCGACGAGCCGGTGAACGGCCTGGACCCCGAAGGCATCGTGTGGATCCGCACGCTGATGCAGGGCCTGGCCCGCGAGGGTCGTACGGTCCTGGTCTCCAGCCACCTGCTCTCGGAGATGGCCGTCACCGCCCAGCATCTGCTCGTCATCGGGCGCGGTGCCCTGATCGCGGACTGCACGACCCAGGAATTCCTGGATCGGGCGGTCACCGCCGGTGTCGTGCTGCGCACCCCGGACTCTGCGCGGCTGCTGCCGGAACTGCACTCAGCGGGACTCGACGTCCACGAGGACGCCCTCGACACGTTCCTGGTCACCGGGGACGGCATCACCACCGACCAGGTCGGCTACCTGGCTGCCGGCGTCGGTGCGGTCGTCCAGGAGCTGTCCCTGCGCCGGGCGTCATTGGAGGAAGCCTTCATCGAGCTGACCGCCGATTCCGTCCAATACAGCGCGACCGCGGTCCCGGACCGCGCAAGCCCCGACCCCGCAACTCAAGACCCCGCAACTCAAGACCCCACAACTCAAGACCCCGCAACTCAAGACCCCGAGCTCGCCGTCTCGGCGGCCGGAAAGTGAGCGTCATGAGCACCGTCACCAGCACCGAACCAGCTCGGCACGCCGCCGATCACCAGCCGAGAGCCACCTTCCACACCCCGGCCGCGTCGGTTGCGACCCAGCGCCCTGGTGTTCGGAGTGTCGTGCGCTCGGAGTGGATCAAGCTCCGCTCCACTCGCTCCCCGTGGTGGTGCATGGCCCTGGCCCTGATCATTCCGATGACCTTCGGAGTGCTGATCACGTCCCAGTCGGATGAGGGCAACGCGATCTTCTTCAGCCTCGCCGGAATGCAGTTCGCCTCGGCGGTGATCTTGGTACTCGCGGCACTGGCGGTCACCAGCGAGTACCGCTTCGGAACCATCCGGACCACGCTGCAGGCCCAGGCCAGCCGGGCCAAGGTCCTGTGGACCAAGGCCGGTGTGATTGCCGCGCTCGCCTTCGTCATCGGCGAGGTGGCGGCGTTTGCCACCTTCGGGTTGTCCCGACTCTTCGACGAGACCGGCGCTCTGGTGTTGCGCACCGCCGACGACTGGCGCCTGGTTGCCGGCTACGGCTTGGTCTACGCACTGTTGGCGATCATCGCGGGGGCTGTCGGATCACTGGTGCGTCAACCTGCCGGCGCGGTCACCTTGTTGCTCGTCTGGTCCCTGGCCGTCGAGAACCTGGTCAGCCTCATCCCCGGCGTCGGGGACGACATCTACCGGCTGCTTCCATTCGTCAACGGCACGCTGTTCGCCGGAGACCCAGAAATCACCGGGGTCACCGATCCGTTGAGCACGCTGGGATCGCTCGGGGTGCTCGCCGGGACCGCATTCGCCCTGCTCGGTGTGGCGACGGTGGTCCTGCGTCGTCGCGACGCCTGACCTCATCGCGCCTCGCACGCCGGCCGGCTCGACGACATCGTCGAGCCGGCCAGTTGCGCTTGTGCCTACTCTTGCGGTGAACGCCCTTGCCCGCCGAGCCGCTAGCGGGAAACCTGCCGGGTGTGACCACAGTCGTGTTGTCCGATATCCACGGCGCGCTGCCGGCCCTTGATGCGGTGCTCGCTGAGCCGGACGTGGTGGCCGCTGAGCTGATCGTCCTGACGGGGGACATCGCCACGGGACCGATGCCGGTCGAGACCCACTGGATCGGCTGGTCGCCCTGGGCGAGCGGGTGCTGTGGGTGCGGGGGAACGCCGATCGTGACCTCGTCGCACTCGCCGGTGGAGGGACGACGACGATTCCGGACGCCGTCGCGCCCTGGGCTGCAGCTGAGCTCCGTCCCGACCAGGTGCAACTGCTCGCTGCCCTGCCACACCCGGTCAGCCGTCACCTCGACGGCTTCGGCGAGACGGTTTTCTGCCACGGAACTCCGCGCGACGAGGAGGAGGTGGTCCTGGTCGACACCCGGATGCAGCGTTGGAGAGAAGCGCTGTCGACCGTGGACGAGTCGGTGTCGACTGTGGTGTGTGGGCACA
>Ga0136617_10003870_pt1 | contig 13374 bp, 13 predicted proteins | sample AntDrymUQ3222106_2_FD_129672 | JGI IMG/M metagenome (GOLD analysis project Ga0136617, IMG submission 129672) | Polar desert sand microbial communities from Dry Valleys, Antarctica - metaG UQ322 (21.06) | ecosystem: Environmental > Terrestrial > Soil > Desert | place: Antarctica: Dry Valley...
CAGCACGATCGCCTCGGCCGGCGCGACCAGGGCCCGCAGGCCGTTGATCAGCGCCGGATCGGCGAGTTCTTCCTCGTCGACGTTGAACACGTACAGGAACGGCTTGGCGGTGAGCAGGGACAGTTCGGCCAGCACCTCGAGGTCGACTTTGGAGCCGTAGAGCACCTCACCGCGGTCGAGTACGGCGGCGGCCTCGGTGGCGGTCTCCAGCACGATCCGGCGGTCCTTGGCCAACCGGACTTCCTTCTCCAGCCGGGGAATGGCTTTCTCCAGGGTCTGCAGGTCGGCCAGGATCAGCTCGGTGTTGATCGTCTCGATGTCCCCTTCGGGTGAGACCCGACCGTCGACATGGGCGACGTCGTCATCGGAGAAGACCCGGATCACCTGACAGATCGCACTGGCCTCGCGGATGTGCGCCAGAAACTTGTTGCCCAGTCCCTGTCCCTCACTGGCCCCACGGACGATCCCGGCGATGTCCACGAAGGACACCGCGGCCGGAACCAGTTTCGCGCTGGCATGCAGTTTCCCGAGCACGGGCAGCCGAGCGTCAGGGACTCCGACCACACCGACGTTGGGCTCGATGGTCGCGAACGGATAGTTCGCCGCGAGGACATCGTTCTTGGTCAACGCGTTGAACAGGGTGGACTTTCCGACATTGGGCAGGCCGACGATGCCGATGGTCAAACTCACGAGGTGCCAGGGTACGGCGGTCGCTTTCCGGGGATGGAGTCAAGGCGTCCTTGTGCCAATAGGTTCACGTGAAGGACGCCTTCACTCAGCAAGCGACTGCGCCGATGAGCCGCGTACCGCCACGTCCGATTCCCGCCAGTAACGCGGTCTTCCGGATGGCATAGTCGACCTCGTGCTCACCGACGAACGACTCGATCCAGAACGGTGCTACCGCGCCGTCAGCAGCCGTGACGCTCGCTTTGACGGTTGGTTCTTCGTCGGCGTGCACACCACGGGGATCTACTGCCGCCCTAGCTGCCCTGCACGTACACCGTTGCCGCACAATGTTTCCTACTACTCGGTGGCGGCAGCTGCTCAAGCTGCTGGACTTCGCGCCTGCCGCCGCTGCCGGCCGGACGCGGCTCCGGGGTCGGCCGAGTGGAACGTGCGCGCCGACGCCGTCGGGCGGGCGATGCGGCTGATCGCCGACGGTGCGGTCGATCGGCTCGGTGTTCCGGGTCTTGCCTCGGCTCTCGGCTATTCCGAGCGGCATCTGCACCGGTTGCTGGTGGCTGAACTCGGCGTGGGCCCGTTGGCATTGGCTCGGGCGCAGCGTGCCCAGACCGCACGCGTGCTGATCGAGACGACCGCCATGTCCTTCGCCGACATCGCGTTTGCGGCTGGCTTTCGCAGCATCCGTCAGTTCAACGAAACCGTGCGCGAGGTCTTCGCGCGTACTCCCGGCGACCTGCGCTCGCGCCACCGCACGGCCCCGTCGGCACCCGGCGTGATCAGCCTCCGGCTGGCCCACCGCGCACCGTATGACCGGTCGGCGCTGCTCGCATTCTTCGCTGGCCACCAGGTGCATGAGGTCGAGCAGGTCGTGGGCGGTACCTACCGGCGGGTCCTGGTGCTCGCGCATGGCCCGGCCACTGTCGAGCTGACGCCACAGGACACGTTCACCCAATGCGTGCTGCGCCTCGGTGATATCCGGGATCTCCCGTCCGCGGTCGCCAGCTGCCGGCGAGTCCTCGACGCGGACAGCGATCCGGTCGCGGTCTACGAAGCGTTGCGCGGCGATCCCATGCTCGGGCCACTGATCGCGCGGCGCCCCGGCTTGCGTGTGCCAAGGGCCGCGGATGCCGCCGAGCTGGCCTTCCGCACCGTGATCGGTCAGCAGGTGTCCGTGGCTGGCGCGACAACGCTGACCTCACGTCTCGTCACAGCGGTGGGGACACCGCTGGCTCATCCCGATGGGGGCCTGACACATGCCTTTCCGGGACCGGAGGCGATCGCGGAGGCCGATCTGTCCGGCCTCGGCATGACGAACGCCCGAGTGCGCACGCTGCAAACCTTGGCCCACGCTCTGGCTGACGGCACCGTGTCCCTCGACATCGGGGTGGACCGGCGGGCCGCAGTCGAGGACCTACAGCGGATGCCTGGGATCGGCCCATGGACCGCCTCCTACATAGCCATGCGCGGACTGTCGGACCCCGACGTGTTCCTCGGTGGCGACCTGATCCTGCGCCGCGCCCTGGATGACCTGTCTCGAAGCGAAAGAGCTCGATCAAGATCGGAGGTGCTGGCAGTTCCGCCGATCACGGAGCGGGCGGCCAACGATCGTGCCGTCGCCTGGCGGCCATGGCGGTCCTATGCCGTGATGCACCTCTGGGTCCACTACACCGCTGCCCGCGCTGGTCATCGAGCTCAGCCGGCGGACCTTGCCGCACCCGAGGGCAAACCCCGATCATCGAAAGCAAGGAGAAGCGCATGATGCTGAGTTGGACGACCGATACGCCCGTGGGGGACTTCACAGTGCTGGCCGAAGAGTCCACGGTCTATGCCAGTGGCTGGACGACCGATCTCGAATCGCTTCTTGCCGTCATGGCGCCGAGCCTTCGACCGCAGGCCATCGAGGCGTCTCGCGATCTCGGCCTCATCAGTCTGGCCGTACTGTCCTACTTGGACGGTGACCTCAACGCGATCGACGACATTCCCGTCCGGCAGTCCAGTGGGCCGTTCATCAGCCACGCGTGGGACGTCCTACGGGACGTTCCTGCCGGTACGACGATGACCTACGGCGGGTTCGCGGCGAAATGTGGCCGGCCCTCTGCCGTGCGCGCCGCAGCCAGCGCCTGTTCCCGCAACGCCGCCGCGCTTTTCGTTCCGTGCCATCGGGTGATCTCAGCGACCGGCTCGCTGCATCACTTCCGGTACGGGCTGACCCCCAAGGGCTGGTTGCTGGACCACGAGGCACAAGCGGCTGCTTGAGCCGGTTCGCTACCCAACCTCCGCTGCGGCAGCGCGCAAGGTGACGGTTGGGTAGCGAACCGGCATTCAGGGGCGTGGTGATCAGCTGGAATGTCGTAACTGTCGGGGACGCTTCTCAGCATGGACTTCACCGCTCTCCTCCTCGGCTTGGTGCTCGGAGCCTCACTCGCCGCAGCCATCGCCTGGGCGTTGTGGCGTCGCATCAGAGCGGAGCCGGCTTGGTCCGGTGAGGACACCGCACAGGCGCTGGACCAGTTGCACGACCACCTGATCGCCCTCGACCGCGACCGGGCGCAGGCACACGGCGAGCTGCGGGCTCAGGTGTTGCAGATGGGTGAGACCTCGCAAGCGCTGCGGGTCGAGACGGCTGCGCTGGTGACGGCCCTGCGGGCTCCGCACATACGGGGTCGGTGGGGCGAGATGCAACTGCGTCGCGTTGTGGAGCTGTCCGGCATGTTGGCGCACTGCGATTTCGTCGAACAACCGCAGTTCAGCGACGCCGAGGGTCGGCACCGCCCGGACATGCTGATCCAGCTCACGGCAGGCCGGCAGATCATCGTCGACGCCAAGGTTCCGCTCGCTGCCTTTCTGGACGCAGTCCACGCCCCCGACGAACCGCGACGGCGGCTCGGCATGACTGCGCACGCACGCCAATTGCGTCAGCACATCGACAATCTCGCCAGCCGCGACTATCTGAGCCACGTGCCAGGGACTCCGGAGTTCGTGGTGCTGTTCCTGCCCTCCGACGCGTTCTTGGCGGGCGCGCTGGAGACCGAGCCAGGTCTGCTGGAGTACGGCTTCACCCGCGATGTTGTCATCGCCACGCCCGCGACGCTGCTTGCCCTGTTGCGCACGGTGGCCCATACCTGGCGTCAGGACGTCCTGGCCGCCAACACCGCCGAGGTGTTGGAGTTGGGGCGAATGCTGCACGGCCGGTTGGTCCGGTTCTCCGAGCACCTGACCAAGCTCGGGGCCGCTCTGGGCAGCGCGGTGGGACGGTACAACGACACCGTCGGGTCCTACGAACGCAGCGTGTTGGTCTCGGCGCGGAGGTTCAGTGAACTGGGCGTGAACGACACCGCGCTGCCCGGGCCCGAAGACATCAAGGCGCCGCTTCGTGGGCTGGCGGTCGATCAGTTCCGCCGGATCGAGACACATACCGACCCCCTCGACCGACCTCCGGGTGACGCACCGCTGGGGCAGGGTGGGTTTGCTCCGGTGCACACGGCCTGAGCAGCCGGGACCGTAGGCTGAGCCAGCCCGCGTGGCGTCGCGCGCCGGGTGATGACGAGCCGAGCCGGATGGGGGACAAGTGGCTGGCAACGCCAGTCGCGCCGACATGAGCGGTTCCGCCCGAGCACCTGACGCCTATGTCCGCCAGCGCGCAGGAAACCGGCCCCCGTGGGAGGACCCGAGTTCCGGCCGGCGTGGGGCGGACCGCTTCCGCGACTCCAGCGACTCTGCCCAACCGACCGGACGGCTCACCTTGACCGGTCTGGGTGCGGTGGCATTAATCTTCGCGGTCACGCTTGCGGTGGCCACTGCGGAATCGCTGCTCGGGATCGGTCTGCGGTTGTTCACCCTCGCCGCATTGGCCGGATCCACCCTGCTGGCCGGTCTGTGGGTACGGCGCAGCGATATAGCAACCATCGTCGTTGCCCCACCGCTGGTCTTCGCTCTGGTCGCCGCAGGGGAGATCGTGCTGGCACCCACGCTGACGTTCACCCCGACGGTGTTGGCCTCGATCCTGGTGCGCGGCTTCCCGACGATGGCCGTCGCCACCGCCATAGCCCTGCTTGTCTGGGGTTACCGACTGGCTCGACACCGCTGACCGCCAGGTCAAGCCGAAGCGATCGTCTTCCTGAGTTCATGCGGGAGGGCGAAGACGACCTTCTCCTCGGCCGCGACCACCCGCTCCACATCGGTGTATCCGCGCTCGGCGAGCCAGCCGAGAACGTCCTGCACAAGGATCTCCGGAACTGAGGCGCCGCTGGTCAGCCCCACCGTGCCGACGCCGGCCAGCCACGCCTCGTCGATCTCATTCGCGAAGTCCACCAGGTAGGAGGCCGTGGCTCCGGCATCCAGGGCAACTTCGACCAGGCGTACGGAGTTCGAGGAGTTCGTGGAGCCGACGACGAGGACCAGGTCACAGTCGCCGGCCATCTGCTTCACCGCCTGCTGACGGTTCTGGGTGGCATAACAGATGTCGTCGCTGGGTGGCGGGGACAACCCCGGGAAGCGCTCCTTGAGCTGGTCGACAGTCTCCAGAGTCTCATCCACTGACAGGGTCGTCTGGGACAGCCACACCACCCGTTCCGGATCTCGGACGCTCACGCGTGCGACATCATCTGGTCCGTCCACGACCTGGATGTGTTCCGGGGCCTCCCCGGCCGTGCCTTCGACCTCTTCGTGGCCGCGGTGTCCGATGAGCAGGATGTCGTACCCGTCGCGGGCGAAGCGGGTCGCCTCCTTGTGCACCTTGGTCACCAGCGGGCAGGTTGCATCGATGGTTTGCAACCGCCGATCCTTGGCCTCTTGGCGGACCGCGGGCGAGACCCCATGTGCGCTGAACACGAGCAGCGCACCCTCGGGCACCTCGTCGGTCTCCTCGACGAAGATCGCTCCCCGCTCCTCGAGCGTGCGTACGACATGCACGTTGTGCACGATCTGTTTGCGGACGTAGACGGGGGCTCCGTGAGCCTCCAGCGCCTTCTCGACGGCCACCACGGCACGGTCCACACCGGCGCAGTACCCACGGGGGTCGGCCAACAGGACACGTTTCGGGGGCGAACTCACCGCATCGATCATACGTTCTCGGATCCTTCGACCAGGGCGGCGCACTCCGCGTGGCAGGCTAGAGGGATGCCGCCCTACCCCGACCAAGGCGAGGCCCAGCCTGCGCCAGGCCGCTCTGTGGAGATCCCTGAGCCGATCCGAGCAGCAGCCGGCCTCGCCGCCACTCTGCTCGACCAGGCCCGCCAACTGCCGAGTTCCATCACCGGTCTGCCGGTCCGCGCCGCGGGCCTCGCGATGCAGGCATCTCTGCGCCTGCAGCAGCACTATGCCGGACTCGTGGTCAAGGGTGACGAGTTGCTCACCCAGATCAGCCGCTCCGATGACGGTGATCCGCCGTGGGCGACCTTCGACGACGATGTCGTGGAGGTCGCCGACGCGGTCACCGAGGGGATCGGCGTGGACGTCACAGCTGCTGACGATTCCTCGACTGCGTCGGCGACGGCGATCGCGGCCTCGGACGTTGCGCTGCCTCCGTTGCCGGGTACGACGCGCTCCCGGCCGCGAACTGCGGGCGCGGCCACCCGGATGGGACATTCACCTTCTGCCTTCGACCTCGCCGAAGACGTCCCCGCGTCCCCGTCGGCAGCTCCTGCCGCTGGTTTCTCGGGTCCTGCGGCCAGCACGCCCAACGGTCACGGCGGGCAATCCGGCGCACCGGTACCGGGCTACGACGCCTTCACCTTGGCCCAACTGCGGGCTCGACTGCGCACGTTCGACGCCGCTACGTTGCACGGCCTCCTCAATTACGAGCGCGACCAGCGCGCAAGGGTGCCATACCTCACCATGCTGGAGAACAGAGTCAACCGCAGCCGCGGACAAGGCTGAGACACAACGGCTCTCGATGACCGCGCCTTCGACGGCCGAGCGCCCCTGGCCGGTCCGCACCGTGTCGCGCAAGCTGACCGAGTGGATCGGCCGGCTCGGCGAGGTCTGGGTTGAAGGACAGGTGGCCCAGATCAGCCGCCGGGCCGGCGCCGCAACGGTGTTCCTCGTGCTCCGGGACCCGGCCGCGGACATGTCGCTGTCGGTCACCTGCCGCCGGGACCTGATCGAGGCGTTGCCTGTCCCCTTGGCCGAGGGAGCCCGCATCATCGTCCGCGCGCGGGCAGACTTCTATGCCGGCCGCGGCACCCTTTCGTTGCGTGCCAATGAGATTCGTGCCATTGGGGTCGGCGAACTCCTAGCTCGGATCGACCGTCTCCGGCAGCTTCTCGCCGCAGAAGGGCTGTTCGACGCGGCACGTAAGAAGCCCCTGCCGTTCCTGCCCACCGTCGTCGGGCTGATCACCGGACGCGGGAGCGCCGCCGAACACGATGTCGTGGAGAACGCCCGACGTCGATGGCCCGCAGTGCGATTCAGTACGCACGCATGTGCCGTACAGGGTCCGACCGCGGCGCGCTCGGTCATCGACGGGCTGCGCCTACTCGACGGCGACGAGGATGTGGCTGTGATCGTCATCGCCAGGGGTGGCGGATCGGTCGAAGACCTCCTTCCGTTCAGCGACGAGGGGCTCTGTCGCGCCATCGCCGCCTGCCGTTCACCCGTGGTCAGCGCCATCGGCCATGAGTCCGACACCTCGCTCATCGACTACGTCGCCGACTTACGAGCCTCCACGCCCACCGATGCCGGCCTCAAGATCGTCCCAGACCTTGCTGCCGAGCAGGCCGGCCTGGCTCGGCTGCGCCGCGGCTCGTACGCAGCCGTGGCTCGGCGGATCGCCCAGGACATGCAGTGGCTCACCGGGGTCCGAGGCCATCCAGCACTCGCCGATCCCGACAGCCTGCTCGAGAATCGCCGGCAGTCCATCGACGCCCTGAGAACACGCGCCCGGCGGCAGTTGGCCAGTCAACTCGCGCATGGTCAAGCTGACCTCGACCACACACGCGCCCGGATCGTCGCCCTGTCACCGGCGGCCACCCTTGCCCGCGGGTACGCCGTGATCACCACCGCGGACGGCGACGTCGTCCGGCAACCAGCGGCGGTTGCCGAGGGTCAACGGTTGCGCATCCGCCTCGCCGGGGGATCTCTGAATGCACGCGTTGAATCCGACAGCCGATGAGTTCTGCTGCCGCGGACGGTCTAACCCTCGACGTGTCCTGTGACGATGGGAGAAGACTGTGACCTCGATGTTCGACCTCGGCCCGGCTGCCCGGCAGATGACAAGGCTCCTCGATAGCGTCTCCGATAGGCAGCTCGACGATCGCACGCCCTGCCCGGACTACACCGTTGGTGACCTGATCGAGCACATCGGCGGGCTGGCGCTGGCCTTTACCTGGGCGGCGGCCAAAGACGCCGGAGCCGGTACCTCCCAAAGGCCTTCGGGGGATGCGTCCCGGCTCGGCGAGGACTGGCGCACCCGCATCCCCGAACAGCTCAGCGGACTTGAGCAGGCCTGGCGCGACCCGGATGCCTGGCAAGGGATGACGCGAGCCGGGGGGATCGACCTCCCGTCCGAGGTCGCAGGTCAGGTCGCGATCAACGAGCTCGTCATCCACGGCTGGGATCTCGCCCGTGCCAGCAACCAGGACTACGCCATCGACGCCAGGAGTCTCGAGGCAAGCCTGAACTTCGTGACGGCCATGTCGGATCCGGGCGAGGAGGCCGGCCGGGAGGGACTGTTCGGGCCCGTCGTCCCGGTTTCCGATGATGCGCCTGATCTCGATCGGGCCATCGGGCTCAGCGGCCGGGACCCCGGCTGGGTCTCTCGCTGAGCCACACAGTGGCCTCGGCAGTTCATCGGGCGCGAGTGCGCTGCGGCCCTGGGCCGTCAGGCGGTGCGTGACCAAGGTCGATAATGACGGCCGTGAGCGGTGTGAGCGCAGGCGATGAGCAACCCAGCTACGAACAGGCGCGAGACGAACTCGCCGCCATCGTCGTCGCCCTCGAGGGCGGGGAGCAGACCCTGGAGCAGGCACTGACGCTCTGGGAGCGGGGCGAGGTTCTGGCCGAGATCTGTCAGAGCTGGCTGGACAACGCCCGGGAGCGCCTGGACACCGCGCGCGCCGCCCAGACTCAGAACGACACTGGCAAAGTCACCCAGGCCGACAGCTGACGTCAGGTCGCGGTTATGCGCATAACCGCGAGAGACCGGCCGGCGATTTTGACAGTTATGCGCATAACCGCGAAAGCCAGTGTCAGCCGCGGTAGGGGATCAGGGACTCGGCAAGCGTGCGGAGTTCGTCCTCGGTCGCGCTGCCGGTGACCGCGATCTGCAGGTCGCCGTCGCTGCGGAGATAGAGCCGCTCGCCCCTGCTGGTGAGAAACCCATCCCAGGGTTTGCCATCCCAACTCGGCTGTCCGGCGGTTTCAGCGTCGGTCAGCAGGTCGGCGATCAGTTCGGAGCCCGGGTCGGTGCTGACGACGTATCGAGCGAACTCCTGGTCGGGCGTCACGTAGCCGATCGTGAGGGTCACCGGACCGGGCTGGCTATCCGCTGGACCCACCACGTCGACGCTGGTCGCCCGCCAACTCTGCGGCAGGTCAGGGACCAGTAGCTGCGCCTCGGAAAGCGATGCCGCGTAGTTGATCGAGCTCGTGGGGTCGATCTCGACGACAGGATCCCCGTCCTGCGGGGAGCAGAAGTAGGCCAACGCCAGGACCATCACGATCAGCGGCAGCAAGGAGCGCAGCATGTTCGCCGCGCTCATCTTGCCCAACCTGGCTGACGGCCCAGCCGTCGACTCCCCTGCCATGTCACTAGGATTGCAGTAGGCCCCGGCCAGCGGGCGACCCAGGGAGCCACCGCATGAGCGAACCCACGCCACCAACAGTTCCCGCCGAGATGCCAGCGCCCGACCGCAACCTCGCGATGGAGCTCGTACGGGTGACCGAGGCCGCGGCGATGTCAGCCGGCAGGTGGGTCGGGCGCGGGGACAAGAACGGCGGTGACGGCGCCGCCGTGGACGCAATGCGAAAGCTCATCGGCACGGTCTCGATGAACGGCATCGTCGTCATCGGCGAGGGCGAGAAGGACCAGGCCCCGATGCTCTACAACGGGGAGCACGTCGGCGACGGTACGGGCCCGTTCTGCGACGTCGCGGTGGATCCCATCGACGGCACCACCCTGATGGCAGACGGAATGCCCAACGCCCTCGCCGTGCTGGCCGTCGCTGAGCGTGGCTCGATGTACGACCCGTCGGCGGTCTTCTACATGGACAAACTCGCCGTCGGCCCAGACGCGGTGGGAGTAGTCGACATCACCGCGCCGGTGGCCGAGAACATCCGTCGCGTGGCGAAAGCGAAGAACAGCGACGTTGCCGACGTCACGGTGTGCATTCTCGCTCGCCCGCGGCACGACGAGCTCGTTCAGGAGGTCCGCGAGGCCGGCGCTCGGATCCACTTCATCTCCGACGGGGATGTCGCGGGCGCGATCTCAGCTGCCCGGGAGTCAACCGGCGTGGACATGCTGATGGGTATCGGAGGTACGCCCGAGGGGATCATCACCGCCTGCGCCCTGAAGTGCATGGGCGGCGAGATGCAGGCCAGGCTCTGGCCCCGCGACGACGAGGAACGACAGAAGGCCCTCGACGCCGGTCATGACCTAGACCGAGTCCTGCACAACGACGACCTGGTCAGCGGTGACAATGTCTTCTTCGTGGCCACGGGGATCACCGACGGCGACCTGCTCAGGGGGGTGCACTTCCGATCGGGAGGCGCCACCACCCAATCCCTGGTCATGCGCTCCCGGTCGGGCACGATCCGGCAGATCGACAGCTGGCACCGCTTGGAGAAACTGCGCGCTTACTCCTCGATCGACTTCGAGCACGCCGGCGGTGTGCCGACCTAGCCTTGACGTCGCTCGACACCCCCCAGCACTCGATCGAGGTAGGGATTGGCGAAGCGGCCGAGCGGGTCGACCCTGTCCCGCACAGCGAGGAACTCGTCGAATCGCTTGTACGTGCTGCGCAGCGAGCTGGCATCCAGAGAGTGCATCTTTCCCCAGTGCGGACGACCGTCGAGGCCCTTCATGACCGCTTCGACCTCGCGGAAGTACGTCTCGTAGGGCTGCCCCTTGAACATGTGAATGGCCAGATAGGCCGAGGCCCGGTCGGAGGCAGTGGACAACGGAATGTCGTCGGCCGCGGTGAATCTCACCTCCACCGGAAAGGAGACCCGCAGGCGTTGCTGCTCGATGACCCGCGCGATGCCGGTGATCGCCTCCTGTACGGCCTGCGCCGGTACGCCGTACTCCATCTCGACGAAACGGACCCGCCTGGGCGAGGTGAAGACCTTGTGCGAGACGTCGGCATACGTACGCCGGCCCAGCGAGCGGCCAGTGAAGGCATTGATCCGGGGGATGAGGGCCGGAACGAGTCGGCCCATTCGGCAGCTGAGCCCGAAGACGCCGTTGCTAAACAGCTCGTCCTCGATGAAGGCACGACGTCGGCCCAGTGGGCGGGTCGGTGCACCACCGGGGAGCCGATTGTTGCGCTTGGTCAGCGTCCGGTCGGTATGCGGAAACCAGAAGAACTCGAAGTGCTCGTTGCCGGCGACCAATTCGTCGAGTTCGGCCAGGACGACCGGCAGCCTCATGGGACGTTCCTGGGCCTGCAGGGCGAAGGCGGGCTCGGCCTGCAGGGTCACCGTGGTCACGATGCCCAGGGCGCCCAGCCCCACCCGCGCGGCGCTGAACAGCTTGGGACGTTCGGTAGCGCTGCAGGTGACCACCGATCCGTCTCCCAGCACGAGCTGCAACTGCCGCACCTGGGTTGCCAAGCCCCCCAGGGCCCGACCGGTCCCGTGCGTGCCGGTGGAGATCGCGCCGGCGACCGTCTGCCGATCGATGTCGCCGAGGTTGCTCAACGCAAGTCCCTCGTCCTCGAGCAGGGTGTTGAGTCGGTGCATCGGCATGCCGGCCTCGACCGTGACCAGCCCCGTCGCCCGGTCGGCAGACAGCAGCCGGGAGAGTCCTCCGAGGCGGACCTGGACTCCGTCGGTGATCCCGATCGCGGTGAAGGAGTGACCGGAGCCGATCGCCTTGACCCGCAGACCGTCCCGCTCGGCGGCCTTGACCAGTTCAGTCAGTTCCTCCACATCCCGTGGGGAGACGACCTGAGCTGGGCGTGCCGCTTGGTTTCCGGCCCAGTTGTGCCAGGACGTGCCGGACCTCACTTCGTGTTGTCGCGAAGACTGTTGTCCCCCGTACCGGCGCTGCCAGCGGCGGCAAGCGTCGTCGCCCCGGCCTCCCCTCTAGCCAGACGACGGTGCAGACCGACCACGTACCAGAGGCCGGCTACCGCCAGGACACCCAACGCGACATAGGTTGCGTTGCGGAACTCCGAGGGCAGGATCAGGGCTAGGAGAACTGCGACCAGCCACACCAGCGCCGCGACGAACACCGGAGTGGCCCACCGCCCGAGGCTGAAGGCCTCAGGCAGTGCAGCCATCTGGCGACGCCGCAATCCGTAGGCGACCACGGTGAGCAGGTAGACGAGGTAGGGAAGCAGCGTCGCGGCGCCGACCAGGGTTCCGAAAGCGTTGCCATTGGCGTACCCGTAGAACATCAGGGCCAGACAAAGGGCGAGAGAGGCGACCAGCGCGATGACCGGAGTCTTGGTGCCCGCGTTGACTCGCCGCAGGGCTTTCGACCCAGGCAGCAGGTTGTCCCGGGCCATGGCGAAGATCAGCCGGGCACTGGCGGCGGCGGCGACAACAGTCAGAGCGAACATCGAGAAGACCACGACGAGCAAGAGCACCTTGGCCAGGGTCTCGCCCAGCCAGTAGAAGGTGATGTCGGCAAGCGGAACAGGCGATGCCTGTACGGCGGCCAGGTCAGGGATGGCCAGGGTGAAGCCGATCAAGGTCAGCATGCCAAGCACGCTGGAGATGACAACGGACAGGATGATCGCCCGAGGAATGGTCCGTCGGGCGTTGACGGTTTCCTCCCCCATGTCAGCTGCGGCCTCGAACCCGACCAGGGTGTAGACCCCGATCAGTGCGGCGAGCACGATCGCGTACCAGAGCGGCTGGCCAGGCAGAGTGTCGGTGCTGCCGAGGAATCCGAGCCCGTGACCGTCCGGTGAGCCCTCGGCCACCCACAGCACGAACACCACGGCCGCCAGCCCGATGGTGCCCACTATCTCGGTGACGACGGCGACGTTGTTGACGCGGGCAGCGAGCTGGATGCTGATCAGATTGATGCCGAACGCGGTGACGATCAGCACGATGGCGATGAACAGCAGCAGCCGAGGGTTCGCGGCATCCCAGCCGAAGACAGTGGCGAGCAGGGGTGACGCGGCCAGGTAGAGGATGCCGGAGATGCCAACCGCGGAGTACATGATGCCGAGGCTGCCCACGACGTAGCCGTAGCGCGGACCGACCAGCCGAGCGGCCCATTGATAGTTGGCGCCGGCCAACGGGATACGCGTGGCCAGCTCAGCGAAGATGAGTGCGACCAGGGTCTGGCCGACCGCGGCCACCGGCCACAGCCAGATGCTGGCCGGACCGAGGTGGGTGATGGCGAAGCCGAAGTTGAGGAAGATGCCCGTGGTGATGGAGATGATCGAGAAGGCGACGGAGAAGACCGCGAAGAGGCGCAGGACCCGCTTGAGCTCCTGTCGATAGCCGAACTCGTTGACTTCGGCTTCCGCGGTAACTGGGGTGGTCTGATCTGCTGACATGTTCGGCCTCCGGCTGCGC
>Ga0136617_10003871_pt1 | contig 13369 bp, 14 predicted proteins | sample AntDrymUQ3222106_2_FD_129672 | JGI IMG/M metagenome (GOLD analysis project Ga0136617, IMG submission 129672) | Polar desert sand microbial communities from Dry Valleys, Antarctica - metaG UQ322 (21.06) | ecosystem: Environmental > Terrestrial > Soil > Desert | place: Antarctica: Dry Valley...
AACGAGTGGGGCTATTCGTGTCGGCTCGTCGACCTGATCGGGAAGCTTCTCTGAGAAAGCCCCGTTCCGTCCGGGATGCCGAGGTCGCCGGCAAGGTCGTCCTGGTCCGCGCCGACCTGAACGTGCCGCTCGAGGACGGCCAGGTCGCGGACGACACGCGAATCCGCGCGGCGCTCCCTACGCTCGAGCTCCTGCTCGAGCGCGACGTTGCACACATCCAGGTCTGCTCGCACCTCGGCCGGCCGGAGGGCGAGGATCCTGCCTTCCGGATCGCGCCCGTGGCCGAGCACCTCGGCGCGCTCCTGATGGACGAGCGGGTCGAGGTCCTCGAGAACACGCGTTTCGATCCGGGCGAGACCGAGAACGACGAGGGCTTCGCGCGCGAGCTCGCCGAGGGCTGCGACCTCTACGTCAACGACGCCTTCGGCTCCGCCCACCGGGCGCACGCCTCGACCGAGGCGGTCGCCCACGTCCTTCCGGCCTACGCCGGGCTCCTGCTCGAGCAGGAGCTGGAGATGCTCGGACGCCTGCTGCAGGAGGTTGAGCGCCCCTACATCGCGATCGTCGGCGGGCTCAAGGTCGAGGACAAGCTCGGCGTCCTCGAGAGCCTGGCGGAGCACGTGGACACGATGCTGATCGGGGGCAAGATGGCCGAGCAGCTGCGGGAGCACAACCCGCTCGAGGCGCCGGTACGACTCCCCGAGGACGTGATCGCCGCGGCCGAGTTCGCGGCGGAGACGGAAACGCGGACGGTCGCGTGGAACGCGATCCCGGAGGGCTGGCTCGGCCTCGACATCGGGCCGAGAACCGCCGAGCTCTACGCGGAGAAGATCAGCGCCGCCAGGACCGTCTTCTGGAACGGCCCCATGGGCGTCTTCGAGTGGGAGCGTTTCGCGGCCGGTACGAAGGCGATCGCGGAGGCGGTCGCCGACTGCGAGGGCTTCACCGTCGTGGGCGGCGGAGACTCGGTCCGGGCGCTCACCGAGCTCGGCCTCGAGGAGCGCGTGTCGTGGGTCTCGACCGGCGGCGGCGCTTCGCTCGAGCTGCTCGAGGGCAAGGAGCTCCCGGGTGTCAAGGCGATCCCGGAGGCCTAGGTGCTGATCGCCGGCAACTGGAAGATGTTCAAGGGGCCTGCGCAGGCGGAGGGCTTCTTCGCGGGCTTCGAGCCGCCCGAGGGCGTCGACGTCGTTCTCTGCCCGCCGTACATCACGCTCGCGGCCGCCGTCGCCACGGGCCGGACGATCTACGCGCAGAATGTGCACTGGGAGGCGGAAGGTCCATACACCGGCGAGGTCTCGGCGCCGATGCTGCTCGAGCTCGGAGTGCAGGGAGCGATCGTCGGCCACTCCGAGCGGCGCCAGCTCTTCGGCGAGACGGACGAGACGGTCGCACGGCGAGCGCGAGCGGCCCTTGAAGCCGGACTCGGCGTGATCGCGTGCGTGGGCGAGACGCTCGAGCAGCGCGAGGCGGGGGACACGGAGCTCGTGCTCAAGATCCAGGTCGAGGCGATCGCGTTCGCGGCCGGCGAGCATCCGAGCCTCGTGCTCGCCTACGAGCCCGTCTGGGCGATCGGCACCGGCAAGACCGCGTCGCCCGACCAGGCGGAGGAGGCGCATGTCTTCATCCGCGAGGTGCTCGACCGGCCGATCATCTACGGCGGCTCGGTCAAGCCCGAGAACGCCGCCGAGCTCCTCTCCCGCGACGCGATCGACGGCGCTCTCGTCGGCGGCGCCTCGCTCGACCCCGATTCGTTCGCAGCGATTTGCCGGGCAGCTTCCCTCTCGTAACGCTCGTCGTCCTCGACGGCTTCGGCTGTGCGCCGGCGGGGCCGGGCAACGCGGTCGAGCTCGCCGAGACTCCCGTCTTCGACAGGCTCTGCCGCGAATACCCGCACACGACGCTCGCCGCTTCCGGGGAGGCGGTCGGCCTCCCCCCGGGCCAGATGGGGAACTCCGAGGTCGGTCACCTGACGATCGGCTCCGGCCGGATCCTCTTTCAGGACCTGATGCGCCTAAACCAGGCCGTCCGGGACGGCTCTCTCTACGAGAACCCCGCGCTCCTCGCCGCGTTCGAGCGCGCGAAAGCGCGGGGCGGCCACGTGCACCTGCTCGGGCTCGTCTCGACGGGCGGGGTCCACTCCCACCTCGCGCACCTGCAGGCGCTGCTCGAGCTGGCGCGGCGGCAGGGGGTGGACGAGCGGACGTGGATCCACGCCTTCACGGACGGTCGTGACGTCTCCCCGAACGCAGCGGTCGAGGATCTCGCGATGCTCCCGCCCGACCGGATCGCAACCGTCGTCGGCCGCTACTACGCGATGGACCGCGACAAGCGCTGGGAGCGCACCGAGCGCGCCCTCGCCGCGATCGTCGCCGGCGAGGGGCAGCGAGCCGCCGATCCGGTCGCCGCCGTCCGCGCGAGCTACGCCGAGGGGGTGACGGACGAGTTTGTGGAGCCCGTCGTGATCGGCGGCAGCCCCCGCCTGACCCAGAAGGACGCCGCGATCTTCTTCAACTTCCGCCCCGACCGAGGGCGCCAGCTCGCGCAGAAGCTCGTGGCCGCGGGGTTCGACCTGACCACGATGACGAGCTACGGCGACGAGCTCGACGTGCCGGTCGCCTTCGGGGAGCAGCTGGTGCCGAATACCCTCGCTGAGACGCTGGCCGCCCAGGGCGCGCGGCAGCTCCACGTCGCGGAGACGGAGAAGTACGCGCACGTCACCTACTTCTTCAACGGGGGCGTCGAGCAGGAGTGGCCCGGGGAGACCCGGATCCTCGTCCCCTCGCCGCGGGACGTGCCGAGCTACGACCACAAGCCGGAGATGTCCGCGCGCGAGGTCGCCGCGCGCTTCGTCGCGGAAGTCACCAACGGGTATCGCTTCGCGGTGATCAACTTCGCGAACCCGGACATGGTCGGGCACACGGGCTCGATTCCGGCGGCGATCGATGCGGTTCAGGTGACGGACGAGTGCCTCGGTCGCGTCGTCGAGGCGACTCACACCGCGGGCGGCGTCTGCCTCGTCACCGCGGATCACGGCAACGCCGAGCAGATGCTCGCGGCCGACGGCGTCAGCCCGCACACGGCCCACACGACGAACCCCGTGCCGCTCGTCCTCACCTCGAGGGATCGGGCACTCAAGGACGGGGGCGCGCTCGCCGATCTGGCTCCTACGGCCCTGCGGCTCCTGGGCCTCGACACACCGGCCGAGATGAGCGGGGATGTCTTGTCCCAACTCTCACTGCGCAAGTGAAGCATCCGCAGAAGCGGATGCTTCACGCGCGAAGACCCCTGAAGGGGCCGCGCCGCGGCCCAGCGGCGGACTCGAGGCCGTCCACTTAGTGATTTCGAGCACGATCGGGGCTTACCACTTGGTAATTTCGCGGCTATACTCCCGCCCACTTGTCGCTGCCCCAGCCTGATCTCGGCGTCCTGCGGAAGGCTCAGCGAGGCGATGAGCGTGCTTTCACGCTCATCCTGCGCGCGTACGAGCTTCCCGTCTACAACTACGTGCTCCGGCTCGTCGGCGACCGCTCGCTCGCGGAGGACCTGACCCAGGAGGTCTTCCTCCGCGTCTACCAGGGCCTGCCGAGCTTCTCCCTCCGCTGCCGCTTCACGACCTGGCTCTTCCAGGTGACGAAGAACCGCGTTCTCGACGAGCTGCGCGCCCTCGAGCGCAGGCCGCGTGCGGTCGTCAATCTCGAGGACATTCCGCCGCTCGAGGTGGTGGACGCGCCGTTCGAGCGCGTCGAGGCTATCGATGCGGTGTGGCGCGCGGTCGAGAACCTGAACGTCGACCTGAAGATGGCGCTGCTGCTGCGCGACGTCGTCGGCCTCTCCTACACGGAGATCGCCGACTCGCTCGAGATCACCCTCGCCACGGTCAAGTGGCGGATCTACAAGGCGCGCGAGGAAGTCCAGCTCGCCCTCGGACGCGAAGGCATCACCTTCGGTGCCGGAACGGGCTCCGGCGCAGCCGAGAAGCCTGCTGCCGCGGCCGTCGTCGAGCTCGCCTAGCCTTCTCACTCGTTCGGGGGTTCTTGGCCGGAGGCGCAAGTTTCCGGCCGATGTTCTCTCTGGCTGTGTGCACCCCTCGACACAGGAGAGATCATCCGATGAGACGCACCCTCGTACTCCTCGCCGCATTCGCAGGACTCACGTTCGCCGCCGCACCCGCCTCCGCGGCCGGTTGGACCGGAATCGTCGTCGCGAAGGACAGCGGTCGGAAGGCTGTTGTGACCGCGGCCGCCGACGGCACCGTGCGCACCGCCCGCTCGCCGAAGGCTGCCTCGTTGCGGCTCGGTCAGCGGCTCGCCGTCACCGGCACAAAGCTCGCCGACGGCACCTACCGGGCCGCCTCCGTGCGGGTCACCGGTCGTGCCGCGAAGGTGCGCGTGAAGGCGGTCGTCGTCCGGAACCAGCGGGCGCAACGCCGGCTGCTCGTCTCCGCGGGGGGCTCGACCTTCGTCCTCGCGCGCAGGAGCGGAACGCGGGCGCTCGCAGCTCGGAGCGACGACGCGCCCAAGCCCGGCGATCAGATCGTCGCGACGGTGTCCGTCACCTCGGGCACGGCACAGGCGACGACCGTCTCGACGGTCGGTCATCTCGCCACGATCGAGGTTGAGGGGATCCTGACGAAGCTCGCCGCCGGCAGCGTCGAGCTCATCGTCGCGAAGGCCGGCTTCGTCACGATTGCGCTTCCCGCGGGCTTCGCCCTACCGGGAGGGCTCAAGGTCTTCGACGAGGTCAAGCTCGTGGTCTCCGTCGCCTCCGACGGCAAGCTGACCGCGCTCGCCGCCCAGGGCGACGAAGGGAAGGACTCGGACGACGACGGCGTGGATCTCGACGAGGACTCGCACGAGCTCGAGGTCGAGGGGCTGGTCACCGCGCTGTCCGCGACGTCGATCACCGTTCAGCCCGGCTCGTCGGCTTCGCCGGTCACTTGTTCGCTTGGCAAGCCGCTGGCAGGCTTCGCGGTGGGCGATCGGGTCGAGCTGAAGTGCGTTGCTGCCGCAGGGGGCGCGCTGACGCTCCGGAAGATCGAGCGGGAGGACGAATCGAAGGACGATGACGACGACGAGAACGATCGTGACGACGGCGCCGACAATGAGCGTGACGACGACGCCCAGAACGACGGTGACGACGACGAGGACGACCGTGACGATGGCGACCAGAACGACCGTGACGACGACTAGCGTTCCCGGCACGTGAGTCTCGGGCCCGCTGCTCTGCCCGGCCGCCCCTCACCAGGGGTGGCCGGCGCATACCTGGGGACGCTCTACGCCGAGCACGCGCGGATGGTCTTCGGGATCTCCCGGCTGATGCTGCGCGACCTCGGCGAGGCCGAGGATGCGACCCAGCAGACGTTCCTCCTGGCCTACCGGGGCCTCCTTGCGGGTACGCACGTGGAGAAGCCGGGTGCCTGGCTTGGCGCGATCGCGCGGAATGAATGCCGAGCGCGGATCCAGACTCGGATGCGGGAGCCGCTTGCCGCCGCCGAGACCGACACGCTCGTCTCCCCCGGTGCCGAGGAACAGGCCGCTGATCGGGCCCAGGCGGCTGAGCTCTACGCGGAGCTCGCCGTCCTTCCCGCGAAGCAGCGCGAGGCCGTCGTCCTCCGGGACATCTACGGGCTGCGCTACGACGAGGTCGCAACCGCGCTCGGAACCTCGCGTCCGGCCGTCGAGGCACTGCTATTCCGAGGCCGCCGGCGCCTCCAGATGAGGTTGCGACCCGGCGTCGCGGCCGGTGTGCTCGCTGTCCCGCTCGCCATTCAGGAGTCGCTCGCCTACGCAGTGCCCGGCTTCGCTTCGACGGCCGTTCCTGCGGCCGCGGTCGGCTCGCTGGTCGCCGCGCCGCTACTCGCGAAGCTCGCCGCGGCAGGTGCTGCGGTCGGGATCGCCGGATCGGCGGGGGTCGCCGTCGAGCGTCTGCACGACAGTCCAGTCCCGCGTCCGGCGGTCTCGTCCCAGACGGCGGCTCTCGACGCAGATCGAGCGCCGAAAGCAGCAGAACTTGGCCGGGTCGTCGCGCCTCGCGCGCCCGAGGCGAATGGGGCCCGGAGATCAGGCAACGATGGCGGGACCGCCGAGAAAGAGCTCGCCGCCGCCGCGGCAGCCCCGGCACGCGCGCGCGAGGACGACGACGATGAGCGATCCGGGGCGACGAGGCCGAAACCGGTGGCGACGACCGGGGACGACGGCCCGGAAGGACAGGACGAGCTCTCGGACGACCCTGCCGCTGGAGACGATCCCGAGCCCGCTGTTCCCGACGCGGATGAGGTGGACGAGGCCGATCATGAGCCCGAGGAGCGCCAGCCGGCGGAGGTCGAGCGCACTGACCTCGAGGAGGATCGGGGCGACTCCGAGTCGAGCCACGAGGCTCCCGAGCTCGATTCGGCCGATGACGAGCAGGGTGAGCAGGGATACGGCGAGGACTAGCCCGCGTTGTCCCGGAGCCAGGCGCTCAGGCTCCGCGCGTGCTCGGCGGCGCTCGAGCCGGCGGGAACGGGCTCGACCAGAGGCGGGGCAGCCGGCTCGCCGCTGCCTCCCAGCGAGAGAGCGAGCGCAACGACGACCAGCGCGGCCGCGCCTGCGAGCGCGAGCCAGAGCCGCGTTGACCTACGGGTGCGGTGCACGACTGGTGGCCGGGGCAGCGGTCGCGTCGGCAGCTCGGAGTTGTCACCGAGCTCCACCGCCAGCTCCGCGGCCGAGGCGGGTCGGCGGAGGGGGTCGGGATCCAGGCAGCGCATGATCGTCGCGACGAGGCCGGCCGGCGGAGCCGGGACGAGCCGCCCCGGCTCCGTGATCGGCTCCGGGTCGCCCAGGTCGGCGAACGTCTCGATCCTCCGCGGCGGCTGCCCGGTCAGGAGCTCGTAGAGGACGGCGCCGAGTGAGTAGAGGTCGGAGGCGGCGGTCGCGCGCTCGCCCCGAATCACCTCGGGCGCCATGTACGCGGCGGTCCCGAGCAGCGTTCCGGCTTGCGTGAGCGTCTGCCCGATCCCGCCGCGGGCGATCCCGAAGTCCGCCACCTTGAGAACGCCGTCGTTGCGCAGCAGGAGGTTGTGCGGCTTGACGTCACGGTGCACGAGGCCGGCGGCGTGCGCGTGGGCGAGACCCGCGCACGCCTGACGACCTAGCTCCGCGATCTCGTCCGGCGGCACCGTGCGGCGCTCGTGCACCTCCTCCGCGAGCGTTCGCCCCTCCACGTACTCCATCACGATGTAGGGCCGACCGTCCTCCTCGCCGGTGTCGTAGACCGCAACGACGTTCGGATGCGAGAGGCCCGCGGCGAACCGACCCTCCTGGAGGAAGCGCGCCCGCAGCTCCTCGTCGCCGTCGAGCGCGTCTGCGAGCAGCTTGACCGCGACGGGGCGATCGAGCACCTCGTCGCGCGCGAGCTGGACGATGGACATGCCGCCGCGCCCGAGCCGCCGCTCCAGCCGGTACCGGGATCCGAGCAGCTCCGGAGTCAATCCTTTCCGTTTCCTTTGCCCTTGTTCTTCCGCCCGGGACTGCCCTCGTCCTCGTCGTCCTCCTTCTCGTCCTCCTCCTCCGCGATCGGCGGTGTCCGAGCGCACTCGATCGAGGCCACGAGCGAGGCGACGGCGGCTCCGAGCTCCTCCTGGTAGCGCGCGGGGACTCGACCGCGGTTGACCGCTGCGATCGTCTCCGCCTGCAGAGCTTCCGCTTCGGCTCTGGCTTCGCACGGGTCGTTCGCCTCGAGCTTCGCCGCCACGGCATCGCTCCGCCCAGCGAGCTCGGCGACGAGCGCGGCCGGGAGCTTTGGGGCCGAGTCCGGTCGGTTGGAATCGCTCCGGCGCTCCCCGCCGCCGCACCCGGCGGCGACGAGGAGCGCGAGCAGCGCGATCGACCTCCGGTTACGCCTCAGCGTTCGGATCTTCCTCGGCTGCGAGCTGCACGCTCGCCGTCGAGACTTCCTTGAGGTGGCGCTTCTGGATCGGCAGCTGCACCCGGACGATGTCGCGGATGCCGGGGTGCTTCGCCTTCTTGTTCATCTGCTCGAGCACCGCCCAGTGCCCGACCTCGCCGGCCTCCGCCATCGTCATGAACTCCATCCCGTCGAGAATGTCCGAGTCGCGGTCGAGGTAGGTCTTCAGCATCTCGCCGCCCTTCTTCTTCACCGTGCGCGCCTCGGCCATGATCTTGCTCTTCTTGCCGTCGAACGTGCCGGCCAGCTGCGTGCCGGCCTTCTCGGCCGCCGCCGCCTCGCTGCGCATCTGCTTCATCTGCCTGGCGAGGTCCCGCGGGGGGTCCAGCTTGGAGATCCGGTCGATCGAGGCCTGCGCGGCCATCGCGAGGCCGATCACCTCGCCGAGCTTGGTCTCCAGGTTCGTCAGTTCCGCCATCGTCTCTCCTTCGTTTGTCAGGCGCCTTGTGCGAGTCGCTCTGCGAGGGCCGACGGTAGGCCCTGCTCTCGCATCTCCGCCTGCGTCTGCTCGATTGGGTAGTCCGTCCGACAGAAGGTTGCCCGGCGAGACTCCGTGTCAATCACGAGCCAGGCGGCACGCGGGTCGCCGTCGCGCGGCTGACCGACCGATCCAGGATTGAGCAGGTGCTGCGCGGCGGCGAGATCGACCTCGATTCCGCCTGGCGCCAGACCACCGGTCAGCGTGCCGTCTGCGGACGCGATCGCGAGCGCGACGTGGCTGTGCCCGACGAGGATGAGCGGGTCCTCGGTGCCGGCCAGCGCTGCTGCGGCTGCTGCCGCGGTGAGCACGTACTCCCAGACCGGATCGCGAGGGCTCCCGTGCGCCAGCGTGACGCCGTCGGCTGCTCCCGAGGGCGAGAGCGACTCGAGGAACGCGGCGGACTCGTCGTCGAGAACGGTCTTCGTCCAGCGCGCCGCGTCCCCGGCCTCCCCCGCGAAGGCTTCGAGGTCGATGCGGCCCAGCACGCCGAGATCGTGATTGCCCACGAGACAGATCGTCGCTCGCTCGCGGACGACCGCGACGCACTCGTTCGGCTTCGGCCCGTAGCCGATCAGGTCGCCGAGACACCAGATCTGCTCGACCGCGGCGGCATCGATCTCCGCGAGGACCGCCTCGAGTGCGTGCAGATTTGCGTGAATGTCGCTGATGACGGCGATTCGCATCGGGGTATGGGCGAGCCTAACCGCCGCGTGGCTCGGCGTCGCACTGCTCCTGTGGCAAACGAGCGCCCCGGAGCTCGCCGTCCCCGAGCTGCGCAGCGCCGACCTCTTCGACGCCGCGCTGCTGACGCGGAACGCGCGCTACGAGTACGGGCTCGCAGCCCTCTGGGCGCTCGGCCTCCTCGCCCAGCTCGGCGCGCTGCTCCTCCTCGCACGCGGGCTTCCGCGGCTGCACCGTCCGTTCGTTTTCGGGGCGCTCGAAGCCGGCGCCCTCGTTTTCGCGACAACGTGGCTCGCGGCGCTCCCCTTCCGGCTCGCCGCGCATGCGTGGCGCCGCCACTACGAGATCTCGGAGCTCGATTATCTCCGCTTCGTCGCAGGCCCTTGGTCGACGACGTTCGGAGAGCTCGCGCTCGCCATGCTCGCCGGCCTCGCGATCGTGGCTGCGGGGCGACTCCTCGGCCGCCGGGCGTGGCTCGGGCTCTGGGCGGTGTTCGTCGCGCTCGCGGCCATCTACGTCGTCGTCTATCCGAGCCTGCTCGCGCCGCGCCTGCGTCCGCTCGACAATCCCGCGCTCACGGCGCAGGTCCAGAGACTCGCCGACGCTGCCGGGCTCGGCCGGACCGAGGTCGAGGTCCGGAAGGCTCGTGAGCGAACGCGCGCCGTCAACGCCGAGGCGATCGGCGCCGGCCCGACCACGCGCGTGATCCTCTGGGACACGCTGCTCGACCCGCAGGTCGGTCGCGGCGAGGTCCGCTTCGCGGTTGCGCACGAGCTCGGCCATGTGGCGCGTCACCACGCGTGGAAAGGGGTCGGCTGGTTCGCGCTCCTCGCCCTTCCCGGGGTCTGGCTGCTCGCCCGGGCGGCGCGACTCGCCGACCCGCGCTCGCTTCCCCGCGTCGCGCTCGTCCTCCTCCTGCTCCAGCTCGCGACACTTCCGCTCGCCAACGCGATCTCCCGCCGCTACGAGGCCGAGGCGGACGCGGTGGGGCTGCGGCTCGCCCGTGACCCTCGCTCGGCGGAGGCCCTCTACCGTCGCTTCGCGCGCACGAGCCTGAGCGACCCGGACCCGCCGCTCCTCCTCCACCTGCTCCTCGATACGCACCCGACCCTCGTCGAGCGGATCGCGGTCAGCCGCGCGGGGGTGCCTCCGGCAGGTCCTGGATCCCCTTGACGGTCGAGTACTTCGACCACGAGTCCTGGAGCGCGTCGAGCAGCTCCTTCGCGAACTTGGGCGACATGTTCACCCGGGAGACGACCACTCCGGGGATCTCGCCCTCCTCGATCTCGTGGTCGATCCGGGCGAACGTGAGCGTGAACTCGTAGTCCGAGAAGGAGATGTTGGCGAAGTTCGCGTAGACCCCGACGAGCTGGTTCGGCTCGATCTGGATGTTGAGCTGGCGCTCCTGACCGGCGTCGTCCACGCGCCTACGATACAAAGGACTCGTGGTGGCGGAGGCGATCAGGAGGCTCGAGGCGGCGGTCGGAGAGGCGGCCGGGGCCGAGGTCGCGCTCGAGCGGCCGGCCGACGCGAGCCACGGGGATTACGCGACGAACGTCGCGCTTCGGCTCGCCGGCACGCGCAAGCAGCCGCCGCGGGCGATTGCGGACGAGCTCGTGGCGAAGGCGCTGGAGCTGCCGGCCGTCGTGCGCGCCGAGGTCGCCGGCCCAGGCTTCGTCAACCTCTGGCTCGGTCCCGCCTGGTACGGCGACGCGCTCGCCGAGGTCCTCGCGGCCGGCGACGGCTACGGGGCAGGATCGGCGGCGACGCGCGAGCGCGTGCAGGTCGAGCTCGTCTCGGCGAACCCGACGGGCCCGATCCCCGTCTCGGCCGGACGAAACGGCGCCTACGGGGACTCCGTCGCCCGGCTGCTCGAGTTCGCCGGCCACACCGTCGAGCGGGAGTACTACTACAACGACGCCGGCACCCAGATGGAGCGCTTCCGCGCATCCGTCGAGGCTGCCAGGCGAGGTGCGCCGATCGCCGACGAGGGCTACCACGGCGAGTACATCGCGGAGCTCGCCGCAGGCGATTCCGACCCGGTTCCCGAGATGCTGAGCCGGATCGAGGCCTCGCTCGAGCGCTTCCGCATCCACGTCGACTCGTGGGCGCTCCAGAGCGAGCTCGAGGCGAAGCTGCCCGAGCTCCTTCCGGAGCTCGACACCTACGAGAAGGACGGCGCGCTCTGGGCCCGCTCGTCCGCCTACGGGGACGACGACGATCGCGTGCTGCTCCGCTCGGAGAGCGGGACGCCCACCTACCGCGCGGCGGACGTCGCCTATCTCCGGGACAAGCTCGAGCGCGGCTTCGAGCGCGCGATCTACGTCCTCGGTGCCGATCACCACGGCACCCGCAACTGGTACGCGGCGATCGCGCGGATGCTCGGCCTTGAGCCCGGGCGCGTCGAGGTGCTGCTCTACCAGTTCGTCCACCTCGTCAGCGGCGGCGAGACGACGAAGATGTCCAAGCGCGCGGGCAACCTCGTCACGCTCGACGAGCTGATGGACGAGGTCGGGGTCGACGCCGCCCGCTGGTATCTCGCGAACCGCGACCACGACCAGACGATCGAGATCGACGTCGACCTCGCCAGGGAGAAGAGCGCGAAGAACCCGGTCTATTACGTCCAGTACGCGCACGCCCGGATCGCGGGCGTGCTCCGCAACGCGGGCGACGCGCGTGTCGCCGCCGACGCGCCGGCCGAGCTCGCCGCCGAGGAGCGCGATCTCGTCAAGCGCCTGGCCGAGTTCCCGGCCCTCGTCGCGGAAGCGACCGAGCGCCGCGGCCCCCATGCGCTCCCGACCTACGCGATCCGCCTCGCCGACGACTTTCACCGCTTCTACCACCATCACAAGGTGCTGGGCTCGGAGACCGAGGCCTTCAGGCTCGCGCTCTGCACCGCCGTGAAGACGGTGATCGCGCGCTCGCTCGACCTCGTCGGGGTCGAGGCTCCGGAGTCGATGTGACCGAGCGGATCTCATGCTGAAGGTCGAGGTCATCCTCGGCCTCGTGGCGAGCTCGCTCGCGATCCTCGCCTTCTTCGTCCGCGCCGTGGTAAATATCCGCCGCGGCAGACGTGAGAAGGAATCGCGACGCGGGCGCGAAATCACTCCAGGCGAGTGAGCTACATCATCATCTCCACGATCGTCCTGATCGTCGCCGCGATGGCGGTGCTGAATGGGGTCGGCCTCCGCCGGCAGGCGAAGCGCGACGAGGGAACGGCCTGGATCCTCGGCGCGGCACTCGCCGTGATCGTCGTCGTGGGCGGCTGGGGCGCGTTCCGCTCCTTCCACTCCGTCAACGCGGGGCACGTGCTCGTCGTGCGTCAGTTCGGCGAGATCATCGGCCAGCGGCCCGCGGGCTTCCAGACGATCGCGCCCTGGCAGAGCGCCGAGGAGGTCTCGACCCAGGTCGAGAGCCAGCGGTTCCAGATGGACGATCGCTCGACGCCGGCCGAGGGCGTGATCCCGTCGGGCCCTGCGGTCAGCGAGGAGACGCAGCCCGTCTACGCCGTCGTGACGCTCAACTACCGCGTCTCCGAGACGGCCATTCAGGCGCTCTACACCGAGGTCGGGCCCGCCTTCTTCGACAAGGTCGTTGCGCCCCGCGTCTTCCAGGTCTTCAAGAACGAGACGGTCAAGTTCAAGTCGATCAACGTCGCCCCGAACCGGGAGCAGATCCGGACCGAGGTGCAGGAGGCGCTCGACCGCCAGCTTCAGGGCTTCTCGATCGACGTCGTCGACTTCCTGATCAACGACCTCAAGTTCCCGGAGGAGTTCACGCAGGCGATCGAGCGGAAGCAAGTGGCGACCCAGGACGCGCTCGCCGCGCGCCAGAAGGTGGAGCAGTCGAAGGCCGAGGCCCAGCAGGAGATCGAGCGCGCCCGCGGCCAGGCGCAGGCCCAGCGGCTCCGCGCGAGCTCGCTCACCGACCGCAACCTCCAGTTCGAGGCCCTCCAGATCCTCAAGGCGGCGCCGCCCCAGATCGTCTTCCTCCCGGCGGGCCAGGGGAATCTGCTCGACCCGTCGACCTTCCTCAGGTCGCAGACGACGACGCCGTAGACGGGACGCCTCAATAGGATGGGCGGCGCTGTGAGCGCCCCAGACCGCAACCTCGCCCTGGAGCTCGTCCGCGTCACCGAGGCCGGTGCGCTCGCCGCGTCCGGCTGGGTCGGCCGGGGGGAGAAGGAGAGCGCCGACGCGGCTGCCGTCGACGCGATGCGCTCGGTCCTCGGAACCGTGGGAATGCGCGGTATCGTCGTGATCG
>Ga0136617_10003873_pt1 | contig 13368 bp, 10 predicted proteins | sample AntDrymUQ3222106_2_FD_129672 | JGI IMG/M metagenome (GOLD analysis project Ga0136617, IMG submission 129672) | Polar desert sand microbial communities from Dry Valleys, Antarctica - metaG UQ322 (21.06) | ecosystem: Environmental > Terrestrial > Soil > Desert | place: Antarctica: Dry Valley...
CGCGCGCGAGGGCGCGGACGCGATCGCGGTCGATGTCCAGGCGACCAAGGACGGCCGGATGGCGGTGTTCGCGGATTCCGAACTCGATTGCCGCACCGACGGCAAGGGCGCGCTGCGCGACCGGACGATGGCCCAATTGAAACGGCTCGACATTGGCCATGGCTATACCGCCGACGGCGGCAAGACCTTCCCCTTGCGCGGCCGCGGCGTCGGCGCGATGCCCGCGGTCGAGGATCTGCTCGAGCGGGTGCCGGGCAAGCAGATCATCTTCAGCTTCGCCGGCAGCGACCCCCGCGAAGCCGACCTGCTGATCGCCGCGTTCAAGCGCGCCGGAATGGAGCCGGGCGAGCGCTTCGGCTTCTTCGGCGACGCGGCGGTGATCGCGCGGATAAAAGCGCTCGCGCCGGGCGCGTGGGCGTTCAGCCGGCAGGAGATCGGCGCCTGCCTGCCCGCTTATTTCAAGACCGGATGGACCGGGATCGTGCCCGAGCCATGCCGCGACACCACAATCGCGATCCCGCTTGCCAACCAATGGCGCAACTGGGGCTGGCCCAACCGCTTCCTCGCCCGCGTCAACGGCGCCGGCAGCAGGACGATCCTGGCCGCCGATGTCACAGGCGGCGCGATCGCCGGCATCGCGCGGCCCGACCAGCTCGCCGAGGTGCCGCGCGGCTATCGCGGCTATCTGTGGGTCGAGGATTATTACAATATCGGGCGGTCGCTGGGGCGATAGCTTCCCATCGCGCGCGAACCTGCGCTAAGGCCCCGCCAATGTCCGACACCCCCGACGCTCCCGATTACCGAGACACGGTCTTCCTGCCGAAGACCGATTTCCCGATGAAAGCCGGCCTCGCCGCGAAGGAGCCGGCGATCCTCGCGCGCTGGGCGGCGGACGATCTGTACGGCCAGCTCCGCAAGGCCCGCGCCGGGGCGAAGCGCTTCATCCTCCACGACGGCCCGCCTTACGCCAATGGCGATTTGCACATGGGCCACGCGATGAACAAGATCCTCAAGGACATCATCGTCCGCTCGCGCTCGCTGATGGGCTATGACGCGCCCTACATCCCCGGCTGGGACTGCCACGGCCTGCCGATCGAGTGGAAGGTCGAGGAGCAATATCGCAAGAAGAAGCTCGACAAGGATGCGGTGCCCGCGCGCGAGTTCCGCGACGAATGCCGGGCCTATGCCGAAAAGTGGGTGGGGGTGCAGCGCGAGCAGTTCAAGCGGCTCGGCGTGATGGGCGAGTGGGACGACCCCTATCTCACCATGAAATATGAAAGCGAGGCCGCGATCGCCGCCGAGCTGATGAAATTCGCCACCAGCGGCCAGGTCTACCGCGGCGCCAAGCCGGTGATGTGGTCGCCGGTCGAGAAGACCGCGCTGGCCGAGGCCGAGGTCGAATATGAGGACATCGTCTCGACCCAGATCGACGTGGCGTTCGAGATCGTGGAGAGCCCGATCCCGGAGCTGGTCGGCGCTTATGCGGTGGTATGGACGACGACGCCTTGGACGATCCCGGTCAACCAGGCGATCGCTTATGGGCCGGAGATCGAGTATCTACTTTTTTGGGTCGAAGAACCCGGTGAACCTCGAAAGTGTTACCTTGTCGCCAGACAACTTTTTGGCGACTTCGGTATGCGCGCAAACATGCTCATGCCTGAGGTCAAAGACGAGCAATTTGGAAAGATCGGGCCGATCCGCAGCATAATCGGCTCCGACCTCGCCGGCACTATCGCCCACCACCCGATGCACCATCTCGGCGGCTTCTTCGCCAAGCCGCGCCCCTTCCTCCCTGGCGATTTCGTCACGACCGATGCGGGGACCGGGCTGGTCCACATGGCGCCCGACCATGGCGAGGACGATTTCCAGCTCTGCAAGGCGCACGGTATCGACACCGTGTTCGCGGTCGCGGGCGACGGCAAGTACCGCGCCGACTGGGCGTGGCTCGGCGGCCAGGGCTCGGTCATCAACAAGAAGTTCAACGCGCCCGACGGGCCGATCTGTTCGGACCTGCGCGAGGCTGGCGCGTTGCTCGCCGCGTCCGAGGATTTCCAGCACAGCTACCCGCATAGCTGGCGCTCAAAGGCCAAGGTGATCTTCCGCGCGACCCCGCAATGGTTCATCGGGATGGATGGCGCATCGACCCCTCCACCACCGCCTGCGGCGGCGGTCCCCCTCCCCGTTCCGGGGAGGATCGAGAGCGTCGGCGCCCCGTCAAATCCTCCCCGGAACGGGGAGGGGGACCAGCCGAAGGCTGGTGGAGGGGTCGACTCGCTCCGCGCCACCGCGCTGGCCGCCATCGACGATACCCGCTGGGTGCCCGAGAAATCGAAGAACCGCATGCGCTCGATGGTCGAGGGCCGCCCGGACTGGGTGATCAGCCGCCAGCGCGCGTGGGGGGTCCCGATCACGCTCTACGTCCACCGCGAGACCGGCGAGTATCTGCGGGACGATGCGGTCAACGCGCGGATCGTCGAGGCCTTCCGTCAGGGCGGCGCCGACGCCTGGTTCACCGGCGACCATCACCGCATGCTCGGCAACGGCTACCGGCTCGAGGATTACGAGCCGCAGACCGACATTCTCGACGTCTGGTTCGATTCAGGATCGACCCACGCTTACGTTATCGAGGCGCGCTACGGCGAGGGCGTGCGCGCCGATCTTTATGTCGAAGGCTCCGACCAGCATCGCGGCTGGTTCCAGTCGTCCTTGCTCGAAAGCTCAGGGACCCGCGGCCGCGCCCCGTTCGCGGCCGTGCTCACCCACGGCTTCGCGCTCGACGGGACCGGGCGCAAGATGTCGAAGAGCGTCGGCAACGTCGTCGACCCGCTCAAGATCATCGAGGAATCGGGCGCCGACATATTGCGCATGTGGGTCGCCTCGACCGATTATTTCGAGGACGTGCGGATCGGCAAGGAAGTGCTCGCGGGCACGAGCGACGCCTATCGCAAGCTGCGCAACAGCTTCCGCTATCTGCTCGGTGCGCTCGGTGAGTTTACCGACGAGGAAAGCGTGCCCGCCGAGCAGATGCCCGAGCTCGAGCGCTGGGTGCTCCATCGCCTCGCCGAGCTCGACGCCGAGCTGAAGACGGCGGCCGAGGGCTACGAGTATAACCGCTACATGCGGCTGATCACGACCTTCGCGAACGACGATCTTTCGGCCTTCTTCTTCGATATCCGCAAGGACAGCCTCTATTGCGACGCGCCGACCACGCTCAAGCGCCGCGCCTACCGCACCGTCCTCGACCATGTCTTCCACGCGCTGGTGAAATGGGTCGCGCCGATCCTGTGCTTCACCGCCGAGGAAGTGTGGGGGACGCGCTATCCCGAGGCGGGGTCGGTCCATCTGGAGACGTGGCCGCAGATCGAGGCTGGGTGGCGCGACGAGGCCCTGGCGGCAAAATGGGACGCGGTTCGCGCCTTGCGGATCCAGGCGACCGAAGCGATCGAGCCGCTGCGCCGTGACAAGATCATCCGATCGAGCAACGAAGCCACGGTCCGCGTGCCGGACTCGGCGGCGATGACGGCTGTCGACCTGGCTGAAATATTGATCGTGTCCGAAGTGCTGATCGACCCGAAGGTCGACGGGCTCGGCGTGAGCAAATCGGGTTTCGAGAAATGCGGGCGCTGCTGGCGGTTGCTGCCCGAAGTGAAGGAAGACGGCGCCTTGTGCGCGCGGTGCGACGAGGTGGTGAATGGCTGATATTTCCGAAACGCGTCGCGACGGCGGGCATCGCACGCTCGCGCTGACCATCGCCGCTTTGGTCTTCGCGGCGGATCAGCTCGTCAAATGGATAGTGATCTCGGTGCTGCGGCTGCCCGAATTGCCGACCCGCAATATCGAGCTGCTCCCGATTTTCGACCTCACCTGGGTCGAGAATCGCGGCGTCTCGATGGGCTTCCTGGTCGCCGACAGCGACGCCGCGCGCTGGCTGCTGGTCGCGCTGACCGCGGGCATCGCCGCGGTGGTGTTCTTCTGGATGCTGCGCGAGAAGAATCGCGGCGACACGATCGCGCTCGCTTTCGTGCTCGGCGGCGCGCTCGGCAACATCGTCGACCGCGCCCGCTACGGCTATGTCGCCGATTTCGCCGACCTGCATTTCGGCGAGCTGCGGCCATTTTTGATCTTCAATGTCGGCGATGCTGCCATTACCATCGGCGTTCTGCTATTGCTGTTCCGGGCGCTGCTGACGCGCGACCGCAAAGCGGCGAAGGCCAAGGATTATCCAGAAGGAAGTAACCATGCGTAAGCTCAACATCATCCTGGCGGCGTCGGCCGCGTCGCTGCTGCTGGCGAGCTGCGGCACCCTGATGGGGTCGGGCAACCGCCGCCCCGACGAATTCGCGGTCGCGCGCAACGCGCCTTTGGTGGTCCCGCCCGATTTCGCCTTGACCCCGCCCGCCCCCGGCGCGGCCAGCCCGAGCGCCACCGACAGCCGCGCGCAGGCGGTCGAAGCGCTGTTCGGCGGCCCCTCGCCGCGCAGCATCTCCGAACGCGTCCTGATCCGCGAATCCCAGGGCGACCGCGCCGCATCGGGCGCACGCTCGGTGGCGGGCGATCCGAACACCTCGGTGGTCGACAAGGGCGTGACCACCCAGACCATCCTCGCCGTGCCCGAAGGCGACGGCCAGGAAGCGACGGTTTCCACGCCGAAGTGAATGGGGGGCGCGTTAGCGCTTCCTTAGCCGCCGCCCGCTAGACCGGGCGCATGACGCACCAGGCGCCCGCATTTCCCGCGCCCGGCTCGGTCGAACCGGGCCGGCAGATCGCTCAGCTGCGCCACGCGCTGGCGCTGGTCGAGCAGATTGCCGGCCGGGCCGGCGCCGGCGGGGACGCCGCGCTCGACCGGAGCGCGCGGATCACGACAGCCTATGGCGACGCCCCTCCGATCAGCCAGCGCCGCTTCGACGCTTTGGTCGCCGAGACCGCGATCTGGGCGGCGGCGGGGGTCGAGGCCCTGCTGAGCGCAAGTGCAAGCGGTCAGCCTGGCGCGGCGGCGGGACGGCTCGCCGACGAGCTCGGCCGCGCGCTCGGCGATCTGGAGCGGCTGCTCGGGCTTTAGGGGTAGCGGGCGAGCCCCGCGGCCAGATCCGCGATCAAATCGTCGGCATCTTCGAGCCCGATCTGGAGCCGCACCATCGGCCCGGCCTGTTGGCGCCGCGTGGCGGTGCGGATCTGCCGCGGATCGACCGGCAGGACGAGGCTTTCATAGCCGCCCCAGCTATAGCCGATCCCGAAATGCTCGAGCCCATCGACCAGCCGCGCCCGCGCCGCGTCGTCGCCGCCGTCGAGCACGAACGAGAACAGCCCCGACGCGCCCTTGAAATCGCGCTTCCAGATTTCGTGCCCCGGGCAATCGGGCAAGGCCGGATGGAGCACCCGCGCCACCTGCGGCTGCGCCTTCAGCCAATGCGCGACCTCAAGCGCGCTTTCCTGATGGTGGCGGAGCCGGACCCCGAGCGTGCGCAGCCCCCGCGACGTCAGCCAAGCATCGTCGGGGCTGACATATTGTCCGAACGCGCGGGCGGCCTTGTGGAGCGGCTTCCACAGCGCCCCGGCCGCGGTGACCGAGCCGAGCATGACATCCGAATGGCCGGCGATATATTTGGTGCAGGCGAGGATCGACAGATCGATCCCGGCCGCGATCGCCGGGAAGAAAAGCGGCGTCGCCCAGGTATTGTCGAGCAAGGTGACGATCCCGCGCGCATTCGCCGCCGCGCAGATTGCGGGGACATCCTGCACCTCGAAGCTCAGCGAGCCCGGGCTTTCGAGGAAGATCGCGCGGGTCTTGCCGCCGATCAGATCGGCGATCCCGGCGCCGGCGAGCGGGTCGTAATAAATGGTCGAAACGCCGAAGCGCTTGAGCATTTCGTCGCAGAAGGTCCGGGTCGGGCCGTAGACGCTGTCGACCATCAGCAATTCGTCGCCGGGCTCCAGCACCGACATCAAGGCGACCGAGATCGCCGCGACGCCCGAAGGGAACAGCCTGGTGCCCGCCGCGCCCGGCTCGAGCTCGGTCAGCGCCTCGGCCAGCGACCATTGGGTCGGCGTTCCCGCCCGGCCATATTGGAGCAGGCCGTCGCGCGGCGGATTGGCCGCGTGCATCGCGGCGACGTTGTCGAACAGGATCGTCGAGGCGCGCCAGACCGGCGGGCTGACGATGCCGGCGGTCCATTCCTTACGCCGCCCCGCCGCGACGATCCTGGTATCGTCGCCCTTTTTCGTCATCCGCGCCCGGTCGCCTTCGGCGTGGCGGGATCGGCGCCCCATTCGGCCCAGCTGCCGTCGTATAGCGTCACATCCTCCTTGCCGAGTAGATGCGCGCCGAACAGCAGGACCGCGGCGGTGACGCCCGAGCCGCAGGTGGCGACCATCGGCTTGGCGAGGTCGACGCCCGCGGCCTCGAATTCGCCGCGCAAGGCGTCGCCTTGCTTCCAACTATTGTCGGGGTTGAACAGGCCGCTTTGCGGCAGATTGCGCGAGCCCGGAATATGGCCCGGGACCAGCCCCGGCCGCGGCTCGGGCTCCTCCCCGGCGAAACGCCCCGCGCCGCGCGCGTCGACGATCTCATGCCCGCTGGAATGGACGATCGCGGACACCGATCCCTTGTCGGCGACCCGCCCGGCGTCGAACAGAGGCGTGAAATGGCCATGACGGACGTGGACCTTGCCGCTCTCCACGGCGCGCCCTTCCGCCGTCCATTTCTGGAGGCCGCCGTCGAGGATCGCGGCATAATGCGCGCCGAAGACTTTCAGCATCCACCAGGCGCGCGCGGCGCTGTGCAACGGCGAATTGTCGTAGACCACGAAGCGGTTGCCGTCGCCGAGGCCGAGCGACTGCATCCGGCTCGCGAACTTGTGCTGCGGCGGCAGCATGTGCGGCAGCGGGTGCGCGGCGTCCGAGACTTCCTCCAGATCGAGGAACACCGCGCCTTCGATATGCGCCGCCTCATATTCGGCGCGGGCGTCGCGGCCGGCGTCGGGCAGGAACAGGGTCGCGTCGATCACGCGCAAATCGGGTGCGCCGAGCTCGGCCGCGAGCCATTCGGTGGTGACCAGGGATTCCATGTTCATCTCCCGCGAATGAAGGCGCGGATGTCGCGGCTCAGCTTGGTGCGGTCTTCGTCGCGCACGTACATCATGTGGCCCGATCCGTAATATCGATATTCGATCCGGTCCTGCGGGATGCCGGTACGGCTCAGCGCATATTCGGCGCCGAAGAAGGGCGTCGCGAAATCGTAATAACCCTGGCCGACGAAGATGCGCAGGCTTTTATTCTCGCGCAGGCCCTTGCCGATATAGGGCGCGACGTTGAGATAGGCGTCGCCGTCGCGCCCCTGCCCCAGCCGCCAGTCCCACGGCCCGACATTGCCGATCGTGACGTAGGAGCGATCGGTCGCGAACTTCAGATCCTCGCGCAAATAGGCGTTGATCGCGGCGGTGTAGCCGCCGTCGATGCCGTAGAAGCTCGGATCGTTGTCCGGCTCCTCGCCGGCATTGTCATAATCCTTGCCGGTGTAGCGGCTGTCGAGCCGGCCGACGGTCAGCCCGCGGTCGCGCAGCAACTCCTTGTAGAAGCGCGACGGATAGACGCGCAGGTCGGCCTGCTCGAGATAGGCTTCGCTGAGGCCGGTGAAGCGCGCCAGCGCGCGCCGCACCGAGGCGCGCTCGTCCGCCCCGAGCTTCGCGCCCTTGAGCAGAGCCGCCGCATAGGGGCCCATCGCATAAAGCCGCGCCTCCTCGACGAACGCCTCGACCGACGGCGCCTGCGCCTTGCCGTGATAGAGCGCGGTCGCGGCCATCGAGGGCAGGTTGAGCAGATAGGTCATCTCGTTGCCGGGCGTGTCGGCGCCGGCGCCGAAATCGAGCACGGTCGAGATCAGGATCACGCCGTTCAGCGAGACGTCGTTATAGGCGCCTTCGAGCTGGTTGAGCACGGCCGCCGAGCGGGTGGTGCCGTAGCTTTCGCCGCCAAGATATTTGGGCGCGTTCCAGCGGCCGTTGGCGTTGAGCCAAAGCCGGATGAACTGCGCGATCGATTCGGCGTCCTTGGTGACGCCCCAGAAATCCTTGGGGTCGGTCTTGCCCAATGCGTGGCTGAAGCCGGTGCCGACCGGATCGATGAACACGATGTCGGTGACGTCGAGCAGCGAATCGGGGTTGGCGACCAGCGGGTAAGGCGGCCCGCCGTCGTCGGTGCCGTCCGACGGAATCGCGACCCGCTTCGGCCCGAACGCGCCCATGTGCAGCCACACCGATCCCGATCCGGGGCCGCCGTTGAACAGGAAGGTGACCGGCCGGTTGGGGTCGCGCGCGCCCTCCTTGACGTAAGAGGTCGAATAGATGCTCGCCCGCGGCGTGCCGTCCTCGGCCTTCAAATAGGTCTCGCCCGCGGTCGCTATGTAGGCGACCTGCTCCCCCCCGAACACGCCGCGATGGCGCGTCACCGAGACATTGGGAGGCGGAATCGCGCGCGCTTCCTTGTCGGCGGCCGGCTTGTCCGCGGGCTTGTCTTGAGCGTGAGCAGGAGCGACGGTCAGGCAAAAAGCAAGCGCGATACAGGCGAGCGGGCGGTTCGATTCCATCGTCAATAGTCTCCCGTCAGGAGGCCGCTATTGCACGCAATGCAGCGTCGCGGAAGGCCGCCGGCTGTCGCGCTTATTGCTCGCGCAGCGCAGTCTGGCCGAGCCGGGTGATCGGGCTGAGGATGTAGCGCAGCACGCTGCGCTTGTCGCCGATCAGGCTTACGTCGGCGGTCATGCCGGGGCCGATCTCGAGCACCTGTCCGAGCGAATCCTTGAGCTTGTCGTCGGTCGCGATGCGGACCGTGTAGAAGGTCTCGCCGGTGCGCTCGTTCAGCGTCGCGTCGGGCGAGATCGCGACGACCTTGCCGTCGAGCGCGCCGTAGACCGACGAATTATAGGCCGAGACGTTGATCTTGGCGGGCTGGTTGATCCGCACCCAGCCGATGTCGGACGGGCGCATCTGCGCCTCGACGAACAGGCTGTCCTCGCTGGGCACGATCTCGACCAGGGGTCCCCCGGCGGGGACGGTGCCGCCGACGGTGGTGACATGGACGCGGTTGATCCGGCCGGCGAGCGGGGAGCGCACCACGGTGCGCGCGACCCGCGCCGACAATGCCGGCAAAGCGCGGCGGAGCGCGACAATCTGCCCTTGCGCCTCCGCCAATTCCTGCGCGGCGCGCGCGCGCCAGTCCTGGCGCTGCTGGGCGAGCGTCGCGCGCGCCTCGGCGACCGAGGATTGCGCGCGCGAGATGGCGGCGCTGGAGGCCGCGAAATCGCTGGCGGCGATCGCGGCGGCGTTCTCGGCCTGGACCAGCGACATGCGCGGCTCGATGCCGCGCTCGACCAACGGCCGGATCAGGTTCAATTCGGTGCGCGCCGCGCCGAGCGCCGACTGGCGCGAGTTGGACGCGGCCTGCGATTCCGCGACCGCGCGCTCGGCCTGGACGACGCGGGCATTGGCCGCCGCCAGCAGGCTGGACAAATCGGCCATGCGCGAGCTGTGGAGCGAGCGCTCGATCGCGACCTGCTCGGCCAGGCTCGCGCCGCCGCCGCCGGGGAAGGCCGGCGAGCGCCCGCCGACCTCGGCCTCGAGCCGCGCGATCCGCGCCCGCAGCGCGTCATATTGCGCCGAGCCGCTGCCCAGCTCGGATCCGGTCGCGGTCTGGTCGAGCCGGATCAAGGCCGCGCCGCGCTTGACCATGTCGCCGGTCTTGACGAGGATTTCCTCGACGATCCCGCCTTCGAGGTTCGACACGATCTGGAGCTGCGAGCTCGGGATGATCTTGCCCTGCCCGCGCACCGTGCGGTCTAGCTCGGTCAGCGACGCCCAGATCAGGAAGATCGCGAAGAAGCCGCCGATCATCCACAGCATGATGTTGGACGCGGTCGCCGGGCGGACGCGGGTCACATAATCTTCGAGCGCGGTCTCGCTCATATCGCGGCCACCTTGGGTCGGTTGTTGAGCGCGGACATCACCTTGTCGCGCGGGCCGTCGGCGACGATCTTGCCGCGCTCGACGATGATCACCCGGCCGGCGAGCCGCAGCAAAGGCGTGCGGTGGGTGATGACGAGGAAGGTGCGGCCCTCCAGCTCCTTGTCGAGCCGGTCGATCAGGCCGGTTTCGGTCTGCTGGTCCATCGCGCTCGACGGTTCGTCGAAGACCAGAACCTGGGGCTTGCCGACGAGCGCGCGGGCGATCGCGATCGACTGACGCTGGCCGCCCGAAAGCCCTTCGCCGCGGTCGAGCAGCCGGCGGTCGTAACCGTTGGCGATCTGGCCGAGGAACTGGTGCGTGCCCGAAATCTCGGCGGCGCGGATCATCTCCTCGTCGCCGATGCCGTCGCGGCCGAGCACGATATTCTCGCGCACCGTGCCCGACAGCAACAAGCTTTCCTGCATCGAGCTGCCGATCTTGCGGCGCAAATCCATCGGATCGAGCTGACGGATATCGGTGCCGTCGAGCAGGATCACGCCTTCCTCGGGCTCGTACAGGCCGAGCAGCAATTTCGCGATCGTCGACTTGCCCGACCCGACCCGGCCGAGCAAAGCGGCATGCTCGCCCGGATGGAGCGTGAAGGTGACGCCCTCGAGCGTCTTCTCGGACGCGCCGGGGTAACGGAAGTGGACGTTGCGGAACTCGATCTTGCCTTCGGTGCGGGCGAGCGTGATCGGCTCGCCGGACGGACCCTCGGGCGCGCTTTCCATCAGGCCGTTCAACTGGCGGTAGGCGGTGCGGGTCGCGGTGACGCGCGACAGCAGGCCCGCGATCTGGCCGAGCGGCGCGACCGCGCGACCGCCCAGAATCGAGCAGGCGATCAGCCCGCCCATCGTCAAATCCTGGCTCGCGATCAGGCCGACGCCGACGATCACCACGCCGGCATAGGATATGGTCTGCGCCGACCCGGCGATCGTGATCGCGATGTTCGACACCAGCCGCTGCCTGAGCGACGTGTCGCTATGCTCCTCGATCGCGCCGAGCCAGCGGCGGGTGAGGATCGGCGCGGCGCCCGATGTCTTGACCGTCTCCAGCCCGCCGATCGCCTCGATCAGCACGCCCTGCTTGAGCAGGCCCTGCCCCATCGCCTTGGCGGAGAGGCGGTCCATCGCCGGCTGGGCGAGGAAGCCGGCGACGATCACCAAAGGCACCATCGCCAGCGGCACCAAAACGACCACCCCCCCGATCATCGCGATCACCGCCAGAGTGATGAAGATGAACGGCACGTCGACGATCGCGGTCAAGGTCGCCGAGGCGAAGAAGTCGCGCAACGTCTCGAGCTCGCGGATCACGCCGGCGAGCGCGCCGGTCGAGCCCTTCTTCTGGTCGAGCCGGATCGCGAGCAGGCGCGCGAACACGGTCTCGCCGACCTCGCGGTCGATCCGCGCGCCGGCGATGTCGACGAAATAGGCGCGGATCGTCTTCAGCGCGAAATCGAACATTATGACGATCGCGAGCCCGATCGACAGAGCGACCAGCGACGAGGTCGCGTTGTTGGGAATGACGCGGTCGTAGACGACCATCGTGAAGATCGAGGTGATCAGGGCGAAGATATTGATCAGCACCGCGGCCAGCGCGACCTTGCCGTATATTCCCTTGTTGCGGAGCATCGGCTCCATCAGCCACGGCGCGAACCGCTGCTTGGGGATGTCGACGATATGCTCTTCGCTCATTTGGCCTCCGGCGCGGGCGGCGCGATATCGAGCGCGCTCAGCAGCTGCCCGGTGCGCGACAGCAATACGTAACGCGACGCGTCGAGCTCGGTGATCGCGCGGATATAGGATGCGGCGACGCTGAAATAGCTGCTTTCGGTTTCGAGCAGGTCGAACAGCGTCCCGCGCGCGACCCGGAAGCGCTCGGCGAGCACGTCGCGCGACTGGCGGCTGGAAATATAGCTGGTCTCGAGCGCGGCGAGCTGGGCTTCGAGCGCGCGCACGTCGGTCCAGGCGATCGCCGCTTCGCGCTCCGCCTCGTCGCGGACCCGCGCGGCGCGGGCGTCGGCGGCGTCGGCTCGGGCCTCGGACTGGTCGGCGCGGGCGTCGCCCGGGCCGAAGATGCGGTGGCGCAGGATCAGCCGGCCGCGCACATCATAGTCGCTGCGGTCGATCCCGTATTTGCCGGCGTCGACCGCGCCGCCGAGGCTGGGAAAGGTCGAAGAGCGGTCGGCGCGGGCGTCGCGATGCGCGGCGCGGGCGATCGCCTCGGCCGATTCGACCTCGGGCGATGAGCGGGCGAGGAATTGCGCGGCTTCCTTGGTCGTCGAGGGCCGCTCGATGACCGGCGCGCGGCCGATCCCGGCCGGCGCGGGCACGCCGTAAAGCTCCTCGAACCGCGCCTCGGCATTGGCGAGCTGACGGCGGTAGCGGGCGAGATCGGCCTGCGCCGAGGCGATATAGCTTTCGACCCGCGGCAGATCTCCGGGCGCCGAGACGCCCGAGGCGATGCGAGTCTCGATCGCGCTTCGCAGATCCTGCTGGTTCTCGGTGAAGGCGCCGCCGAGGCTGACCAAAGCGCGATAGGCGAACACGTCGTACCAGGCGGCGATCGCGCGGAGCGCAACCCGGTCGGCTTCGGCCTCGGCCTGCGAGGCGGCGGCGCGGAGCCGCGCGCCCGCGCCGGCGACCCGGTTGGCGGCGGCGCCGAAATCGAACAAAACCTGGGTGACGCTGACGGTCAGGTCGGTGCGGCCGCGCGCGCGGGTCCGCTCGACGATATTGTCCGGGTCGTTGCTGAATTCGCGATCGAACGATTGCTGCGCGTTGACGCCGAGATCGACTATCGGGCGCAGCCCCGAGCGCGCCTCGGCCCGCGCCGCTTGGGCCTCGGCGATTCCGGCCTTGCCCTCGTCGACCGCCGGGCTGCGCGCGACCACGCCCTGCACGAGCGCGGTGAATTCGGGGAGAGGGACGGTGGTCCGGCTGAGCGCGATCACCGGATCGGCGGCGCGCGCGATGGCGAGCGGATCGCGGCTCCGCTCGGGCAGCTGCTCCAGAGCGGGCGTGGAGGCCTGGGCGAGCAAAAGGGCGGCGACAAAAGAAACCGGCATGCTGTGTAAGACCATTTCCCCAGGAGCGGCGTTCGCTCGCCACGCGACCCGAAATCGGCCGTCCGCGCGACCGCACGACCCCGGCCGCAGCCGAACGCCGAATCCCTGCGCCGCTTAGGCGATAGCGTCTTGGAGTGAAAGGCAAAAGTGTCTGCGCCCGCGCCTGTGTGCGCTCAGTCGGGCTTTTTGCCGGCCATGCTTTCGGCAAGGAAAAAGGCGGTGACGTTCGCGCCCTGCTCCGACGGCATCGCATCGATCGCCGCATAGACCGCTACGCCGACCTTGCATTGCAGTTCAGGCGTTCCG
>Ga0136617_10003874_pt1 | contig 13368 bp, 10 predicted proteins | sample AntDrymUQ3222106_2_FD_129672 | JGI IMG/M metagenome (GOLD analysis project Ga0136617, IMG submission 129672) | Polar desert sand microbial communities from Dry Valleys, Antarctica - metaG UQ322 (21.06) | ecosystem: Environmental > Terrestrial > Soil > Desert | place: Antarctica: Dry Valley...
AGCCGGTCCAGCGCGTAGGCGCACAGGTCGCGCTCGTGCGCGCGGATCGCGTCCATGCCGATGCCCGCGACGAAGTCGACGGCGGCGCCGAGGCCGATCGCCTCGGCGATGTTCGACGTGCCGGCCTCGAACTTCGCCGGCAGCTGGCCGAAGCGGATCTCCTCGACGGAGACCGAGGTGATCATGTGCCCGCCGCCGAGAAACGGCGGCATCGCGTCGAGCAGCTCCTTGCGCCCGTGCAGGATGCCGATGCCCGTCGGGCCGTAGAGCTTGTGGCCGGTCCAGGCGTAGAAGTCGGCGCCGAGCTCGCCGAGGTCGACCGGGAGCTGCGGGATCGCCTGCGAACCGTCGACGACGACGATCGCGCCGGCGGCGTGCGCCTTCTCGATGATCTCGGCCAGCGGGTTGATCGTCCCGGCGGCGTTGGAGACATGAGCGACCGCGACGAGCTTGACGTCGCCCGTGGCGAGCAGCGCGTCGAGCTGGTCGAGCTGGAGGATCGACTCGTCGTCGACCTCGATCATCTCGAAGCTCGCGCCCGTCTCCCGGCAGAGCATGTGCCAGGGCACGAAGTTCGAGTGGTGCTCGAGCTGCGTCACGACGACGGTGTCGCCCGGGCCGAGGTTCGCGCGTCCCCACGTGTAGGCGACGAGGTTCAGCGCCTCGGTCGCGTTCTTCGTGAAGATCGTGCAGTTCGCGGGCCAGTTGACGAACGCCGCGATCCGGTCGCGGGCACCCTCGAAGAGCTCCGTCGCCTCGGCCGCCAGCGCGTAGACGCTGCGATGGACGGTGCCGCGATGGTGCTCGTAGTAGTCGTCCATCGCGTCGATCACCGATTGCGGCGTCTGCGACGTCGCAGCCGAGTCCAGGTAGACGATCCCCTCGCGCTGCAGGCAGGGAAAGTCCGTGGCCAGCGGCCTATCGGCCAGGGTGCTCATCGCGACGCCCTGTTCTCGGGTTCGGAACTCGCTGCGGTCGAGCAATGGCGCGCTGTCATGGCTATGCGGGCACGCCGAACTCGTCGCGCAGCTTCGCGTAGCCCTCCGCCTCGAGGCGGTCGACGAGCTCGGGGCCGCCTTCGGTGGCGATCCGGCCGTCGAACATGATCGAGACGCGGGTCGGCGTGACCATGTGCAGGATGCGCTGGTAGTGGGTGATGATCAGCACGCCCATGTCGGCGCCGGTGGCGATCGTGTTGACGCCGTGCGCGACGACGTTGAGCGCGTCGATGTCCAGACCGGAGTCGGTCTCGTCGAGGACGGCGAGCTTGGGCTGCTGGAGCGCGAGCTGGAGGATCTCCAGGCGCTTCTTCTCGCCGCCCGAGAAGCCCTCGTTGAGGTAGCGGGCGCTGAACTCGCGCGGGACGTTGACGAGCTCCATCGCCTCCTCGACGGTCTTGCGGAACTCCTTCAGCGAGATGTCGCCCTCCCCGCGCGCCTCGCGGTGGGCGTTCATCACCATCCGCAGGTACTTCGTGATCGTCACGCCGGGAATCGCGACGGGGTACTGGAAGGCCATGAACAGGCCCATCCGCGCGCGCTCGTCGGGGTCGGACTCCGTGATGTCCTCGCCGCCGAAGAGGATCTGCCCGTCGGTGACCTCGAGGCTCGGATGGCCCATGATCGCGTTGGCCAGCGTGGACTTGCCAGAGCCGTTGGGGCCCATCAGCGCATGGATCTCACCGGGCGCAACCGTCAGGTTGACGCCCTTGAGGATCTGCTTGTCCTCGGCCTGGACGTGGAGATTGCGGATCTCGAGCTCGGGCATGGTGTCCTGTAAATCTCCTTCGTGCGGAATGACCTGACGGATCAGGCCGGAGCGTGGGTTCTGGGGTCGGGCGCCGCCCGCTGGCCGGCGGGCGGCAGCGGGCGGATCTGAAAATTGATCAGCTCGGCGAGCGTCGTGTCGGCGAGCGTCTTGAGGACGCCGACCTGCACGCGCGTCCACAGCAGCTTCGTGGCGCAGCCGCGGCCGGAGTCGTCGTGGTGCGAGCACAGCACACGACCGTCGTCGTTGCGGTCGTCGACGAAGCACTCCATCGGGGCCAGCGAACCCTCGAGCGCGAGGACGACCTCGTCCATCGCGATCTTCTCCGGCGCGCGGGCGAGCCCGTAGCCGCCGTGCGCGCCGCGCGTCGACTCGACGAGCTCGGCGCGCTTGAGCAGCGCGACGATCCGCTCGAGGTAGGCGAGCGGCAGGTTCTCACCGTCGGCGACCGCCTTGAGCGAGACCGGGTGGTCCTGCCCCTGGCGCCCGAGCTCGATCAGCAGGCGCACGCCGTACTCGGCTTTGGTCGTGAAGAACACGGAGCAGCTAATCCTACCAGCGAGGTCGGGATAGTGGCGGCGCCCGCTGCGGGCTCCGTGTCAGAAGCGCCGCACCGTTACGCGCACGCGCCTGTCGCGCGCCCACGATAAGATCGCGTAGCGCCCGGCGGTGCGTAGGTCGCGGTTCGTCGAGTTGAAGTGAAACGGCGACGGCGGCGGGCCCTTCGGCGGGGCGGTCTGCTCGAACGTGCCATCCGGTCCGGCCAGGCGCGCGTCGATGCCGCGCCGGCCCGCCCAGACCGCCAGCGCACGGCCACCGCTGAGCGCCATGACGACCGGCTCCTTGGCACGGCCGCTGGTCAGCGTCTGCAGCCCGGCGAACGTGCCGTCGGCCCGAAACGCGATCGCCCGGACCGGCGCCTCCGTCACGAACGGCTGCGAGCTCGTCTTGAGCTGGAAGACCAGCACGCCGCGGCCCGAGCCCGTCGCCGCCGCGGTCGGCGCGAACGCGCGCCGGGGGTGGCTCAGCAGCGGTCCCAGCGGCGCGCCGAGCGCGCCGGCGGGGCCGACCGCGGCCACCACCGGGTTGCCGAAGATGCCCGCGTCGCCGCGGCTGTGGATCTGCGTCGCGGCGATCAGCGTGCCGCCGTCGTCACCGATCGCGACGCGCGGATCACCGGCGGGGTCGCCGCTGAGGGCGAGCGGGGCGCCGAACGTGCCGCCGTGCGGCCGCGTCGCGACGACGACCGGGGCGGGAGCATTGAAGCCCACCGCCTCGCGCCGGAACGTCAGCACGGCACGGCCGTCGGGCGCGACGGCGAGCGCCTGGGTCTGGCGCGCGTCGATGCCGAAGTACCCCGGGCCGAGCTCCTGCACGGCGCCGAGCTGGCGGCCGGCGCGATCGAGCGACAGCGCGCGGACGCCGTAGCGGCGGTCGTTGCGCGCGCCGTGCGGGAAGACGCGCTCGGCGAGGACCCAGCCGCCCTGCGGGTCGGCGGCGACCTGTACCCCGTTGATGCCCGAGCTCGGGCCGCTGTCATAGCGGCGACGCGCGATCCTGCCCTTCGCCTGGGTGCGAACCGCGGCATGCAGCCCGTCTGTGTCCTCCCACGCGAGCAGGAACGCTCCGCCGCGGCCGGCGGCGAGGGAGTAGTCGCGCACGCCCCTGCGCTCGATCACGCGCGGCGCGCCGAAGCGGCCGCGCTCGCGGCCGGTGGCGAGCATCAGCGCACCGGACCTCGATGTGAAGGCGACGGCGCCGAAGCCGTCGCGGGCGATCGCCGCGCGCGGCACGGACTCCGTCCCGGTCACAAAGCCCTGGGGCCCGGACCACGAGGAGGCGCCGGCAGCGGGCGCGGCGGCGAGCAATGTGGCCGCGGTGGCGAGCGAAAGAAGGATCGACATGGGTGGGCGCATGCGCCGTGAACGCTCGCCGCCGGCACAAGGTTGCGCCCCGACCCGCTAGAAGTCGTGTGTATGCCGGAGTTCGCACCGGGCGACGTCTTCGCCGACCACCGCATCGAGGGCATCGCCGGACGCGGCGGGATGGGCGTCGTCTACCGCGCCACCGAGCTCGGCCTGGAGCGGACCGTCGCCCTGAAGGTCATCACCCCGGTCCTCGCCGAGGAGGAGGACTTCCGCAAGCGCTTCGTCGAGGAGTCCAAGGCCGCGGCGTCGATCGAGCACCCCAACGTGATCCCGGTCTACCACGCGGGCGAGCGCGACGGCGTGCTGTTCATCGTCATGCGCTACATCGACGGACCCGACCTGCGGGCGCTCGTGCGCGCCGAGGGGCGCCTGCATCCCGAGCGCGCGGCGCACATCGTCGCCCAGATCGGCGGTGCCCTGGATGCCGCGCACCGCCACGGGCTCGTGCACCGAGACGTCAAGCCCGCCAACGTGCTGCTCGGCGACGAAGACCACGCCTACCTGACGGACTTCGGCCTGACGAAGCGCTCTGCGACGACCGACGGCGGCGGCCTCAGCCGCGCGGGCGGCTGGGTCGGCACGCTCGGCTATGTCGCGCCCGAGCAGATCCGCGGCGAGCGCATCGACGCGCGCACCGACGTCTACGCCCTGGGCTGCGTGCTCGTGCACGCGCTCACCGGCAGCGCCCCCTACATGCGCGACACCGACGAGGCGACGCTGTGGGCGCACCTCAACGCGCCGCCCCCGAGCGAGGACGTGCCGCCGCAGTTCGAGGGCGTTGTCGCGCGCGCGCTCGCGAAGGACCCGTCGGACCGTTACCCGTCGGCGGGCGACCTCGGCCGCGCCGCGTTGCGCGCCGCCGGCCGCAGCGCGACTGCCGTGCCGGAGCGCAACGTCGGCCGCGGCCAGGCGGCACCGGTCGACAGCCAGACCGCGGCGACCGCGCTGCGGGGGCCGGCCGTCGCCGATCCCGACGGCGAGACGCAGCTGTCGCCCGCGGACGGAGCGCCCGCCGCCGGTGCGCATCCGGGCGGCTGGCGCCCGGCGCCGCGCCAGCGCCGCAACGGCCTGCTGGCCGGCGCCGGCGGGCTCGTCGCCGGCGCGGCCGCGTTCGCGCTGCTCGGCGGCAGCGACGATCCGGGAACGGCCGCGCCGCCACCGCCGCCCGCGGCGGCGCAGCAGCGCGAGCAGCGTCCCTCGAAGATCGACATCACGCGTAAGGGGGTACTCGCGCGCCCCAACGCGCTGACGATCGCCGCCGGCGACGTCTGGGCGCTCAGCAACCGCGAGGGCGCGATCTCGCTCTACGACGCCGCCACGGGCGATCCCGACGGGCGTCAGGACGTGGGCGACGGCGCCAGCTCGCTCGCGGCGGGCTTCAACTCGGTGTGGGTCGCGAAGGAAAGCACGAGCACGGTGCTGCGCATCAACGCAAAGACCCACCGCCGCGTGCGCGGCGGCGCGATCCAGGTCGCGCGCGCCGGACGCAACGTCGCGGTCGCGACGGGCGCCGGCGCCGTCTGGGTCGGCGTGCGCAACCGCTCGCGGGAGGACCACTCGCCGGAGGCGGTCGTGCGGATCGACCCTCGCACCGGCGATCAGCGGGTGATCACCGTGCAGCGCGGCGTTCAGGACATCGCCGTCGGAGCGGGCGCGGTATGGGTCTCCAACCGCTTCAGCTCGACCGTCACCCGGATACGCACGAGCGACGGCCGGCAGGATCCGGTGGCCGTCGGCGCCGGGCCGAAGGGGATCGCCGTCGGCGAGCGCGCGGTCTGGGTCGCGTCGGCCGGCGAGGACAAGATCACGCGGATCAACCCGCGCAGCCTGCAGACGCGGAACATCCCGTTGCAGGCGATCCCCGAGCGAGTCACCGTCGGCGGCGGCTCGGTGTGGGTCACCGCCAAGGAGGCCGGCCGTCTGATCCGCATCGACGCCAAGACGCGCGACGTGCTCGAGCGGATCGACACCGGCAGCCGCCCGTACGCGCTGGACATCACGCGCGGGCGCGCGGTCTGGCTGACGGTGCTCGACGACGACGGGCTGCAGCGGGTGCGCTTCTACCGCCGCCGCTGAGCCCGCCCGTCGGGTCAGAGATCGCGCCGCGACACGACGCCGTCCTGCAGCGCGCGCATCGCGAGGTACGAGCGCTTCTGGTTCTGCGGCAGGTGCTGGACGCCGAAGTAGCCGAACAGCGTCCGCAGATGCGCCTTGACGGCGTCGACGGAGAGATACAGCTCGTCGGCGATCTGCTGGTTGGTCGCCGGTGTCGCGAGCTCGGTGTCCTTGTAGGGCCGGCACAGCGCGGCGAGCACGGCGCGCTGCGTCGCGCTCAGGACGGGCAGCTCGGCACGGCTGCCGGCGGCGACCGTCGGCTTGGAGTCCGGCGAGGACTCCGGCACGCGAAACGCGATCTGCGTGCGTCCGACGCGCAGCACGTCGCCGTCGCGCAGGCGGTGGCGGCCGGAGATGCGCTGGCCGTTGAGGAAGGAGCCGTTGCGCGAGAGGCCGTCGTCGGCGGCGGTCCACTCGTCGCCGAGGCGCTCCAGCTGGGCGTGCAGCCGCGAGACCTCGGTGTCCCATTGCAGCGCGACGTCGTTGCCGGCGCTGCGCCCGACGGTCACGCGTTCCTTCGAGGGGTCGAGCACGAACAGCCGCTGCGCGCCGGTGCCGTCGCGCAGGACGAGAAAAGGCGTTCCCGCGCGCTCGGCCTCGATGCGCTCGCGCAGCTCGGCGGGCGTGGCGCCGTGCGCGGCCAGCGGTGACTGATCGGCCTGTTTCATCGCCCGGTGAGCTTCGCACATGGCGGTGTCAACCCACCCTGGGTGTCGCGTCGTCGCACCTGAGGGTGAGAGGTGTGACCCCGGGGGTCGGGGCCGCGAGGGCGCGCGGCGTGATCTTGCTCACAACGCCCCAGGCAAGGAGCCTTCCCCATGTCCATCCTCCCCCACGCTTCCCTCCCCCTCACGACCCTGTCAGACGACGACCTCGTCGCGCGCTTTCGCAGCGGCGACGACGCCCCCTTCGAGGAGATCCACCGCCGCTACCGCAGCCAGCTGATCGCCTTTGCGCGACGCATGCTCAACGGGACCGGCCACGACGCCGACGACGTCGTGCAGGACGCCTTCATCCGCGCCTACCGCGGGCTGCGAGTGACCGACCGGCCGATGGCGCTCCGAGCCTGGCTGTACATGATCGTCCGCAACCGCGCCCTCGACGAGCTGCGCACGTCTCCGCGTGCCGGCAACTACGACGACGAGTTCGCGCTCGACGCGGTCCCGACCGCCGACGCCGCCCAACGCGTCCAGGAGCGCGACGACATGCGCCAGCTCGTCGCGGAGATCGCGCGCCTGCCCGAGCGCCAGCGGATGGCGCTCGTCATGCGCGAGTTCGACGGCTGCTCGCACGTCGAGACGGCGCGGCGGCTGCAGACGACGGTGCCGGCGACGAAGTCGCTGATCATCCGCGCGCGGTCCAACCTCGGCGCGGCGGTGCACGCGGCGTGAGCGGCGGGTAGGCTCGGCGACCACCGATGGACGTCTCCTCGCTCGAAGATGCGCTCGGTCGCCTGGAGGCGAGCCTGGCGGAGGCCCGCGCGGCGACCGAGATGATGCGCGACGGCGACGTCAGCGCGATCGCCGACCTCAACGAGGTGATCGACGCGATGGCGCTCGAGATCGCCGAGCTGAAGGGCCGCACGAGCGGCGGCATCGGCTAGAGCCGCCGCGGCGGCGGGCGGACGCTGCGTGACGTTGCCCCGGCGGGGCGCTACGGTTGAAGCTTCGGGCGATCCGGTCGAAAAGCGGCCAGAACGCTCGCCACAGAGAGGACGCCGGGGAATGCAGAGCGCTCTGAGCGCGCAGGACATCGAGCCTTGCGCGAACGAGACGGCGGACCGCATCGCCACCGGGCTCGTGACCGTTGTGCCCTTCCTCGCCCTCGGCGTCGCCGTGTGGCAGGCTTGGGAGAACCTCCTGCACTGGCATGACGTCGCGGTGTTCGGCGTCATCTACGTGCTGACCGGCCTGGGCATCACGGTCGGATTTCATCGCTACTTCACGCATCGCGCCTTCAAGACCGGACGGGTGGTCCGCGCCACGCTGGCGATCCTCGGCACCGCCGCGATCGAGGGGCCGATCACCGCGTGGGTCGCCGACCACCGCAAGCACCACGCCTTCTCCGACCAGGTCGGCGACCCGCACAGCCCGCACGTCGATCACGGCCACGGCCTGCGCGGCGCGCTGCGCGGCCTGGGCCACGCCCACCTCGGCTGGCTGTTCGTGCACACCCAGCGCGGCAACAAGGAGCGCTACGCGCCCGACCTCGTCGGCGACCCCCTGATCCGCTTCATCGACCGCCACACGCTGCTGTGGATCGTGCTCGGACTCGCCGCGCCGTTCGGCCTCGGCTATGCGCTGGGCGGCACGCTGACGGCGGCACTGACCGGGCTGCTGTGGGGTGGCGCGGTCCGCATCCTGCTGCTGCACCACGTGACGTTCTCGATCAACTCGCTGTGTCACTTCTTCGGGCGCAAGCGCTTCGAGACCGGCGACGAGTCGCGCAACCTGCTCTGGCTCGCGCCGCTGTCCTTCGGCGAGGCGTGGCACAACAACCACCACGCGTTCCCGACCTCGGCGGCGCACGGGATGCGCTGGTATGAGCGCATGCTCGACCCGAGCGCGATCGTGATCTCCGGCCTGGAGCGCGTCGGGCTGGTGTGGGACGTCGTGCGGATCAGCGAGCAGCGCCAGGCGACGAAGCTCGTCTCCGTGTAGCCGCCCGCGCGTCGGGAGCGGGAAGGAGGAGCCCGCGCCGACGATCCGAGCACCCGCGAGGCCGCCGGATCTGGGCGCGTGGGCGTGGCGCGCGGGCGCGTCGGCACGGTGGGCGAACGCCGCGCAGGTGCCGGGTAAGGCGGTCGCCCTCACCTGAACGTCCGCCGCACCCACTCCTCGCCGAACCGCGGGGTGCTTGCGCCCCCGCGCGAGTGGAACTACGCTCGAGCCCATCAACCGACGACAGGTAAGTGGGCGCTACCGCGGCGCTGGAGGCGGCTTCGAGGTCGAGCTTCGAGTTGATGTGGACGGGCCTCGCGCATTGATGCGCGTGAGCGCGGACTACTTCAGCTCGCAGGCCACCATGACGACCTACTTCGGTTCGATGCGTGTCGATGAACCGACGCTCTCGATCACGCAGACGCGGGTCAAGATTACCGGCAGCGGCTTCTTCAGCAGAGGCGCGGGGTATCAGAGCATCGAGGTCACGATTCCGCGGGTCTTGGAGAACTCGGCACCAGCGCCGGCCACGCTGCGGCATTTCACCGCTGGTGGAGCCACGGGTTCTGTCTATGTCTGTGCCTTTGAGTCACTGAGCTTCCGTACCGTTCATCTGAAAGAGGCGGTCGAGCCGAGCGTCACGCCGTTCGTCTCTTACGACACCGGGGCGCTGCCGTCAGGCGGGCCGGCACGCTCGCTGACGCCGGCTGCCGCGTTTGCGGAAGCAGGAATCGAGGTCGTGCACGCGCGTGAACCGACCGTCATCGATACCTCGGAAGCGGGGCCGAACGCGGCCTGGACCGACGCTGAGCTACATGCGGCCATGGAGCTGAGCTTCAGCCGCTGGGGCGACAGTCCCCAATGGGCGATGTGGCTGCTGCACGCCGTGACCCACGACAACCCCGACATCTTCGGGATCATGTTCGACCGGGCCGGACTTCAGCGGCAGGGCTGTGCCGTTTTCAACCACGGGCTCAAACCTGCCTCGCCCGAGATCACGCGCGAGCTGTTGCATGTGTGCGTGCACGAGCTCGGGCATCTACTCAACCTCCCGCACAGCTGGCAGAAGACGCATGACAGGCCGTCGTTCCCGAGCCGACCGGATGCACAGTCCTGGATGAACTACCCCGAGCGGTTTCCCGGCGGCTCACGCGCCTACTGGTCGAGATTCGCGTTCCAGTTCGATGATGTCGAGATCGACCACCTGCGCCACGCGTTCCGCGACAACGTGATCATGGGTGGCCAGCCCTTTGGAAGCTCAGCGGCGTACGACCGTTCGGAGCGATGGGATTCCGAGCAGCTGGACCGGGGGCTGCGACTCAGGGTCCTGGCTCCGAGCGAACTGGCTCAAGGTGTGCCAGTGACCGTGGGTCTCGAGCTGTCGGCAGCGAGCCGGCAGGGCCGTTCGGTGCCACAGGTGCTGGGGCCGAGGCCTAGAACGGTCGACATCGCCATCCGCGACCCGCGCGGCAATGAGTTCGTCTTCGAACCCCTGCTGCATCACTGCAGGCGAGAGCATCGCGTGCCGCTTCGGCCGGGTGACCCCCCGATCCGCGACTACGCATTCATCCACTACGGCAAGTACGGCTTCGCGTTCGACGCTCCCGGCCTCTACAAGGTACGCGCCCGCTACACGGGGTACGACGGATCGTTGACACTGTCACACGCAGTCTCGATCCGCATCAGGGCTCCGGCATCGCAAGCCGAGCATGACGTGATGAAGCTGGTCGCCGGCAACGACGAGGTCGGCAAGCTGCTGTCTCTCATGGGCTCCGGCGCACGCGCCCTGGGGGACGGCAACCGGACGCTCACGACGATCATTGCCCGGCATCCCACCCACCCGCTGGCTGACATCGCGCGGTTGGTTCAAGGCGCAGATCTCGCACGGGGGTTCAAACTCCTCGAGCCCAACGGCAGGGTGTCGCGCCGGCGCGCGCCTGACATCGAGGGAGCTGCGTCGCTCGTCCGCAGCGTGGTCGACACGACGCACCTGGCTCGGGCGGGTGCCGGGAGACAAGACGCGCGGAGCGGTCGCCGGCGCACGGACAGCGAACATCGCGCTGCGACACGGGGTCGCTCCTGCGGTCGAGGGGTTTATCAACAGCAGACGCAACGACCTCGGCAGCGCCCTACCGCCGCTCGTGGCGCAGCTTGAGAAGGAGCGCCCGCCAATCGACGCTCGTGGCGACGCGAAACGTATGGCCGCAAACCGGAGGTGAAAGCGGCCAGCGGGTTGCGGCCGCGTTGAACGCGACCTAGAGTCTGCCTACACCGCGATCGGAGCCAACATGCATTCCCTGGAAAGTGGACAACGGCGATGGCTAATTTGAACTTCGATACTGCCGCGAAAGAGATTGCTGCGAACGGTACCGAGGGCCAAGGTGCGGTCATGTTCAAGGGCTGGCTCGGGCCGATCGGCCAACAACCAGCGAATCCCAATCCGCAGGACGCCCGCCAGGTTACGGAGCCTAGGATCCGGTTCTTCACCGATCAGCAGTTCTTGGACTGGCTGGAGATCTCGACGAACGACATCCTGTACCAAGTCGCCGCCGCCGCAGATGATCCCGAAGGGGGCAGCGTCATCTGGGTCCACCGCGAGGCCCGGATCAGGCGGGTTGAAGCCGGTCGTGCGTACTGGTTCGCACGACGCACCGAGGCGCTGGGAGACGATCCCACTGCTCGTTGGCCCAACCCACCACACTAGCGAGCCGTGCTGCGGGCGTCGCGGACGTTCGCTGGGATCAGCCAGCTACGAGCCGCTGGCGTTCTGCGCCACTGAGCTTGCGATCGGCGCGGGATCTCGCGAGCCGCAGGGCATCCGCGAACTGGCCGCACGCCTCACACGCCATCACGCGCAGAACGCCGGCGTTTGAGGGTCCCTCCCCACCCGCCCCCACCACGTGCCGGCCGTCGGCACTGAACTCCACGCCGCTGGCGCTCGCGTACTGGTGCAGGACGATGAGCGATGTGCCGCGAGCGGCGTCCCAGACGCGGATCGCCCCGTCCTCGCCGGCGCTCGCGATCCGGTCACCGCGGCGGTTGAACACCGCGCTGTTGACGGCCCCACGGTGGCCGCTGAGCACGGTCGCGGCGCCGCCTGCGACTGGCCAGATCCGGATCGTGCCGTCGACGCCCGCGGTGACCACGCGCTCTCCGTCGGGGCTGTAGGCGACTGACGTGACTGTGTCCGCGTGACCCCGCAGCGTCCGCTCGAGCCCCCTCTTCTCGAGGTTGTAGATCCGCGCTGTTCCGTCCAGCGACGCGCTCGCCAGATGCTTTGCGTCCGGGCTGAACACGAGCCCGTACACGTCGCCTGTGTGGCCACGCAGCACGATCCGTGATCTGCCGTCGTCCGCTTGGACATGGATCAGCGGCCCCTTGCCCGCGATGGCGATGCGCCGCCCGGTGCGATCGATCGCCACGGCATAGGGCTCTGGCAGCTCAATCGGCACAGACCGCGACCGACCGCTCTTGACGTCGTACATGCGCACGGCACCGTCCGGTGCCGCGCTGACGATGCGCGAACCGTCTGCCGACTCCCGCACCACAGTCGGAGCAAGCGCGGCGCGATCCGGAAGCCTGCGGTCGCGGCCCGTGGCGACCTCCGAGCGATGCACGTACCCCTGCTCGTCTCCCCACAGGACGTGCCGGCGGTCGACGCTGAAGCTGGGAAAGGTCGCGTCACCCTGCAACACGGTTGTCTCCGCCGGCGCCCAGATCCGAAGCGCTCCCTCCTCGCCGGCGCTGATGATCACGCCGCTGGCCGCGAAGGCGGTGTCGTTCACGATGCCGAGACTGCCCTTCAACTCCGTTCTCAGGAGCGCGGGGCGGGCGCCGTAGACACGCACCACGCCGTCGGCGGCTCCCGTCACGAGCTGCCGTCCGTCTCGGTTGTAGCGCACCGACACGAGATCCTGGGCGGCAACCTTCACGCGCTCGGTCTGACGGCCGCTGCCCGCGTTCCAGATCCGCAGGACCCCATCCGCGCTGGCCGTCGCGACACGCGTACCGTCGGGGCTGAAGCTCGCGTCGTACACGCTCGTGTCCCCGTGCACGAGCGGCAGCGACGCGCCACTCGCGACGTCCCAGATTCGCGCCAGACCGTCGTAGCCGGCGCTGACGACCTTCGTGGCCGCGGCGTTGAAGCGCGCCCTCCGAACGGGGGCCTGGTGGCGACCGAGAACGCGCGACGTGCGACGTGCGACGTCGATGAGCCGCACGCTGCCATCTTCCGCTCCGACGACGAGGCTGTCCGCGTCTGCGCTGAACTCGACGCTGTTCGGATGCGTGTCGCGGCTGGCCATACCGCGTGCAGGTCGCAGCAGGACGTTTCGGTTCTTGCCGTCGCGTTGCGCGATTGCGACAACTCCGTCCTCTCCGGCGGTGGCGATCTTCGTGCTATCGGGACTGAAGCTCGCTGCCCGCGCAGCCCCTCGATGCCCCTTGACGGTCGAGGCGAGCCGGCGCCGTCGCACATCCCAGACCCGCACCACGCCCTCCTTGCCTGCGGTGGCGGCCAGGCGCCCATCCCTGCTGGGTGTCGCCGCGTAGACCTCGGCGGCGTCAGCCGGCAGGATCGCGGTTGCGTGATCGGCGTGGGCGGCCTGACGCACGGCGCTCTCGGCTTCCTCGGTGGGGCGGCGCTTGTACGCGCTCAGCGCGATCAACCGGCTCAGCCCCGGATCGGAATCCAGCTCGCTCGTTGCCCGCGCTGCCAGTTCGCGTGACGCGGCGATGTCGCGCTGGCGCTTGGCCTCCCGGCTCTGTGAGATCGCGACGAGGGCCACGATGCTGATCGCAATCAGCGCCACCGTCAGCGAGCCGAACGCAAGCGCGATGCGCCTGCGCCGTTGCGTGCGCTCGAGCTGTCGGCGAGCATCGCCGGCGGCGAGGAATGC
>Ga0136617_10003875_pt1 | contig 13368 bp, 14 predicted proteins | sample AntDrymUQ3222106_2_FD_129672 | JGI IMG/M metagenome (GOLD analysis project Ga0136617, IMG submission 129672) | Polar desert sand microbial communities from Dry Valleys, Antarctica - metaG UQ322 (21.06) | ecosystem: Environmental > Terrestrial > Soil > Desert | place: Antarctica: Dry Valley...
AGGTCCATCTGTCCGGCGCGACCGCCACCCGACGTGCGTACGAGCTCGCCGGGGGTGCCGCGTGACCGCGCCCGAGCGGGTCGTCACGGCCGGCGCCGACCTGCTCGCCGACGCCGTCGCCGCCCAGGCCGTCAACGTCGCCCGCGTCGTCTGGCGCCCCCCGATGCCCGGCACCGAGGCCGACCTCGTCACGGTCGCGGCTGACCCGCGCCGACGCGACGCCAACGCCCAAGCGCTCGCCGCCGTCCTCGGCGTCACCGCCCACGTGGTCGACGTCGCGCCGGCCGGTGAGCTGCTCGGTCTCCAGCGCGGCGAGTTCCTCCACGCCGGCCCGCCGATCACGTGGGAGCGGGCGTCCGGCCCGCTGCGGGGAGCCTTGATGGGCGCCGCCGCGCTCGAGGGCCTGGTCGACGACCCCGAGGACGCCGTCGCGCTCTTCGAGCAGGGTGGAGCCACCACGCTCGAGCCGTGCCACCACCGTGGCGCCGTCGGCCCGATGGCGGGTGTGGTGACGCCCTCGATGTGGATGTTCGTCCTGGAGGACCTCGCCACCGGGCGGCGTACGCACTGCACTCTCAACGAGGGGCTGGGCAAGGTGCTGCGCTACGGCGCCTACTCCCCCGAGGTGCTGGCCCGGCTGCGGTGGATGACCGAGGTGCTCGGCCCGCTGCTGCAGCAGGCGGTCCGTGCCGTGCGCGACGAGGACGGCGGCGCCGGTCCCGTCGACATCACCGGCATCCTCACCCAGATGCTGCAGATGGGCGACGAGGCCCACAACCGCAACCGTGCCGGCACGCTGATGCTGCTGCGCGACCTCGCCCCCGCGATGGTCGACGGCGGCGCCGACCCGGCCGACGTCGCGCAGGCGCTGCGGTTCATCGGCGGCAACGACCACTTCTTCCTCAACCTCGCGATGCCGGCGTGCAAGCTCGCGCTCGACGCGGCGCGCGACATCGACGGCTCGACGATGGTGGTCGCGATGTCGCGCAACGGGACCGACTTCGGCATCCAGGTCGCCGGCACCGGCGAGGAGTGGTTCACAGGCCCGGCACAGGTAGCCGACGGGCTCTACCTCGGTGACTACGGACCCGACGACGCGAATGCCGACATCGGCGACTCCGCCATCACCGAGACCGCCGGGATCGGTGGCTTCGCGATGGCGACCGCCCCCGCGATCGTGCGCCTCGTCGGCGGGACGGTCCCCGATGCGCTCGCCACGACCCGTCGGATGCACGAGATCACCCTCGGCGAGAACCCGCGCTGGTCGGTGCCGGCGCTGGAGTTCCGCGGCGTCCCGACCGGGATCGACGTCACGCGGGTCTGCCGCACCGGCATCCTCCCCCAGATCAACACCGGCATGGCCGGCCGCGTCGCCGGCGTCGGCCAGGTCGGCGCCGGACTGGTCACTCCTCCGGCCGAGATCTTCCCGCAGGCGCTGGCCCGGCTGGCGCAGCGGGCGCGTCTGCCCTCGAGTCAGACCGCCCCGAACTGAGTGCCCCACCGACATCGCCGGAGCGGGAGGAGTGGACGGTGACGATCACCGGCTGAGCTCGGGCCGGAACAGCGCCCGCCCGACATCGACGTTGCCCGAGGGTCGCAGCGGCGTGGCCTCCTCCAGGTAGGCCTGCCGGGCCTCGCCCTGGTGGCTCGGCGGCAGCGACCCGTCGGCGCGGACCACGCGCCACCACGGGACCGGTCCGCCGTGGCCGGCCATGACCGACCCGACCTGGCGCGGCCCGCCACCACCGACGAGGGCGCCGACGACCTCGGCCACGACGCCGTACGTCGTCACGCGGCCGCGCGGCACCTGCTCGACGCAGCGCAGCACCAGCTCGGCGTACTCCTCGGGGTCGACGCGCGGCACGCCGTCACGCTAGTGGAGCCACCAGAACATCGGTCAGGGCAGCGGCGAGAACGCCTCCGTGCCCTGGATCAGCCGGAGGCCGGAGATCCCGGAGTGGGCCTGTGCGTAGTCGAGCTCACGCGCGAGCGCGCCCAGCCCGTTGGAGCCGGCCAACGGCGCGATCGCGACCGTGGAGAGGGTGCCCACGGCACGGCCCCGGTCGTCGAGGAAGCCGGAGCCCGAGTCACCCGGGATGCCGGGGGTGGCGGTGTAGACGTCGAAGCCCCATCCGCCGTAGGTCCGGCCCAGGGACGAGCCGGTCTTGGGCGAGAGCACCTCGGTCGGCCGCAGGCTGGAGCTGCCGTAGGAGTAGACCTGGCTGCCGGTGGGCGCGCTCCCGGAGAGCCCAGTCGGCCCGCCCCAGAACGGGACGGACGGGTTGACCTTGCGGACGTCGGAGGCGCCGACCCGCACCAGGGCGAAGTCGTTGGCGGCGCAGACCGCGTTGCGCGACTCGCCCCGCGCGCGCATCGTGCGCCACGAGCTGTAGGCCAGGGCGCCCCGGCCCACGGTCTCGCCCTCGGTGGCCACGGTCGCCCCGCGGGCGAAGCGGACCGCCGTGCCGAGCGGCACCGAACGGGTGTTGCAGCCGTTGGTGTCGGTCGCGGCGCCGCGACCCGCGCAGTGAGCCGCATAGCCGACGTAGGTGCGTCCCGCGCCGTCCCGGAAGACGAAGTTGCCGGTGCACTGGGCACCCTGGGTGAACATCTGCACCCCCGGCGTGATCGTCGCCGAGTCGGCCGGGGCCCAGGCGGCCCTGCGCTCGGTCTGCTGGGTCACGACCGCGCCCGAGGCTGCGGCAGGCGCCAGCCCGAGGGCGACGACGAGGGCGGTGAGCAGGCCGGCTGCCGTGGTCTTCATGCCCTGCACAACGAGCACCGCCCCGTCCAGTCACGGACGGGGCGGTGCTCGTTGCGAGAAGTTTCGCTGCGTCAGACCCGGATCCGCAGGTAGTCGGCGCGTGATCGGCATGTGAAACGACGAGGGCGCCTTGCCTGCTTGGAGAATCACGGTTGTTGAGGCCGATGACCTCGAGCGGGAAAGAGCACCCTGTCGGTGAAGAGAGTACGTCGTGGCAAGCATGTCCGGAAGCGTGTCCGGGTCCGCGCCGGACCCCTCGTTGACCGCGACCTCGGGGGTCGCCGCGCTCGCGGAGTTCATGACCAAGCTCGACGTGGTCGCCGCGTTCGACCGCGGGGTCGGGTCGATCAAGAAACGGGCCCGTGGCGCCACGGCTGGTGAGCTGCTGGTGGGTCTGGCACAGTCGCAGCTGCTGGGTGGCGACGCACTGGTGGCGTCGGACCGGCAACGCGCTGACGTCGCGGCTACCGAGTTGTCCGCGGTGCCTCGACTACGCACCCACGGGCTGGCCCGAGGACACCTACCCGATCGTGCGGCGGGTCCGGGTCGACGCCGAGGCGATCTCGACCGACCCCAGATCCCGGCGGCGCCGCACCATCGACCCCGGCCAGCTCGCCCTGGCGATCGAGGGCACCGTCACCCACGCCTACGCGGTCTCCTTCATCTCCCACCTTCGTCCCCACCCACGACGACCCACGCAACGGCGAGACAGTTCTCGGGGTGGAGGCGTGGTTCCGGCATCGCACCGACATCGAGGACCGGACCCACGAGGCCAAGCTCGGTGCCGCCCTGCGTCACCTGCCCTCGGGACACCACAGTGTCAACACGGTCTGGACGTGGGCCGCGCTGCTCGCCGGGAACCTTTCGGTCCTCCTCCAGGCGCTGACCCGGATCGACGACAACGGCCGCGCCACCGGCGCCCGCCAGCGCCACGAACTGCTCTGCGTCCGGCGTCAGGTCCGGCACGAACCCGCGAACGAATCCATCGTGGCGCCGTTGATGTTGACGTAGGTGCCCGAGTAGCCAGTCGGGGTCAGGCTCAGCCGCAAGGCCCCGTGCCGGGTGTTTTGCCGGTACACACTGCGGTTGGTGCCGCTGAAGGTGGAGAACGATTTCCCGCCAGTGCCTGACACGATCGGCACGACCCCGTCCTCCGCGGGAGCGTACGCCGTGTTCCGTGGCGAGAACCGCTGGTAGCTGTGGTGGTGGCCGGACAGGAACAGCTCGGCGTGGTTTTCATACGCGTGGCGGAAGAACGACTTCATGTTTGGAAAGCCCGATGATGACGAGCCGTCACTGATCGGCGGAAAGTGGGTGAAGACGATCTCGCACGAATCCGGCCCCTGCAACTGTTGATCGAGCCACTTGGCCTGGGCGCTGGTGTAGTTGCAACCTGCCGAGATCTTCCCGCAGTTGGAGTTGAGGAAGATCAGCCTCCATCCGTTCTCACTGAACGAGTAGAAGCCCTCCGCCGGGTCGCCGGCGCGAGCCCCGAAGTACGAGTAATAGCCGGCGGCGTTGGCGGTGAAGTACTCGTGGTTGCCGGGAATCGGCTTGGTGATCGGGTTGAGCCGCGCGCCGACCTCAGGGTCGTAGTAAGTGTTGAACTCGGCGAGCGTGCCCCTTTCGTATTGGAGGTCGCCCAGTGCCGCGAAGTAGGTCGTGCTCGCGTCGGCGGCGACGAGGTCGGCGACTTGGCCGCAACCGGGTACGACGTTGTTGTTGGCGCACATGTCCCCGACGGTCCACACCACGAGCGGATCGACGGCCTGAGCTTGCTCGCGGGGGGTGACCCCGCCGAGCCCCGCGAGCAGAAGCCCGGCCCCGGCCAGAGCGGTGGTCAACCGTGCATAGGAACGCATTGGCGCATGTTAACTCCACAGGTGACGACTCTCGCCCCCAAGATGCGGTACGGAACCGCGCAGTCTCGAGTCCAGATTCTGCATGGCAGCGTCGAAATCGCGAAGCCATGCCAACTTCGCAGAACCTCATCACGTCGGGAAAACTGGAGGGTCACACCAGCCGCCTGCGCCATGGTCATGGAGTCGACCGGTGCTGAGCGCCGGCGTTCCCGAGAAGTAGAGGTGGTGCATGGTGCCCAGGACGCCACCGGCGGAGTAGAGGACAACGTCGAGGAAACATTCTTCGATCTTGCGGCACACCACCCCGAGGGATCACGAAGAAAAGCTGGCCTCGAGCCCGGCGGGCGAACCAGCGGTGGGCACGGATCTCGCCGAGTTCGAGCACGCCACAGGCGCGGCGGACCGCGCACCCGGCCTCGACCGCGTCGTCGACCAGGTCCAACAAGCCGGACTTGGTGGCCGCATCGACGCGGCGTGGGAGGTGGCCACTCAGCCCCAGCCTCTTCTTGCTCGACCAACGTCAACCGGACCGCGAGCTCCTTGCACGCCTCCGAAAGCCGGGTGACCTCGGCCCTGGCCTGTTCCAGCTCGTAGTCGCGCTGCCGGGCACCCACCCCGGGCTTGGAGGCCGCGAGCGCCGCCAACGCGCCATCCTTGGCCACCGTCCGGATCCGGATGATCGTGGACCGGTCCACCTGCTCGGTGGCCGCCGCCTCGGCGATCGTCCTCCTGACGAACCAGCCGAAGCCAGATCTCGTACTTCTGTGACGGCGTCAAGAACCGCCTCGCAACGTCGCTTTCGGTGCTGGTAGACCCCTCGTTCTCGGACATATCCAGATCCCCCTGATCGAGCCGGAGGAGCCGTTGGATGTTGTCTGATCGACACGCCGCTCTCTATCGCTAAGTCGGGCGCAACACAGCGCCGGCCCCGTCGTTGACCGCGACCTCGGGGGTCGCCGCGCTCGCGGAGTTCCTGACCAAGCTCGACGTGGTCGCCACGTTCGACCGCGGGGGTCGGGTCGATCAAGAGACGGGCCCGTGGCGCCACGGCTGGGCTGCTGGTGGGTCTGGCACAGTCGCAGCTGCTGGTGGCGACGCACTGGACCCGGAAACCCCGCGACCCGAGCGACATCGGGAACACCCACACGCGTACGCAGGCCGCAAGGGCCTCAATCTGCGCGCGAACCACCATCAAGCCCAGAACTCATGTACTACCTGCGGACCGGGGTCAGAGCAGCGGCGCGAACGGCTCGGTGCCGGGCACCAGCGCCAGGCCGGGGATGCCGCCGTGCTGCTGGGCGTAGCCGAGCCCGCGCTCGAGGTCGGCCACGCCGTTGGAACCGGCCAGCGGTGCGATCGCGAGCGTCGACAGCGTGCCAAGGGCGTTGCCCTCGGAGTCGAGGAAGGCCGAGCCGGAGTCACCGGGGACCCCGGGGCTCACGGTGTAGACCGGGTGGCTCCAGCCGTTGCCCTCGGCGCCGAGGCTGCTGCCCTGCTTGGGCGAGAGCGCCTCGATGCCGCCGCGGAGGCTGGAGTTGCCGTAGGAGTAGACCGACTCGCCTGTCGCGCTCTCGTCGGTGTTGAGCGCCACCGGTCCGCCCCAGAACGGGACCGACGGGTTGACCTTGGACACGTCGGCGGCGTCGACCTTGACCAGTGCGAGGTCGTTGTAGGCACAGGCGTCCGCGTCGGACTCGTTGCGCTGCTGCATCGTCAGCCACGAGGAGTACGCCAGCGTGCCCTGGCCGACCTCGGTGCCGCCGGAGACCAGCGAGCCGCCGCGCGCGAAGGTCACGCGGGTGCCGAGCGGGAGGGACTGGGCGTCGCAGCCGTTGGTGTCGGTCGCGGCACCGGTGCCGGCGCAGTGGGCGGCGTAGCCGACGTAGGTGTTGCCGGCACCGTCGGTGTAGACGAAGTTGCCGGTGCACTGGGCGCCGTCGGTGTACATCTGGACGCCCGGGGTGATCTCTGCGGTGTCGGCCGGGGCCCAGGCAGCGGCGCTGATCTGGGCGCCCGCAGGGGCCGTCGACAGCGCGGTCGTGAGCACCGCACTGGCGAGGACGGCGATCGAGCCGGCGATCCGGCGGGTCGTGGAATGCGCGAGACGCATAGGGGGCCCCTCCCTCTCGGCCGGAGCCCCCGAGGGACCCGGCATCAGTCATGACAGAGAGTCCAACGACCCACCCACGGTGCGGTTACGTCTCAGTACGACGGCTGCGACGGGTCGATCTGGTTGACCCAGGCGACCACGCCGCCGCCGACGTGCACGGCGTCGGAGTAGCCGGCGCCCTTGAGCACCGCGAGCGCCTCGGCCGAGCGGACGCCGCTCTTGCAGTGGAGCACGACCGGTTGGTCCTGGGAGAGCTGCTCGAAGGCGTTGCCGTTGAGGAACTCGCCCTTCGGGATCAGCACCGCGCCGGGGATCTGGTTGATCTCGTACTCGTTGGGCTCCCGGACGTCGACCAGCACGAAGTCGCGCGAGCCCTCCTCGCGCTCCTTGAGCATGTGCTCGAGGTCGACCACGGAGATCGTCGAGCCGACGGCGGCGTCGGCAGCCTCGTCGGAGACGGCACCACAGAAGGCCTCGTAGTCGATCAGCCCGGTCACGGTCGGGTTGTCGCCGCACAGCGCGCAGTGGGGGTCCTTGCGGACCTTGAGCTTGCGCCACTCGAGCTCGAGGGCGTCGTAGATGACGAGCTGGCCGATCGCCGGGTCGCCGATGCCGGTGAGCAGCTTGATCGCCTCGTTGACCTGGATCGACCCGATGCTCGCGCACAGCACGCCCAGCACGCCGCCCTCGGCACAGGAGGGGACCATGCCGGGCGGGGGCGGCTCGGGGTAGAGGCACCGGTAGCACGGAGCGTCGTCGCCCAAGGAGGGCGCGAAGACGGAGGCCTGGCCGTCGAAGCGGAAGATCGAGCCCCAGACGTACGGGATGCCGAGGAAGTAGGCGGCGTCGTTGACCAGGTAGCGGGTTGCGAAGTTGTCGGTGCCGTCGACGATCAGGTCGTAGCCCTCGAAGACAGCCATCACGTTGTCGTTGTCGAGCCGCTCCTCGTGGAGGACGACCTCGACGAACGGGTTGGTCTCGGCGATCGACTCCCGGGCCGAGAGCGCCTTGGACTTGCCGACGTCGGACTGCCCGTGGATGACCTGTCGCTGCAGGTTGGACTCGTCGACCTCGTCGAACTCGGCGACGCCGAGGGTGCCGACACCCGCCGCGGCGAGGTAGAGCAGCGCAGGGCTTCCGAGGCCGCCGGCGCCGATCACGAGCACCTTGGCGTTCTTGAGCCGCTTCTGACCGGCCATCCCGACGTCGGGGATGATCAGGTGTCGGCTGTAGCGGCGGACCTCGTCGATGGTGAGCTCGTCTGCGGGCTCCACGAGCGGGGCGTACGGCACGGATCCTCCTCGGGTCGGTTCCGGAACATCTCAACAGGATGCACGGCCGGCTTGTTCCCGGCGACTCCCCATGCTCACGCCGGGCAGGCGCAGCGGTTCCGGCGGGCTGCCGGCGGGGCACCTCCCCCCGTCTCGGTAGGGTGCTGCCCAGACGACGAGCAGGGGGAAGCATGGGAGGCCCGGCATGAGCGAGGAGCTCGCCACCGCGCGCGGCCGCGGCGCCCGGCTGCCCCGCAAGGAGCGGCGTGCCCAGCTGCTGGAGTCGGCGCTGGAGGTCTTCGTCGCCCAGGGCTTCCACTCCGCCGCGATGGACGACATCGCCGAGCGTGCGGGCGTCTCCAAGCCCGTCCTCTACCAGCACTTCCCCGGCAAGCTCGACCTCTATCTCGCGCTGCTCGACCGCTCCTGCGACGCGATCATCGACAACTGCCGGGTCGCCCTGGACTCGACCCAGGACAACAAGCTGCGCGTCACCGCTGCGATGCAGGCCTTCTACGACTACATGGCGGGTGAGGACGGCGCCTTCCGGCTGGTGTTCGAGTCCGACCTCACCAACGAGCCCGCCGTACGCGAGGCGATCGACCGGGTGACCAACCAGTGCGCGGCGATGATCGCCGACGTCATCCACGACGACACCGGGCTCCCCGACGAGGCCTCCCTCCTGCTGGCGGTATCGCTGGTGGGAATGGCGCAGGTCAGCGCGCGGTTCTGGGTGACGGACGCCGCCGGGATCAGCCGGCACGACGCGGTCGATTTGGTCTCGGGACTGGCCTGGCGCGGCATCCGGGGATATCCGCTCACCGACGAACACTGACGACACATCACCGAGGAGCACACCTGTGGAGATCAAGATCGGCGTCCAGCACGCCGCACGCGAGCTCGTGCTGGAGACCGACGAGTCCGCCGAGACCGTCGAGCAGAAGGTCGGCCAGGCGGTCAGTGGCGACGGGTTGCTGAGCCTGCGCGACACCAAGGGTCGGCTCGTGCTGGTGCCCGGTGCCCGGCTCGCCTACCTCGAGATCGGTGGCGGCGTCGCCGGCCAGGTGGGCTTCCGCAGCTGACGGGTCGCCCGGGGTGTGCCGGGGCCCGTGCGCGAGGGTGCCTCGGTCCTTGCCAGGCGGGAACCGCCGGGGGATGCTCGAAGGGAGCGCCGACCCGGGCGCGCCTGCGCCGGTGGCGCTCTCCAGAAAGGTGCGGACCGTGGACGTCGGAACCATTCTCTTCTACGTGATCGTCGGGACCATCGTCGGACTGCTCGGCAAGTTCGTGGCGCCCGGCAGCCGCGACAACATCCCGTTCTGGCTCACGATCGTGTGCGGAATCGGCGGGATGCTGCTCGGCGACGTGATCTACCGCTCGTTCGGGGGCGACGGCAGCCGCGGCCTCGACTGGGCACAGGGCCTGGTGGCGGTGCTGACCGCCGCCGTGCTGGTGATGGCCGCTGCGACGGTGACGGGTCGGAGCCGCAGCAAGGCCTGACCGGGCGGGGACGGGTGCTCAGGCGTCGAGCCCGAGCACCGCCATCCGCTCGGCGTGCCGCTCGGTGATCCGGATGAACATCCGGCCGATCGCGGCGAGATCGAGCGCGGGACGGTCCACGCCACCGGCCAGCAGCGCCGACAGCGCCTCGCGCTCGGCCGCCACCCGCTGGGCCTGGGTGAGCGCCTCCCCCATCAGCCGCCGCCCCCACAGGGCGAGCCGGCCACCGAGCCGCGGGTCGGCCGCGATCGCGGCCCGCACCCGGTCGACGACGAAGTCGGACTGACCGGCGTCCTCGAGCGAGGACACGATCAGGTCGCGGGTCCGGGTGTCGAGGTAGGCGGCGATCTCGCGGTAGAAGTCGGCCGCCATCCCGTCGCCGACGTGGGCCTTGATCAGCCCCTCCCACCAGTCGGCGGGAGCCGTGTGCGCATGGAACAGGTCGAGCGCCACGCGGAACGGCGCCATTGCCGCGGACGGGTCGGCACCCAGCTCGGTGATCCGGTCGCGCAGCTGGACCAGGTGGCCGAACTCGACGCACGCCATCTGGCTGATCGCGATCTTGTCCTCGAGGCTCGGTGCGAGCGTGGCGTCGGCGGCGAGCCGGTCGAAGGCGGTCAACTCGCCGTAGGCGATGGCGCCCAGCAGGTCTATGACGGCGCGGCGGTAGTCCTCGTCCTCGAAGGCCGCAGACTCGCCTGCGGGCGCGGTCTGCCCCGGGGATTCAGTCATGCTCGCAGCGTAGCGATAGGCTGGACCCACGGAGCGCCACCTCGTACGGCGCCCGACCCCGCCCTGAGACGGGATCCGCATGTGCGCGGCTGGTCGAGATCAGCCGCTGGTTGACTCACCGAAAGCGAACAGAACACTGACTACCTTCCGAGAGCTCGGGGTACTCCCCGAGATTTGCGACTCACTCGAGCGCGCCGGCATCGTCACCCCCTTCGCCATTCAGGAGATGACCCTCCAGATCGCGCTGCTGGGCACCGACCTGATCGGCCAGGCGCGCACCGGCACCGGCAAGACGCTCGCCTTCGGCATCCCGCTGCTGCAGCGCTCGGTCGCCCCCAAGGACCCCGACTACGCCGAGCTGCCGCAGGGCAAGCCGCAGGCACTGATCGTGGCGCCGACGCGCGAGCTCGCGCTCCAGGTCTCCGGCGACCTCGCCCTGGCCGGGAAGGACCGCGGGCTGCGCGTGCTCACCGTCTACGGCGGCGTCGGCTACGAGCCCCAGCTCGATGCGCTGATCTCCGGTGTCGACGTCGTGGTCGGCACCCCCGGCAGGCTGCTCGACCTGGCCAACCGGCGCTCGCTGGACCTCTCCCACGTACACGCGCTGGTCCTCGACGAGGCCGACGAGATGCTCGACCTCGGGTTCCTGCCCGACGTGGTCAAGCTGATCAGCAAGACGCCGGAGACCCGGCAGACGATGCTGTTCTCGGCGACCATGCCAGCGGCGATCGTGTCGCTGGCGCGCACCCACATGCGCCACCCGATGAACATCCGCGCCGAGTCCTCCTACGAGAACGCGACGGTGCCGGCGACGGCGCAGTTCATCTACCAGACCCACGACCTCGACAAGACCGAGATCATCGGCAAGGTGCTGCAGGCCGAGGGCGCGGAGAAGATGATCGTCTTCACCCGCACCAAGCGGCAGTCGCAGCGGATCGCCGACGACCTCGCCGAGCGCGGGTTCAATGCCTCCCCGCTCCACGGCGACATGGCGCAGATCGCCCGCGAGAAGGCGATGACCCGGTTCCGCGAGGACAAGATCCAGGTGCTGGTCTGCACCGACGTCGCCGCCCGCGGCATCGACGTCCGCGGCATCTCCCACGTCGTCAACTACACCTGCCCCGAGGACGACAAGACCTACATCCACCGGATCGGCCGCACCGGCCGCGCCGGCGCCTCCGGCATCGCCATCACCTTCGTCGACTGGGCCGACCTGCACCGCTGGAAGATGATCAACAAGGCGCTGGACCTGCCCTTCGACGGGCCGCAGGAGACCTACTCCACCTCCGAGCACCTCTTCCACGACCAGGGCATCGCGCCGCACACCTCAGGCCGGATCGCCGCCCCGGCGCCGGTGGAGCGTCGCGAGCGGTCCGAGCGGTCGGCACGACCCACGCACAACCGCGACCGCAACCGCAACCGCACCCGCGGCGGCAAGCCGGTCGAGGGCGACGGCACTGGCCAGGCACCGGCCGAGTCGGCCGCTCCCGACTCCGACGGATCCCCGTCCCGCAACCGCAACCGCCGCCGGAGGCGCTCGTCGGGCGGCGGTCAGGGCCAGCAGACGCCGACCGCCACCGACTGACGGTGCGCTCGCGGCCGGGTCCCGCCGCCCCGTTAGCATCTCGGGCATGAGCCCCCGGCCGCTGTACGTGCACGTCGGGGCCAGCAAGACCGGGACCTCGGCGCTGCAGCGCGGCCTCTTCGGATCGGCCGACCAGCTGGCCGGCCAGGGGATCGGCCTCCCGCTCACCAGCCGTCACGAGCACGTCGATCTCGTGCTGCGCCCGCTCGGCTGGCTCACCGCGTCGGGGTTCGTCGACCCGGTCGAGCCCGACCGCCTCGACCGGCTCGCCGACCGGCTGCGGCGGGCGGGCGGCGAGCGCGTGCTGCTCACCTGCGAGGACCTGTGCGAGGCCGACGCCGGACGTATCGGCGTCCTGCAGGACCTGTTCGTCGCCGCCGACCTGGAGCCGCGGGTCGTGCTCACGCTGCGCGGCCTGGCCTCGACCATCCCCTCGGAGTGGCAGCAGTTCCTCAAGCACCGGATCACCCTCGACTACCCGACGTTCCTCGAGCGGGTGCGCGACCGCAAGGGCCGGTGGGCGCGCCACTTCTGGACCCGCCAGGACGCCGTCGCGACGTGCCGGCGCTGGGCGCAGGTGGTCGGCGCCGACCATCTCGACGTGGTCGTGACCCCGCCCCGCTCCCGCGAGCCCGACGGCCTCTACCAGATGTTCGGCGCCGTGGTCGGCTTCGACCCGGCCGAGATCGCCTGGCCCGAGCGTGACGTCAACGCCTCGTGGGGCATGGTCGAGGCCGAGGTCTATCGCCGGATCAACCTCGCGCTCGGCGACCGGCTGACACGCTACGAGGAGGCCTACCAGCCCGCTGTCCGCTGGCCGCTGGTGAAGGGCGCGCTGCCCAGGGGCGCGAGCGCGCGCATCCCACTGCCGCCCGACCACTTGCCGTGGGTCGTCGAGACGGCCGAGGAGCAGGCCCGCTGGCTGCGGGAGAGCGGGGTCCGGGTCCACGGCCAGCCCGACGACCTGGTCCCGGACGAGGCGGCCGCCGCGCCGCTCCCCGAGATCGACGAGGCCGAGGTCGCCGCGGCGGCCGTCACCACGATGGCCAACCTGGCGGTCCACACCCACCGCCAGCACCGGCGTACGACCCGCAGGTCGCAGCAGCGTTGAGCGCGTCTCAGGCGACGACGACGACCGTCGTCCCCAGCGACGCGAAGTCCCACATCGCCCGGGCGTCGGCGCGCCGCTGCCGGATGCAGCCGTGGGACGTCGGGGTGCCGAGCTCGGCTGCCGTCTGCACCCGCTGCCCCTCGTCGACCGGGATGTCGTGGAAGCCGATCGCCGCGCCGGTGTCGCCCTGGGTGAAGCGGACGAACCTGCGCATGGTCCCGGAGTCGTCGATGCCGACGGCGTCGAGCGAGCGGGAGTAGACGGCGTACGTGCCGGGATCGAGGTTGTCGGAGACGCTGCCCGAGACCAGGTAGCTGCGTCGGACCTCGCCCTCCGCGGAGACCAGCCACACCCGCTGGCGCTCCTGGCTGAAGACCACCCGCCGGCCGGTGCCGGAGTCGGCCGGCAGCAGCTCCGAGGAGACGACCCGCTC
>Ga0136617_10003876_pt1 | contig 13363 bp, 8 predicted proteins | sample AntDrymUQ3222106_2_FD_129672 | JGI IMG/M metagenome (GOLD analysis project Ga0136617, IMG submission 129672) | Polar desert sand microbial communities from Dry Valleys, Antarctica - metaG UQ322 (21.06) | ecosystem: Environmental > Terrestrial > Soil > Desert | place: Antarctica: Dry Valley...
GCGAACACGTCGTGGACGTGCCCAGCCCTGCTGGAGACAGCCGCGTGCCGGATCTCCAGTTGATGCAGTGCCAGGACTCCGGCTATCTGGGAGAGCAGCCCAGCCTGGTCGACGGCGTCCACGGCTACTTCGAAGCCGTCGAGGTCAGGGTGCATCACCACGCGCAGCGCATCCTCGTCGGTACGCGGGTGCGAGTCATGGGACGCCCGTGACGACACAGTGGAGCCGCCAGGCGCATGCACTGTCTCGGGTCCGGCTCGTGGGCCGGGAATCGATGGATAGGGCACGTCCGGCGCCATCGCAGCGGCGACATGACTCACCAGGTCAGCGATGACATGGGCACGCCAGGGGCTCCAGACTCCCGGGCCCGTTGCTCGGGCGTCGGCCTCGGACAAGGCATGGAGCAGCGCGAGATGGTCGAGTCGTCCTCCGATCCGGTCGGAGATGAGGCCGATCGTCGCGAGGTCGGACGGGTCGCGGCGTAGAGCGGTATGTGGCAACAGAAGATGCTGCCCGACCATCAAAGTGACGGTGGCGACCTCGTCCTCGTTCAGGCCCAGCCGGGCTGCCATCGGCCCGGCGATCTCGGCGCCGACGGCACAATGCTCGCCTTTCCCGCCTTTGCCGATGTCGTGCAGCAGAGCGCCGATCAGGAGCAGATCCGGCCGACGTACGCGGCGGGTCAGCTCAGATGCCACCACAGCTGTCTCGACGAGATGCCTGTCCACTGTGTACAGGTGTGCCGGATGTCGTTGTGGGAGAGCGCGTATGCGCTCCCACTCGGGCAGATACTCGAGCAGGAGCCCCGACTGGTCGAACGCTTCGAAGACGTCGACTGTGCCGCGTCCAGCCGCCAGGAGCCTGACGAACCAGGAAAGCGCAGGACCAGGCCAAGGCTCCGACAGCGGCTGGTGCCTGTCGATGAGAACGTCCATCGTGGCCGGCGAGATAGGCAGCCCTGACTCCGCTGCCGCAGCCGCCAGCCGCAGCGGGAGCACGGGATCGCCCGCCGGGTCGGCGCCGCGCGCGAGGGACACCTCGCCCTCGTGGGCGACCACCCCCTCCAACAGCGGCGTCCGCAAGGGCTTGCGGCGACGCCGGAAACCGCTACCCCGGCCGGTGGCGGGTGCAGCGCCGACTCTTCGCCAGCCCGCGGCAGTGGCGAAGCTGATCGCCCGCGCCGCACCCCCGACCCGTTGCAGCAACTCGTCTTCACTGCCCAACCCCAGCATCTGCATGACCGGAATCTGTTCCTGCCGAACCAGGACGTCGGTACGACGCTGGGAGCTGCGGTGCAGGGCGTCTCGCACGTCGAGCAACAGCAGATAGGCGGCCTCGACGGCGGAGCTCGGCTGATCGCTGCGCTGCGCGGCCGCCAAGGCGCGAAGGACCAGGACATCGCGCATCCCCCCGCGACCCTCTTTGAGATCGGGTTCGACGAGATAGGCGGTATCGCCGGCCAGCTCACCGCGACGAGCCCGCTCGGCTCTGAGCAACGGAAGCAACGTGCCCGACTTCGATCGCCAGGACGCAACCGCAGCGCTGCGCAGCCGATCAGCAGTCTCCTGGTCACCGCCGATCCGACGTACGTCCAGCAGGCCCAGCGCGGCAACGGCATCGGTTCCGGCCAGCCGTACGGACTGCTCGACTGTCCGTACCGAATGGTCGAGGCGCAGGCCCGCATCCCAGATCGGGTACCAGACGGCGTCAGCGACCGCGGCGATATCGGGTATGCCGTCGTGGACCAGGATGAGGTCGAGATCGCCGTAGGGAGCGGGTTCGCAGCGACCGAGGCCGCCCACGGCGACGAGAGCTAGCCCGGGTCTGTCCGGCAACAGTGAAGCCAGCCAGCCGTCGAGCAATTCGGCACGCTCGAGCCTGCCTGGCACCGCTGCGACCTCCGTTGGTCGCAGCGGCACCCGGCCGACCGGCGCGGCAGTCAACCCCAACGGGGCAACTGCCGGACGGCACGGTCAGAGCGCGTCGGGACCTCGCTCACCGGTACGTACGCGCGCCAGTTCCTCGACCGGGGTGACCCAGACCTTGCCGTCACCGATCTGACCGGTCCGCGCTGCTTCGACGAGAGCTTCCACGACGGCGGGGCAGCGCTCGGCTGAGACGAGCACCTCGATCTTGACCTTGGGTACGAAATCGACTTGATACTCCGCACCTCGATAGACCTCGGTATGACCGCGCTGTCGTCCGAAGCCCTGCACCTCGGTGACGGTGAGACCTTCCACGCCGTGCAGTTCCAGAGCGGTCTTGACGTCCTCGAGCTTGAATGGCTTGATGACTGCGGTGACGAGCTTCATGCCGAGGTTCCTTCCGTGGTCCGGGCAGGCACTGTGAAACTTGATCCCCCTGAGTCCATCAGCGCCCCGTGCCGCGCGGCGACTCCGCCCCCAACGCCACCACCGCTGCTACCGCCGCTGAGCGCACTGAAGTCGTAACCGGTCTCGGCGTGGACCACAGTGTCGATGCCGTCCATCTCGTCGTCCTCGCTGATCCGGAAGCCGATGGTCTTCTCGATCAGGAATCCGATGAGGTAGGTGGCCACGAAGCTCACGACCAGCACCGCCAGTGCCCCGACAACCTGCCGCCAGAGCTGGTCGGCCCCGCCGCCATAGATCAACCCGTCGACCCCTGCCGGCGCCGCGGAGGTGGCCAGGAAGCCGACCCCGATCGTGCCGACCAGACCACCGACAAGGTGAACGCCGACGACATCGAGTGAGTCATCGAAGCCGAACCGGTACTTCAGCCCGACGGCCAGCGCGGCCAAGATGCCCGAGATGACGCCGAGGGCAATCGCACCGATCGGCTCTACTGCTGAGCAAGCCGGCGTGATGGCAACGAGACCGGCCACCACACCGGAGGCTCCACCGAGAGAGGTCGAGTGCCCGTCGCGGAGTTTCTCGACCACCAGCCAACCCAGACATGCAGCACTGGCGGCCACGAAGGTGTTCACCCAGGCGACAGCGGCTGTGTTGTTGGCCGCGACGGCCGAGCCGGCGTTGAACCCGAACCAGCCGAACCACAGCAGACCTGCACCGATCATGACCAGCGGCAGGTTGTGTGGTCGCATCGCCTCACCGCCGAAACCGGTGCGCTTGCCCAGGACGATGGCCAGGGCCAGCCCGGCGGCGCCGGCGTTGATGTGCACCGCCGTACCACCGGCGAAGTCGATCGCGCCGAGGTTGTTCGCGATCCAGCCGCCGACGTGGGTCACCACACCGTCCGCGTCGGTCAGGGTGAAGTCGAAGACCCAGTGGGCGATCGGGAAGTACACGATCGTCACCCAGATCGCAACAAAGACCATCCAGGAGCCGAACTTGGCGCGTTCAGCGATGGCTCCGGAGATCAGGGCGGTCGTGATGATCGCAAAGACCGCCTGGAATCCCACGAAGGCCATCACGGGTAGGCCGCCGCCCTCGCTGGTGGTGTCCTCCATCAGGCCCTTCAAGCCCAGGAACTCGGTCGGGTTGCCAAGCAGACCCGCGCCCACGTCGTTCCCGAAGGACATGGAGTAGCCGTAGAGCACCCAGAGGACGCTGATCAACGCGAGGGCACCAAAGCTCATCATCATCATGTTCAGGACGCTCTTCGCGCGGACCATGCCGCCGTAGAAGAGCGCCAGGCCCGGGGTCATCAGCAGCACGAGTGCGGCGCTGGTGAGGATCCAGGCAGTGTCCCCGGTGTTGATGTCAGCCAAGACATCCTCCTGACGTTCGACGGCCATGCGGCCACGGTTGAACAGGCCCATGCGGGCTTAGTCCGTACCGTCGCGGTCCCGTGTTACGCCGCAGGACCAAGAAGTGTTTCAGTCAGGTGAACACCTGCGGCATCCCTTGCTGCGGCAGGTGGCCTCTAATGCCATGCCCTGGCTATTGCAAGTCCTTTGCAATAGCGCCGATCTCACGTAACAATGTCTGCATGACCGACCTTGCCGAAGCCTCGCCCACCCGCAAGCCCCAGCGTTGGGAGCGCGCCGAGAAGCTGTCGCTGGCCGGAATGGCTGGCTTCATCCTGCTGCTTAACGTCGTCGGGTGGGGCGTGCTGGTTCTATTCATCGCCCCTCAGAACTACGATTTGGGTACGACTGGCCTCTTCGGCGTCGGCGTGGGGCTGACCGCTTTCCTGCTCGGCGTGCGGCACGCTTTCGACGCCGACCACATCGCCGCGATCGACAACACCACCCGCAAGCTTGTGGGTGAGGGCAGGCCCGCGCTCGGGGTGGGTTTCTGGTTCTCCCTAGGCCACTCCAGCGTCGTGTTCGGGCTCTCCCTGCTGCTGGCCATCGGCATTCGCGCGCTGGTGGACCCGGTGCAGGACGAAAACTCGGCCCTGCAGACAACGCTCGGACTGGTCGGCACCATCGTCGCGGGAACATTTCTCGTGCTGATCGGGCTGATCAACCTGGTCGCCGTGGTCGGGATCGCGAAGGTGTTCCGCCGGATGCGAGACGGAGAGCTGGACGAGGTCGAGCTGGAGCGCCAGCTCAACAACCGGGGTTTCATGGCGCGGTTGCTCAGCCGGCTCATGCGCCGGGTCAACAAGCCGTGGCACATGTACCCGGTCGGGTTGCTGTTCGGCCTCGGCTTCGACACCGCGACCCAAGTGGCCCTACTGGTGCTGGCCGGCGGCACTGCCGCCTTCACCCTCCCCTGGTATGCGATCCTCGTCCTGCCCGTACTGTTCGCGGCTGGCATGTGCCTGTTCGACACCGCCGACGGGGTGTTCATGTCGCGAGCCTACGGCTGGGCCTTCCTCAAACCGATCCGCAAAGTGTTCTACAACCTGACCATCACCGTGCTGTCCGTAGTTGTCGCCCTGGTCATCGGCGTGATCGTCCTGCTCGGGTTGCTCGTCGAGAAGCTGGGCATCGAATCCGGGCCGCTGGCGTTCTTCGGAACGCTCGATTTGGACATCGTGGGATTCATCATCGTGGGACTTTTCATCCTCACCTGGCTGATCGCGCTGGCCATCTGGCACTTCGGAAAGATTGAGCAACGCTGGGGACATGTGACAACCCCTTCAACTCAGTCGATCCCCTGACACTGTCGCTGCTGTGCGTAACTCACGACGATGTGTGTCTGATCGGTGCCCGCCGCGCCGAGGGGGCCCCTCAGGTGGCGTCGCGGGTGGCGATGCGCTAGGCATGTCGAGATGCCATCTCTCGTTCTCGGACCGTTGCTGCGCCACGTCGACAAGGTCTCAGCCACCATCTGGATAGAGGCCGATGCTGCCTGCCGGGTCACGGTGACCCGCGCCGGGGGCGCTACTTCGGCGCCGCTCGGGGAGACCGACACCTTTCACATTGGTGGCCACCACTACGCACTGGTCCTGGTCGACGGGCTCGAGCCGGGCAGCACTACGCCCTACGAGGTGCGCCTGGACGACACAGTGGTCTGGCCATCGGCGGAGTCCACCCGGCCACGGAGCCGGATCCGTACGCCCGGCGGGGAGGGCGCGTTCTCGGTCGTGTTCGGGTCATGTCGGTACGCCACGCCTTTGGTGATCACCGACGAGGACGACCAAGAGTTCCCGCCGGACGCCTTGGACACCTACTCCTCGACGATCGCCGGTCTTCCTGAGGAGCAGTGGCCGGATGCGCTGGTCCTGCTCGGGGATCAGGTGTACGCGGACGAAACGGCTGAGGAAACGAAGAAGTACCTCGCCTCCCGCCGCGACCTCGATCAGCCACCGCATGACCAGCTGGCCAACTTCGAGGAGTTCACCTACATCTATCACCAGTCCTGGACCGATCCCGATATCCGGTGGCTGCTGTCCACGATTCCGTCCTCGATGATCTTCGATGACCATGACGTCATCGACGACTGGAACTCCTCCACCGCCTGGCGCACGACCATCACCGCAACGGATTGGTGGGCCGATCGAGTCGCTGGCGCTCTGGGCAGCTATTGGATCTATCAGCACATCGGCAATCTCTCCCCCGACGAGTTGCGCGCCGACCAGAACTTCGCTCGCATCACCGCAGCCGAGGACGGGTACGACCTCCTACGCGAACTGGCCCTGGAAGCTGACCGGAACCCGGGCTCGATCCGGTGGAGCTACCTCCGGAAGTGGCACACCGTCCGGCTACTGATGATCGATTCTCGAGCAGCCCGGTCGCTGGAGGAAGGCAGTCGGGCGATGCTCGACGACGAGGAGTTCGAGTGGGTCGAGCAACAGTTGACCGACGCCGGTAAAGAGGGGATCGAGCACGTACTCGTAGGCAGCTCACTGCCGTGGCTGATGCCACCGGCGATCCATGACCTCGAGGGCTGGAACGCCGAGCTGGTTCGGCGCCACGATGGCCGCCTGATCGGGCGCATGTCGGAGAAGTTCCGGCAGGCCGGAGATCTCGAGCATTGGGCCGCCTTTCGGGATTCCTTCGACCGTCTGGGAGCAGCGCTGGAGTCCCTGGGCCGCGGCCAGCACGGGAAACCACCGAGCAGCCTGCTCGTACTCTCCGGCGACGTCCACCACGCCTACGTCGCCGAGGTGGTCGAACCGAAGGACATCACCAGCCGGATCTACCAGCTGACCTGCTCGCCGGTTCACAACGAGGTGCCACACCCGATGGTGCAGGCCTTCAAGATCGGCTGGAGCAAGCCGGCCATCGCCGTCACCGCAGCCCTGCGCAGGCTGGCCCGAGTGCCCAGGACCCGGTGGCGCTGGCGCAAGCGCTCCGGACCGTTCTTCGGGAACGAACTGGCCGTTCTCACCCTCGAGGGCACCCGTGCCCAGTTGCAGTTCGAGAAGGCCGAGACGGGTGAGGATGGAAAACCCTTGCTGCGCACCGTATTCGACGGCCGCCTGACCTAAGTCAGACGCCTTCAGGACACCAACGCGTCGGCAAAGCTCCGCGGGTCGAACGGCGCCAGGTCGTCGGGACCTTCACCGAGGCCGATCAGCTTCACGGGTATACCGAGTTCGCGTTGGACGGCAATCACGATCCCGCCCTTCGCCGTACCGTCCAGCTTTGTCAGCACGATCCCGGTGACGTCCACGACCTCGGTGAAGACCCGCGCCTGTACGACGCCGTTCTGCCCCGTGGTGGCGTCCAGGACCAGCAGGATCTCGGCCACCGGGCCGTGCTTCTCCAGCACCCGCTTGACCTTTCCGAGTTCGTCCATGAGCCCGGTCTTGGTGTGCAACCGACCGGCGGTATCCACGACGACCACCTCGACTCCGGCCTCGGTGCCCTGCTTCACCGCGTCGAAGGCGACAGACGCGGGGTCGCTCCCCTCGGGACCGCGCACGGTCCGCACGCCGACCCGCTCCCCCCAGGTGGTCAGCTGCTCGGCGGCGGCCGCACGGAAGGTGTCCGCTGCGCCGAGCAGGACGCTACGACCGTCTCCGACCAGGACACGAGCGATCTTCCCGCATGTCGTGGTCTTGCCAGATCCGTTGACGCCGACCACCAGGACGACGGCCGGATGTCCGTCCAGGACCGACAGCTGCAACTCCCGCTCCGCGTCGGGGTCGAGGGCGTTGACCAGTTCGACGGCCAACAATTCGCGCAGCTCGTCCGAGGAGGCTGCACCGATGACGCGGGTCTGCGTACGTAACCGGTCCACGATCTCGGTGCTCGCCTGCACCCCGACGTCCGCGCCGAGCAGTGTCGCCTCGATCTCTTCCCAGTCGTCTTCGGTGAGTCGCTGCCGGGACAGCACCGAGAGCAATCCTCTGCCGAGCGACGACTGCGATCGGGCCAGCCTGGTCCGGAGCCGGACCATCCGGTTGGCCGAGGGTTCGGGCATTTCCACCGGCACGGTGACCGTGCCAGGTATTGCCTCGGGCGCTGCTGCGGGATCATCCCGTTCGGTGTCAGCGCGGGCATGCGGGCGCTCCTGGGTGGCGGTGCCGGCGGCTGCCGGCACGCTGCGCGAGGGGCCCGAACGATCGTCGAGGCGCGTGGTCCGTCGACCGCGGCTGACCAGGAATCCAGCCAGTGCAGCGATGAGAATGACGAGTACGACGATCCCGATGACGACGAATTCCACGCACCGAGTCTGTCAAAGCAGCCGAGCCGCTCGCAGGCCCCTGCAAGCTGGCTCGTCGTCGCTGGGTAGCGTCGCCGCGCGTGGAGTGGTTCGAGGCGCTGGCGATCTTCGCCGCCGGAATGGCCGCGGGCACGATCAACACTCTGGTGGGGTCGGGAACCCTGATCACTTTCCCCACGCTGTTGGCCTTCGGGTATTCGCCGGTGACCGCGAACATCTCCAACAACATCGGGTTGGTGCCCGGAGGGGTGTCCGGCAGTTTTGGCTACCGGGAGGAGCTCAGCGGGCAGCGCGGGCGGATCCTGCGCTTGGGGCCCATGTCGCTGCTCGGTTCGATCACCGGAGCGGTGCTTCTGCTCGTGCTGCCTGACGAAGCATTCACCACGATCGTGCCCGTGCTCCTGGGCATTTCCCTTGTGCTGGTGATCATTCAGCCATGGGTTCAGCGAGAGTTGCAGGAACGCCGTGATCGGGAGGGTGGCTCGGAGCCGGGTCGAGGACACGGCGTACTCGTGGCTGCGAGTACCTATGGCGCCGGCGTGTACGGCGGGTACTTCGGTGCGGCCCAAGGGGTTCTGCTGATCGGGCTGCTCGGCATGCTGCTGCCCGAGCCGCTGCAACGGCTGAATGCACTCAAGAACGTGCTGTCCCTGATCGTGAACTCCGTCGCCGCTGTGACCTTCGCCCTCCTAGCTTTCGGGCGGATCGATTGGGCGGTGGTCGGGCTGATCGCCGTCGGCTCACTGCTCGGCGGTTTCCTCGGCGCCGGGGTCGGCCGCCGGTTGCCTGCCGTGGTGTTGCGCAGCCTGATCGTGGTCGTCGGGATCGTGGCGATCTGGCGGATCCTCACGTCCTGAACTCCTCGCACTACCGTGGCCGCGTGACGATCGGTCTGCGGTTGGCGGCGTTCAACATCGCCCACGGCCGCGGCCTGGACCGCAAGGTCAGCTTGGACCGGACAGCCTCGGTGATCCGCCGGATGAACGCACATGTTGTCTGCCTGCAGGAGGTCGACCGGCACTTCGGCGAGCGCAGCGACAACCTCGACCAAGCCCTGGAGTTGTCCCGGGCGCTGGACATGCAGGTGGTCTACGGCGCGAGCCTCACCCGCTCACCGCGCTCGGGGCGACCGCGTGAGTACGGAAACGCGATCCTGTCCCACCTGCCGATCCTCAACCACGAACTGCACCCACTTCCCGGCAGCTCGGAGTACGAGTCACGCAGCGCCCAACGGGTGCTCATCGAACTCGATGGCGGCGCGCTGTGGGTCGTCAACACCCATCTCAGTCATGAAAGCGCCGGCGATCGTGCCGCGCAGGCCCGGGCGGTGCGCACGTTGGTCGACGACGACATGGGGACGGCCGTGATCGCCGGTGATTTCAATGCCGACAACGATGCCCCGGAGTTGTCTGCTCTCAGCGACCTGCGAGACGCTTGGACCGAGTGCGGCCGGGGCGACGGTTGTACGCATCCGGCGCATCGGCCGAACAAGCGCCTGGACCATGTCCTGTGCTCGGCGGGGGTGATCCCGTCCGCGGCCCACGTGATGAGCAGCGACGCCTCCGATCACCTGCCGCTACTGGTCGACCTGCTCATCGGAACCCCCTGACCGCACTTTGTACCTGAAAAGTGCCCTCAGACGGCTCAGTAACCGGACATTTCACGTAATGAGTGCGCCAAGTCAGGCGGAGGTCAGCTCCCGGATCCGCTGGCTGATCACTGTCGTGATGCCGTCGCCTCGCATGCTCACGCCGTAGAGCACGTCCGCGATCTCCATGGTCCGCTTCTGGTGCGTGATGACGATGAGCTGGCTGGAGCTACGCAGCGCCTCGATCAGCCCGAGCAATCGACCGAGATTGACGTCGTCCAGCGCCGCTTCGACCTCGTCGAGGATGTAGAACGGTGAAGGCCGGGCACGGAAGATCGCCACCAGCATCGCCACTGCCGTCAGCGAACGCTCTCCCCCAGATAGCAGGGACAACCGCTTGACCTTCTTGCCCGGCGGCCGCGCCTCGACCTCGACGCCAGTGGTCAGCAGATCGTCGGGATCGGTCAGGATCAACCGGCCTTCGCCGCCGGGAAAGAGAGTCGCGAAGACTTTCTCGAACTCCATGGCCACATCAGCGAATGCGTCGGCGAAGACGGCCAGGATCCGGCTGTCGACCTCACGGATGACCGAAAGGAGGTCTCGCTTGGTGTTCCTGAGGTCCTCGAGCTGAGTGGCCAGGAATGCGTGGCGCTCCTCCAAGGCCGCGAACTCTTCCAGCGCAAGGGGATTCACCTTGCCCAGCAGTGCGAGGTCACGCTCGGCGCGCGAAGCGCGGCGCTCTTGGGTCAGTCGGTCGTACGGCTTGGCCGACGGCTCCTCGACGCCTTCGGCCTGCGCCGCGGCCACATCTGCCCATGATGGGGGCACGGGTTGGCTCGGTGCATATTCCTGGATCAGGATGTCGACGTCAGCGCCGTACTCCTGGGCAGCGCGATCCTCCAGCGCCTCGATCCGCAGCCGCTGCTCGGCCCGGGCCACCTCGTCGCGGTGCACCTCGTCGGTCAGCCGGTCCAGGTCGGCCGACAGCTCACGGATCCGGGCTCGCAGACCCAGCAACTCCCCCTCCCCGCTGACCTTCTCCTTCGACAGTTCGTCCCGGTAGGCGCAAGCCCGCTCCAACGAGGCGTTCACATGGGCGATGGTCTGCTCGGCGGCGATGTGAACCTGCGCCGCGACCGCCGCCCCGCGGCGTCGTGCGGCGACGGCAGCTTCCTGACGGATCCGGCTGGCCCGCTCCTGTTCTGCTGCCCGCTGCAGGGATTCCGCGCGGCTGCCCAGAGCCCTGGAGCGTTCCTCGGTCGTCCGTACGGCCAGCCGAAGCTCCATCTCCTCTTGTCGGGCGTGGGCTACGGCAAGCTGCACCTCGTCGCGGCGGGCCGTGGACGGCTCTTCACTCGACGGTGTGGTTTGAGCGCCCTGCCACCGGTCCTCGAGGTCGGCTAGGCCAGCAAGGTCCGCGTCGCGGGCATGCTCGGCAGCCGCTCGCGACTTCTCGAGGCGGGCTGCCTCCGCTGCTGCGGACCGCGCAGCCGCGCCGAGATCGCCCAACCGCTGCGCCACTGCTGAATGCGCCGCGTCAGACTCATGCAAGGCCGCGAGCGCGCCCTCGACTGCAGCCGATCGTTTCGCCGCGAGCTCCCGGGCCGCTTCGAGCTCGGCCTGCAACCGGCTGCTGCGTGCCTGTGCCTCGGCGTGTTCGCGCTGCGCGTCCTCGAGTGCGGCCTGTACCTCGATGGCACTGGGTGCGCTCACCGACCCGCCGAATGACCACTGGGCACCGAGGGCGTCGCCGTCGGCGGTGACGACCCGAAGACGCGGATGCGTCTCGACCAACCGCAGGGCCTCAGCTATGTGTGGCACGACCGCTACCCGGTCCAGAGCGTGCGCCAACGCGGAATCGAGTTCGATGGGCCCGCTGACCAGGTCACGCACCCAGCGGGCGCCGGCCGGCAACGTGGGCCAGGAGTCGAGCGGACCAGCGGGTGGACCACCGCCGACCAGGACGCCGGATCGGCCCGCATCGTGGGTGCGCAGATAGGTCAGCGCGGCGGCGGCATCACGGGGCGTCCGTACGGCGATCGCATCGGCGATGGGCCCGAGCGCGGCCGCCACCGCACCCTCGTACCCCGGCTGGACCCGCAACAACGCCGACAGCGACCCGAGCAGCCCGGGAACGTGCTGCCCGGCGGCAAGCAGTGCCCCCGCCCCGTCCTTGCGGTGCAGACCCTCGCCGAGCGCGTCGGCCCGGGCGCGCCAGGCATCCCGCTGACGCTCGGCCTCGCGCTCGGCTTCGGTCAGCCGGGCCACCTCGTTGGCAGTCGCCTCATAGGCGGCCACGGCCGCCTCGTGGCCGGCGTCGAGGCTCTGCTCGGAGGTGCCGAGCTCTCCGATCTCGCTCTCCACTGCCTGGAACTGTGCTGAAGCCTGCTCGGCGCGGGTGCGGGCCTCCCCCACTGCGGCGGTCAGCCGGCTGATCTCGTCCTCGGCTGCTCCGGCACGGCTGCGGACTGCCTGCAGGTCCCCGGCCAGGCGGGCCAAGCCTTCGCGGCGATCGGCCTGAGCTCGGGCCAGCCGGACGAGTTCCTGCTCGGCCTGCCGTAGTTCTTCCTCGAGGTCGGCCCGGGCCGACAGCGCCGCACTCAAGTGCTCGTGCTCGCCGGCCAGATGTTCGTCGAGCTCACCTCGCTGGGCCCGCGCGGCGAGTGCCTCTGCCTGGAGGACTTCCGGGTCGCGACCGGGGGGTGGCTCGGGTAGCGGCGCAGAAAGATGCCGGGCTCGCTCGGCGGCCAACTGGTGAGTGCTTCGCAACCGCTCCCCAACCGCCGAGAGCTGGTACCAGACCTCTTGGGAGCGGGCCAGTGCCGGCGAGGTCCGTGCCAGACCGCTCTCCAACTCCGCCTCGCGGGAATGCGCCGAACTCAACTCGGCTTCCACCTCGGACCGGCGGCCGCGGATGAGGTCTTCATCAGCGAGTTCCTTGTCCAGCGCCTCGCGCAAGGTGACCAGGTCGTCGGCGAGCAGCCGCAAGCGGGCATCGCGCAGGTCGGCCTGGACCGACTGGGCCCGCCGAGCCACTTCGGCCTGGCGCCCGAGGGGTTTGAGCTGGCGGCGTAGCTCCTCGGTCAGGTCCCCGAGCCGGTCGAGGTTGATCTGCATCGCATCGAGCTTGCGGATCGCCTTCTCTTTGCGCTTGCGGTGCTTGAGGACCCCGGCGGCCTCCTCGATGAATCCGCGGCGCTCCTCGGGGCGGGCCGAGAGCACCGCATCGAGCTGGCCCTGGCCGACGATGATGTGCATCTCGCGGCCGATTCCGGAATCTGAGAGCAGCTCCTGGATATCGAGCAACCGGCAGGACGATCCGTTGATCTCGTACTCACTCTCACCGGAGCGGTACATCCGGCGGGTGATGGAGACCTCGGCGTAGTCGATCGGCAGCGCGCCGTCGCTGTTGTCGATGGTCAGGGTTACCTCGGCGCGACCCAGCGGCGCCCGACCGGCCGTGCCGGCGAAGATGACGTCCTCCATCTTGCCGCCGCGCAAGCTCTTAGCACCCTGCTCGCCGAGAACCCATGAGATGGCATCGACGACGTTGGACTTTCCGGACCCGTTAGGCCCGACGACGGCGTTCATCCCCGGCTCGAAACGCAGGGTCGTCGAGGATGCGAAGGACTTGAAGCCCCTCAGCGTCAGGCTGGACAGATGCACGCGGCTCCAGAGCGGGTCGGGAAAGAACTCCTCTGGCCGGCACTGCGGGATGGCGCAGTGAGGGAAGGGCCAGGTGCGAGGCTATCCGAGCGGTGCCCTGGCA
>Ga0136617_10003877_pt1 | contig 13362 bp, 14 predicted proteins | sample AntDrymUQ3222106_2_FD_129672 | JGI IMG/M metagenome (GOLD analysis project Ga0136617, IMG submission 129672) | Polar desert sand microbial communities from Dry Valleys, Antarctica - metaG UQ322 (21.06) | ecosystem: Environmental > Terrestrial > Soil > Desert | place: Antarctica: Dry Valley...
CCAGCCGGACTCCGCGTGGCTGTCTTCAGGAGATCCTCAGGCGCGCGGTGCCGGTCACGGCAGATCCTCATCGGAGTTCCTCTCGGACTCGGTCAGGGACCCGCTGAACGCCCGCAGGCGGCGGAGCGCGAGCTCGTCGACGTTGCCGCGGCCGTGCAGGGCCTGCTTGATCGCCCGGTAGGTCTGTGCCTGCAGTCCGCAACGGCGGCAGACCTCGAGGTGCGCGGCGACGCGGGCGGCGGTGAGGTCGTCGGCCTCGCCGTCGAGGTAGCGCTGCAACGCGCGGGCCGTGCGCAGGCAGCGCGCCAGCTCGGTGGGCGACATCAGGCTCACGGCAGGCTCCGGTGGGGGACGAGCCCGGCTGCGACCAGGCGGGTGCGGATGCGGGCACGCGCGCGGTGCAGCCGGCTCATCACTGTGCCCCGGGGGATCCCCAGTGCCTCGGCGGCCTCGGCGTAGCTCAGCCCGTCGACGTCGACGAGCTGGACGACGACCCGGTGCATCGTGGGCAGCGCGGCGAGTGCGTCGACGACCACGGCCTCGAACTGGGCGTCGACGACGACGTCCTCGGCGCTGCGGGGATCCCCACCGCGGTCGAGGACGTCGCTGTCCTGGTGCTCGGCGACGGTGAGTAGGCGGGGGAGCCGGGTGCGCATCCGGTTGCGGTGGGTGTTGCGCAGGATCGTCAGCAGCCACGCCCGGGGATGGGCCCCGTCGAAGCGGTCGATCGCGCGGTAGGCGCGCACGAGGGTGTCCTGTACGAGGTCCTGGGCGTCGGCCGGCTGGCGCACCAGCGTCGACGCGACCCGGTAGAGGACCGTGATCTCCGGCTCCACGTAGCGCGCGAACGCCGCAGACGAGGTGTTCCCTCGGTCGTCGGACGACGCAGCCGGTTGGTCGGTCACACCACGGGAACCGGGACGGGCCCCCGTCGATTCCATGACCGGGATCGACCACGGCCGGTGGGTTCCGGTGCCATGGGTGGATCGGGCGGGAACCGGCCGGTGGAGTGGGCGCGTCCGAGCGAGGGACTGCTGCTGTTCCTCGCGGGCGGACGGCCCGGACGGCGGCACCGGTGGCGGGCGTGGTCGGCACGGTCCTGTCGGCGGTCAACCAGGGCGAGGTCGTCCTCGATGGCGCTGCCGACCCCTGGACGTGGGCGCGGATCGCGGTGAACTACCTCGTGCCGTTCCTGGTGGCCAGCTTCGGGTCCTCGCCGCGAGGCGGGTCCCACCGCCCGCCGACTGACCTGCTCCGTCGGGGCGCGCAGCGCGCGCCCCGAGCGGGTTCAGGAGCCGACCGGGAGCCCTTCCACCCGCCATTCCAGCATCCCCCCGGCCAGCCGCGCCGCGCGCCGGCCGTGTGCGGTGAGCAGCCGGACCGCCTCGTAGGCGAACACGCAGTACGCGCCGCGACAGTAGGCCACCACCTCGACGGGGAGCTCGGAGAGCCGGGCGGCGAGCTCGTCGACGGGGATGCCGATCGCGCCGGGGATGTGTCCGGCGGCGTACTCATGGGCGGGCCGGACGTCGAGGACGACCACCTCCCCGGTGCGGGCGCGGCGGAGCAGCTCGTCCCGGCCGACCTCGACGGTGTCGTCGCCGCCGGTGGTGCCGAGATAGCGCCGCCGGGCGAGATCGACATCGGGCAGCCGGGTCGCCGCGAGCGTGCGGAGCTGCAGGTGGAGGGCCGCGACGTCGACGTCGGCGAGCCGGTAGTGGATGGTCGTGCCCTGTCGGCGGGTGGCGACCAGGCCTGCCCGCTTGAGGACCTGCAGGTGTGACGACGCGGTGGTCATTCCGAGCCGGGCGACGGCGGCGAGGTCCGCGACGCTGCGCGGCCCCTGCGCCAGCAGGTCCAGCAGCTCCAGGCGTTTGCCACTGCCCAACGCCCTGCCGACCAGGGCGATCCAGTCGAACAGTTCGGCCTTCGCCGCCACGTCTGCCACCGAATCCTCCAATGTTCTTCGGAATATCGTACGCTTGCCCTTCGGGTCGCCGAGGGCAGCGGCAGGGAAGGACGAGCCGATGCGAACTGCCGAGCATCGCGAGCGGGCCCGGCACTGGGACGATGTCTACACCCGCCAGGACGACACCCGGGTCAGCTGGTACGAGCCGGACCCGACCTGCTCGGTGGAGATGCTCGACGTGGGGGGTGCGCTCCCCGACCAGGCAGTGATCGACGTCGGCGCCGGGGCCTCGCGGCTGGTCGACGTGCTGCTCGCGCGCGGGTTCACCGATCTCACCGCGCTGGACGTCTCCGACGCCGGGCCGGCCCGCACCCGGGCCCGCCTGGGGGCCGCCGCGGATCGGGTGCGGTGGGTGGTGACCGACCTGCTGGACTGGGCCCCCGTCCGCCGGTTCGGGGTCTGGCACGACCGGGCCGTGTTCCACTTCCTGACTGAGCCCGCCGACCGGGCGCGCTACCGCGAGCTGCTGGGCCGGGCGCTGGCCCCCGGCGCGTTAGAGGTGCTCGCGACGTTCGCCGACGACGGGCCGCAGCAGTGCTCGGGCTTGCCGACCGCCCGCTACGACGCGGCCTCGCTGGCGGCCGAGATCGGCGCCGGGTTCGCGGTCCTGGCCAGTGCCCGGGTGGTGCACCGCACGCCGTGGGCCGCGGAGCAGCCGTTCACCTGGCTGGCGCTGCGCCGACTGCCGTGACGGTGACCATGCGGGCCACCGCGGACGGTCACTGCACGGTCCGGCGGAGCACGGCGCTGGACAGGTCGACCAGCATCGTCAGGATCAGCAGGGAGCCGATCGTGGTGATCGCGCCGCCGTAGTCGAACAGCGCGAGCTGGGTCTGCAGCAGCATCCCCAACCCGCCGGCGCCGACCACGCCGACGATCACCGTCTCGCGGATGGTGACCTCCCAGCGGTAGAACCCGTAGCCGGCGAACCGGGGGGTGGCGGCGGGCAGCACCCCGTAGGCGAAGGCCTGGGCCGCCGACGCGCCCTGCGCGCGCAGCGCAAGCAGCGGGCGGCGGTCCAGGTTCTCGATCGTCTCGGCCATCAACCGCCCCAGCACGCCCGCGGTGTACACCCCGAGCGCCACCGCGCCCGGGAGGATGCCGGGTACCAGCACGAACAGCGCGACCAGCGCCCACACCGGCGGCGGGATCGCCCGCAGGACCACCAGCAGCAGCCGGACCAGCACCGACACCGCCCGCCGCACCCACCGCCGCGACCGCGCGTGCCCGGTCGGCCGGGCCGCGGGCCCGGCGAGCAGCAGGCCGGCGGTGAAGGCCAGCGCGATGGCGAGCACCGACATCGCCAGCGTCGCCAGCGACAGCCCCAGCAACCCGAGCACGCCGCCCGCCCCGGACCCGCCCGCGCCGGAGGGGCCCGCGCCCAGCGTCGGCGGCAGCGACGCCGCCAGCAGCTCACCGGCCAGGGTCCAGGAGCGGGAGTCGACGAGGGGGGAGAGGTCGAGCTCGACCCACCAGGCGCAGGCCGGGAACGCGGCGAGCGCGACGGCGACCGAGCCGACGATCACCGGGTCGCGCCCGGCACGGGGGGAGCCGCCGCGGGCCGCGAGCCGCGAGCGCACCGCAGAGCCCCAGGCGTCCGCGGCCAGGCTCAGCACGACCAGGGCGTAGAGCAGCGTCCAGATCTCGGAGTAGCGCAGCGTGCTGAAGCTGAGCTGCAGCTGGAAGCCCAGCCCGCCCGCGCCGATCAGCCCGAGGATGGCCGCGCTGCGGATCGCACAGTCCAGGCGGTAGAACCCGTAGGACACCAGCTCGCCCGCGGCGCCGGGCGCCACCCCGTAGCAGAACGCCGCCGCCCGGCTCGCGCCGGCGGCGAGCAGCGCGTCGCCGGGACGGCGGTCGGTGTCGTCGATGATCTCGGAGAACACCTTCGCGGTGATCGCCCCGAACGGGATCGCGATGGCCAGCACGGCCACCACCGGCTCGATGCCCAGCACGCTGAGCAGGAACAGGCCCCACACGACCTCGTGGATCCCGCGCGGTACGACCAGCGTGAACCGGGTGCCGGCCCAGGCCAGCCCGCCCCGCCCGCGGAGGCCGCCGCGGCGCCCCCCATCCGCCACCACGTCTGCGAACCCAGCACCCCGCCCACCACGCCGAACACCAGGCTCGACGCCGTGCCCAGCAGCGCGAAGCCCAGCGTGGTGAGCGCGGCCCGCGCGGTCAGGGCCAGGAACTCCGGCGCCACCTCGGGCCGCACCGTCGCGGTGAAGAACTCCCCGACCGCGCCCAGCCCGGAGGCCCGCAGCACCGGCCTGCCCTCGACGACACTCGACGCGACGGCGGACCCGACCGCGACCGCGACCGCCAGCACCGCCACGAGGGCCCAGCGTCGCCGGGAGGCGGACCCGGTGCGGATGGGTAGCCTGCTCGCCTCCCGGACGGCTGACTGGGTCAGCACCGGCGCCGGGCCGGGCCGCGCGGTGGCGCCTGCGGGACCTCGGGCGTCTCCGCGAGGTCGTAGAGGGCGTCGGTCATCGTCGCGGTCAGGGCGGCGGGAGTCGTGTCGAACAGCAGCCGGCCCGCGCGCATCCCGAGCACCCGGTCGAAGCCCCGGCGGGCCAGCTCGACGTCGTGCAGGCTTGCCAGCAGCGTTGCGCCGGTGTCGCGGGTGACCTCGTGCAGCAGCGCGACGACCTCCGCGCCACGGGCCGGGTCCAGGCTGGCGACGGGCTCGTCGGCGAGCACCAGCGCCGGGCGCTGCGCCAGGACCCGGGCGATCGCGACCCGCTGCTGCTCGCCCCCGGACAGCGTCGAGGTGCGCTGGGTGAGCCGGTCGGCCAGCCCGACCCGGTCCAGCGCCGCGCGGGCGGTGTCGACCCCGCGGGGGCGCATCAGCGAGCTCACCGACCGCCACAGCGACCACTCGCCGAGCCGCCCGGCGTTCACGTTGTGCACCACCCGGAGCTCGCCGACCAGGTCGAACTGCTGGTTGATCGTGCCGATCCGGCGCTGGACGCCGCGCAGGGCGCGCGCCGGGGCGTCGGACAGCTCGGCGCCGAGGACCCGCACGCTGCCCGCCGAGGGTGCCGCGGTCCCGTTGAGCAGGCGGATCAGGGTGCTCTTGCCAGCGCCGCTTGGCCCGATCACCGCGACGTGCTCACCCGCGCCGACCCTCAGGTCGAGCCCGTCGACCGCGACCCGGTCCCCGTAGCGGACCTCGACCCCGTGCAGCTCGACGGCCACCGCCGGTTACTGGATGAGGCCGAGCTGACGGGCCACGGCCTCGATGTCGGTGTAGTTGTCCGCGGTGGTCGGGACGAACGCGCCCGCGCTGAACAGCTCGAGGATCTCGGTCTCGCGCTGGTCGCTGCCGTCCAGGTCGAGCAGGGCGGTGCGCAGCCGCTCGGTGAACCCGGCGCCGAAGTCCCCGTCGAGGTCGGGCTGGCCCAGCCAGTGGTAGTCGTGGTACGGCGGTGTCCGGAAGATCTCGGTGACGGTGGCCGGGTCGGCCGTGCCGTCCTTGACCCGCGCGTCCCACACCGAGGAGTTCAGGGCTCCGACCTGGAACGTCCCGGCCTGGACGAGCTTGATGGTGGCGTCGTGGGATCCGGAGAAACCGGGGTCTCCCGCGAGGTCCGCGGCGGTGACCCCGGCCTGGCCGAGGAAGAACTGCGGCATCAGCCGTCCCGAGGTCGACACCTCGCTGCCGAAGGTCAGCGACTTCCCGCGCAGCTCCGCCAGCCCGGCGACGTCGGTGACCGGCGCGATCCCGGTGCCGGTGCCTGCGATGAACACGCTGCGGAAGTTCTCGTCGATGTCGCGCTGGGCCAGCAGCACCGAGCCGGGCAGCTGCAGCCGGGCCTGGACCCCGCTGAGCCCGCCGAAGAAGACCGCGTCGAGATCGCCGCGGCGGAACGAGGTCACCGACGCGGTGTAGTCGATGACCGGCTGGTAGGTCACCGTGATCCCGAGCTTCTCGCCGAGGTAGGAGCTGACCGCGCCGTAGAGGCGCTGCAGCTTCTCCGGGTCCTGGTCGGGTATGGCGCTGATGGTGAGCACCTGCTCGCTGCCGCCGTCCGCGGCGGCGGCGTCCTGGTCGCCGGCGCCGCCGCACGCGGCCAGCAGCAGCAGCGCGGCGGCAGCGACCAGACCGGTGCCGGCGCGGCGGATGGTGCGGGTTGCGCGGTCACGCGCAGGGATTAGCGGTCGGGCTCGCAACAGCGCTCCTCGTTCGTGGCCTGCACGGTGGCTGTCGGGGCGGTGCACTGTAGTCGGGCTCAGAAGGGCCAGCGGTCGCCGAACCGGGCGGCGAGCCTGCCGTCGAACCCGGCGTGGCGGCCCGCCGGAACGATGGCCAGGAGCAGCAGCGGGAGCAGGTCGACCGGGTAGGTCCACAGGTACTGGGTGGAGTCGGAGAACAGGTACATGAGCCAGATCGGGCCGATGAGCAGCAGGTTGCCCACCGCCGCGGCCCGGCTGAGCACCCCGAACAGCAACGCCAGGCCCGCAGCCAGCTCGACCACGGTGAGGAACGCCCCGAAGAAGCCGAAGTTGGGCAGCACCAGGCTCTGGTAGAGGCCGCCGAGGAAGCCGAACGTCGTGTTCGACGAGGCGTCGTCGAGGATGAACTGGGCCTGCGGGAGCCACAGCAACCCGAACGATGCCGCGCCGAGGTCGTAGGAGCCGACGCCGATCATCTTGGCGATCGCGTTGCTCAGGTAGATCAACCCGAAGAAGATCCGCAACGCGGCGAACCCACGGGCCAGCGCCTGATGCGACGCCGCGATCGACGCGGGTCGTGCGGTGGTGGACCGGTTGGTCGTGGTGTCGCCGGACGGCGGGGAATCGGACATCGCGGTCACCGTTCTGGGTGCTCGGTCGGACGGAGGTGGGATGTCGGGAGTGCCCGGACCGGGCACTGGTGGGTCATGCTCATCTGATGTTGAGCGCGGAGTCCGCACCGCGGGGTTGACCCTCGACCAGGCGCAGCAGCGCCTTCGCCGGCACCGACAGCGGCTTGGTGGTGCGGGTGATCAGCAGGTCGGTGTCGAGAAGCCCGCCGTGCACGGTCGGCCCGAACGGGCTCCAGAACGCCCCGTCGGCGGTGATCGTCAGCTCGGCGGGCAGGTCGGTCACGGCCGCCTCCACCCCGAGGCCGTGGTCGAGCGCGCGCCCGCGGGCCACGATCGGGCGGATCACGTGGTCGGAGTCGGGCACCCCGAGGCCGCGGTGCAGCGCGCACAACCGGTCCAGCTCGACGTCGTCGATCGACTCCACGGTGGTCGCGATCCGCACCGCGATGCCGCGGGCGACCAGTTCCGGGATCGCGGCGACGACCTTGGCGAAGTTGTCCGGGGCCCGCATCGCGTCGTTGGCGTCGGCGTCGGGGCGGTCCAGCGAGATCTGCAGGGCGACCGGGAGCGCGGCCAGCACCTCGATCCGGTCGAGCAGGCGGCGCTGGAACAGGGTGGCGTTGGTCAGCGCGATCACCGGCAGGTGCCGCGACATCTCGGCGAGCAGGTCGGGCATCTCCGGGCGCAGGAAGATCTCCCCGCCGGTCACCCCGAGGTCGGTGAACCCGAGCTCGGCGGCCTCGCGGGCGGTGTCGAGCATCGCCTGCGCGTCGAGCACCCGCGGCGCCACCTTGGGGCCGGACTCGGTGAGGCAGTAGGCGCAGGCGATGTTGCAGTGGTAGTTGGCGTACATCCACACCCGGCCGGGCAGGGTGCCGTCGGCCACAGCTGAGCCGATCGGCCCGTCGATGGTGCTCGTGGTCATCGCCGGCGTCCCGCGGGGCGGAGCGCAACGGTGATCATGAGAGTCCCTCCGTGGCGAGCCGGGCCGCGGTGGCGGCGCCGGTGGGCAGCGCGAGCGCGGTGGCGAACCGGTTGAGCAGCAGCGTCGCGCCGACCAGCGCGGTCAGCTCGACCACCTCGTGGGCGGCCCAGTGGCGGCGCACGCCCGCGCGGGCGTCGTCGGTGACCGGCCCGGTGCCGGCGACGATGTCCACCCAGTCGAGCAGGGCTAGCTCGCGCGGGTCGGAGAAGGCGTCGGCGACCGCGAGGTCGGTGCGCAGTGCGCGCACCTCGTCGCGGTTCAGGCCCGCGTCCAGCGCCACCACGGTGTGGGCCTGCACGCAGTACCGGCACCCGGCCAGCGCCGAGGTCCGCACGATCACGATCTCCTTGGTGCGCCAGTCGATCCCGGACGGGCCCAGGGCGGTGCCCAGGAACGGCATCGCCGTCTCCAGCAGTTCGGGCACCTGGGCCAGCGCGGCCACGATCGGGCCCGGGTCCCCGCCTGCGTAGTACGGGCGGGCCAGCAGGGGTGCCTGGTCGGGTCCGACCAGCAGGTCGCTGTGGTCGTCGACGAGGGCATGCATCGTCGTCACCGTAGGCGCCGAAGCCGTCGGCGCACCCGCCGCACCGATGACGAAACGGTAACGTCGCGATCGCGGAGTGGGGCGGGCGCTCGTCGGCCGGGGCCGGCGGGCACGATGTCACCGACGCCCGGCGGTTACGCGCAGCCGGTCCAGCGCGGTCCGTGCACAGTCGGCGCGACCGGATCCGTCCGTCGGCGGAACCGAAGGGAGCCGTTCGTGGTCGACATCGCCCACCGGAGCGCCGTCGCGAGCATCCTGGGGAGCGTGCACCGGGCCGGCCGCGCCGCCGCCCTGGACGGTCGAGGTGGCCGCGCCCGGACCGTGCTCGCGGTGCTGGCCTGCATGGTGCTCGCCGGTTGCGGCGGACCCGCACCGGTCGCGGGCGGTGTCGCCGCGGAGCCTGCCGAGGCGCCCGAGGCCCGCACGCCCCCCGCCGGCACGGTGGTCACGGTCGGGGCGCTGCCCGAGGGACTGGTGGCCGATCCGGCGACGCACCTGGTGGCGGTGGCCGTCCGCGACCCGGCTCGGCTGGTTCTGGTCGACGGCCGCGACGGCACGGCCGTCGGCGAGGTGCCGCTGCCGGGAACCGTGCGCCATCTGCAGCTCGCCGCCCCCGGTGGGCCGGTGCTGGTGCCGGTCGAGGGGTCCGGCCGGCTGGTCAGGGTCGGGCTGCCCGGCGGCGCGATTCTCGGTGACGCTCCCACCGGCGCCGGGCCGCACGACGCGACCGCCGCGGCGAACGGGCAGGTCTTCGTGGCCGACGAGGCGGGCGGCAGCGTGACGGTGCTCGACGGCGAGCGGGTCGTGGCCACCGTGGACGGGCCCGCGCAGCCCGGGGGGATCGCGGCGGCCAGGAACCTGGTCGGCGTGATCGACGTCCGCGGGTCGACGCTGACCGTCCGGGACGCCGAGTCGCTCGCCGAGCTCGCCACCGTGCCGGCCGGCGACGGCCCGACCCACCTGGTCGGCGATCGGCGCGGCCGGCTGATCCTCACCGACACCAGGGGTGACGCCCTGCTGACCTACGAGCTGACGCCGCAGGTGCGGCTGGTCGACCGCGTCGCGCTGCCCGGCAGGCCCTACGGCATCGCCTACGACCCGGTCCGGGACCGGCTCTGGGTGACGCTGACCGACCGCAACGAGCTGGTCGGGTTCGACCTGGCGTCGGGCACCCCGGTGGAGATCGCCAGGCTGCCCACCGTCGGGCAGGCGAACTCGGTGGCCGTCGACAGCGTCACCGGGCGGGTGTTCGTGGCCGGGGTGGCCGGGGGCAACCTGGCGCTGGTCGACCCGCCCCGGTGAGCCGGTCAGGACAGCAGGGTGCAGCGCGTCGATGTGGCCGAGCCGCACGGTGGCGAAGTGGCGATGATCAAGCGTGGCGAGCGTCGGCCCGCCGAGCCGGCGGAGCGCCCATCGACGCGGAGCGGGCAACGCCCGGGACGGCGTCTCCCCGGCGTAAGGATTGCGGACCCACCGCCGGAATAGCCTCACCCCATGGTGCGCGGGACTCTGGGCGTCGGGCTGATCGTCGCCGTCGCGGTGCTGCTCTCCGCCTGCTCGGCGGCCCCGGTTCCCGACGTGCCGGCCCCGCCCGGCCTCCCGGCGGCGCAGTACCGGTTCCCGCCCGCACCGCCCGCGCCGCAGCTCCCCGTCGATCCGGCGGTCGACATGGCGCTGCGCGACATCACCGACACGCTGGCCGCCGGTTCGGTCAACGGTGATGCGCTGGACACCGTCGCCGCGTCGGGCGACAGCCGGATGGTCTGGTTGGTCTCCGACCTGCTGCGGTTCGTGCGCGGCGGCGACGAGGAGGACTGGCTGGTCGCCGCGTTCACCCGGCTGAGCGGCGTTGACCCGAGCGCCGACCCAGCGTTCCACACCAGCCCCTGGCAGAGCATCACCAACCATCTCATCGCCTGGGACCTGCCGGCCCCGCCCGGCTACCGGGAGTACAAGGCGTCGGTGTTCCTGCAGGTCGAGCCGCGGTGGGCGAGGTTCTTCGCGGACGCCGACTCCGAGATCGACTGGCGGCTGGTCAGCTGGGGCGGGGTGCTGATCGACGACCGACCGCTCGGTGACCGGGAACCGTGCGAGTCGGGCTGCATCCCCGCGCTGGACGACCCGGCGCTGACCGACGCGGCGGGCGGGAGCTGGTACCCCGACGACCGGATCGTGTTCGGCGTCGTCGTCGACGGGGCGGCGGTCGCGTTCCCCCGCAACATCATGGAGATCCACGAGATGGTGAACACCACCATCGGCGGGCGGCGGCTCGGCATCCCGTACTGCACCCTGTGCGGCTCGGCGCAGGCCTACCTGACCGAGCAGGTCCCGCCCGGCGTCGAGGTGCCGGTGCTGCGTACGTCGGGCCTGCTCAGCCGTTCCAACAAGGTGATGTACGACCTGCGCACCGGGTCGGTGCTCGACACCTTCACCGGTGCCGCGCTGTCCGGGCCGCTGCAGGACGCCGGGGTGACGCTGCCGCAGGTGTCGGTCGTCGCGAGCACCTGGGGGGCGTGGAAGCAGGCCCACCCGGACACGATGGTCGTCGCGGAGGGGGCGGGCCTGGGCCGGGACTACCCGCTCGACCCGCTGCGCGGGCGCGACGACAACGGTCCGATCTTCCCGGTCGGGCCGGTCGACCCGCGGCTACCGGTGCAGGCGAAGGTGCTCGGGGTGCTCACCGCGGACGGCGCCCCGGTGGCCTTCGATGCGGCCGCGGCCCGGCTGGCCATCGGGCAGGACGGGCCGGTCACTGCGGCCGGGGTGGAGGTGTTCGCCGACGGCGGTGGGCTGCGCGCCCGCGTCCCCGGCGGCGCCGAGCTGGCCGCGCACGAGGCGTTCTGGTTCGCCTGGAGCCAGTTCCATCCCGACACCGCGCTGTGGCCGCCCCCGTGACGGCGGGCCCGTTCCGGTGAGCACGGTCGGCGGCGGGATCGGGCTGGCGGTCGCGTTCGGCGGCGGGCTGGTGTCGTTCCTGTCCCCGTGCGTGCTGCCGGTCGTGCCCTCGTACCTGTCGCTGATCACCGGGCTCGGCTTCGGTGAGCTGACCGAGGGCGGGCGGCCGCGGCTGGGCCGGATCGCCGCGCAGACGGGGCTGTTCGTGGCCGGGTTCGGTGCGGTGTTCGTGACGCTCGGGCTCTCGGCCACCGCGCTGGGCCGGGTGCTGGTCGACCACCAGGGCACGCTGACCCGGATCGCCGGGCTGGTTGTGCTCGCCATGGCGCTGTTCCTGCTCGGGTCGCTGTTCCTGCGCGCGCCGTGGCTGTACCGGGAGCTGCGCTTCCATCCCCGGCTCGCCCGCTTCGGCCCGTTCGCCGCGCCGGTGGCCGGGCTGGCGTTCGGGCTGGGCTGGACGCCGTGCATCGGCCCGGTGCTGACCTCGGTGCTCGCCGTGGCCGCGGTGAGCGGCGACCCGGGTGGCGGCGCGGCGCTGCTCGCCGCGTACGCGCTGGGTCTCGGGGTGCCGTTCCTGGTCGTCGGGCTGGCGTTCGGACGGTTCGTCGGGCCGCTGGCCTGGGTGCGGCGGCACCTTCCGGCGATCACCGCCGGGTCCGCGCTGCTGCTCGGCGTGTTCGGCGTGCTGCTCGCGCTCGACCAGCTGACCGTGCTGACCGGGCAGCTCCAGGCGGTCGCCAGGGCGGTCGGTCTCGGGGAGCTGGTCACCCTGGGCTCGATCACGCCCGGGTCCCGCTGACCGGTACCGGCCCGTCCGGTCGCCGCCAGGGGGCCACCGGATCAGACCCAGCGGCTCGGCCCGGATCCCCCGATCGGGAGTCCCTCCTCGCCGAGCCCGCCGGGCGTCCGCGGGGCGTCACACCTGCGGTCGGTCCGATCCGCTAGCGTGATGTCCCGGCCGGACCGCATACGTCCTCGGACGGTGAGTGGAGGCGCTCATGCGCAGATCCCGGGCCGCGATGGTCGCTGTGGTCGGCGTCGCGCTCGCGGTTCTGGTGGCGGTCGGGGTGCTCGCCTTCCGCGGGCCACCGCCCACCTCTGTCGTGACCTCCGTGGACCCGGCCGCGTTCGTCCTGCCGGCGCTGGCCGGCGAGGGCAGCGTCGCCCTCGCCGACCTGCGCGGGACGCCGCTGGTGGTGAACTTCTTCGCATCCTGGTGCGGCGCCTGCGACGCGGAGCTACCGGGCTACGCGGCCGTGTCGCGGCAGCTGCGCGGGCAGGTCACCTTCGTCGGGGTCAACTCGCTGGAGACCGGAGACCCGCTGCTGATGCCGCGACGGCACGGCATCGAGTGGTGGCCACTGGCCCGCGACGTCGGTGGTCGTTCGGGCAGCGGGCTGCACGACGCGCTCGGCCCCGGCGTCGGGTTGCCGATCACCGCGTTCTACCGGGCCGACGGCGCCCTCGACGGCGTCGTGCTCGGGGTGGTCACTGACGACGCGTTGCGCACCGAGCTGGCCACCCGCTTCGGTGTGCGGGTCGGCTGAAACTCGCGCGCGGTGACCGCACGAACGTGGCCGCGACGCGCCCGGCAGGCTCTGATCAGTGTTCGGGGCTCTGGCCCGCGATCAGCCGCCTCCGCTTCGGTGGACGGACACGGCCCCGCCGACCAATGCCAGGTTCGTCCGCACACCGGTTCCGTGGCACATCAGTCGCAGCCGGTGTGCGCAGGACGGAACCGGTGTGCGACCGCGGCACACCACTATCGGGACGTGCGCGGAACTGCCCCGCCCGGCGTCGACCGGATCAGCCGGGTCATCGCGACCGCGCCGAGCAGCGGTCCGACCGCCAGTACCGGTACCGCCAGCCGCCAGCCCACGGTGTCGGCGAGCGTCGGCAGCACTGCGATGGTGACGACGGTGAGCAGGAACCCGATCGCGGTCTGCGCGGTGAGCGCGGTGCCCACGTACCGGGGGTCGGTGGCGTCGGACAGCGCAGCGGAGAACTGCGCCGAGTCGGCGACCACGGCGGCGCCCCACACGAGCAGCAGACCCAGCAGCACGACCGGCGGCGCGCTGAACACGGCGACCGAGGCGATCGCGCAGCCGGAGCTCAGCAGCATCGCGGCCAGCGCCACCCGGGCACTGCCGTGACG
>Ga0136617_10003878_pt1 | contig 13362 bp, 14 predicted proteins | sample AntDrymUQ3222106_2_FD_129672 | JGI IMG/M metagenome (GOLD analysis project Ga0136617, IMG submission 129672) | Polar desert sand microbial communities from Dry Valleys, Antarctica - metaG UQ322 (21.06) | ecosystem: Environmental > Terrestrial > Soil > Desert | place: Antarctica: Dry Valley...
CTCGCGCTTGGCCTCGGCGAGCATCTCCTGGCGCTCCTTGACGATCCAGCGGGCCTGCTTGATCTCCTCGGGGATCGTGGCCCGCATCTGGTCGAGGATGTCGTAGATCTCCTCCTTGTCCACGCGCACCTGGTCCGTCAGCGGGACCTGCTTGGCGTTGTGGACGAGGTCGTCCAGCTTGTCGATCAGTACCAGGACATCCATGGCGCTCCCTGTTTCGTCACCGCGCGAACGCTTCCTTCAAGCGCCGCGCGACCTCCTCGGGCACGAGCTCGGAGACGTCGCCACCGAAGATCGCGATCTCCTTCACTCCACTGGAGGAGAGGAAACTGTACTGCGGCGACGCCATCAGGTAGACGGACTCGATGTCCGAGGCCAGCTGGCGGTTGAGCTGGTTCATCTCCAGCTCGTACTCGAAGTCGGAGATCGCGCGCAGCCCCTTCACGATCGACATCGCGCCCACCTCGCGCGCGAAGTCGACGACCAGCTTGTCGAAGGTCTCCACCCGCACGTTGGGCAGATGGCTGGTCGCCTCGCCGATGAACGCGCAGCGCTCGTCGGCCGTGAACAGCGTCTTGGACTTGCGCACCGAGGCGTTGACGACCGCGACTATCAGCTCGTCGAACATCGGCGCGGCGCGCGTGATGACGTCGACGTGCCCGTTCGTGATCGGGTCGTAAGAGCCGGGGCAGACGGCGATGCGGTTATCGGGGGCCATGGATGCGGATGAGGGTGTCGCCGTAGCGGCGTTCGACTTCGAGGGGGAGATCGACCTCCAGCGGCGCACGACGGTCGCTCTCGGCGACGACCGCCGCCCCCGGCGCCAAGACGGCCGCGAGGGCCTCCGACAGCTCGTGCCCCAGGGACGCGGCCAGCCGGTACGGCGGGTCGAGGAAGACGAGATCGTATTGACGAGGGCGGCGCGATGCTGCGCCGAGGAAGCGGCGGGCGTCCGCGCGCACCACCTCGGCGTCGGCGCCGACGGCCGCGAGGTTCGCGCCGATCGCCCGGATCGCGGGCGCTGCGCCGTCCACGAACGTCGCCTCGGCGGCCCCACGCGAGAGCGCCTCGATGCCCAGTGCGCCCGAGCCGGCGAACAGGTCCAGCACGCGCGCGCGCTCGACGCGCGGCGCCCCCAGGATCGAGAACAGCGCCTCGCGCACCCGGTCGGAGGTCGGCCGCGTGTCGAGCCCGGGCGGCGCCTGCAGGCGGCGGCCCTTGTAGGTGCCGGCGATCACGCGCACAGCTGGCAGGATGTCGGTCGATGGACGCCGACGCGCTGCGAACGCTCTGCCTGGGCTTCCCCGGCGCCGTCGAGGAGCGGCCGTTCGGCCCGGAGACGACGGTGTTCAAGGTCGAGCGCAAGATCTTCCTCATCACCGCCCTCGACGCCGAGCCGCTGCACATGAGCGTGAAGTGCGAGCCGGAGCTGGCCGAGCAGCTGCGCGCGTCCTATCCCGCGATCGTCCCCGGCTACCACCTCAACAAGCGCCACTGGAACACCGTCACGCTCGACGGCAGCCTCCCGGACGCGTTCGTCCGCGACCTCGTCGAGGACTCCTACGACCTCGTCGTCAGCGGCCTGCCGCGGCGCGCGCAGGCCGCGCTGGGCTGGACGCGGGGCGCCTGAAGGAGAGCAGCTCCTCACGGCCGGTGCCGCCGGAGACGTCGAGCACCAGCACGGGGCCGACGCCGCGGGCGTAGAGCTTGTACTCGAGCACCCGCGGCTCGAGCGGGTTGACGTCCTTGGTCAGCAGCACGCGCCGCGGGAAGCGCCCGAACGGCACCTGCGCCTGCTCGGTGACGCTGAGCACGCGGGCGCGGTCCTCGGCCTCGCCGCGCTTGTACTCCTGGCGGTAGCGCAGCCCGGGCACCGGGTTCGCGGGCATGGCGATGCCGGCCTGCGCGCCGTCGACGCCGGCCTCGAAGGAGCCGTCGTTCCCCACGAACCGGCCGTCCTCGTACTCGCGCGTGGCCTCGCCGAGGTACCAGACGTTGCCGGCGCGGTCCTGGGCGTACCAGTCGAAGGTGTCCTCGACGAGCCGGCCGCGCTCGGTCACGGTGTCGCGCACCACGCGCGCCCGGATGCCGTCCACCATCCGCGTGCGACGGGTCACCCGCACCACGACCTTCTGGCGGTTGCCGCGGCCGTCGGTCTCGCGGTAGACCCACCGCGTGCCCGCGGCCATCGGCCAGTACGGGTTGTCGATCCGCGTCGTGAAGTCGGCGGGGTCGAGCGTGACCGGCTCGCCGCCCTGCGGCAGCGGCGGGTCCTGCGCGGTGGCCGCCGCGGCGGTGCCGGGGGCGGTGAGCGCGAGCGCGGCGAGGGCCGCGGTGAGGGATCGGGGCATGGCGCGGAAGCTAGGCCGCCGCGCTGAGACCGTCCTGAGACGCCGCCGAGCGCCGGCCGTCGGGGAGCCAGAGCCGCACCGCGCTCCCGGGGCCGGCGCAGATCGCGACGTCGCCGCCGTGCGCCTCGGCCACCGCGCGCACGATCGCCAGCCCGAGCCCGGCGCCGCCGCGGGTGCGCGCGCCGTCGCCGCGCGTGAAGCGCTCGAACGCCCACTCGGCGGCGCCGGCGGGGAAGCCCGCACCGCCGTCGCCGACGCGCAGCTCCACCCCTCCCGCGCCGTCGCGGCGGGCGGCGAGCCGCACCTCGCCCTCGCCGTGCCGGAGCGCGTTGTCGACCAGGTTCGAGAGCGCCTGGCGCAGGCGCAGCGGGTCGGCGTGGACCGTCAGCCCCGGCTCGGCGTCGACGTGGACCGGCCGGCCGTGCTCGGCGGCCCGGTCGGCGAAGCGCTCGCGCACGCCGTCGAGCAGCGGGCGCACGGCCAGCGCCTCGGGGCGGACGGGCAGCCGCCCGTCGCCCGCCCGCGCGAGCACCAGCAGGTCCTCGGCGAGCTGGGCGAGGTGGTCGCACTCCTCCGCCGCCGCCACGAGGCTCTCGCGCACCTCCGGGCCCAGCTCGCGGCTGCGCAGCACGCCCTCCAGCTCGGCCTTCAGCACCGCGATCGGCGTGCGCAGCTCGTGGCTGGCGTCGGCGACGAACTGCTGCTCGCGCTCGAAGGAGCGCCGCAGGCGCTCGAGCATCGCGTTGAGCGTCTCCCCCAGCCGGCGGATCTCGTCGCGCGCCGCGGGCAGCGGCAGGTGCTCGCCCCCGCCCGCCAGCGAGATCTCGGCGGCCCGCCGGCGCATCGCCTCCACGGGCGCGAGGCCGGCGCCGGCCAGGACCCAGCCGAGCAGCGAGGCAACCAGCACGGCCAGCGGGATGCCAATCGCGAAGGATGCGACGAGGCCGTTCAGCGTGTCGTCGCGGTCCTCGAGCGACTCCCCGGCGACCACGACGCCGCCGGCGCTCGTGGCGCCGGCGGCCGGGCGCGCGAGCACGCGGGCGGTGCCCTCGATGCCGGGCACGCGCCGCTCGACCACCAGCTCGCCCGCGGCGGCCGCCCGCAGCTCCCCGGCGCGGAGCACCGCCCGCTGCGCGCCGCCGCTGCGCGCGAGCAGCTCGCCCTCCGGGCTCAGGACCTGGGTGAAGCGCTCCTCCGGCTCCGCCTCGGTCGCGAGCGGGTCGCGGGCCGCCGCGACGGACGTCGCGGCGCGCTCGCGCAGGGTCGCGTCCACCCCCTCGCCGAGGTCGGCGCGCAGCCGCAGGTACGCGAACAGGCCGGCGGCGACGAGCACGAGCACCATGGCCAGCGCGAACGCGGCGGTCAGGCGGGCGCGGATCGGCAGCCGGCTCATCGGCCGGGCCCGCCGTCCCGGCGCAGCCGGTAGCCGACGCCGCGCACGGTCTCCAGCGACGCGCGCCCGAACGGCCGGTCGAGCTTCTCACGCAGGTAGCGCACGTACACCTCGACCACGTTGGAGCGCTGCTCGTAGCCGAGGTCCCACGCGGCGTCGAGCAGCTGCAGCTGGCTGAGCACCTGCCCGGGGCGGCGCATGAACGTCTCCAGCAGCGCGAACTCGCGCGCGGTCAGCGCGATCGGCGCCTCGCCGCGCCAGACCTCGCGGGTGGCCGGGTCCAGCCGCAGGTCGCCGACCGCGAGCACCACCGGGCGCTCCGCCGCCCCGCGGCGGGCGAGCGCCCGCAGCCGGGCCACCAGCTCGGCCAGCGAGAACGGCTTGGTGAGGTAGTCGTCGGCGCCCTCGTCGAGCCCGCGCACGCGGTCCTCGATCCCGTCGCGGGCGGTGAGCATGATGATCGGCGCCCACATCCCGTCGGCGCGCATGCGCCGGCAGGTCGCGAAGCCGTCGAGGTCGGGCAGCATCACGTCGAGTACGACGGCGTCGTAGGCGGTCGCGCCGGCCATCGCCAGCGCGTCGCCGCCGTTCGCGGCGATGTCGGCGACGAGCCCCTCCCAGCGCAGGCCGCGCCGGATCGCGGCCGCCATGCGCGCATCGTCCTCGACGAGCAGGATCCGCATGTCCACATGATCGCCCCTGGCCTGAGCGTGGGCTGAGAGCGCCCTAGACTCACCCGCATGACGTTCCACCGCGGCATCGACGGCTCGGACCCGCTGAGGGCGGAGCCGATCGGGCGGGTGGCGGGGCCGGGAGAGATCCGCCCCGCGCCCGATACGTGGCGACTCGCGACGGGTACCCTGGCCTGCCCGCGCTGCGACGCCCCGGTCGCGCCTCCCGTCGACCGCATGCGGCCGGCGGACCGGCTCGGCTGCCCGTACTGCGACCACCGCGCCGCGGTGCGCGACTTCCTCTCGCTGGCGGCGCCGTCACGCCCCGCGCGCGTGGCGGTCCGGGTGGTGCTCAGCCTGGATCCACCGATCATCCGTGGATGACTCGGCGCCGTGGGCCGAGCCAGAGTCGATCGGCCGCATGCTCATGTGGTGGGCCACCTGGTTTGCGGCCGATCGGCTCTGGCGAACGGCCACGGTGCCGAGGCACCGCGGGAATCGGTGGATCCAGGCTGAGCCCGGCGGCGGCGCCGGCCCGTCGGTGAAGCGCACGTCGCCCTATGCGGGTATGGGCTCCAGCGCCTCGGCGCCGTAGGCGGCCTTGACGGCGTCCTCGAGCAGCACGTGCTCGGGCTCGCGGAGCGCCGGGTCGGCGTCGAGGATCGTGCGGGCACGCATGCGGGCGCGCTCGAGCAGCTCGGCGTCCTCGGGCAGCCGGGCGACCTTGAACTGGGCGAGCCCGGACTGGCGCGTGCCGAGCATCTCCCCCTCGCCACGCAGCTCGAGGTCGATCTCGGCGAGCTTGAAGCCGTCGCGGTGCTCGGCCAGCGCGCGCAGCCGAGCGGACTCCTTGGGGCCGAACAGCAGGCACAGCGAGTCGTGCGGGCCGCGACCGATCCGCCCGCGCAGCTGGTGCAGCTGGGAGATCCCGTAGCGCTCGGCGTTCTCGACCAGCATCACGGTCGCGTTGGGGACGTCGATCCCGACCTCGATCACCGTCGTCGCCACGAGCACGTCGGCGCCGCCGGCGGCGAACGCGGCCATCGCCGCCTGCTTCTCGCGCGACTTGAGCTGACCGTGCAGCAGCACCACGCGGAAGTCGGCCAGCTCGCCCGTGCGCAGCCGCTCGTACTCGGCGGTGGCCGCGCGCGCCTGCAAGGCCTCGGACTCCTCCACCAGCGGGCACACGACGAACGCCTGACGCCCGGCGCGCAGCTCCTCGCGGATGCGGTCGTAGGCGCGCGAGCGCTCGCGCTCTGTGGAGGCGACGAAGGTCTCGATCGGGCGCCGGCCGGCGGGCAGCTCGCGCAGGACCGTCACGTCGAGGTCGCCGTAGGCGGTCAGCGCCAGCGTGCGCGGGATCGGCGTGGCGGTCATGTGCAGGACGTGCGGCGCGACGCCCTCCGGCGCCTTGCGGTCCAGCGCGCGGCGCTGGTTGACGCCGAAGCGATGCTGCTCGTCGACCACGGCGACGGCGAGGCGGTCGAACTCGACGACCTCCTCGATCAGCGCGTGCGTGCCGACCAGCAGCTTCAGCTCCCCGGACGCCAGCTTGCCGAGCAGGTCGGCGCGGCGGCCCGCCGGCGTCGAGCCGGTCAGCAGCGCCGCCTGGACCAGCTCGCCTCCCGTCAGCGCCTGCAGGGTTGCGAAGTGCTGCTCGGCGAGCGTCTCGGTCGGCGCCATCAGCGCCGCCTGGGCGCCGGACTCGACCGCGCGCAGCATCGCGTACACCGCCACCACCGTCTTGCCGGAGCCGACCTCGCCCATCAGCAGCCGCTGCATCGGCCGGTCGCGCGCCAGCTCCTCGTCGACCTCCGCCATCGCGGCGCGCTGGTCGTGTGTGGGCGCGAACGGCAGCGAGCCGGCCAGCCAGCGCCGGGTCAGCTCGCCGGGCGGCTCGAGCGGCTCGGCGCGCGCGCCTTCGCGCCGGCGCGCGCGGCGGCGCAGCAGCGCGATCTGCACCAGCAGCAGCTCCTCGAACGCCAGCCGGCGGCGGCCCCCCTCCTGCTCGCCGAAGTGCGCGGCGTCGATTGCGGCCGCGCGGTCGGGCAGCCGCTCGATCGCGCGCAGTCGGGCGGGCAGCGGCTCGAGCGCCTCCTGGGCGGCGCCGCGCCACTGGCGGGCCAGCGCGAGGATCTGCGTGGTCGACAGCCCGTCGGTGGCGGGATAGGTCGCCATGTCGTCGGCGGCGCCGACCTCCTCCCCGGTCTCGGCGTGGAACTGCACGCGGAAGCGGTTGCGGGCCTGGTACTTGCCCGACAGCAGCAGGCGCGTGCCGGCCGCGTACTTGCGCTGCAGCCACGGCTGGTTGAAGAACGTCGCCTCCATCGTCCCGGTGGCGTCGGCCACCACCGCGGTCACGAGCGGCTTCATCCCGCGCCGGCGCACCGGGCGGCTCGTGATCGAGCGGACCTCGACGATCACCGTCGCCGTCTCCTCCGCGGCCAGCTCGCCGATCGTGCGCGCGCTCTGACGGTCGCGGGGCAGGTGCTCGAGCAGGTCGCCGACGGTGTCGAGGCCGAGCCGCTCGGCGGCCGCGGCGGCCTTGGCCGGGGAGACCTCGAGCGGCGTCCGCAGCCGCGACGGCCGCGGGTAGCGCGGCGGCCCGGCGGCGCGCAGCGCGTCGTCGGGCAGGTCCTCCAAGCTGGCGAACGCGGTCGGCGGCACGGCTCAATGATGATCGCCCGACCGGTCGACCTGGAAGGGGGTCAGATCTTGCAGTCGAGCACGTGATGGAACGCAGGATCTGACCCCTATCCGGGGCGGACGAGGCCGGCCTCGTAAGCGACGATCACCGCCTGCGCGCGATCGCGCAGGCCGAGCTTCATGAACACGCGGCCGACGTGGGTCTTGACCGTCGGCATGCTCACCACCAGCGCGCCCGCGATCTCGGCGTTGGAGAGCCCGCGGGCGATCAGGACGAGCACCTCGTGCTCGCGCGCCGTCAGCTCGTCGAGCCCCGGCGGCGCGGCGGGCCCGCGGCCGCCCGCGTAGCGCTCCACCAGCCGCCGGGTGATCGACGGCGCGAGCAGCACGTCGCCGTCACGGACGGCGTGGATCGCCTCGACGAGGCGGTCGGGCGGGGCGTCCTTGAGCAGGAACCCGCTCGCCCCGGCGCGCAGGGCGTCGTAGACGTGCTCGTCGAGGTCGAAGGTGGTGAGCATCAGCACGCGCGGGAAGGGGTCTGTCCCCGCGACAGCCTGCGTTCGACCGAGGTGCACGTTCCTGGGGTCAGACCCCTTCAGCAGCTCGCGGGTGGCGGCGATGCCATCCAGCTCGGGCATGCGCACGTCCATCAGCACGACGTCGGGCCGCAGCCGCCGCGCCTCGCGGACCGCGTCGCGCCCGTTCGCGGCCTCGCCGAGCACCTCGATCCCGTCGCGGCGCTCGAGGATCGTGCGCAGGCCGACGCGCACGAGGTCCTGGTCGTCGACGACGAGCACGGAGGTCATGGGTCGAGCGGCAGCGTCGCGCGCACCACGAAGTCGCCATCGGCCGGCCCGGCGCTGAAGGCGCCGCGGTGGACGCGCACCCGCTCGCGCATCCCCGCGAGGCCGTGGCCGGCGCCGTCCGCGTGCGGCGGCGGGCCGCCGGCGGGAAGCGCGTTGCGCACGACGACGGCCAGCGCCGCCTGCTCGCGGCGGACCTCCACCGCCGCGGGCGTGCGCGCGTGGCGGAGCACGTTCGTCAGCGCCTCCTGCACGACGCGGTAGGCGGCGAGGTCGATCCCCGGCGGCAGGTCGCGCACGTCGCCGTCGACGCGCGCGTGCACCGGCAGGCCGGCGCCGCGGGCCTGCTCGAGCAACTCGTCGAGCCGGGCGAGCCCCGGCTGCGGCGCCACCGCGGCCGCCTCGTCCTCGTCGCGCAGCAGCCCGAGCAGCCGCCGCAGCTCGCCGAGCGCCTGGCGGCCCGAGCCGGCGATCGCGGCGAACGACTCCTGTGCGCGCCCCGGCTCGTCCGCGGTCGCGACCCCCGACTCCGCCTGGATCACCATCGTCGAGACCCGGTGGGCGACGATGTCGTGCAGCTCGCGCGCGATCCGCCGGCGCTCCTCGGCGGCCGCCGCCCGCTCGCGCTCGGCCTGCTCGCGCTCCAGGCGCGCCGCCCGGTCCTCGACGTGGCCGAGTCGCAGGCGCCGCGCGAGCTGGCTGCGCCCGACCGCCCAGGCGCCGGCGAACATCAGCGCCGGCGCGGTGAGGTCGGTGACCGTGGGGTCCTCGACCCGGGTCGCCGACGCCGCCACGGCCGCCAGGCCCAACGCAAGGGCGACCACCGCGCGATCCCCTCTGGCGTGCGCGCCGACGGAGTACATGGCGAGCAGCGCCACCGGCAGGACGAACACGGCCGTCGGCAGCTCGCCCGTCACGCCCAGCGCGCTGAACGGCAGCATCACGCCCGCGAGCGCCGCCAGCGGATGCGAGCGCCGCCACACCAGCGCGACCGTCATCGCGGCGGCGGCCACCGCCGTCTCCGGCCGCCGGCCCGCGACCTCCGCGCTCAGCCAGACCTCGACCTGCGCCACGGCGAGCAGCAGCCCGGCGAGCAGGCCGTCGGTCAGCCGCGGGTCCGCTCCGCGCCACCGGTCGAGTGCGCTCACGGCGCCGAGCGTACGCCCACGCGGGCGCGGCCGCGTCATACCGCGGGATGAGCCGAGACCCGACCCGAGCCCGACGACGCGCGCGCGCCGACCAGGCACGCTGACGGCTCACCCACTGGCAGGAGGCTGGAGATGGCGGACATGACGATGGGGGCCGTGGACACCGGCGAGCGCGGCGACGAGCGCCCGCACCTCGTGCGCTGGGGCACGCGGGCCGCGGTGGCGGCGCCGGTGCTCTCGGCGTTCTCGATCGTCGTAGGGATCCCGGTCATCACCGAGGAGCTGCGCGAGGTGGCGGGCTCGCCGCGCTGGGTGCTCGTCACCGCCAGCGCGCTCGCGCTGCTGCTCCTGCTCGGCCTCGCCCTACTCGCGCTCTACCTCGTCCAGGAGCATCGCCTCGGCGCGCTCGGCCACGCAGGCGCGCTGGTCGCGCTCGCGGGGACCGTGCTGGCGGCCGGCGGAGCGTGGGACAGCGTGTTCACGGTGCCCTATCTGGCCGAGGTAGCGCCCGGTGTGCTCGACCGCGGGACGTCGGGGCCGCTGCTGGCCGGCTACGTCGGCTCCTACCTGGTGTTCGTGGTCGGCTGGGCGGCGTTCGCCGTGGCGACCCTGCGGGCGCGGGTGCTGCCGCGCGGCGCGTCGATCGCGCTGCTCGCCGGCGCGCTGCTGGCGATCCTGCCGGCGCCGACGGCGCTGCGGACGCTGGTGCTGACGGTCGCGGTGGCGGTGCTGGCTACTCGGCGGCGATGAGCCACCAGTAGCTCGGCTGCCCGCCGCGCGAGTACTCCAGCTCGACGCCGACGGGCGCGAGACCGGCGACCTCCTCGCCGGCCAGCGGCGCGCCGTCGCCCTCGATCAACGTGACCAGCTCGGCCTCGCGGCTCAGCTCGGCCAGCACGGCCTCGAGCGTCCCGGCCACGTCGCCCCACGCGACGAGCTGCTCGTCGACGAAGCCGACGGCGTCCCCCATGCGGAAGCGGGGGGCGTCGGCGGCGTCGTCGCGCGCGGCGCCCATGACGGCGCCGGTGCGCACGTGCGCGAGCGCCGCCCCCATCGCGGCGGCGTTCTCCGCGCAGCCCCGGCCCGGGTCGAGCGCCACCGCGGCCGCCAGCCCGGCCTGCATCGAGCGCGTGGTCACCACGCGCACGTCCTTCTCGGACAGCTCGGCGGCGCGCTCGGCGGCCATCACCACGTTGGGGGAGTTCGGCAGCACCACGATCTCCTCGGCGGGCGCGTCGTGGATGCCGGCCAGCAGCTCGTAGGTCGAGGGGTTGAGCGTCGGGCCGCCGTCGAGCGCGAACGCTCCCAGGCCCTCGAACAGCTCGCGCATGCCCTCGCCCGAGACCACGGCGAGCGCCGCGCACGTCCGGACCGGCTCGGCCAGCCGGGCGCTGCGCTGCTGGACCTGCTCGTGCATGTCGGCGACGTCGAGGTGGGAGACCGCCCCGGCGCCGGCGAGCAGCGCGATCGCCGCCTCGGGATCGTCGGTGTGGACGTGGACCTTCAGCGTCCGCCGCTCGCCGACCACCAGCACCGAGTCGCCCAGCGCCTCCAGCGGGCGGATCCAGTCGCTCGGGTCGAGTTGCTCTCCCTCGACGGCGAAGTTGGTGCAGAAGCGGTAGGTCGAGGACACGTGCTCGGGGTGGGTCACCCGCGCCGGGGCGTGGTGCTCGAGCGGCGGCGGCTCGGTGCCGCGCAGCGCGGCGATCACGCCGGCGATGATGATCGTCAGCCCGTAGCCGCCGGCGTCGACCACGCCGGCCTCGCGCAGCACGGCGAGCAGCTCGGGGCCGCGCTTGACGCTGTCCTGCCCGGCGTCGAGCGCCCGCTCGAGCACGCCCGCGATGAGCACGTTCTGGGCGTCGTCGTCGACCTGCTCGGCCAGGCGCGGCGCCTCCATGTGCGCGATCTCGCGGGCGACGCGGTGGGCCATCTCGCGCACCACGGTGAGGATCGTGCCCTCGGCGGGATCGCGCACGGAGCCGTAGGCGCGCTCGGACGCGCGGGCCATCGCGGCGCCGATCAACACCGGGTCGACCAGCTCGCCCGGGCGCGAGATCAGCTCCTCGGCGGCGCCGCGGATGAGCTGGGAGAGGATAACGCCCGAGTTGCCGCGGGCGCCGAGCAGCGCGGCGCGGGCCACTGAGTCCACGATCTCGTCGCGCCCGATCTCGTCGATCTCGCCCTGCGCGGACAGCCGGTCCAGCTCGTCGAGTACGGCGCGCAGCGTCAGCGCCATGTTGTCGCCCGTGTCACCGTCGGCGACGGGGAACACGTTGAGGTCGTTGACCTCCTCGCGGCGCGCCTCGAGCTGCGCCAGCGCGCCCTCGGCGACGGCGCGGAAGCGGATCAGGCTCGGATCGGCCACTGGTGGCCTGGCCGGCCCGCTAGACCGTCGATTCCGCGGCCCACGCGGGGGTCGTGGAATCGGCCATCTAGGCCTTGGTGATCTTGCCGGCCTTCAGGCAGCGCGTGCACACGTACACGCGCCGGGGGGCGCCGCCCTCGGAGATGCGCACCTTCTGCAGATTCGCGTCGAACCGGCGCTTGGTGGCGACCATCGAGTGCGATCGGGACTGCCCGAAGGCGGGGCGCTTGCCGCAGGAATGACAGACTCGGGCCATGCGGCGCGAAGCATAGCGGCCGCATGGCCTGGGTACGGTGTCTTGGTGCCTCCCGTGAGCGCCGCGCGCATCTCCCTGCCCGAACGCTACCGCGTCGTCCGCCACATCGCCAACGGCGGGATGGCGAGCGTCTGGGAGGCGCACGACGAGCTGCTGGCCCGCGCCGTGGCCGTCAAGCTGCTCGGCTCCCACCTGTCCGAGGACGAGCGCGCGCGCCAGCGCTTCCAGCGCGAGGCCCGGGCCGCCGCCGGGCTCTCCAACCACCCGAACGTGGTCACGATCTACGACGTCGGCGAGCACGACGGCCGCACGTTCATGGTAATGGAGCTGCTCAAGGGCGGCACGCTCGCCGACAAGCTGCGCAGCGGCGACGAGATCGACCCGCGCACCGCGCTGCGCTGGCTGCGCGAGGCCGCGTCGGCGCTGGACGCCGCCCACGCCGCCGACGTCGTGCACCGCGACGTCAAACCGGCGAACATGCTGCTCGACGATCGCGGCCGGCTCGCGATCGCGGACTTCGGCATCGCCCGCCTGGCGTTCGAGGACCAGCTGACGGCCACCGGCATGGTGCTCGGGACCGCCGCCTACATCTCGCCCGAGCAGGCCGTCGGCGAGACGGCCAGCGCCGCCTCGGACCGCTACGCGCTCGCGGTCGTGGCCTACGAGCTGCTGACCGGCGAGCGGCCGTTCGTGGCCGAGAACTTCGCCGCCCAGGCCCGGGCGCACGTGGAGGACGAGCCGCCCCCGGCGTCCGAGCGCAACGCGCGGCTCCCGGCCGCGGTCGACGCGGTGCTCGCCCGCGGCCTGGACAAGGACCCGGACGCACGCTGGGAGACGGCCGGCGAGCTGGTGAGGCGGCTGGATCGGGCGCTCGAGGAGGCGCCCACCGCCGCCACGCACGTGGCCGACGACCCGCCGCAGCGCACGACGCCGCCACCGCCACCGGCGGAGCCCTCGCCCGGTGGCCGCCGGTCGCGCGCCGGTGCGCTGCTCGCGGGCCTCGCCGGCCTGATCGTGCTCGGCGTCCTCGCCGCCGTGGTGCTCGCGGGCGGAGACGGCGGCGGCGACGGCGCGAACGACGCCGCCCGGCAGGAGCGCGCGACGCCGACCGCGACGGCGACCGCGGAGGCCACGGCCGAGGCCACCGCCACCCCGGAGGAGACCGCGGCGCCCGAGCCGACGCCCGAGACTACGCCCGAGCCCACGACGACCCCCGCACCGACCGCCACCCCCGAGCCCACCGCCACGGGCGAGCCCGATCTGGCCGCGGCCGGCCGGCTCCAGCTGGAGGGCTTCAACGCCAGCCAGGCGGGTGACTACGCGCAATCGCTGGAGCTCTCCCAACAGGCGATCGACGCGTGCGCCGGCGCCGACCGGCTCAGCCCCTGCCCGCCTTCTTCTGGGCGTTCTTGAGCTCCTTGGAGACCTCTCCGGCGGGGTTGTCGCCGAAGCGGTCCAGGCGCTCCTGGAGCACGGGGATCGCCTCGTCCGGGCGCCCGCTGCGGTTCAGCGCGAAGCCCTTCTCGAACAGCGCGTAGCCGCAGGGGTCGAGCTCTCTCGAGTTGCCGCACGCGTCGAGCGCCTGCTGGGAGAGGTCGAGCGCGGCCGCGTAGTCGCCGGCCTGGCGGGCGTTGAAGCCCTGCACCTGGAGCCGCCGCGCCGACGCCAGGTCGGTACGGCCGGCCGGGCGAGGCGTCGACGTCGGCTCGGGCGTCGCGGTCGGCTC
>Ga0136617_10003880_pt1 | contig 13360 bp, 10 predicted proteins | sample AntDrymUQ3222106_2_FD_129672 | JGI IMG/M metagenome (GOLD analysis project Ga0136617, IMG submission 129672) | Polar desert sand microbial communities from Dry Valleys, Antarctica - metaG UQ322 (21.06) | ecosystem: Environmental > Terrestrial > Soil > Desert | place: Antarctica: Dry Valley...
CATTCCAACCGGCGGCAGATAATAAAAAAAATCAACGGCTTCGACTTCTCGAAAATCATTTATTTCGGGTTGCGCGTCTTTGATGTGGTCGGCAAACTGCTGGATTATCGCTTCGGTTTCGCTCAAGCGGCGGTCGCTTCCTAACTGTGTCCAATCATTTGCATCGTTTCTCGTTGTCAAACGCCGCCGCACCGCCCACATTTCGACAAAATTTAAGCCGTTTGAAGTCCAATTGATAATCGCCAACGGCACATCCGATTTAGAAAGCGTTTTGTCTCTCATCTCATCCATCAACCCGTAAGCCGAGCGCGAAAAGCCCAACGGGTTTTGATAAAAACCTTGTGTTTCCGCCGTTCCGAAACATCGGTAAGCGATATAGTTTCGCAGCCGATTATTCGGGAGAACTTCATTTGCCAGAAAAGGGTCAATCGGCAACAAACGAAACTGCACGGCTTCCAAAATTACATCAGTATTACAGGTCGCAAAAGCGTTTCTCAACCCGCTGGTCGGCGCACTTCCTTCGCGTGTTTCGGCTGGCGATAAAACGAGCAGATACAAACCGAAACCCGCTGTATAAGTGCCGACTTGAAGCGGCTGACAGGTGGCGAAAATATTTGAAGCCTGTTCGGTTATGCCTAATCTGTTTAGTAGATTGACGGTCGTGTCGTTTGATAAATACAACACCTGTCCACAACGGTTGACCGCCAAACCTGCGCCGATATTGACAACGGGTTCGCTTCCGGCAGTTGCCGATTTTTCCACCCTTAAGCCTTCGACAATTCCGTCGCCCGTCGCCAATCCAAGACGGCTGACGGCTTCGCGGCGGGCGATTTGTTCGCGTGTCATATCCGCGCTCGTTACAAGCCGCCCGTTGAAAAAATTAGTTACGCGCAAACTGCCGTTGGTAATCGGCTGTTGTAGTTTCTGTTGATTACTCATTTTTATCACCTACCAAAATATTTATGGAAAGCGCACAAAAATCGTTACCTTGCTTTTGCTTTCTCCCAAAAATCTAATGTTGTTTCTACGGGCGTATTTTTGAACACTTAAAACTTTTGTGCCGCTGATGACGTTGATATTTTCAATATCGAAATCAAACCGCAATCTTGTAAATTTCGGACTAAAACCTTTTAATTGGATTCTAAAAAAATTTCTGCCCATACGCCCGAATTCCTGCACATCAACCTCAAATTTTTGAAGAAACGGAGAATCAGGACTTGTCTCATCATCCAATTCAAATAGCGGTGTAATATGTTTGACATCCAAATCTTCTTTTCTTATTTCCGCCGCATTGTTCGGCGCGTCAACATTGAACCAAATGTCAAAAATTCCAATCGGTTTGAAAACATCAATGGTTGCAAAAGGCAGTAATAAAGGAGACTCGACCTGAACGGCTCTTGGAATCCATTTTGCGCCGTCCCAAGTCAAAATATCGTTTTTGGTCGGAGTCTTTTCATCAACCGGCTTTCCTTGCAGTTGGCTGACCGTCGGATTCGGATAAGTTCCACTCAAATCGCCACCCGCCGTGTCCAAACCGCCGCTGGCGGCAGGAGTTTTGGCAATCCATTCGCCGCCTTCAAAAAACAAAACCTGACCATCAACCGGCGTAGGAACATTTACGTCGCTCAAACTATCGAGCAACGTCGGAGTAATCGGATCAGTGGTTGGCGCAATTGCTAAAGTCTGCTCATAAGCGTAGAGCATCCATTCCTGCAATATTCGCAGATGAAGAAGAAAAGGACGTTTCTTTTCATCAAGTTCAATTTCTTTGGTATCGCTGACTTCCCAGCCAGTGGAAATCGGAACTAAAGGAATACGAAGTTCCGCCAGCAAAACACAATCTTCGAGTTTTGCTCCGCCCGTCATTTCCACGGCACACCCAGTTTTTCTTTCGCTCAAAATGATTCTCAGTTCCGTAACCCAAACGCGAAAAGCCGTGCGCATATATTCGCTAATATCTGTTGTCCGAATTTGTAAAACCGTCGGCGAAGTAACCGGTGGACTTGCGGGTGCAAGCCATCGGGCGCGAATCGCCTCGATAAAATCGGCAATCGGCGTTGACGCATCGGTTTCTGAAATTTTTATTTTTTTGAGCCATTCGACATATTCGCGCACCTTCGCTTCTTCGGGCTGGTTCGGCGATTCAAAACGCAGTTCGAGCGAAAAATCGTCCGTGATGCGCGAAGCCGCCGTCAATTCGTCTTCACTGCGGCAAGGTTCGCCCGGAATCGGCACATTGTCCGTCGCGCAATCGCGGTAACAAAGCACGACATAAAGCGTGATTTCATTAGTTGCGGCGGGCGGCGGACTTGTCGGCGGACTTGTTACGGGGGCGTTGATAGTTTTGACGTATTTGACCAAATCTTCTGCTCGCGCCGCCGCCAGCCATTGATTGAGATACGCGCATTGCGCCGATGGAACGCAGATAAATTGTCCACGCGGACTGACCGCCGCGCCCGGCAAAATCATTACCCGATGACCTTTTTCGGCATCTTCTTCAATGCGGACACTAAGACCCGAAATTGTCCCGTAGCCGAGCGCGTCACGCGCCAGCCACTGGTCGCGTCCGGCGAGATAGGCAAATTCCTGGGTGAAATCATCAACCCCCAAAATCATCCCGGAGGTGAAATTAACGTGTTTGGTCAAATCCAAATCGCCGTCTGCGTCTGCGGCTGAAACTTTAGTGAAATAACTCATAGCATTCCATCCTGTTTATTTTTTTCTAAAAATTCACTTCCTAAAACATATCGCTCTTGATATTTTTCCGGTTGCGGCACACCGAGCAGGCTCATCCCGATGTAATTTTGTCCAAGCACCAACGCCGGATTGAGTTGCGGGTCGCGGCTGCCTAAACCGAGCAGCGTATCGAATCCGAGCCGAACTTCGTCGAGCCGAAACAAATTCCAGTAAAATCTGAAATCGCAAACCGTGTGCGCCGGTTTTTCCAGTTCGACAACACGCCGCACGAGTTCGAGTTTCCGGTTTTGTTCTTCCGCAGTATCGAGTCCGCCGCCGCCAAACATCGCCGGAATCAAAACCGTAAAACGGTGCGCCGTGCGGTGCATTGCCAAAATACCGCTTTCAAACAGAAACCAATCAGCCAGCGATTTATCCGATAGCGGCAGTTGGTCGGGCAGCGTAACATATTCAAACGAACTCCAATTTGTTCCGTAAAACTGATTCAACTGCCTAATGCGCCGATACCGACGAGCCAAAAAATCCTGCCAGAGTTTTCGATTTCGGCTGAAATCGGTCGTGTCGGCGACAAACTTCTGCCAAGCCGTTTGCAAGTCGGCGTTGGTTTCCGTTCCGCGCGGCAGAAAAATTTCTTCAAACCCGAAATAGTTTGTATTTTGTGCCTGATTTAACTCCGCGATGTTAGCTTGATTTTGGTCTCGCAAAAAACCTTGCCATTGCTTTTGCTCGATTGCCGCCGCGTTTGACGGCACGAAGCCTAATGCCTCAATCGCAAATTGTTCCCAAATTGCCGCATCTTCTTCGCTCGGTTTTATCAAGGGAAATTTCAGGTTCAGCTGATTTTCAAATTTTTCGCGGTAACGCTGGTTGAGAACATCCGCACCTTGATTTGGATTCCACTTAACGGTTTTGGCGGAAACTCGCGGCAGATTTTGATTTTCGGTAAAATCCGCCGGAATAATTTCGGGTGTCCGCCGCGTGAGAAAGCGTTCGACAATCCGAACGGGGTCGCGTCTTTTTTCTTCCGCCGTTTGCGATTCAAAAATGCTTTCATCGGCACAATTATCAAGCACGAGCCGCAATGCAATCCGCAATCCGCGCATCGTGCCGCGATATTGGAAAAAATCAACCGCACGGCTGATGAATAAACGTCTTTTGTCCTCGTTCCAATTCGGGTCGAGGATAATCCCAAACCAATTTGCCAGCCAATCGAGCGCGTCCGGCGGCGCACTTCGCACCTCGAAAAGCATCTGCGCGGCGGCGATTCTTTCTTCAATCGTCGTATAAAAACCTTCAAAATTGGCGAGAAATCGGTCAAGAAAAAACGTCGATTGCTCGTCCTCGCGGTAAATTGACGGCAGATAATTATTCAGATATGAAAAGCGCGGATAATAAACCCGCAAAGCCGAAATTCGCGGTGTGCGCTGTTCGTTACCCGAAAAATCAAGACGCAACTGCAAATAACGATTTTTGGCGCGTTGCAGTAAAAGTTCCCAAGTTCCTTTGCCTTTTTCTCGTTCAGTGGTTGCTTTCACAAAAGGCAGTTCAGAACCGTTACCGCGCAGATAAAGATTCGGCTCTTTTTGGTATGAAACTAAATGCAAGTCGTCTTTATTGTTTGCGCTACGGCTGGAAACTTCGATTTTTGTTTCGGACGAAATACAGCCGTCAAGCAGTAATCTGTGCCACACACAATTTGGTTCTTTGCCGTCAAAAATCGGCGTTTCGAGCGTTCCTTCACTGACGAAACTCGGACGATTTTGTTTAATTAGCGGTAGCCAGCGCATCCCGAAATCGAAATAAACTTTGCCGTCCGCCGCCGTAAAACCTTTGCCGCCGAACAGACGCATAGGAAAATAATCGTTAATCGGCTGCAGTTCAAAATTCTTTTTGATGACATTCGGCGAAATATCGGGAAACGGTGAAATATCCAAACCGTTTGTTTCAAACAACCTGAAGGAAAAAGCCTGATTGCCTTCTTCCGAAACGATAAAAAGCCGGTCGGGTTTTCCTTCTTTTTCATCGGCTTCAACAAACGCAATATCGTAACCGCGCAGACGAAATCTTTCCGACGATGGTAAATTTGCGCGATTTTCTTCATCAACCTGCGATAAAATGGATTCTGTTTTTAATTCATCCAATTTTTGTTCGCGCCAATAGCGACTTATAACCGAAAAATCTTCCCTCGGTTTCGCCAGATTGAGAATCAAAACCGTATCGTCCGGCAAGGCTTCAATCGAAATCGGGTCGTTACCGTGCGTCAATTCGGAATAAAAATTTTCGGTGGAAAGTTTTTGACTTTGTATGCGTTTTTCGGATTCATCAATCGGCTGAAAAGCGTCGGCAGTTTCAACCGCTTCTAACGCTTTTCCGCTGACCGCATTAAAACCTCTGCCAAGCGTCCAATAGCGTTTATTATTGCGGTCTAAAACAAAAACTCCGCCGCAGAGCCGCGCGGCAATATCAAACGGCGCAAACGCAACATCACTGCGCCATAAAATCCGGCGCGGTTCGCCCGTTGAAAACAAATCGAAAACCAACAATCCGGCTGGTTCGATTGTGCCGACAACCAAATAATGGTCAATCGTTACGGCAAGTCCGCGAAGCAAAACCGGCGTTTGTCGAGTTGTTTCAAACGGCTGAAAATCGCTCTCTTTTGCTTCTTCACAATCGCCTGCCGTTGTCGGATAAAAATCCGAAACCCGATTTGAGCCAACAGACAAAACTTTGATGTTTAAGCCTGTTTCATCAATCCAATACCAGTTGCCGTAACGGTCTTGCCCTACGCCGCGCCGATTTTCCAGATTCGGTTTGTCATCTTTTGGCGATGCCGTAAATTTAAAGAGTCGCGTCTTTAGTGTGATTTCATTTGTTTTTTCGTTCCAATCAAATTTCTGATCCGAAACTGTTTCGCCCGCGCTTTCTCTTTGCCAGATTTTGCCCAAAGTTTCACTGCCACGCTCCGGTTTGCAGTTTCCCCAATCGGTGCGATTTAACAAAAGATGAAATTTTGTGCCGTTGACATCCATAACTTCAACATTCTTCCGGAATAATCGGAATCGGAACAATTCGGCGCGGCGTGGCTGTTCCATTCGTATCGGTTGACGTTCCGCGCAGTTGCGAAAGCGGCAGCGGGTCGCCGATTGAAATTGAAATTCCCAAAACTCGCGGCAACTCTAAACCGTTCATCGAAACTTGTTCAGTCGCGGAATTATCGCCTTCCGCCAGCAAAACATCATTGACAAACATCACGCCTGAAACGCGGCTTGCCACCGCCAGTAATTCTTTCGCGGCGACTGGTTTGCGAAGCCGCCAACCGTTATTTTTTTCCGCGGCGGTGTCGTTGATTAAATCAACTTTAGAATTTATTGGCGCGAGAAAATCAAGCAGTACTTTTTTGACGGCTTCGCGGACTTCGGGAACGGATTTTTCGCCGACGACATTGATGCCGACTGAAATCCAAATCGGTTTATAGACGGCTCCGCGCAAAAAAACTTCCGTCGTAATCAAACGACGTTCGTCCAAATATCGGCAAATCGTGTCCAAAAATAATCTGTCCGGCACGGGCGCGTCAGGTTGGTTTGAATCGTAACGCGGAATAACCATCACCGTTACCGCACCGGGCGCGTCGCCCGGCTCATTTGGCGAGAATTCGGGATTAAATGTCGGAATAATTTCGACGCGCCCAATCAAAACGCCCGGTGTTCGCAAAACTATGGTTTCAAAATCTGCGGTTGTTACCAATCTCTCCCGATGCTGCAAATATCTTTTTATTTGTTTTTCGCCGTCAGAAACATTCTCCGAATCGGCTCCGCCCCAAGTCCGAATCGGGTTTGAAACCTTTATGCCGGCGGGCAAAATCGGACTCGTATTGATTTCGCCGACACCGACGTTTCCCGCCAAACCTGCGCCATAATCGTAAGAAACGCTGATGCGCGAATCGAGCGGCGGACGTTGTCCGCGCATTCCGTCGCCAAAACGGATTTCGCCCGATTCGGCGTTGACCGTAAAAACTTTCGCTTCTTTCGGCTTACCCGTTTTCGCGCCCGGCGGTTGACGTAGATTCGGTGTAGCGACTTCCGAACCAGCCGCCAGCAGGTCGTCAATTTCCGTCCATTCTTCCGTTTCCTCTCCGACGCTGACAAACAATCGAACCGAACGCGGCACAATCGGCGCACGAGAAAGTTTGACCACTTGGTCGGGTTCGCCCGTGCCGTCGGCTAAAACTTCATTAGCAACTTTGGTGCGCTGAGTTACAGTTGCGGCATTTATTCCAATCCACAAAAAACGGAATTTTATCGCCGTGGCAGTCGCTCTCAACCGCAGCCAAGTAATCAGCCGTGCGTCGAGTTTTGTATCTGCAAGCGTCGGCGGAAAATCATCCGCGCCAAGTTCGAGCGGTTCGAGATTGTTCCAGTATTCTAATTCTTTCGCCGTCGGCAGCGTGATTTCGACAACTCCGGGTGTGGTCAAAATATCGGTTGTGATGTTTGCGTCAAGCGGTTTGTATTCGGGTTTTCGCGTGGCTGGAAGTTTGTTGTCAGCCGGCATTTTCGGTATTTCGTAGGCAAGCCACGAAGAATTTTCCTTGTTTGCTTCCTGTCCGCCGGGACGAAGCCGCATCGTCGCTTCATCGAGAAAAGGAACAATTCCCAAACTCAGAGTTTTATTGGCGATTTGTTTTCTAATGTCTTCGGGATTTTCGTTTTCCCGTGAAAGCAGAGCAATCCAGACCGAATTATCAATCGTTTCTTCAGAGAGCGAAACGGCTTTTTCGTTTGATGCATCAAGCAAAGCCGTTTCATAAAGCTGCAACTCAACATCGTCTTCAAGCTGTGCGCCTTGAAATGAAGCGTAAAGTTGGCGGTAATAATCCTCAGTTTCCGCGCTTTTCACCGGACGCTTATAATAAACTTTTCCTTCAATCGGCAAAATATCCAAACCTCGTCGGGTGCGAAACGGGACTTGTCCGGCATTGACTTCTGTTTCTGAATCGAGCGTGATGGCTTGCGGCAATCCGCGCTCGTTCACAAACGCGATAATGCCCTGCGCCGAAGTCGCCGAATTTAACGGAACGCCGAGAAGCTGGAGAAATTTTAGCCTATTGCGTTCAGGAATGAGATTGGCGCGATAAAGCAAACTTTCCGTCATAAAGGCGAAAATCTCAATCAAGGTTACGCCCGGGTCGCTGCGATTAAAATTCGTCCATTCGGGATTGTGAACCGGAATCCGATTTAAGGCTTCATCAAGTAAATCCTGATAGCGTCGGTCATCAATTTTCGGAATTTGCAGTGGCATCTTTTATCCTTAAATCTCAACTTTTAAACGCGTTTTTAACGCAAAGGCGCAGAGGCGCGAAGCCGCTAAGAAAGTAAATATTTTCTGTTTCTGCTTTTAAAAAATCTTTGCGTCTTTGCGCCTCTGCGCCTTTGCGTTAAAATTTTCTCCAAACCTTTTTCACGAACCGCCCAAAGAAACGCTCAAACTAACGCGCTCGGAAACTTGCGTGGCGACGAGTTGGTAATTTATCACGGCAATCGCGGCTTGCGGGTCTTGCGCGTCCAGCTCGACGCTGACCGATTGGACGACGATTCGCGCTTCCCATTGTGCTAACGCCGTCGTGATTCGGTCTCGAATTAATTGCCGCGTCGTCGCCGTGTTCGGTTCAAACAAAAATCGGTTCAAACCGCCGCCGAATTCGGGCAAATGCAGACGTTCATTGAGTTCTGTCAGCAAAATTACTTTGATTGATTCGCGGATATTTGTTTCGCCTTCCGACCAGACGACGCGCCCGTCCGCACCGACGCGCGGCGGAAAACCGATTCCTTTTCCCAATATTTTCCCGACATTACTCATCTTTAGCCTTCAAACCCGGCAGCGGAAAACAAACCATTAAAAACGGCAGCCAGCGAAATATAAAATCGAGCAGGCTGACAATAATAATTAATAAAACAAGCGCGCAAATCGTAATAATCGGAATCGAAAGCGAACACATCATCCCGATTGAAAGCCCGTTGTCCTTACAACCGCCCGCGTCCGGCACATTCAAACTCTTATGAAGCGGAAACGGCAAAATCGAAAAGACTAAATCCGCAAACGTGATGCCTTTCATCCGATTGACCTGTCCGCACAGCAAATCAGACATCATAAAAGCCGTGTTTTTATCAAATTTTCGTAAGCCCGCCGGCGATGTGTCAATCGGCAGCGCAATCCGAATCGGACGCGCCGGCGCATCCGGGTCAAAAAATCCGGCAATTTGAAACGGCTTGCTCGGCGCACTCAAAACCGGCGGGTCAATCGCTCCGCACAGTGGTCTTTCATAAACACAGCGAATGACAAACCAACCTTCGCGCATATCCATCGGCGTTTGCGCGGCAAGCGGAATCGGTGCAAGCGGCTGATTTGGCGGCAGCGGCGGCAAAGCCTTTTCAATCAACCCCGCTAATTCGTTGATTGGATTTTCATTGTCAATGTCGCCTAAATTGGATTTCAGCGCAAAATTGGCATCCGTCAGCGGAAACAAAAATTTCGGATAAAGCGCGTCCGGCGCACTTCGGTTGTAAGAAATTCCGACTTTTTCTAAGCCGTTTTCGATTTGTTCGGCTGTCTGTTGATTTGCCGGTTTGACGGCAAGCAGCGCATTTTTCAACGAACGCTTGACTTGATTCGCCGTGTAAATCGGCGGCGAAAACGGCGGAACTGTTATCAAATCGTTCGCAAAATTTGTTTCTAAAATTGTGTTAGTAATTGCGCTGACGAGTTTAGTTTCGTCCGGGCTTAGTGCCAGTGAAACTGTTTGTCCATTCATTGTGCGCCAAATTCGCGGCATTTTTTCGCTCAAAAAGTTGGCAAAATCGAGCAGCACAAGCCACGAAATTGTCTGAATTTGCTCGCGTGATGTTTTGACAATATCTAATCTCGCGGCAATGTTTTTCGCGTCATTGGAATTTGATTCATTAAAAGCCGCTTTTGCATTTTTCGCCGTTTGCAAAAGACTTTTCCACGGGTCGCGGAATTGTGAACGCATTAAATAAATCCGCGAATCAGGTTGCGAGGTTTGCTGTTTGCTTTCATCTGCCGTCGAAGATTTTCCGGCAGCCATAAAAGCCTCGCGTCTGCCGGCGGGAATGACGGCGGAGAAAAGTTTTCTGCGCCGTCCGTCGTCTTCCTTAAAATTGACGGCAAAAAGCGGCTGTTGTTCTTCGCCTTCAATCAGCGTCTGATTTGACTCGGTTTTTTTCCATTTCGCGCCCTGTTCGGTTTGAAAGAAGGCGTATTCTTCCCAAGTCGAATCTAACGGCGGCAATTTTTCATTTATTTTTAATTCGCCCGGCGGAAACAGACGGCGAATCACAAATGACACTTTTTCTTCGCGCTCCGTGCTTAAAGATTTATCGGGCAAGCCCGGACGTTCGCAGACCAGACACGCGGAAATCAAATAAAAACGCTGGTGCGCCGGTTGATAAAGTTTAAGGGGTTTGTCGGAAACCGAGTTGCCAAATTGGGTGAATTGATTTTCGGTTTGGACAAATTGCTTTTTCTTTTTTTCGCGCTGCGATTAGTCCCAAACGCTGAAATTTTCTAGCAAACGCTGGAGCGATTTTGAGCAGTTCGGGCGGCGGCGAAACACCACGCCAAGTTTCGGGAAACGCCAAATATTGTCCAAGGCGTTTCGGGTCGGCGGCGAGCATCTGCAAAAAATCATCCATAAAAGTATCGGTGGCAAACCGCAAAATGCTCGGACGATTTAACTCTTCGCGCCGCGAAACAGCCGAAGTTTGACCGATGGCAGTTTCCCAAAGCGGCGACTGTGCTGTCCATTGAATCGTTTCTCTCATAAACTTTCACCAAATATTGCCCGCGCCCGGCGTGTAGGACGCGCTGATAATGCTGTTGCAGATTACCGTGTCGGCTTGGACGACACCGCTAAATTTCGATATTCCGGCATTGACCGTTACCATTGCGGCGGAAACTTCCACCAACGTAGCGTTAACCGTTACTTTCGCCGCCGCCGTTACCGTAATTCCGCTTGTTTCGAGTTTTACGGAATTTCCGTTACTGTCCACAATTTCCACCGCGCCCGGTCCATCTTTCAAAGTGATTTTCTGACCGCCGGGCGTTTCGAGAATCATCTTTTCCTGTCCGTCCGTATCGTCGAGCGTAACTTTTACGCCGTTGCGCGAACGCAGAACTTTTTTGTGATTTTTGCCGCCGCCGTCCATCTTTTCCGGCGGTTTGTCGTTGCCGTTCCACAAACAGCCGACAATATACGGACGACGCGCGTTTCCCGCTTCAAACGCGACAAGAACTTCATCATTGACATCGGGAACAAACCAACTGCCGCGATTATTTCCGCCCATCATCGTCGCCAAACGCGCCCACGCTTCATAACGCGAGCCGTCCGTGTCAGGCGACCACGGCAGAGAAATTTTCACTCTGCCCTGTCCGTCCGGGTCTTTGACATCCGTTACCAAAGCGGGAAAAACGCCATACCAGCGTCCGCCCAAACCGTGCGGTATGCGTTCTTCAACAATTGTTTCTATCGCGGTTGTTTCAAACATTTTTTTATAATTCGGTTTCCCGTTTCTCGTTGGATTTGGCTTTTAACCAGAAACCAGAAAGCAAAAATTAGAAACCCTTTTAAGTTATCCCGATGCCGACTCGTTCAGCGCGAAATTCGGTTCGCAAGCCTTTCACGTTGTCGAAAATATGGGCGATTTCCGCCACGTAATATTTTCCGTTAAAAAGTTTTCCGAGTCCGTCGAGTTCGACAAACGCGCCGACGCGCAGTTTAGCGTTCGGTTCAGCCACGCCGCGCCCGACGACAAATTGGCGGGCAATTGTTTTCAAAAAACTTTCGGCGGCGGCTTGCGCCTCTTGACTATTTATCGGAACAGTGTGAGCCAGCGATTCTTTGCGTTCGCCAAAAGCTGTTTTCAAAATACTAATGCCGCTTTTGTCATTGCCGAGTTCGCCTGAAATTACTGAATCCGATGCTTCGTGTTTGATTGCCGTCTTGCCCGCCACGTCCCAACCCGCCGCAATTACGCTCGTTCTTTGATTGGCTAAATCGGCAATGACGGAAAACTCGCGTATCTGCGCTCCGTATTTGAGCGATATTTTGTTCTGCCCGCGTTTTGCCCTTGTTTTGACGTTTAATTCTTTGTCTTTCAGCCAAATTTCCGCGTCAATCGCCCGCGCCCGTTCACGCATTAAAGCCAAATCGCTCTGATTGACCTGCGCGACGACATTATACGTCGGACTATTGACATCAATACTCGGCGTTAAACTATATTCGCCCGCGATTTTTTTGAAAATATCTGCGCTCGACATATCTTCAAAGGTTCGTGTCCGCCGCGTCATCCGCAAATTTTGCAAAGTATCTTCGGCAAGCACGGCGATTTCGGGCGGTTGTCCTTCGGGAAAATTCGCTTCGAGAGCCGTAATTTTGCCTTTGAAAATCTCATCTTGTGCAAGTTTCACTTGAAAATCCTTCCCGAAATCGAGAATCTTCCGGTCAAAATAAAGAAAATCAGTCGAACCGTCTTTCGGTCCCCAATTTCCGAATTTTGCTTCACAGCGATAAAGTCCGTTTGTTTTTTCGACAATCAAAAGATAGTTCAAACCGCCGACCAAGGACGAATTTTCTCGTCCGTCAACAAAAATCGTCGGTCTCGCACTGCTAATTCCGTTTGTCGAATCAAGCTGCATAGTTTTTCGATTGCGGATTTGGGATTGCGGATTGCAGATTTGAAAAAATCTAAAATCCCAAATCGGTCTAGTGTGCTGAAACTCTTTCCAATCTTTCCATTCGGCGTTCCAGCATTTTTTTTACTTCAAAATCGGAAGGCGGCTTTGGCGAACCTTTTTCATCCGGCTTTTTGTCTGCTGTTTGATTTTTATTCGTCGGTGTTTCCGACATTACTTCAAATTCATTGATGATGACAGCCATAGATTTTTTCTCCGTTTCGCTTATTCCAATAAAGATTTCATTTCGTTCATATCGAGAAATTGACCGGGCAGCAATTTGCGCGGATTCTCGATTCCGTTGGCGGCGGCGATTGCTTGCCAATCATCGCCTTTGCCTTGTCTTGCTGCCAAACCCTGCACGGTCGAACCCGACGGCAAATCCGATAACACAACTGTCAGCGGGCGTGTGCCGGGCAACTCACGTTTTGACGACTCGACTTTGGGAAATTTATATTGGTCAATTTTTTGCTGTGTCAGATTCAAAGCCATACTCGCCCGCAGCGGAACTCCATCGCTCGAAAAAAATTCCAATGATTCTTCGAGCGATTCCATCAATCCGTCAAACTGAAACGACCCCCAAATAAACCGCACCCCGGGCGGAATAAATTTCTTCGATTTTGGCGGAGTTTCTTTAGGCGTGATGAAATAAGTAATTTTTTCAGTCATTTTTCTCACGTCGCTGACAGCTTCGCCTTCTTGCGGCGCGTGAACATCGAACTACAATTGAAGCGCGAGTTTTGTCGTTCCCTCACCGACAAATTGCTGTGCCGGAGTTCCGCGCTGGTCGCTTGTCCCTTGCGGTGATTGAATTTGATTGGCAAAACTGACCTTGAGCGTTTCAGGGTTAAACTGCACGGCAACTTTATAAGTCGGCGGTGTTTCGGGCTTTACCAAGTCAATCTGCTGTAATTCG
>Ga0136617_10003881_pt1 | contig 13357 bp, 14 predicted proteins | sample AntDrymUQ3222106_2_FD_129672 | JGI IMG/M metagenome (GOLD analysis project Ga0136617, IMG submission 129672) | Polar desert sand microbial communities from Dry Valleys, Antarctica - metaG UQ322 (21.06) | ecosystem: Environmental > Terrestrial > Soil > Desert | place: Antarctica: Dry Valley...
ACACGCTCTACGAGCGCGTCCGAACTGGCGCCTGGCCCGACCAACACGCCGCCGCCTGACAACCCGCCGCCCGAAGTGGAGCGGTCCCCGGCCGCCGCGCGATCGCTTCGCGCTGATTGCGATAGCGAGCGGAGGATCCGCATCGACTTCTCCTCTTCGTCCGGGGCGAGAGCCTGCGAGGAGCCGGGGAAGGCCCGCATCCGTTCAAAAGCGAGAGCGGAGAGTGTCCCGTAGGGCATCCACTTGCGCATCACGCTCGTGCCGAGGCTCCGAAAGAGCAGCAGCAATGCGTTCGGCGTCCGCCGGTTCGGCCTCGCAAGAGCCAACGGGCGCCGTGTGACGCATTGCACAGTGCCTCGCTGTCTCAAATTCGATACTGCCCCGCATGAGTCGTTCGCGGGTGAATGTCCTCGGCGCCGGGCGCCGGGCTGGCGTGCGCGGCCGAGCCGACGTCCCCGAGACAAGCGCGATCCACGGCCCGCGTGGCCGGTAGGGCGCCGACATGAACGCCACCGCCAACGACGACCGTGCTCGGCGGATCTACAACCCCGTCCAGCGCGACGCAGCCACCTTCCTCGAGACGAGCGAGGAGACCGGCGGCGCGCGACGCTCGCCGAGCTCGAGGTAGCTCCCCGCGGGAAGGTCACCCCGCGCTACCACCTCACCTACAGCGAGCGCTTCAAAGTGCTCGAAGGGCAACTGACCGTCGAGATCGACGGCGTCCGCCACGAGCTCGAACCGGGCGACGAGGCCGTCGCGGCCCCCCGCAGCCTCCACGCCTGGAGCGATCCGGGCGAGGAGCGCAGCGTGGCCCACATCGAGCTGCGGCCCGGCAGCCCGGGCTTCGAGAAGGCGGTGCGGGTGGCCTACGGGCTCGCCGCCGACGGCCTCGTGCTCAAGAACGGCGTGCCCCGCAACCCGCTCCACGCGGCGCTGGTGCTCGAGATGGAAGAGGTGCGCCTCCCCGGTGCCTACGCGGCGCTCGAACGAGTCCTGGGGCTGCTGGCCCGCGTCGCCCGGTGGCGCGGCGTGGACCGCGAGCTCGAGCGCCGCTACCTCTGACTAGACCGAGTCGCGCCAACGCCGCTGCGCAGTCCGCGCGCCGACCTAGTCCAACCTTCGGTTATCGAGCGTCAAAACGGACACCCCACCGCTGCGCACCCAGACGCGCGCGTCGGCGCCATAAGTGGCGCACCCGCCTTGGACGAAGCACGCGAGCGCCGGGGGCCACGGCGCAGACGCCGGCTTGCCTCCGAGCGAAGCGGGAGCGCCGTGGGCGCTCCCGCCTGGCGGTGCGGTTGCTCAGAGTCGCAGCCCGGCGCGAGCCGACATCATCGGGCACGTCGCGCGCGGACGGCGGCGATCATCTCCTGGGATCGATTCCTTGGAGGACGGGAGGCCGCTGGTGAATATCGGCGCTCCGTGGCCCGACCTCGACGAGGCCGAGCGACGGGTACTCGCGATGCAGACCAAGCCGCACCGATGGGCGGCCAGCGACGCTGGCCGCGCGTTTGATGATGTGCACAACCTCGTCTATGACCCGGCGTTCCTCGTCGTGGCATGGAACAGGGTGCGGGCCAACAAGGGCGCACGCTCGGCGGGAGTCGACCGGATCGTCCCGTCGCGGATCGCTGTGTGAGCGGGTGGCTGGCGGAGCTTCAGAGCGATCTGAAGACGCGCCGGTTCTCCCCCGATCGCGTGCGGGACGGGTGATCCCAAGCGCGGGCTGCGCCGGTTGGGCATCCCGACCGCCCGCGACCGGGTCGCTCAAGCGGCCTTGAAGCTGGTGCTCCAGCCTGTCTTTGAGGTGGACTTCAAGCCGTGCAGCTACGGCTTTCGCCCCAAGCGCAGGGCCTAGGACGCGATCGCCGAGATCCACTACCTCGGATCACCCACCCGGAACTACGAGTATGTGCGGGAAAGTCATGTGAGCGCGCGCCCGACAGGATTCGAACCTGTGACCTTAGGTCCGTAGACGGTGGGCCTACCGGCCAGGCACGCCGCTTCCCATTCGGAATTGCCTGCATAGAGGCAAGATTCAGGTGACACGAGTGGACATGGGAAGGCCACGCGGGGACCGGATTCGTTCCCGCCCGTGTCCCCACCTCAGGCGCCCCGGAAAGCCGCGGCGCCAGTCGGCCCCGCCCACGGTACGTCCGGGCCACTACACCCTGATGAGTCGGTGGCTGCGCTCGCCAGCCCGCGACGCTGAAGGCGCCGACTCCGAAGGCGCTGCCGGCGGACGTGGGCATCGAGCGCCATGGGGCACCGCTCGAGCGGCTCGACTAGCAGCGACCTCGCACCGCGCGACGTCCAGGAGCACACGCGGAGCATCGTGACCGGCGGTCGGAGCAGCGCTACGAGCAATTCGTCATCCACTTCGCCGGTCGGGACACGCGCGGCGGCCGCCGCCTAAAGCGTTACTCGAAGAGATACTTGCGGACGACCTCCTCGCGCACTGTGACCCCGAGCCCGGGAGCGTCTCGGACGGCGAGGTAACCATCCTCGTGCACCCACGGGTCCTCGACGAGCTCGTGCTGCATCGGCGACTCGTGCGGCTTGAGATCTAGCGCGTCGCAGGTTTCGGAGATCGCGAGGAAGTGCACGCTCGCCGCCGTGTTGAGCGCGCTGCTCCAGCTGTGGGCGCTGCACTTTACGCCCGCGGTCTCCGCCTTTCGCACGACGTCCCGGCATCCGGTCAGGCCGAGGCAGCGCCCGGGGTCGAGCTGGAGCACATCTACGCCGCCCGATGCGAGCACGTGACCGTAGCTTTCCGGCCCCCACTCGTCCTCGCCCGTCCCAATCGGGGTTTCCACCGCCTCGCGCAGGCGCGCGTACCCCTCGAGGTCTGCAGGCGGCAGCGGCTGCTCGATCCAGCGCAAGTCGTACGGGTCGAGATCGCGCACGCGCCGGATCGCCGTCGGGAGATCCCAGATGCCGCGCGCGCCTGGCGTGTCGACGACGAGCGCGATCTCGTCGCCGATCACCCCGCGAACCTCGCGCACGTACCTCAGATCGCGCATCCGGTCTTGGCCAAATACCGCGTCGGGACGCATGCCCCAGCCGGCCTTCACGATACTGTACCCCTCGTCCCGGAACGACCGGAACTCGCCGAGCGTCCAGTCGAGATCCTCCATATCGAAGATGATCGACGCCATCGCCGGGACCCTGTCTTTGAGCTGCCCGCCGAGCAGCCGCGCGATGGGCTGACCGAGGAGCTTGCCCTTGAGGTCCCAGAGCGCCATGTCGATCGCGCTGATCGCAAACGCGGCGATGCCCTCGACGCCGTACCAGTAGGCGTGCCGGCACATCGTCTGCCAGTGGCGCTCCACGGCGAGCGGGTCGTCTCCGTCGAGCAGCGGGGCAAAGCCGTCGCGCACGATGATGCTCGTCGCAAGCGACGCCTCGCGGAACTGCGAGATCGCCTCGCCCCAGCCGACCGCGCCGTCGCCGGTCTCGATGCGCACCAACGTCACGCAGCGTTCGGCGCCTCGGTAGTGCGGCTCGGAGTACTCGAGCGGGAAGGCCTCGATCCGTTCGATGCGTGGGCTCACGGCCCGTCCGCCGGATCGTGGACCGCGGCCCGCGGCAAGAGCCGGAGGCTGAAGCCCGCCTGGTGGCGTGGCCGCGGAGGCTGCCGCACCCGCATACGGCTGAGCGCCGGCTTCGATGGAACGATCATGAAGCTTCCTGTTGAGTCCTTTGTGAGCTAGTCGTCGGTGCCCGGCACGGAGCCCAGGCTGGCGCCGCCGTCGACGTCCAGCGCGACGCCGGTGAGGAAACTGCTGTGCTCGGAGACCAGGAACAGCACGGCGTCGGCGACGTCGGACTCGAGCACATTGCGGCCGAGCGGGTTCGTCAGCGCCGCTTTGGCCATGATCTCCTCCGCGCCCGCGCCGGTGCGGGCGATCTTCTCCGCGAGCACCTCCTGGCCCATGCCCGTTGTGGGACAGCCGACTGGGCAGAGGGTGTTGACGGTGACGTTGTCCTTCGCGACCTCGGCCGCCACCGACTCCATCAGGCCGTTGAGCCCGAACTTCGACGCCGTGTAGGGCGCGAGCGCGGAGAAGCCACGCTTGCCGGCGTCGGAACTGATCATCACGGCCCGTCCCCGGCCGCTGCCGCGCAGGTGGGGCATCGCGGCCTGCGTCGCCAGGAACGCGCCCTTTAGGTTGACGTCGATCGTCCGGTCCCAGCGCTCCTCGGTGACGGTCTCGAGCTCGCCCATGTCGAATACGCCCGCGGAGATCACGAGCGTGTCGAGGCCGCCGAACGCCTCGACGGCCCGGTCGACCGCGGCCTGGACGTCGGACGCCGAGCGGACGTCGGCGCGGAGGCCAAGCGATCGGGCACCCAGGTCACACGTCGTCTGCTCGATCGACTCGTCGTTGATGTCCACGACTGCCACCTGCGCGCCGGCGTCGTGAAGGCTCGCCGAGATGGCGCGGCCGAACCCGGACGCGCCGCCGGTTACGAGGGCTTTGCGGTTCTCGGCGATCTTCATGACGCGTCTCCTTTATTGAGCAGCAGGTCGCGCATCTCCGCCGTCTCGGCGATGCAGTCCACGCGCGAGAAGTCGAGCCAGCCGTCCTCCCACTGGTACTCGAGCGCGAAGTAGCCCTCGTACCCCATCCCGAGCAGCTCGTCGCGTACGCGCGCGAAGTCGATCGTGCCCTCACGGGTCCGCGCTTGCACGACTCCCGGGGCGGCCTGGCGCACGTGGAAGTGATGGGTGTGTGGCAGCAGCAGGTCAACCTCGTCTTGGTCGATCCCCTGGTAGACGAAGTGGCTGTAGTCGAGCGCGAAGCGGACGTCGTGGGTGCGCTCAATCAGCTCAAGCGCCTTGGCCGGCGTCTGCGCGAGCGATCCGAAGTGCGGCTCGAACGCCAGGCGCAGCCCGGCTTCCCCGGCCAGCTGGGCACGCACGTTCAGCTGCTCTGCAGCGAGCTCCATGCTCTCGCCCTCGGGGACGCCATCGAACTCCGCGCCCGGCAGCACCGTGATGCCCGGCGATCCGATCAGCCGGGCGAACGTCACAAAGCGCTGGTAGTCATCGAGCGCCTTCTCGCGCACCCGCTCGTCCGGATGGTTCGGGGCCTGCTCCTCAAAGGAGCTGCCGAGGATCACGAACATGTCGGACACCGCGAGGCCGAACCGCTCGAGGCGCTCGATCACGACGTCGGCGGCACGGTCGGGATCGGCGAGCACCTGCTCGGGCGGCGTGTGCCGATAGCCGGTGAACGAGCATACATCGACGGCCGGGAAGCCTAGGTCGGCGATGACCGTCAGCGATCCGTCGTGCGAGAGCTTCGGGAACGTCGAGTCCGCGCAAGACAGCTTGAGCTCCCTCAAGTCAGGCCTCGAAGTCAGGGCCGCCGGGCGGCAGCTGCATCAGCTCGACCGAAATGCCGTCGGGGTCGCGCAGGTAACAGACGCGCCCGCCCTTGTAGGGGCCCCACGGGATGTCGATCGCCTCCGGGCTACGGAACTCGGCGTGCCCGTCGAGGCGCTCATAGTCGTGGTCGATGTCCTCGGTGACTAGGCAGAGGTGACCGTTGCCCGCGTTGTAGGTCTCCATGTCGACCTGTCCGGGCGGCGGAACTAGGTACTGCATCAGCTCAAGGTACGTCGCGTTCGGCATGTTGAAGATCGCGACGTCCATGGTGGTCTCCGGATAGCCGACGATCCCACCGACGTAGCCGACGTCCCAGACCTTGCGCAGGACTGGCTCCTCACCCAGCAGCAGGGTGTAGAACGCGCACGAGCGGTCGAGATCGGCCACTGAGAACCCGACGTGGTCGAGTGCGGAGAACTTCAACTGCCTTCCTCCTTCGAGGAGTCCGTGGACGACAAGGCCGCGGCCGGCGACCGCAGTCCAACGATCAGCTCGATCAGCTTGTGTTCGTCGAGCTCCTCCGCCGAGACGTCCGCCACCTTGCGCCCGTGCCGGAGCACCACGATCCGGTCGGCCAACTCCAGTACGTGCGGGAGGATGTGGCTGATGATCACGACCGAGATCCCTTTGTCGCGGATGTTCTTCGCGATCTGCAGAACCGCCGCCGACTGTTTGACGCCGAGCGCGGCCGTCGGCTCGTCCATGATCACGAGCTTGGACGCCCACACCAGCGCCCGCGCGATCGCGACGCTCTGACGCTGGCCGCCCGAGAGGGACTCGACGGGCGTCCCCCAGAGCTTGGGGATGTTGATGTCGAGCTCCTTCAGGTGGCCTGAGACCTCTGCCCGCATCCCTTTGCGGTCGACGACGCCAAACAGCCTCGCCGGACCGCGACGGATGCGCTCCCGGCCGAGATACAGGTTCGTCGCGACGTCGAGGTTCGGCGCCATCGCGAGGTCCTGGTAGATCGTCTCGATGCCACGCTCGCGAGCCTCGACCGGGTTCCGCAGCGTGACCTGCTGGCCGTCGATCCTGATCTCCCCCGCATCGGGCATGACCGCGCCCGAGAGCATCTTCGCGAGCGTTGACTTGCCCGCGCCGTTGTCGCCGACAATCGCCACGATCTCACCGTGCCGGACCTCGACGCCGACAGCGTCGTTCGCGACGATCGTGCCGTAGTTCTTGCTTAGGCCGCGCGCCTCGATCAGCGGTGGGCGGGGCGTCACCGCCTCGCTCATCGCGCCACCTTCAGCGCCGTGCGGCGGCGCACCTCGTCGAGGATGATTGCGATCAGGAGGAGCGTGCCGACCACGACGGGCTGCCAGAAGCTCGACACGTCCTCGAGGACGAGGCCGTTCGCAATGATGCCCAGCAGCAGGATGCCTACGAGCGTCCCAATTACGGTTCCGCGCCCCCCTTCGAGCGCGGTGCCGCCGATGATCACGGCCGCGAGGATGATCAGCAGATCGTTCTGGCCCGTCGCTTGGAACGGGGCGACCGAGCCGGACGAAGCCGCGAGCATGACGCCCGCCACGCCCGCCGATAGTCCGGCAACCACGTAGACGAGCGTCTTCACCCGCGTCACGCGAACGCCAGAGAGGCGGGCCGCGTTCGCGTCGCCGCCGATCGCGAAGACGTGGATGCCAAAGCGAGTCTTCCGGAGGATGAACCAGGCGACGGCGAACGACGCTGCCATTACGACGGTCGTCATCGACAGATCGCCGATGAGGTCCGAGGTCGCGATGTTGCGGAAGCCGTCGTCCTCGATCACGAGCGCCTCACCATCCGTGAGGACGAACGCGAGGCCCGTGAAAAGGAAGTTCGTCCCGAGCGTGACGATGAAGGGGTTGAGATTGCCGACCGCGATCAGCAGCCCGTTGACCAACCCAATCGCGCCGCCCACCCCTACGGCGAAAACGATCGCGACGGGGACCGGCATGCCCTGGTTGAGCGCCCAGTAGCTGACCAGCCCGGCCATGATGAAGATCACGACTGGCGAGAGGTCGATGCCGCCGCTGACCACGACGATCGTGGCGAACGCGGCGGCGACGCCGACGATCGCGACCGCCTGTGTGATATTGAGTAGATTTCGCTCGCTGAAGAAGAACTCGTTCCCGAACGTCAGGTACAGGAACAGCAGGAGGGTGACGATCGGCAGCGCGAAGTCGGGCCGCAGGACGAGCGCGCGTAGTTTCGAGCCGACACCGTCGGATCGGTTCGACCCGTCGTCCGCGGGAGGCGCCGCTTGCGCAGCGCCCCCGGTCTCGTCCTTGACAGCCGACGACGGCACGTAGTCAGTTGCCGGGGTAGTACTCATCGATGTTGTCCTGGGTCAGCGGGATCAGTTCCGTGCCCACGAAGGATGGGACCGGATTGCCCGCCAGGATGTCCTCGACCATCGGCACGATCCACTCGCCGAACCGCTCGCCGAAGAACGCGACCGACATGTCCTGGTCGCCGTTGCGCACGAGCCGCCGCGACGACTCGTCATCGGCGCCCGCCGAGAGGATCGAGTCCTCGCGTGGATTGCCCTGCTCCTTCACAGCGCGTGCCATCTCGGTCATGCGGATCGAATCGATCGCCGAGAACGCCACGTGGTTGAAGTCAGGGTGCCCCGTGTACCAGTCGGTGACTTTCTTGAATCCGGCTTGCGTGTCGGTCAGCCCGCACACGAGGTTGAAGACGTTGTCCTCGGGCACCTCGAACCCTGCCGCCGCCATCGCTTTCGGTACGTGGTCGAACATGATGTTGACCGTCGGGCCGCTGTCGCGGTCGGTGCACTGGACGAGCGCCGTGTCCTCTGCCTTCCAGCCGCGCTCTTTCGCGGTCTCCGCCGTGTACGCCCCGATGGTCTCGCCGACGTCGGGCCAGTTGTTGCCCATCCCGGGGTGGTCGTCGATCGGGATGAAGAGCTGAATCGAGGGAATGCAGCCGTCGCCCTCGATGCTGTCGAAGTACTCCGGCAGGACGGTCGGGTCGAGGTTGGCCTGGACGATCGCGTCGTCGCCCTTGACCACGGACGCGTTCGCCTGCGCGGCCGGCTCCGTACGCGAGGGGAACTTGAGGTTGTAGACGTTCACGTCCATGCCGGCCTCCTTTGCGGCCGACTCGATGCTCTTCGAGACGGCCACGCCGAACGGGTCAGTGTTCCCGTAGTGCATGTAGCCGAGCTGGGGCGCGTCGCCCTCGATTTTGCGGGTGTCCGCGTTGTACTCGGTCGGGTGGTCCTTGGCGACCTTGAACTTGCAGGCGTCGCCGTTCCATACGTACCAAGGCGCCACGGATGCGCCGACTTTGGGCGGGTCCGACACGGACGCGCCGAGCTTCAGCCCGGTGCCGAAGTCCCCGGAGCTCTTCCCGCTCCCGCCAGAGCCGCCGTCGCCGTCGTCACTGCCGCAGGCGGCGAACACGGCCGCGAACGCTGTAAGGACTACCAAGGCGATCAATGAGCGCATGTCGTTCTCCTCCGGAGCAGTGGGTCCACGAACCCACGGGTCCGCGAATAAAATTCAAGATCCTGAATCGTACTCTCAGGATGTGCGCGAAGCTACCCCAAGTGCCCGCGTCCGTCAAGAGGCCGGTTCGGCGACGTCGCCGACCGTCCCGACCACCTCCAGCAGGGTTGCGGTGAGGTCCGGCCGGTTCTCCTTCAACCGCTCCGTTGGCACCGACAGCCCGAGCGCGGCGATCACATGGCCGTTATGCATGATCGGAGCGGCCACGCACGAGACGCCGATCGCGAACTCCTCTTCGTCGAACGCGTAGCCGCGATCCCGGATGCGCCCGAGCTCGCGCTCGATCAGCCCAGGCTCGCAGATGGTGTTCTTCGTCCTCGGCACCGGCGGATGGGCGCGAAGGTAGCTCTGCCGAAGCTCGGGCGTCGCAAACGCCAAGAGCACCTTCCCGTTGGCGCGTGCGTGCCCGTACTCGTACGGACCGCTCGCGGCCTCGGCGACGCGCACGATCTGGCTGCCCTCCACGGAGGCCAGGACGCGGATGTCGTTCTCGCCCCAGTCCGCGAGATACGCCGTCTCCTCCGTCCTGCGGGCGAGCTCGCGCAGCGCGCTGAGTAGCGTCTCCGGGACGGCCCTCCCGCGGAGATACGCTTGGGCGAGGATCGCCGTGTTGCGACCGAGGATGTACCGGCGGTGGACGTCTTTCGCGAGCAACCCCTCGTCCGCCAGCGTGTTGAGGAGGTGATACGTGGTCGGCAGGGCCAGACCCTGTGCCGAGGCGATCTCCTTCGCGTTCGCGCCGTGAGCTTGCTTGGCGACCCAGAACAGCAGCTGGGACGCGCGCGCCACGGACTGGATACGGGTCTTGGGGGAGGCTGGGGCGCCGTCGGCGTCACCCGGCATGGTGCCCAGGCTGTTCATTCTCTGAACTTCTCTCATGTTCGGGGGGAGAGCTTCGGCTCTCAAGTGCTATCTAAAGGTCCATGCACTATAGCCCTGGTTCAATTGATGAAACTCGCGCTCCTGGGACCCCTCGGCTCGCGGTTGTGACGGGCGCCGCTTCCGGCATCGGTCTGGCCACGGCGGCCGAGCTGCTGGCGCGCGGCGCCGACGTCGTCGGCGTGGACGTCCACCACCGGCCGACCGAGCTGGCCGCGCGCGACCCCGGCTGGGTGGCGGGCGACGTGTCCGATGCGGGCACCTGGGACGCCGTGCGCACCGAGTGCGGTGCGCGCGGCGGCGCGGACTGTCTGGTGGCCTGCGCGGGGACAATCGTCGTAGCCCCTTTCCTCCAGACTGAGCCGGACGAGTGGGTCCGGCTTTTCGACGTGAATGTCGTGGGCGTCGTCCGCGGCATGCAGGCCCTGCTGCCGTCGATGGTCGAGCGGCGCAGCGGCGCGGTGGCCGTCGTGTGCAGTGTCAACTCCCTCGTCGCCGAGGAGCTCATGAGCGCCTACTCCACCTCGAAGGCGGCGCTGCTCCACGCGGTCCGGTCGGCCGCGATCGAGCACGCCGGCCACGGGGTGCGGATCAACGCCGTGTGCCCAGGGATTATCGACACGCCGCTGCTGCGGCGGCACATGGAGTCGCTCGACGATCCCGCCGCCGCGTACGCCGCCGCCGAGGCGCGCTCGCCCATCGGGCGGCTGCTGCAGGCAGACGAGGTGGCTCAGGCCCTCTGCTTCCTCGTCGACGGCGCCGCGTCCGGGCTCGCCGGTGCGTCGCTGACCGTCGACGGCGGTCTCATCGCCACGTACGACTTCAACTCGCAGGCGCCGGGCTAGGACGGGTGGCACGGCGGGCGTCTTGACCGGGTGATGTTGGTGTGGTACCAATCCAAAACATGAGCAACCATTTCATTATCTGAATGAACGCCGTCTCAGTCCCGTCCGATCGAGTAGACGTCGACGAGGCGCTGGGCCTCCTTCGAGGCATGATCGAGATCCGCCTATTCGAGGAGGAGATCCAGCGGCTCTTTAACCGCAACCTCGTCCGGGGCTCCACACACCTCTGCACCGGCCAGGAGGCCGTCGCGGTGGGAGCGTGCGCGCCGCTGCGCACCACCGACGCGATGCTCTGCACGTACCGCGGGCACGGGGCCGTCCTCGCGATGGGCGCGCCGCTCGACCGGACGTTCGCCGAGATCCTCGGCAAGGCCGAGGGACTGTGCGCCGGAAAGGGCGGCTCGATGCACCTGACCGACGTGGAGGTCGGAGCGTACGGGTCGTTCGCGATCGTCGGAGCGCACCTCCCCATCGCGGCCGGATTTGGCCTCGCGGCGCGGTATGCCGGGACCGACGACGTCTCACTCTGCTTCTTCGGCGACGGCTCAACGAACATCGGCGCCTTCCACGAGGCGATGAATCTCGCAGCCATATGGAAGCTCCCCACGATCTTCGTCTGCGAGAACAACCTCTACGGCGAGTACTCCCCCGTCGCCCGCACAACCCCGCTCGAGGACCTCTCCCGGCGCGCGGACGGATACGCGATGCCTGGCGTCCGCGTCGACGGCAACGACGTCCGCGCGGTCCGTGCGACGGTTGCCGACGCCGTCGACCGCGCTCGCGCAGGCGACGGACCGACGTTCGTCGAGGCACTGACGTATCGCCACAAGGGCCATTCGCGCACGGACCCGGGCACCTACCGCCCGCAGGAGGAGGTCGACGCGTGGCTCGCGCGCGATCCGATCCCGGCATTCGAGCGCGTCCTCATCGAGGAGGGGGTGCCGGCCGAGCGCGTCGAGGCCGCCCGGGAGGCCGCGACCACTGCAGTCGCCGAACACCTCGACCGCGCGCTGGCATGGCCTGACCCGCTTCCCGCCGCCCGGTTCGACCACGTGTACGTATGAGCGAGGTCACCTTTAGGGACGCCATCAAGCTCGGCATGGCCGACGCCCTCGCCGCGGACCCGAGCGTCTTCCTGCTCGGCGAGGACATCGCCGAGGCGGGCGGCACGTTCAAGCTCACCGAAGGGCTAATGGACGAGTTCGGCGTCGAGCGCGTGCGCGACACGCCCATCTCCGAGCAGGCGATCATCGGCGCGGCGATCGGCGCGTCGATCCGCGGCCTGAGGCCCGTCGCAGAGCTTATGTTCGCCGACTTCGCCGCCGTGTGCTTCGACCAGATCGCGAACCAACTCGCCAAATACCGGTACATGACAGGCGGTCAGGTGACGGTCCCGGCAACCGTCCGCCTCGTCAACGGTGCGGGCGGGGGGTTCGGCGCGCAGCACTCGCAGAGCGTGGAGAACTGGTTCCTGAACGTGCCGGGCCTCAAGATCGCCGTGCCGGGCTCGCCTGCCGACGCCTACGCGCTGATTCGGGCGGCCGTGCGGGACGACGATCCAGTTCTGTTCTTCGAGCACAAGGCGCTCTACAACGTGAAGGGAGCCCTAGAGCCCGGCGACGAGCCGATCGAGCTCGGCAGCGCCGCGATCGTGCGCCAGGGGACCGACGTGACCCTGGTGGCCACCCAGCTCATGCGCGTGCGCGCGGAGGAGGCCGCCGCGACGCTCGAGGGCGAGGGCATATCCGTCGAGATCGTCGACCCGCGCACGCTGGTCCCGCTCGACATCGCCACGATCACGGGCAGCGTCGAACGGACGAACCGGCTGGTCGTCGCACAGGAGTGTTCGCATGACGGCAGCTGGGGTGCAAGCATCGTCTCCCGCGTAATCGCGGAGTCCTTCGACCTGCTCGACGGGCCGCCGGTCGTCGTATCGGCCGACGCGACACCCATCCCGTACGCGGGCCCGCTCGAGCACGCATGGATCCCCGACGCCGGACGGATCGCGAACGCCGTGCGGACGAGCGTGGGCGCCGCATGATCGCCGCGGCCACGTCCGAGCTGCCTATGCCGCGCCTGAGCGACTCGATGGAGGAGGGCACCATCGTCCGCTGGCTGAAGTCGGTCGGCGACTCGGTAGCGGTCGGCGAGGCGCTCGTTGAGATCGAGACCGACAAGGCCGAGGTCGTCTACGAGTCGGACGTGGCCGGGACGCTACTCGAGCTGCTCGTGGCGGATGGCGGGGCGGCCGCCGTCGGCGCGAGCATCGCCCGCATTGGGGAGCCCGGCGCAGAGCCGCCCGCCGACGCGGCGCCGCTGCACGAGGCGGAGCCGTCGCTCGTGGCGGACGCTCCCCGACGGGGTCGCGGCAAGGCGAAGGTCTCCCCCGTGGCGCGCCGGCTGGCGACCGACCTCGGGGTCGACCTCGCGGCGATCACCGGGAGCGGCCCGACAGGGCGGATCGTCAAAGCCGACATCGAGGCGGCCGTGGGCGAGAGCGTGGCTCCCCTCGAAACGGCCCCCGGCGCCGGCAAAGGCACTGCCGAGCTCGTCCAGCCGACCACGCTGCAGCGCACCGTCGCCCGTCGGATGGCCCAGTCCACGGCTACGATCCCGCATTTCCACGTCTCCACGGAGATCGACATGACGCGCTGCCGCGTCGCGCGCACGCGCCTAGGCCAGGGCAACGAGCGGGTACCGTCATATAACGACATGGTCGTCAA
>Ga0136617_10003882_pt1 | contig 13357 bp, 7 predicted proteins | sample AntDrymUQ3222106_2_FD_129672 | JGI IMG/M metagenome (GOLD analysis project Ga0136617, IMG submission 129672) | Polar desert sand microbial communities from Dry Valleys, Antarctica - metaG UQ322 (21.06) | ecosystem: Environmental > Terrestrial > Soil > Desert | place: Antarctica: Dry Valley...
AAGAAATAAAGTCGCGCCGTCCGCCAATTCAAACTTTCCTTTTTTTGCAACAATCGCGCCTGAAAATGCTCCCTTAGCGTGTCCAAAGAGTTCCGATTCGACTAACTCTTCTGGAATTGCAGCCGAATTTATCTCGACAAACGGCGCGTTTTTCCGTTTCGATTGCGCGTGAATCGCTCTTGCAACTAATTCCTTGCCCGATCCTGATTCGCCAGAAATCAAAACCCTGCCGTCGGTCGGCGCAACGATGGCGATTTGTTTTCGCAACGCCCGCATCGCAATCGAATCGCCAATCATTTCATATTCTTGGCTTAGTTGTTCGGCTAAATTTTGATTGACTCGTTCTAACTCTCTCTGCTTAATTGCATTCCTGACAGTGAGAACGGTTTTTTCGATTGACAGCGGTTTTTCAATAAAATCAAACGCGCCGAGTTTCGTCGCATTGACGGCAGTTTCGATATTGCCGTGTCCCGAAATCATCACAACTGCCGAATCATTTCCCTGCTCGCGTAATCGCTTCAGCGTTTCCAAACCGTCAATCTTCGGTAGCCAAACATCGAGCAAAATGCACGCGAAATTATTTCCCTCGATGGATTTCAAACACGCTTCGCCCGATTCGACGGCTTCCACGTCAAAACCCTCATCTTCTAAAACTCCGCGCAGAGTTTCGCGGATTCCGCGTTCGTCGTCAACGATTAAAATTGAATTAAGCATTTGTCGGTAATTCTACAATAAACTTCGCACCCTTCGTCGAATTATTTACCGCTCGAATCTTTCCACGATGTTCGGAAACGATTCTTTGCACAATCGCCAAACCCAAACCTGTGCCGCGTCCTTTGGTGGAAAAATACGGCTGGAAAAGTTTTTGAAAATCGCTTGGCGAAATGCCGCTTCCGTTGTCGGCGACTTCCGCGACGATTAAATCACGTGCCGCGTCGTGAAAGGTTTTGATTGAAAGGCGTTTGTCGGTTTGCGCTTCGTCGAACGCCTCGGTCGCGTTTTCGATTAAATTGACGAACACGCGCCGTAGTTGTTCGTCGTCAATCATCGCGCTCGGCAGATTTTCAGCTAAATTTAATTCAATTTCCACATCAGAAAAACGGTCGTCGTAAAGCGTCACCGATTGTTTAATAATTTCGTTCAGATTTCCGCTTTCGAGCCGAGCATTCGGCAGCCGCGCGTAACGCGAAAATTCGTCAACCATTGATTTTAAGGAATTAACTTCGCGCAAAATCGTTTCCGTTCCGTCTTTAATCACTTTTGCATTCTGTTCATCGTTTTTTGAAATTTCCTCTTCGCTTTTCGGTTTGAAAACATTCAAGAAACTTTGAACTTTAGACTTTGAACTTTGAACTGACGCAAAGCGTTTCGCTATTCGTTCCGCCGAAAGTTGAATCGGGGTCAACGGATTTTTTATCTCGTGCGCCATCCGGCGAGCGACTTCCTGCCACGCCGAAGCGCGTTGCGCCGCGATGAGTTCCGACAAATCTTCAATTACAAGGACGACTCCGCTCGCGTCCGTTTCAAATGTTTTCGGCAAAGCCGTCGCCGTCAAGGCCACCGACAAACTCTCATTTGCCGGCACGCTTTCGTCGGCGTGTTCGCGCTGCAGAACGGTTTGTTCACTCGCTTGCCCGATGCGTCTGGCGCGGTTTATCAGCCGTTCCAAAATTGTGCGGTTTTCTTCATTGACAATTTTTGCCAATTCAAATCGCGTAAAGTCCGCCGTTTCGAGTTTGAAAATTTCAATCGCCGCTTTGTTGATTGTCGTTACGCGGTTTTCGCCGTCAAAGGAAATCACACCCGTCGAAAGCGATTGCAAAACGGTTTCGATATATCTTCGGCGTTCAGAAAGCTCGGCGGAATTTTCTTCGAGTTTCGCAGACATCTGATTGAACGTCGAAATGAGCAGCGCGAGTTCGTCTTCGGCGAAAACGTCAACGCGGTGATTTAGTTCGCCGCGCGCAATTTTGTCCGCGCCTTCGGCTAAAGCTTTAATCGGCACAGTCAAACCGCGAGCGAAATAAAATGCCGTCCAACTCGACGCGAAAATTAGCAGAAACGTCAACATACCAAGCGTTAAAAGTCCGATTTGTCGAATCGTGAGGGCATCTTGTTTGAGTTTTTCAAATTCGACAAACGAGTTTTCGACGTTTTTACTGGCGTTTCCTTCAGGGCGCAGGTCAGGAACAATAACTAACATTTTGCCGTCGGGAAATCTGGCGACGGCGACATCGAAAAATTTTCCGTCCGCTAAAATTTTTTCAGTGAAATTGTTTGCGCGGACGAATTTGAGCGTGTTTTCGAGTTCAATCTTTTGTTCGGCGGACAGATTTTTTTCGCTTTCGGCTAAAATTTTCCCATCTTTAGAAAGAACTTCGAGTCTGGTTAATTTTCCCGCTTCGAGAACAGTTTGCAAATCTTGATTGCCAAAATTTTTCGCGTCCAAAACGGTTACCAACATCTGCGCGGTTTCGCTTAACTTAACAATTTGGTCTTCGATTGATTGATTTTGAACTTGGCGGGCTTCGCGCATGACGTTTTCGGGAATATCCGTGAACCAACGGTCGAGCGCACGATTCATAAACAGATAGGAAAAAAACGCCATCGCAATAATTGGCAAAAGGCTGATGGCGAAGAAATATAAAAGAAGCCTGGTTTTGATTTTTGAGCCTAAGGCAAGCGCACGTCTTTCGCGGCTTAATTTTACAAGGCTGCGAACGAATATAAATCCGAAAATAATAAATGCAAAAAAGTTGAGCGAAGAAAGGGCGTAAAGCAGAAGCGTGTCACTGGTGGAATCTACGGCAATGTCTTGCCAGTAATTCGATGATTGCAAAAGAATCAAAACAGTAAATAAAATTAAAACCAATCCGCCGAGAATCCAGGGCGGCACGCGCGGTTTGTATTTTATCGGTTTATCGTCAGCCATCTGGCGATTTTAGCATATTTTGCGGGCAGATTTCGTTTTTAATCAGTGTTCGGCGAAGCAAATCAATGTGCCGCGCAAGTTTGTCTTGTTTCGAAATCCGAAGCGGAAATTGTACTAAAGCCGTCCCAAAAATACTTTGCGCTCTTCTTTGCCACTTTGCAGCTTTGCGGGAGCAATAAGAACCCGCCAAGGCGCGAAGGCGCAAAGGAAGACAAAAACAATTAACGCATCAAACTATTTTTGAGATGACTTACTACAAATAAAAAAGCGTCGTTCCAATATAATGAAACGACGCTCTCAAAATAATTTACGAACCAGCCGATTAATTTTCGGCGTTTATCGCGCTAACTTCGGCAATTCTGTCCCTCGATTTTCTTTTCGCGGCACGCCAAGTTGAAACTCCTTCTTTTGTCAAACTGAAAATCGTGCGGCGGTTTTGCATCAGCAATTTTATCCACGCCCGCCGGTTCATTTGCGGAAAATAAATCCCGCGAAAGAAAAATCTTGCCACCAGATGTCCGATGCGATAACCAATCGGCGCGTCGCTGATGGCGGCAAGTGCCTCGGCGTTGCGTTCGGGACTGTAGCTTAATTGCCATGCGTGAAGCGTTTCCTGCCTGGCTTGCTCAATCGTCATTTTCAGAGGCGTGTGCGCCATGACGAATGGCGCGAACTCCAGCCAATGTTTCGGTCGGGTCATCCGTCCGGCTTTTTCCAGTCTAGTGTAAAGCGGCGTCGCCGGAAACGGCGTCAGCTGTCCGAAAACCGGCAAGCCCGGCTGCCAACTGTTAACTTGCTCCAAAGTTCTATCCGCCACACCGGGCGTGTCGTTGTCCATCCCGAAAATAAACGACGTAATTGCGTAGATATTACGCTTTGCTAATCTGTCCAACACGGCTTGATAATCGCCGGGGCGCGAAAAGTTTTTATTGACATCAGCCATATTCGCCGGGTCAATTGATTCCATTCCGATGAAAACCCATTTGCCGCCCGCGTCGGCGATTAAATCAACGAGTTCTTCGTCGCCGAGCAGATTTGCCGAGATTTGCGCCACCCAGGGAAGCTGCGCTCCAGCGGCGATAATATCCCGCAATAAAGTCTTCAAGCGTTTTTTGTTAATGGCGAGATTGTCGTCAATAAAGAAAACGGCGATTTGTCCTTTTTCTTTTCGCGCTCTGGCTTTTAATCTTAATAATTCTTCAACCACCGATTCATTCGTGCGAAAGCGAATCGAATCGCCGAAAAATCCCGTCACCGTGCAGAACTCGCAGCCGTACGGACAGCCGCGTCCGGTTTCAATCGGCACGACGAAAAATTTTCCCCAACCGTCGCCGAGTTTTGACATAAACCCGCGCATAAACGACGGCACGAGGCTGAATTGGTCTAAATCCAAAGTCTCCCAGGGAATATGCGGATAAGGCTGCAGAGAAGGTTTTTTGTCGTTGCCTTTCTGGTCAGTTTCCGGCTGATAAATTTCTTTGAGTTCGCCACGCGCCGCGTCATTAACCAATAAAGCCCAAGTCTCGTCGGCTTCGCCAAGCGCAACCGCGTCGGCGTGTCGCCGTCCGCCGTCTTTGCCTAACGCTTCATCTGGACATTCGGTAACGTGCGGTCCGCCCATCACGACTTTGATTCCGGCATCTCGAAGCGCGTCGGCAAATTTATAAGCGCGGGCAACCATTCTGGTCATCGCGCCGATGCCGACGAGTTCGACGTTTTCTTTTCTGCAAAATTCAACGAGTTCCGCTTCAGACATCGCTTTTGCATTGCCGTCAATCAATACTACTTCGTGTTCTTTCGGCGTAAGCGATTGTAGAAGGAACATCCATAGATGCGGCATAAAGTTGCGCGTAACGCCGTTGTCGGGATTGTAAAGCAAAATTTTCATAAAATTATCTCAAGCGGACAATGCGCCGCGTTTCATACCTGCTTGCCAAAAACACTCATTTTTATTTAATGAATGACGAATTCGGAATTTAATGTGTGATAAATACTCAATGATTGCACAAGTAATTTTAATAGGTTGAAAAAATCTGTATGTGTTATAGCACACTTACTCAAATATTTCATCTTCAAGTGTGCGGCTATACAAGCAAAAACGATTACTAAAAGCGTTTTCGCTCGTCTAAAGATGAACAATAATTTTCGATTTATCAATTGGATATGCTTGTTTCTGTCGGTTTTAAAAGCAAATCAAAGCAAAAAGAAAGAGCCGATATAATTTCATCGAATTCTACGGAAAGTTTAAGGTTACGCCCTCCAGACGCAAATAATAAAACGCCTTCAAAGACGCAACTCTGAACGCCTAAACTCTAAACAATCAAACTTATTTTTTAAGATTAGATTTAATTGAAAAGCGTAATGATAAACAACAGCCCACTTGCTTTGTTTCAGTTGAAAGGAGACATTCAACTTGTATATAACAATTTACGTTGTTAGGTAGGTTTTTGCAAACTGTAATGCGAGACAGTAAATTTAGAGATGCGTTAATATTTCTTTAAAATTCGCTTCCAATCGGCTGTGCATCGCTCGCGCCGCTCATTGAAACAAGATGCCACCAAGCGTTTTTCGTGCGAACGCCGCTCAACGCCCATTGCAGTTCGAGCGTGCCAGCCCAAAACCGGGCGCGGTCAATGCTCGCGGGAATTTCAGGATAAACTCGCGTCATCCGCTTCAAAAAACTTTCACCGTAATTGTAAATGACGCAAGCAAAGTCCGCCGCCGCATCTCCAATTCCCGCCGTGCCGAAATCAATCACACCGACGACCTTTCTTTGTGTTTCATCAAACAAAATATGATACGGCACAAAATCACCGTTTATCAGGCGCGGCTCGTGATTCATAAATTCAGCGTCGCCCCGAATCAACGCAAAATGCTCATCGGTCATTTCCCGAACATGCGGCATCATGAACGGAAACAATTCTTCTTGCGCGTCTTCATAAAGTTTTAACCAAACTTCATGGTTGCGGTTCGTATCCGAATTGCTGATTCCGTGACGCTTCACTTCCGCCATCGGAACATTGTGCATTTGATTGAGAAAAATGCCGAGTTGTTCGGCGATTTTCGTCTTCCCTTTCTCATTCGATTTTAAAACGTCGTGACGGCAAAGCGGTTTGCCTCTTATAAAACGATGCACCGATAAATCTTCCGCCGCTAGTTCAATTTGCGGCAAAGGTATTTCGACCAGATTTCGCAAAAGTTCAATGACTTTGATTTCATTTGCCAACAATTCCCGCGCCCACGTTTCATTTTTTGGAAAACGAAAAACTAAATCATCGTTGACAATTAAAACGTCGTTCGTCAAACCGTCCGAATTATTACGAATCGTTTTGATCTCAAGGTTTGGAAACGCCTCTCGAATGCGCTTTAAATATATTTCGCCCGTTTCGTTCATACTTTTTCTAAAACGACTTTCACGCCGTTCCGAGGACGAAGCGTAACCGAGGTTTCCGCTTCAACCGCGTGTTTCTCCGCGAGCGACACGCGAAATTTTTGCAAAACCATTGCGATTATGATTTGCGCTTCCATCTGGGCGAAATGATTGCCGATGCACTGCCGCGCTCCGCCGCCGAACGGAAAATAGGCAAACTTCGGACGATTCGTCGAATTTTCAACCGAAAATCTTTCCGGCAAAAATTCTTCCGGCGCATCCCAAAATTCCGCGTGGCGATGCGTGATAAAGGGAAACAGCAAAACTTCCGATTTCGGCGGAACGTAAAATCCGCCTATTTCGTCCCGCTCGATTGCCACGCGCGAAAACGCCCAAATCGGCGGATAAAGTCGCATCGCTTCTTGAAAAACCATCCGCGTATATTCAAGACGCGGCAAATCCGCAAAAGTCGGCGCACGCCTCCCCAAAACCAATTCAATTTCCCGCCGCAGCTTCACTTCCACCGACGGATTTTTCCCCAACAGATACCACGTCCAGCCGAGAGCCTGCGTCGTCGTTTCATAACCCGCGCCGATGAGCGTCATCACTTCGTCGCGCAACTGCCGGTCATTCATCGTCGCGCCGGTTTCAGAGTCCTGCGCCGCCATCAGCATCGCCAGTAAATCGTCAAATTTTTCGGGCGATTTTCTTCTCTCCGCAATCAATTGATAAACGATTCGGTCAACCGAACGAATCGCCCGCCGAAAACGCAAATTAAGCGGTGTCGGCAATCTGTCGGGAATTTTAATCAGTGCCATCAGTCGCCGCACGCTAAATTCGCGGACGACTTCAAACGCATCGCCGAAAACGCTCGCTTCCGAACCCAAATCAGTATTGAGCAGAGCCTTACCGACAATGCCGAGCGTCAGTCGCATCATTTCCGGCACAACGTCAAAAGCCGTTTTTGTCTTTTCAAAATTTTCCCAGCTTTCGAGTATTTCCGCCGTCGAAGCGGTCATCGTTTCAGCAAACTTTTCGATGCGCTGCTGATGAAAAACCGGTTGCGCCAAACGGCGCTGCCTGAGCCAATGTTCCCCCTCGCTGACAAGCAAACCGTTGCCCGTTGAGCTTTTGAGAATTTGATAGTTTTTGCTTTTCGGATAGTTGCGGCTGTTCGTCTGCAAAACATATTCGACATCGCGCGGATTCACCAAAATATACGCCGTCCATAAGCCGCGCAAACAAACGACATCGCCAAATTGTTCGGTCAAATTTGAAAATGTCAAGAGCGTGTCTTTTTTGAAACTCGGCACAAGGCGAAAAAAATTCAGTCCGCGCAAGCCGGGCCCGAAAATTCGATTTTCTGGCTTTGAAAGCAAAACCGTTTTACTCATATTTAATTTTTCTAACTATCTCCAGTTTCCGATTAACACAAACGGCGACCAGTAAAATGGATATGCGAAAGGTGCGTTGGTATTGCATTTGAAGTCTATCTGTTGTTTGCCGTCTAAATTAACGACTTCCGAACGACAGCCCGCTGATTTGCCGCTTGATTTTAATTTGCCTTCAATCATTGCTGTTTGCGCCTTTTGGATTGCTTCGGCTTTTGTCATCTACGGATTCTCTTTTCTGAAGCGATAAAACTCACTCATCATCAGTGATATGCTTTCATCAACCACCGACCAGAGAGTTGCTAGAACGGCATTTGCACCTCTAATTTGAATGGCATCGGCAAATTAATCTACTTCCTTTCCACTGCCGTCATCGGCAAAAGCAGTGTTGCAGGCTGATAAAGTAATCAGTTCGACATCTTCGAAGGTGATTTCCGGCGAGTTGCTGATTTCTTCTAGCGGCATTATAGCCCAATAGATTAATAGTCACAATAATTTTTAATAGTATCGAATAATCATTACTATACTTACTGTTTTATAACTTTGTAAACATCTTTTCCGAATGCTTTTGTTATTAGTAATTTTTCAGGTTTTACTCAACATATTTTGGTGACAATTTTAACGGTTCAAAGAATTATTTAAAAACTTATTGCTATTGAATGTATTTCATACACAATTAATACAAATTTAACTAAACTGAATAAATTATTTCGATAATATATAGTGGTAATTCTTATTTGGCTGCTTGGCATTAAAATTGCTTTTGATTTGCTACTGAGAATGATGTGTATTAATTTCGTTCTCTTAAGTATCTTTCATTTCATTAGCAAACATAAGGGTATATAAGCTACATTCTTTAGGAGTGTAGCCTTTTTTTTAGTTGTCTCTAGACCTGATTCAGAAATTTAATAAATCTATCCAGTTTTGGATGGAAGTTAAATGTCTTTGTACAGTATCAATTTAGTACAGACATTTTTCATTGGTAAAAAGTTAAGTTTGACAAATAGTTTTGTGACAATTATTGAATGAATAAACTTCTGCTGGTAATTTTGGCGAATTTTTTCTTATTATTTTGGATGAAAATATTTTTACTGAAAATTTTCGATTATTAATGTTTAGCTCGACTTTATCCATTTCAAGCGGTATAACAGAGCGTTCCCGTCAGCCGCTCGAATCTTTAGCTTCCATTGCTTTCACAAATTTTCTCCTACTTTATTAAGTAAAATTATTACCGGAGGCTAAAGCGGCTGAAAATATCTGTTTGTGCGCTAACGCATTTAATAATTTTCATTCGCTTTATCCCATCGGTTTCCTATTGTTGGTAACACTAATCCGTTCAACAAACCGTATTACGACACTAATCGCCTCATTTTTAGTAAGCGGCGAGCCCGGAAGCACCGTTAGCAACCGGAAGACCACCGGTAACTATGCCTAAGGAAGTAAGACCGCCATCAGCTTCGATACGGAAAGCGCCGACCGCGCCGGTTCCTCTGAGAAGCTGATAGAGATAATGCCCGTCCGCGCTCAAATCTATATCTACCGGCTGGCTCATATCTCCCAGAAAAGCGGCTGCGCCGTTAATCAGCGCGAGCGCACCGGAGGCATCGAAACGATAACTGGAGATTGTCCCGCTGCCAAAGTTCGCCGTATAGACGTAACGCCCATCGTTGGTGATTAGCACCCAACATACGTCGGTCTGGGCGTTGGAAACTGAACCGCTGATGACCGTTATCGTGCCGTCCGCGTTTAGTTGGTATGAAGAAGCGGCGGAGAGATTCGGTGCGGCATTAAAAGATTCGACCACAACTAGTTTGCCGTCATTGCGGAAGGCTAAACTGAACGGGCGAAGTCCGAACGAAGCATTTCTAGTCGGCATCGCGCTGGCGTAGCCGTCGGCTCCAATCGAGAATGCGTCTATGGCGTTCTGCGGTGTCAACAAAACGTTAGTCGTTTTATGCGTCACAAGAATTGTCCGACCGTCGGGACTGAATTGAATATTGCCCGGAACGGCAATCGGTGAACTCAGCATCCTGAACGAATCCGGCAACTCCGTCAAAGTCCCGTTATTGGCAATCCTGAAACCTCTTATCCCGTTACCGGCAACCGAGCCGTCAAGTGAATAGAGCAAATTACCTGAAATAGTCAGGCTCAAGGGCTGGTCGCCGGCATCTATTATCTGAAGAAATCTGAGGCGTGTTCCGTTTACTGCAAACACGCTGATATTGTCGCTGCCGGCGTTGACCAGATACAGGAAACGTCTGTCTGCACTGAGTCTCAACGGTCCCTGCGTATCCGTATCAACTCCGATGCCAAGCCCGCGTGTGCTTACACGGTTTCTAAGCCTCGTTAATGTGCCGTCGCTCGCACGGCTGTATCTGACAATCTCGTTGCCTTCGGTGGCGTTCGTCATTGCAAAGACCGCGCCGGCGGGATTATTCTGCGGTGTTCCTCTTTGAGCGAGTGTCGTTGTGCCGAATGCGAAAATCGTCAACGTTATCATCGCTAAAACTCGCTGTAAATTTCCTATTGCGTAACTTTTTGTATTTTTGTTCATTGTCTTTTCTTTCCCTTACTAATCGTTTATTTTTCCTGTCTGCTGGTTTTTTTGGAAACAGGCTGTGTAGATATAAAGTCAATTCGGAAGAAAAAAGTTCCCAACGAAAATAAAAAAGATGATTTTTCAATCTGGTCGAGGCTGTAATAAAAGGAAGCAGTCGGACGAAATTAGAGGAGCGGAAGCATTATTAATTATCAAATCTCAATTCTCAAATATATTGCAATAAATTATCCGTCCTTCCATCACAAAATACCGGATAATTGAAAATGAATAAATGAGAATTGCCGTCTTTCCCAATTAATGATGAATTTTAATCTTTTACGAAATTTGTGTAAGAAAAGATGTGAAATTATTCCTTCTCTGCTTTAAAGCATTCGGTTTCCTTCAAGAGAAGCGACACTTTTTCGCGCAGATTCGGCGGAACGACGGTGTGTTGTAATTTAGCGCGGACTTCGTTCCAGAGGCTTGCTTCAAACTCGAATTCCTTCGCGCAGACGGCGCAAATTTCCAGATGCTCCCGCACCAGGCGGCATTCGTTTTCGCTCAACTCGCGGTCGAGAAAATCGTCGAGCCGCCGGAATGTTTCTTCACAAGTTAGTTGGTCTATCATCTTCTCGGCTTTATGCGTCCGAATGTCCGGCAACGATGCCTTGTTCCTTGGCGACGCGCCACAGTGATTTTTGCAGTATTCTTCTGCCGCGATGCAGACGCGAACGCACCGTGCCGACCGGACAATCAATTATATCGGCGATTTCCTGATACGAAAACTCGTCCATAAAATAAAGAGCCGCGACCACCCGATATTCCAAAGGCAATTCCGCCATTGCCGCCGCAATATGTTCCGCGTCCATTTTGCGTAGCAAAACCTCTCCGGGATTATCGCTCGCCTCGTGCAGTCCGGCTTCGCACGTTTTATTATACAGATAAAGTGCCGAATCATCCTCCAAATCAATCATCTCAGGTTCGTCTCGTTTCTTTTTATACCTTTTGAAAAAAGTATTGGTCAGTATTCGCAGAAACCACGCTTTGAAATTCGTTCCAGCCTGAAAAGTGTGAAAGCCGCAAAAAGATTTGACGGCGGTTTCCTGCACCAAATCTTCGGCATCTGCCGAATTGCGCGTCAAACGCAAAGCTAAGCCGTAAGCGACGCCGAGAATCGGTTCTAAATTCGATTCAAATAATTTCGCCGAACCACTAACTCCCATTATGTTTCATCTTCTCCGACAGCCAAACGGGGAAACACAGGTGCGTTTTCAAATGCTCCGGCGATTAGCTGTTATAAGTCAAAAATTACTAAAAAAGTTCCAATGCGCCTAACGTCATTTTCTCTTTATCAATCAAGGTCAAATTGAGTTTTGGCGGTGATGATTGCTTCTTCATCGAAAGTCGGCTCAAAAAAGCAATGTTCATAAATTCAAATTGTTCTTTCTCCCGTTAAGTAATGGTTCAGTGCTTCGACATCAACGGTCAAAGGATTGTTTCGGTTGTATTGCACTAAACCGCGACCGCGCAGCTTTCCCATCGTAACGGTAACGTGCGGACGACTCATCGCCGCCATCTGCGCTAGTTCGTCGTGGCTGACCGGCAAAACAATTTGACCTTCGCGCTTCTCGCTCGGCTTTCCGCGCGTAGCGGCGAGATGCAGCAAAACCCGACCGAGCCGTTCTTCCGCGCCGCGATACGCCAGAAATTCAATGCGGCTTTGACAGTCACTTAACCGGCAGCAAAACGTAAAAGTAAATGCCTGGAGCGCGTCGCGGTTCTCTTGTAGAAAATTCATAAAATCATCGAGTTTGATTTCGAGAACTTCGCTTTCAATGACCGCGCGGGCGTAGGTTTCGCGCAGAAAGTGTTTTTTCGGAGCGCAAAAGCAAAGCTCGCCAAACGGCTCACCCGCTTCGATAATGCCGAAAACAACTTCGCGCCCTTCGCGGTCGCTCGAAACGATGGCAATCTGACCGCGTTGCAGGAAAAATATACTGTCCGAACGGTCGTCGGGCTGCCAGATATTGTTGCCTTTTCGGTAATGGTACGTGCGTCCTAACGAACTATCGCGCGGGACATTATCAACGGTTAGTCTGGTCAAAATCTCGCAGTCCCGATGGTCTGGAAGCGGCTATATATTTTTTTGCGGCATATTACGGTTTTTAGCAGGATTTCAAATCTTTATAAGCGTCGTTTTGTCCAATATCCGAAGTATTTGTGCCTATTGTGATTGAAGTTTCGCTCATACTAACATTTATTATATATTTTTGATTGTTAGTCCGCTTACAAGTTTCTCAAAATAAAAAGGCGGTTGAAGAATTCCTGCAAAAAACAATAAGAATTTGAGAATTATTTTGCGAGGTTAGTAGATTTTTCATAAAATATGCTGGTTATTTTAAGGGATAAAAGCAACTATCCGCAGAGGTGCGCCGCTCCCGCCTTTTATTTTCATCGGGAGAGCAATAATATTTGCTCCTTTAACCGGTAATTTGTCGAGATTTGCGACATTCTCAAAGGCGGGAATGTTTTCGCTCATCAGCGCGACGTGGCTTCCGAAAGTGTTTGACTGCCCATCATCAATGCTTGCCGTATCAATTCCGATTGCCTTAAATTTTCGATTTTTTACAAGCCATTCAGCGGCTTCGGGCGCGAGTCCGGGAAAATGCAGTTCAGCGACGGCTTCTTGTCCCGTTCGGTCAGTGCCGAGATAATTTTTTTTGTCGCCCCAGAACTTTCCGTGTCCGGTCTGCAAAAGAACGATGCTTCCGTCGGGAATCTGCCCGTTGTTTGATTCCCAATTTGTCAAATCTTCAACGCTTACCTGATAATCACGATTCCGCAACGCTTTCTGCGAAACATCAATTTTTACGGCGGATGCAATAAGCTGTTCAATCGGGATTTCATCAACCGTTTTTCGACCTTCAGCAAAATGGATAGGAGCATCAATATGCGTTCCGCCGTGTTCGGCAGCGGAGAAATTGTAAGCTGAATAATAATAACCTTTATCGGTTTTGCCTTCGGCGACGGTTTCGCGCTCAAACGGTTTTGCCGTTACCCAATAAATCGTGTCGGAAGAAAAATCGTGCGATAAATCAATCCATTTTCCGTTTAAAAAATCAATC
>Ga0136617_10003883_pt1 | contig 13356 bp, 12 predicted proteins | sample AntDrymUQ3222106_2_FD_129672 | JGI IMG/M metagenome (GOLD analysis project Ga0136617, IMG submission 129672) | Polar desert sand microbial communities from Dry Valleys, Antarctica - metaG UQ322 (21.06) | ecosystem: Environmental > Terrestrial > Soil > Desert | place: Antarctica: Dry Valley...
ACGACCTTTGTACCGGATACGGACCTCGACCTGGGTGCGGTTGACCCCCCGTCCCAACGGTGCGGTTGACCCCCCGGGCCCGCCCGTTCGGTGGCTGAAGAGCGGGATTTCTGCATTTCATCCCTGTGGGGGTTGCGCGCAGGGTTCCCGGTGGGAGAGGATCGGGGCGTGCGCACGGCTCTGATCCCGATTCTCGCGGCCGCCGCGCTCCTGTTCGCCGCGGCGCCCGCGCCGGCCGCCAACCCGGGCGCCAACGGCCGCGTCGCCTTCCAGGGCTACCGCAGCCTCGGCTCGGTCAACGCGGCGGGCGGGGACCGCCGGCCGCTGACCACCGAGGACGCCGCGTTCTTCACGCCCGCATACTCGCCCGACGGCACGCGCATCGCCTTCGCCAGCGATCGCGACGGCAACGACGAGATCTACGCGATGGGCGCCGAGGGCAACGCCATCACGCGGTTGACCACGACGGCGGACAGCGAGTCGGCCCCGACCTGGTCACCCGACGGCCAGCGGATCGCCTACGAGCGCGACGACGGGTCCGATCGCGAGATCTGGGTGATGAACGCGGACGGCACGGGCGCAATTGCCCTCACGGCCAACATCGCCGACGAGAGCACACCGGCCTGGTCTCCGGACGGGACGCGAATCGCCTTCGCCAGCACCCGGGCGAGCGGCCAGTTCGACATCTGGACCATGACCGCGGAAGGCGGGAGCGCGCTGCAGGTGAGCAGCGATGCGGCGGACGAGAACAACCCGGACTGGGCGCCGGACGGGAGCCGGATCGTCTTCGAGCGCGCGGACACGGTGGTCGTCGTGGCGCCCGACGGCAGCGGCGTCTCCCCGCTGCCGCTGCCCGCGGGCGGCCAACGGCCGGTGTTCTCGCCCGACGGGAGCCGGATCGCCTTCGACGAGGGGCTGGAGATCTTCTCGGCCACCGCGAGTGGCAGCGACGTGCAGCCGCTCACGTCGGCGGGCAGCTCGACGCTGGTGGCGCAGGGGCCGACCTGGCAGCCGATCCCCGCCCCGCCGGTCGCGGGCGGTGGGACGCCCGGCGGCGGCACGCCGGGCGGCGGGACGCCGGGCGCGCCCTCGCCGCCGGGCTCCGACCGCGACGGTGATGGCGCGGTGGTGCCGCTGGACTGCCGCGACGACGACCCGCGGATCCGGCCTGGCGCGTTCGACCGGCCGGGGGACGGGATCGATCAGGACTGTCGTGGCGGCGACGCCGCCTACCCGCTGCTGCAGCGGCGCATCGAGGCGTTCTCGCAGACGTTCCGGCAGGCCGGCTATACGCGCTTCACCTCGATGGCGGTCGAGCCGGTGCGCAAGGGCGACCGCATCCGGCTGAGCTGCAAGGGGCCCGGCTGCCGCGTCAAGGCGAAGGTCGTCCGGGTGCGCAAGGCGGCCAAGCGTCGCTCGGTGCTCAAGGCGCTGCGCGGCTCGAAGCTGCGGCCCGGCGCGCGGGTCGAGTTGCGCGTGTCAAGGGTAGGCGCCACCGGGCTGGTCACGCGATGGATCATCCGCGCGGGCAAGCCGCCGCGCCGCGTCGGCCTGTGCCTGGCGCCGGGCGCCAAGCGGCCGGGCGCGTGCACAGGCTGAGCTGGGGCAGCGCGGCGCTCCAGGCCGTGAGCCGACCCATCCCCCGTGCCAGTGGCCCGTCTCGCAACCATCGACCGATGATCACGAGACGGACCACTAGGTCGCCCCGGCCGGGTCGATCCGTTGGCCCCGATGCGAAGCGACCGCGATCACCTGCCTGTCGGGCGGCTCGCTGATTGCGACGGGCGAGGCCAAGACTTCTCCGGAGTCGAGGTCGAAGAGGTGAAAGGCGGCGTTGTCGACCGCGAGGGTGAGGCTGTCACCTATCGCGGCTCGTTGTGCACCGCTCAATCTCGCCGTCATGATCGAGCTTCCGTCGTTGCGGAGGATGGTCGCTTCGTCATCGCCGTCGGCAGCGTCCTCCGTGGCGTCAGTTCGCGCCTGCGGGGCGGCGACGCGGAACATCAGATGGTGCTCTGCGCCGAGGTCCTCAGCGGTCTCGACCTGGATCTGCAAGCGTGGCCAGTGGTGCGGAGTCGTCGCGTCGGCGACCACGAAGTCGGTAGGCCTGACACCGAGCACGCGCGGGCGCGCCGAGGACGTCAGGCGATGGTCCGAGTGCAGCGCGAGTTGTTGCTGGCCGACGCGCGCCACGCCGTCGTCGAGCTCGACCTCGACGAGGTTCATGGAGGGGGAGCCGATGAACGCGGCCACGAACAGGTTGGCTGGGCGCTCGAACAACCGCCGCGGGGTGTCGCATTGCTGGAGCACACCGCCGCGAAACACGGCGACGCGCTGCCCGAGCGTCATCGCCTCGGTCTGGTCGTGTGTGACGTAGACCGTCGTGGTCTCGAGCTGGCGGTGCAGGCGCGCAAGCTCCCCGCGCATCGAGCCGCGCAGCTTGGCGTCCAGGTTGGAGAGCGGTTCGTCCATGAGGAACGCGCTCGGTTCACGGACGAGGGCGCGGCCGATCGCGACGCGTTGGCGCTGGCCCCCGGAGAGCTCGGCCGGCCGGCGGTCAAGCAGCGTATCGAGCATGAGCAACTCGGCCGCCTCCCTGACGCGCCTCTCTCGATCCGAGCGCGGCGTGCGACGTAGCGTCATGCCGAATCCGATGTTCTGGGCGACCGTCATGTGCGGAAAGAGCGCGTAGCTCTGAAAGACCATCGCGACGTCGCGCTTCTGCGGCTCGAGGTCGGTGACATCGCGGTCACCGAGACACACGTCTCCCCGGGTGACGTCCTCGAGTCCGGCAATCATGCGAAGGATGGTCGTCTTGCCGCACCCCGACGGGCCGACCAGGACCATGAACTCGCCGTCCTCGATCGTGAGGTCGACATCATCGACCGCGACGACTCCTCCGCGGAACTCCTTGCGCACGTTGCGCAGCTCAATCGACGCCATCGCTAGGTTCCTCGCCTTCGGAGATCAGCTTCTCTGAGCCCGGGTAGGCCAAGCCGACCCTGAGCACGCCCGGTCCATTGGTATCGATCATTCCGTAGGCCTCGACCGCGTTCTCGAACGCGACGATCTCGGAGATCAGCTGGGCCGTCTGCAGGGTGCCGCGGTACAGGAGCTGCACGACGGTGTCGGTCAGGCGCTGCCTGTCCCACGCCGGGTGATCGCGGTGCGGGCAGCCCCAGACCCCCATGCTCGAGACCATCGTCGGTCGGTTGTGATGCCATTCTTCTCCGAGGCGAAGGCCGAGTGCGTCGCCCTGATAGAAGCCGACGCTCACGACGCGCCCGCCGACCGTCACCGAGGCGATCGCGCCATGCAAGCCGGCCGCGATCCCGGAGGTCTCGATTGCGGTGTCCACGCCGCGACCGTCGTTCGCCTGCTTGACCATCGCCCCCACCGCCGGCGCATCGGTCGGATCGAGCACGGTCGCGGCTCCGAGCGACGCAGCCAGGTCACGGCGCGCGGGCAGCGGGTCCAGCCCGATGATCGAATCGGCGCCGTTGCGAGCCGCGAGCTGGACGACGAGCAGGCCGATCGCGCCGAGCCCGGAGACGGCGACGGTGTCACCGACCTTGATCAAGGCGTCGTGAACGGCCTGCAGCGCGACCGAGCCGAGGCTCACGAACAGGCCCGGCCGTGGATCGCCTCCTGCGGGCAGCACGGCGAGCGGGTAGCCGAAGTCCGAGATCCCGTTCAACTGAACGATGGTCTTGTCCTGATGCGGCGTGCCGGTGTGAACGAGATCGCCGGGCGCAACCCGGTCGACGCCGGAGCCGACCTCGACCACGTGACTGACCATCTCATAGCCGAGCTTGCGCGGGTAGGACGCGTGCGTTGCGTCGCCCGGCACGAACGCGCGTAAGTCGGTGTCGAACGTGCGGTCCTCGAACGGCGACGTACCGCGATAGAGGTTCATCTCGGTGCCGTGGCTGACGCCGCTGAGCAGGCTGCGAAGGCGGATCTCGCCAGGCTCGAGCGGGCGCTCGTGATCCTCACGGCGGAAGCCGAGTTGTCGTGGCCCGTTGGCCGTCAGGACGTTCGCCATGTGGTCACGCCTTCAGGCCGCCGGTCGTGAGTCCCTCGATGAAGCGCCGCTGCAGCACGAGGAAGAGCAGGAGCGGCGGCGCGATCATGATGAGTCCGCCGGCGCTGGTCAGGCCCCAGTTCGTCGCGAACTCGCTGCGGAAGGCCAGGAAGCTCGTCGATGCGGGCTTGAGGCCCTCGTCCTGGATGAAGGTGAAGGCGAAGAAGAACTCGTTCCACGCGAACAGTGCGGTGGTGAGCGCGACGACCAGCAGCCCGGGGCGCGCCAGCGGCAGGATGATCCGGGTCAGGCTCTGGCGTTCGCTTGCGCCTTCGATCCTGCCGGCCTCGTCGAAGTCGCGGGGGATCGTCAGCAGGTACGAGCGCAGCAGCAGCGTGGCGAACGGGGAGAAGACAGCCCAATAGATGACGATCAGGCCGAAGAGGTTGTTCGTCAGCGCGAGGTTGGTCCAGAGGAAGAACAGCGGCACGATGAACAGCTGCGCGGGAACCGCTGTGCAGATCAGCGTGTAGAACAGCAGGCCCCTGCCCGCCCGTGTCTGCATCCGTGTCATCGCATAGGCGGTCAGCGACGCGATCGCGGTGACGCCGATACCCGTCCCGGCCGCCAGCAGGGTGCTGTTCAGCAACGTGCTCGAGAACCTCCCCGCCGCCCACGCGTCAGCGAGATTGCCGAAGCTGGGATCGCCCGGCGGCCCGAGCGGGTTCGAGCCGAGCTCGCTGGAGCTCTTCACGGAGTTGAAGAGGAGCACGATCAGGGGAAAGACGGCGAACGCTGCGAGCACCGCGAGACCTGGATAGGCGAGCGGATGCGCGCGCTGGCGCCCGCTGCGTGATCGGCGGCGCATCTCAGACCTCCCAACCGCGGCGGCGCAACAACAGGTAGAAGAGCGCCACGAACCCGCAGACGATGGTCATCGACAGTCCGAGCGCAGCGGCGTAGCCGGCTTCGAAGCGCTCGAACGCCTCCTTGTACAGGAGCGTTCCGACGACCTCGGTGGCTCCGGCCGGTCCGCCCCTGGTTGTGATCCAGACGTAGTCGAAGACGAGCACCGAGAACATGACGGAGATCACGACGATGAACACCAGGACTGGACGGATGCCGGGAATCGAGACGTACCTGACCTGCTGCCAGCGCGACGCTCCCTCCAGCCGCGCCGCCTCATAGAGCGATCGATCGACTCCCTGCAGCGCGGCCAGGCACACGACGAGGACAAAGCCCCAGAAGGCCCAGATGTTGATCACCGAGACAGCCGGGAGAGCGGTCGAGGCGGTACCGAGGATCGCCGTGTCCTCGAGCCCCGGGATGCCGAGGTCACCCAGCTTGCCGATCCCGCGGGTCGGGTCGTAGATGTTCTGCCACACCGAGGCGGTGACGACACTGGCGACCGTGTACGGGACGAAGTAGACGAGGCGCAGCCCGATCGCCCCGCGCGTGATCTGCGCGAGCAGCAGCGCCCCGCCGAGCCCGAGCCCGATCGAGACGGTCACGAAGATCGCGGTCCAGATCATGTTGTGGGCGGCCGCGGCCCAGAAGTCGGGGCTGGTGACCATCTGCTCGTAGTTGTCGAGGCCGACCCACTCCGGACTTCCGAGTCCGGACCAGTCGGTGAACGAGTAGAAGACCGTCGCCACCGATGGCCCGGCGATGACGAGCAGGTTGACGGCCAAGAAGGGGCCGACGAACAGCAGGGCGCGGCCCCGGCGGCGCCACGCCGCCCGCCGTCGCCTTCGAACGCGCGCCGGCGAGCGCTGCGCGGCCGGGCTCGCGCGCATCTCCCCGAGCGTCGGTGCCGGCTGGGTCATGGACCTATGCCGATGCCGCGGGGTTGGGCACACGCGGCGTGAACCCGTCGTCGAGGTCCTCTTGGAAGGTCTGCTCGACGCCCTCGAGGAAGTCCTCGGGTGAGCTGTCACCGGTGACCACCTGCTCGACCTTCTCGTAGATGTAGACGGCCGTCTTGGGCGGCGAGAAGCTCCAGTTCGTGTACCCGAAGTTGCCCTGCTCGCTGGCCTCGACGAGTGACACGTAGGCAGTGCGCTGACGCGGATCCATCGACTCGGGGAAGTCGTCGGCGGTGAAGCGCAGCGGAAACGAGAAGGCGCCCCCTCGCGCCGCCAGCCATCTCGCGGTGCGCGCCTTGTCCTCGATCAGGTGGCCGAGGAAGGCGGCCGCTCCGTCCTTGAGCTTGCTGCCCTCGTTGATCGACAGGGTCGCGCCCGTGCCGAGCGGGAAGATCGGATAGGGCGCGTCGCTCGACAGCGACGGGAAGGCCGCGAAATCCCAGTCGTTGTCGTTGTTCGCGGCTTGCCCGAAGAATTGATCGATGTTCTCGAAGTGCCAGGTGCCCGAGAGCTGCATGGCAGCCTCACCGTTGCCAAGCTGGGCGTTGACGGCGTCCTCGCCGGTTGCGAAGAACTTCTCGACGCTGCCGCCGAAGTAGCCGCGCCGGAAGTACTCCTGCATCAAGCTGATGGCCTCGACCATTCCGGGCGAGGTCCAGGGCTGCTCACCGGTCAGCACGTCATACATCAACGTCGGGCCCGCGGTGCTGCTGAAGAAGATGCTCGTGTACCACTCGATCTGCTGGCGGAAGTTGGCTGACCCGGCCGCGAACGGGAGCATGCCGGCGTCGACGACCTCCTTGGCGATCTGCTCGAGCTCGGCGCGGTTGGTCGGCACCTTCCACCCTTGCTTGTCGAACAGCGTGCGATTGATGTAGATGCCGAGCGTCTCGAGCTGGGTCGGAAGCGCGACGAGCGTGTCGTTCACGCGGCCGAGATCAAGCGCCCACGGCAGCATGACCGCCTCCCACTTGCGGTTGTCGGCGTAGGGGCCGAGATCGGCCAGGAAGTCGGCCTCGGCGAGGTCCGGCACGAAGGCCGGCCCGTTGGTCGGGATGACGTCCGGTGCGTTGCGGGCTTGCAACGCGAGGCGAATCTGGCGCTGCATGTCCTCGGCGCGGCGGAAGCTGACCTTGACCTGTAAGCCGGAGTTCTCGCGCTGGAAGGGCGCGATGATCTCCTTCTGAAAGAACGTCTTCGTCGAGGCGTCGCTGAGGTCTGACCACAGCGCGATCATGCCCTCGACCTGCTGATCCGGCTCGTCATCTCCTCCGCAGGCGGAAAGCAGCGCACCGAGCGAGCTGACTGCCACAGCGGATGCCCCGGCCCGCTGGACGAGCTCGCGGCGTGTCTGGCTGGCGTTCACCGATCGTCCTTTCGTCGAAGACGACGACTTACTCGTGTAAGCTGCGAGCGACGATACACGAAGATCGAAGCTTCGTAAAGCGCGGCTCCATAGCATTGAGCCATGACCGATCCCCCACGACCGCGGCCGACCGCCTCAGACGTCGCGCGTCGCGCGGGCGTGTCCACGGCCGCGGTGTCCTACGCGATGAACGAGCTCCCCGGCGTGGGCGACAAGACGCGGGAGCGGATCTTGAAGGTGGCCGCTGACATGGGCTGGCGGCCGAGCGCGCCGGCGCGGGCGCTCAAGCGGGCACGCGCGGGCGCGGTCGGACTCGTCCTTCCCCATGACCCTGAGCACCTCCAGCGGGAGCCCTTCTCGGTGCCCTTCCTCGCGGGCGTCGAACAAACGCTCGGCCGCTACGACTGCGCGCTGGTGCTCCAGATGACCGCCTCGTACACGGGAGAAGTCGACCTCGCGCCGTACGCGCGATTGATGAACTCCGGGCGGGTCGACGGGTTCCTGCTGACCGATCCCCAGCACGACGACCCGCGCTTCCCGATGCTCGCCGCATCGGGGCTACCAGCGGTGGTCGTCGGCCAGACAGGCGGCGCCTGCCCCCTTCCGGTGTTGGAGACCAGTCACGTCGCCGGCATGGCTCAGGCGGTCGAGCATCTGCTTTCGCTCGGCCATCGCCGGATCGGCTTCGTCGGCGGGCTCGAATCCTACGAGCACGTGCGGGCCCGCCGGCGGATCTGGGAGGCGACGATCCGCCAGTCCGGCATTCCGCCCGGACCCGTCGTCCACGCCGACAGCACCGACCCGACCGGCTCCGAGGCCACCGCGGCGGTGCTCGACGATCCAACCCGCGTCACAGCGATCGCATTCACGACCGACCTGCTCGCCGTAGCCGGCATGGCCAGAGCGCGTGACCTCGGCCGTCCGATACCCGAGACGCTCGCGGTGACCGGCTTCGACGACTCCCCACTGGCAGCGCCCTCCGACTTGACCAGCGTCAGGATCGACTACCAAGGACTCGGCCGAGGCGCCGCCGCACACCTGATGGCCCTGATCGCGAGCGAGCCCCCGCCACCATTCATGCCCGCCCCACCCAAGCTCTGCATTCGAGGCTCGACTCGTCCGGTTTGAAGAGACAGGTTCAGAGCAGCGCGGCGAGCGCCTCGGGCTCGGTGACCGGCGCCTTGCAGGCGAAGCGCTCGCACACGTAGGCCGCCGCGCGGCCGTCGACCGGGCCGCGCCCCTCCAGCAGCGGCACGCCGCCGCCCTCGCCGCCGGCCAGCACCACGTGGGGGCGGAAGGCGCCGCGGGCCACGCGCTCCAGCGGCGCCGCGCCGGGGCCGACGATCGCCACCTCGCGCACCGTGGCGAGGTGGAAGTCGAGCGCCTGGAGCACGTGCCCGAAGGCGACCGGATGCTGGGCGGCGACGCCGGCCAGCAGGTCGAGCACGCCGATCGCGGCGTCCTCGTGGCGCGATTCGCCGGTGAGTGCCGCCAGGCGCAGCAGCCCGTACGCGGCCGCGGCGGCGCCCGAGGGGATCGGGCTGTCGTCGAGCTCCTTGCGCCGGGCGATCAGCGCCTCGTGATCGTCGGCGGTGGCGAAGAACCCGCCGTGTTCCGGGTCGGCGAAGCGTGCGAGGATCGTCTCGGCCAGCTCGCGCGCGCGTGTGAAGAAGCGCGCATCGAAGGTGGCGCCGTAGAGCGTCAGGTGCGCCTCGAGCAGGAAGGCGTGGTCCTCGAGGTAGGCCGGGAGCTTGGCCTGGCCCCGGTTGAAGGTCCGCAGCAGGCGCCCGTCGGCGTCGCGCAGCGTCTCTGACACGAACTCGGCGCAGGCCACGGCGGCCTCGGTGTAGTCCGGGCGCTCCAGCGCGGCCCCCGCGTCGGCCAGCGCGGAGATCATCAGCGCGTTCCAGGCCGTCAGCCGCTTGTCGTCGAGCGCCGGCCACACGCGCCGCTCGCGCACCGCGCGCAGGCGCGCCTTGATCTCGTCCAGCCCCTCGGGGTCGCCGGTGGCGCGGATCGGCACCCAGGTGCCCTCGAAGTTCGGCGGCCGGTCGAGCCCGAAGTGCGCGACGGCGGCGTCCGCGAGCGCCGCGTCGCCGACCGCGAGACGCAGCTCGTCGGGCACCCAGGCGTAGAAGCGACCCTCCTCGCCCTCGGAGTCGGCGTCCAGCGCCGAGGCGAAGCCGCCCTCCTCCCGGCGCAGGTCGCGCAGGGCCCAGTCGAGCGTCTCGGTGCACACGCGCGCGAAGAACGGCTCGCCCGACACCTGCCAGCCGTGCAGGTAGGCGCGGGCCAGCAGCGCGTTGTCGTAGAGCATCTTCTCGAAGTGGGGGATGACCCAGCGGCCGTCGACCGAGTAGCGCGCGAAGCCGCCGCCGATCTGGTCGTACATGCCGCCCGAGGCCATCGCGCGCAGCGTGTGCAGCGCCATCTCGCGCTCGCCGGTGCCGAGCAGGAACTCGATCGCCGAGGCCGCCGGGAACTTCGGCGCGGCGGCCGAGAAGCCGCCGGCGTCGTGGTCGTAGCCGCGCTTCAGGGCGGCCACGGCCTGATCGAGCAGCGCGGGCTCGAGCGCCGTCCCGGAGGCCGGCAGCCGCGTGGCCCCCGCCAGGCGCGGGAGCAGGTCGCGCCCGGCCGCCTCGATCTCGTCGCGCTGCTCGCGCCACGCGTTGGCCACGCCCACCACCACCTGCGACCACGAGGGCAGCCCGTGGCGCGGCTGCGGCGGGAAGTACGTGCCCGCGAAGAACGGCACGCCCGCCGGCGTGAGGAAGGCGTTCAGCGGCCAGCCGCCCTGGCCGGTCATGGCCTGGACGGCGTCCATGTAGATTGCGTCGACGTCGGGGCGCTCCTCGCGGTCGACCTTCACGCACACGAAGCGCTCGTTCATCAGCGCCGCGACCTCCGCGTGCTCGAAGGACTCGCGCTCCATCACATGGCACCAGTGGCAGGCGGCGTACCCGATCGAGACGAGGATCGGCTTGTCCTCGGCGCGCGCCCGCTCGCTCGCCTCCGGGCCCCACGCGTACCAGTCGACCGGGTTGGCGGCGTGCTGCAGCAGGTACGGCGAGGTCTCGTCCTTCAGGCGGTTCATAACGTATGCGGCCTATTGCCCTCGCAAGCTCGGGCCAACGCCTTGATTAGATTGCCAGATGAGCCACCATCGTGAAGCCGTCACCGCCGTGGGCGCGCCCGACGCCGCCGGCCCCTACTCCCATGCGATGCGCGCGGGCAACCTCGTGTTCCTCTCCGGCCAGACGCCGATCGACCCGGAGACGGGCGAGCTGGTGGAGGGTGGCATCGGCGACCAGACCCGCCGCTGCCTCGAGAACCTGGCGGTGGTGGCCGGCGCGGCCGGCGCCTCGCTCGAGGACGCCGTGCGCTGCGGCATCTACGTCACCGACATGAAGACGTTCTCCGACGTCAACGAGGCCTATGGCGCCTTCTTCGGCAGCGAGCCGCCCGCGCGCTCGACGATCGGCGTCGCCGCGCTCCCGCTCGGGGCCGACGTGGAGATCGACGCCATCCTCGCGCTGCCCGAATAGTGGAGGACTGGCCGGCGCGGCTGCTGGCCGCGCGCCCCGCGGTGGACGCGGTCGCCCGCCGCACCCCGGTGCTCTCCTCCCGCACGCTGTCCGAGCGGGTGGGCGGGACGATCGCGCTGAAGGCCGAGAGCCTGCAGCGGACGGGGTCGTTCAAGGTGCGCGGGGCGGCGGCCAAGCTCGCCGCGCTGGGGGAGGCGGGCTGCGCCGCCGGGGTGGTGGCCGCCTCGGCCGGCAACCACGCCCAGGGCCTGGCCGCCGCGGCGAGGGCGCTCGGCGTGGCCTGCGACGTCTACGTGCCGGCTGACGCCCCAATCGCCAAGGCCGAGGCGGCCCGCGGGCAGGGGGCCCGCGTGCACGTCGGCGGCGCCACGCTGGAGGAGTGCCTCGTGCTCGCGCACGCGCGTGCGAAGGAGGACGGCCTGGCCTTCGTGCACCCCTACGACGATCCCGACATCGTGGCCGGCCAGGCCTCACTGGGCACCGAGCTGCTCGAGGACGTGCCCGACCTGGCCAAGGTCGTCGTGCCCGTCGGCGGCGGCGGGCTGGCCGCCGGCATCGCGCTGGCGGTCAAGGCCGCCAAGCCGGACGTCGAGCTGGTCGGCGTGCAGGTCAGCGCCTGCGCGCCCTACCTCGCGTCGCTGGAGCGCGGCGAGCCAGTGCTGGCCGAGAGCGCGCTGACGATCGCCGACGGGATCGCGGTAAAGCGCCCGGGCGAGCTGACCTTCGCGATCCTGGCCGACCGGCTGGACCACATGGCGGTGGTCGACGACGAGGAGACCGCCGAGGCGATGGTGCTGCTGATGGAGCGCGGCAAGCTGGTGATCGAGGGCGCCGGGGCGGTCGGCGTGGCCGCGCTGCTGGGCGGCCAGGTGGCGGCGGCGGCGCACGGCACCACCGTGGCGGTGCTGTCGGGCGGCAACGTCGATCCCGGCCTGCTCCTCTCCATCGCGCGCCGGCACGAGACGCTGGCGGGCCGGCGCCTGATCGTGCTCAGCCGGGTGCCCGACCGGCCGGGCGGGCTCGCGGGACTGCTGGGCACGGTGGCCGCGGCCGGCGGCAACGTCGTCGACCTCTCCCACGTGCGCGAGGGCTACGACCTGCACGTGCGCGAGACGGCCGTCGAGCTGGTGCTGGAGACGCGCGGGCGCGAGCACGCCCAGCGCGTGCTGGCCGCTATGCGGAACGAGGGCTACGCGGCGCAGGCGCTCGAGTAGCGCGCCGGCGCCGGGCGACGAAGCCCACGGTCACGCCCAGCAGCGCGGCGGCGCCGAGGCCGTAGAGCACGGGCGTCCCGATCCCGTCGAGCGCCCCGTCGGTGAGGATCGCGTGGCCGAAGCCGAGCAGGATCACCACCGCGGCGAAGTAGCCGTGCAGGATGCGCCACGCGCCGCCCGACAGCGGCAGACGACCGCGGCCGGCGCCGAGGATCACCACCACGATCAGCGCCACGGTGGCGAACAGCGCCATGCGCGCCCGGGTCGGGCCGTCGGGCGACATCGCGAACAGGGTGTCCTGCACGCTCACGACGGCCAGCCCGCCGATGTGCACCAGCACCAGGAGCAGCGCGACGGTGCCCAGCGCGCGGTGCCACGTGATGCGGCCGAGGCTCGCCAACAGCGGCTGGAGCACGAGCGCCGAGACGGCGAGCGCGGCGGCCGCGGTGGAGACCACCAGCCCGGCCGGGACGCCGGTCAGGTGCACGTCGGTGAGCGCGAGGACGAGCGGCACGGCCACCACTGCGGCGGCCAGGCCGCCCGCCGCCAGGCGCCGCGGCTCAGCCACGGCGGTCCACAGCCGGCTCGCCCGTGCCGCGGGCGCGCCGCTCAGCCACCGCGCTCCAGCGTCAGGTCGACGACCGCCCGGCGGTCGTCGAGGTCGATCACGCGGCGGATGAAGACCTCGCGGTAGCGGCCGGCGTCGTAGCCGATGTGGATGTTGGGCTCGCCGAACTGGGCGATCGTCTTGTCGGTCTCGATCCGGTAGCGGCCGTCGGCGCCGGTGCGCACGGACGCGCGGTTGTCCTGCTCGGTGCCCGTCTCGGTGGCCAGCCAGACCTGGACGCGGACGTCCTCGAGCGGGCGGCAGCCCTGCGCGGAGCGCACGAGCCCGGTGATCACGAAGCCGCTGCCCAGCGAGTCGGCGAACGGGGCGTCCGGGATGTAGTTGTTGGTGCCACCCGGATTGCTCTGCGTCGCCTCGCAGTCACGGGCGGGCACGGGCTCCGGCTCCGGCTCCGGCGTGGCGGCCCGACCCGGCTCCGCCGCCGGCGTGGGGGCGGCGGCGAGCGGCGCGTCGCCGGCGTCCCCGACGTTGGCCGCGCCGGTCCCCGACCACTCGCTCACCGCAAGCGCGATCACCAGCGCGGCGGTGATGAGCACGAGGGCGGCTCCCAGCACCCACGGATGGCGGACGCGGTCGTGGGCTTGCATGCCCTTAGGAAGCGTCGGTAAATAACGCGCAGGAGTTGGGACGGGTGGTACCGAATAGGAGGTCGTGAACGATGCCGAGGCTGCGATCGCTGAGCGTTACCGGCTGATGTCGCCGCAGCTCAACGAG